>Ga0209160_1000315_pt1 | contig 38585 bp, 34 predicted proteins | sample GraSoiAngelo_153_FD_186167 | JGI IMG/M metagenome (GOLD analysis project Ga0209160, IMG submission 186167) | Grasslands soil microbial communities from the Angelo Coastal Reserve, California, USA - 14_1009_12_40cm (SPAdes) (version 2) | ecosystem: Environmental > Terrestrial > Soil > Grasslands ...
CCACACGCATCAGAACGGCTGCGGGGTCCTAGAAACCACGAAGCATGGCCGCCGATGCCACCGGGTCCGGGCGCTGAGGACCGCGTGGATTTGCAGCAGGCCGCTGCGTTTCGTAGCGGTCGGAGACGCTCGGTGAGGACCCCGAAGCGGCCGAAGCCCATTCGATGGCCCTAATTCTTTGCAGACTTGCGGGCTGAAATGGCTTGGTGAGACAGCGCTGGCACGCCTCTCGCTGACGACCCCGGATGATGCAATCGGAGATCACGTCCGCTTCGCATCTGGTCACGGTGCCCGGCCTCGACGACCTGGAAGCCGACTTAGGGCTTGCCGACTCCTCTGCCGGTTCCAATGCTCGCGGACCGGGCGCGACGCGCAGCACGCCTTGCGGCCGACCTTCAGACGGCCTTGATCGAACGGGCCGTGTCCAGGGAGACATCACCGGAGCCGGATCGGCTGCTCGCGGTTGCGAAGGTCGCGGAGATCCTCGAGTTCACGGAGCAGTACGTTTACGAGCTCATCCGCCGCGGTCATCTGTCAGCCGTCCGTTCTGGGAAGTACGTCCGGGTCAGCGCGTCCGCCGTCGACAGCTTTATCAAAAACGGTCCACGCGATGGCGTTGACTCGGCGGTATACCATCGGCACAGGTCGTCTGGTGGATGGCCCAACGCTGCGCCGACTCAGGATGCGCGCAGGCTTGACACAGGCGGCGCTCGCCGCCAAGCTCGGCGTCGCGGCGAACAGCGTCGCGCGCTGGGAGCGCAACGAGCGGACGATCGCGGAGCCGATGGCGCGACTGATCCGGCTGACGCTCGAGCCGGCGAAGCCCAAGCGTAAGGGAGTCTGAAATGGCCTGCATCCGAAAGCGGCGAGGCAAGTACGTGGTCGATTACCGCGATGGAGCAGGCATCCGGCGCTGGGTCACTTGCGGCACGCGCCGCGAGGCGGAGACCGTTCTGCTCGACAAAGTCCGCGAGGCGCGGCAGCCGACTCGACCGGTCGTCGATCCGAACATTACGATGTCGGCTTACGCTGAGCGCTGGCTTCACGAGATCGCGGTCACGATCAAGCCGAAGACATACAAGAGCTACGGCCAGGCGCTGCGCCTGCACATCCTGCCCGCGCTCGGGTCTACGAAAATCCGGATGCTCCAGAAGGGGCGCATCAAGTCGTTCCTCGTCGAGAGGCTCCGGCAAGGCAAGGTGCGGACGATCACCGAAGGCGAGGCGGCGAAAGAGGTGTACCTTCCACTCGCTCGCGACAGCGTGCGAATCATCCACGCGACGCTCCGCGCGCTGCTGAACGCGGCACGTTCGCGAGCTTGCTGCTCCAGCAGGGTGAGTCTCCCGCCTATGTGCAGCGACAGCTCGGCCACGCCTCGATCCAGCTGACCGTCGACACGTACGGGAAGTGGCTGCCGATGGGAAACAAGGCGGCCGTGAACCGGCTCGACGACGAAAGTGGTAGCAAAGTGGTAGCAAAAACGCCGACGGGCACTTCCGGTGTTCTGGAAGTGCCCGTCACGATTGGTGGGCCGTCACGGACTCGAACCGTGGACCCGCTGATTAAGAGTCAGCTGCTCTACCAACTGAGCTAACGGCCCGTCGAACTCCTTCTGCTACGACTCCAATGGTGCGCCCGGCAGGAGTCGAACCTGCGGCCTTTGGCTTCGGAGGCCAACGCTCTATCCAACTGAGCTACGGGCGCCCGTCGCATCGCCGGTGCGTGGGGTGACCGATGGGAATCGAACCCACAACCTCTGGAGCCACAGTCCAGCGCTCTAACCAATTGAGCTACGGTCACCGTGACGTGACGCAAGCGTCAATGCTACCCGAGCGTCCGCCGGGAAGCAACGACCAGCCCCTGTCCGACGCCTACGTTTGCGCCTCGTCCGACTCGCGCGGCGAGGGGCCGCCGTCGATGACGATCGTCTCGCCGGTCATCCACGACGAGGCGTCGGAGGCGAGAAAGATGCACGGATAGGCGATCTCGTGGACCTTGCCCCAGCGCCCCATGCCGACGCGCGCGGCCACGGCGTCGTACGTCTTCTTGCCGTCGGGCCCCGCCTGCTTGAGCACGTCCAGGTAGCCTTCGGTCTCCACCGGGCCGGGCGCGATGCAGTTGACGCGGACGCCCTTGCGCCCCCAGGCCACGCCCAGCTCGCGCGTGAGCATGATGACGCCCGACTTCGCGGCGCCGTAGTGCGACATCATCGTGGACCCGTAGACGCCCGCGACGGACGCGATGTTCACGATCACGCCGCCGGTCTTCTGCTGCATCATCTGCTTGCCGGCCCACTTGCAGCCGAGGAACACGCCGTTGAGGTTGATGCCGATCACGGTGTTCCAGCCGTTGATCGAGATCTCCTCGGGCTTGGCGCGGAACGAGGCGCCGGCGTTGTTCACCATGATGTCGAGGCGGCCCCATTCCGAGACGGCGCGCTCGACGATCCCCTTCACCTGCTCCTCCTGCCGGACGTCCACGCCCACGGCGAACGTGCGCCGGCCGAGGTTGGTGATCTCCTTGGCGACGGGCTCGAGGTGCTCGAGCTTGCGGCTGCAGAGCGCGACGTCGGCGCCCGCGCGCGCGAACTCGATCGCGATCGACCTGCCGATGCCGGTGCCGCCGCCGGTCACGATGGCGGTCTTGCCTTCGAGCGAGAACGGGGATTTGGCCATGGCGGGGACGATACTCCAGCCGCGCGGTCTCGTCTACTGCCGCGGGGCGGTGCCGGCGTCTTGCTGGGGCAGCGCGATCTGCGCCTGGCGCCTGGGCACCTCGCGCTCGATCTTCCGCCACACCGTCCCCTGCGAGAACGCGGCGCCGTTGTCGGCGGCGCAGGCGTGCAGCTTGTCGAGCAGCGCGCGCACCTCGTCCAGGCGCTTGCGCGGTGCCTTGGCCGCGCGGCGTACGTCGTCGTCGCCCGTCTCCTTCGCCTCGACCCACGCCTGCTCGACGTGGGCCCAGAGGAGAACGACGCGGTCCACTTCGCCGTCGAAGTACGCCTGCCACCGGTCGGGCGAGGCGAAGTGCGGGCAGGGCTGGCTCATCACGCTCTCGAAGTGCTGCGCCAGATCCTCCACCTGTTTCAGATGATGGTCGACGCGCGGCCGCACTTCCGCGGCCGGCTTGGTGCCGGCGGCGAACGCGGGGACGGCCAGCAACAGGGCGCCGACCAGGACGAGGGGGCGAGAGGGCATCGAGACCAGTATAAAGGTCGGCAGAAGACGGGCTACTTGAGGGCGGCGGCCGCGGAGGGGCTGATGTGCCAGAGCACGATCGTCACGACCACCTCGGGCTGAATCGCGCTCGGGAGCGTCGGAAAGAGCGAGACGTGGGTGATGGGCCGCTGGGTCTCGAACGTCTGGGGCATATACGCTTTCATTCGTGCCTCCTGTATGATCTGGCCTGCAAACGCGCTGCCTTCGAGTTGCGCAGATCATCCCGAGGAGGTTCCGATCATGCTGAAGCGTCTCGTCTCGACGGCCCTCGTCGCCCTCGTGGTGCTGGCCCTGCTGCCCGCCGGCGGCGACGCCCAGGCGCCCGGCCCGATCAAGATCGGCGTCATCCAGCCGCTGTCCGGGCCGGTGGCGGCCTCCGGCAACTACGTGCGCATGGGCGCCGAGATCGCGCGCGACTGGATCAACGCGCGCGGCGGCGTCAACGGGCGGCGCGTCGAGCTGGTGATCGAGGACAACAAGTCGGATCCCAAGGAAGCGGCGAGCGCGGCCGAGAAGCTCATCGTCCGCGACAAGGTGCCGGCCATCATGGGCGCCTGGGGCAGCTCGATGACGCTGGCCGCGATGCCCAAGCTCGAGGAGTACGGCGTGCCGATGGTGGTCGAGACCTCCAGCGCGGCGTCGGTGACGAAGCGCGGCAACCCGTGGGTCTTCCGCATCAGTCCGCCGAGTGAGATGGAAGCCCTCGGCCTGGAACAATACGTGGAGAAGCTCGGCGTCAAGAAGGCCGATTTTCTCGCCGTGAACACCGACTGGGGCCGGGGCTCCATCACCGCGTTCGGCGACATGCTCAGGAAGAAGGGCGTGCAGGTCGGCGCCGCGGAGTTCATGGAGCAGGCGGCCACCGACATGAACGCGCAGCTGACGAAGATCAAGCAGACGGGCGGCGACACGCTGTTCCTCACCACCGCCGTGGAGCAGATCACCCTCGTGCTCAAGCAGGGGCAGGAGCAGCGCCTCGCGCGCAAGATCATCACCACCGGCGGCTCGTCGTCGCCGACGCAGCTCATCAAGCAGGCGGGCGCGGCGGCCGAGGGCTCCTACCACATCGTGTTCTTCATGCCGTGGTTCCCGGAGGCGATGCCGGACGGCAGGCTCGCCCGGGCGTTCGTGGACGAGTGGACCAAGCGCGGCAACCCGTTCGAGGGCCTCACCGAGGGCTTCCGGGGTCACGACGGCGTCGCGACCATCGTCGAGGCCGTGAGGCTCGCCGGCCGGGACGAGCCCAAGGCCATCCAGGAAGCGCTGTGGAAGGTCTCCTTCACCGGCGTGAACGGCCCCATCAAGTTCGAGAAGGACGGGCCGGCGGGTAAAGAGAGCGGCCAGAGCAAGCCGTCGATCTTCATCGTGCAGGTGCGCGACGGCAAGGTCGCGCTGCCGGACTTCCTGAAGAAGTAGCGGAGCGCCCGCGCTCGTGGAGCAGCTCCTGCAGCACCTGGTGAACGGCCTGGTGCTGGGCGGCACCTACGCGCTGCTCGGCATCGGCCTCACCTTGATCTTCGGCCTCATGAGCGTGGTGAACTTCGCCCACGGCGAGTTCTACACGCTGGGCGCCTACGCGGCGTTCGCCGCCCTGGCCTGGGCAGGGCTGCCCTTCGTCGCCGCGCTGCTGGCGGCCATCGCGGCCGGAGCGCTGCTGGGCGCCCTCTGCGAGCGCGCGCTGCTGCGCCCGCTGCGCGGGCACTCGATCGACACCATCATGCTCGTGATGATCGGCGTGTGGATCGCGATGCAGAACGCCGAGCTCCTCGCGTGGGGCGGCGTCGCGCGCTCGATCCCCCACCCGTTTCCCACGGCGCCCCTCACGCTCGGCCCGCTCAACATCGCGCCGCTGCGGCTCTTCGTCGTGCTGACGGCGGCGGCCCTGATCGGACTCGCGTGGCTCCTGATCCAGAAGACGCGCCTGGGCACCGCGATGCGCGCGACGTTCCAGGACCGCGACACGGCGGCGCTCATGGGCGTGCCGATCGGACGGATCCACACCATCACGTTCGCCTTTGGCTCCGCGCTGGCGGCAGCCGCCGGCGCGTTGCTCGGTCCGGTGTTTCTCGCGTACCCGTCGATGGGCGACCTCGCATCGTTGAAGGCGTTCTCCGTCGTCATCCTCGGCGGGCTCGGCAACCTCGCGGGCGCGACGCTCGGCGGGCTGCTGCTCGGCGTCGCCGAGGAGCTGGGCGCGGGCTACGTGTCCTCGGGCTATCGCGACGCCGTGGGGTTCGTTGCTATCATCCTCGTGCTGCTCTTCCGGCCCGCCGGACTCTTCGCGCGCGCGGAACGCATCGGTTGATCGCGCGCGCGGCCGTGGCGCTCGGCGCCGTGGCGGCGGTGACGGCGCCGCTGTGGGTCGCGAACCCGTACCACCTGCACGTGCTCATCATGGCCGGGATCTTCACGATCCTGGCCCTCAGCCTGAATCTCCTGCTCGGCTACACCGGCCAGCTCTCGCTCGGCCACGCCGCGTTCTTCGGCATCGGCGCCTACACCTCCGCGTTGCTCGCCCTGCGGCTGGAGTGGTCGTTCTGGCTGGCGCTGCCGGCGGCCGCGCTCGCGTCGGGGCTGGCGGGCTGGGCCATCGGGCGGCTCGCCCTCAAGCTGCGCGGCGCCTACTTCGTGCTGGTGACGATCAGCTTCGCGGGCGTCATCTCGCTCGTGAGCATCAACTGGATGGACCTCACGAACGGCCCGCTCGGGCTGCCCGGCGTGCCGCCGCCCGCGCTCGGCCCGTGGACGCTGCGCACCAAGAACGCGTACTGGTACCTCGTGCTCGCCGGCGCCGCGCTGACGTATCTCGTCTGCCACCGCCTCGTGACCTCGCGCATCGGCCGCGCCCTGGTGGCGCTGCGCGAGAACGAGCCGCTGGCGCAGTCGGTGGGCATCGACGGCACGCGCTATCTCGTGCTGGCCGCGGTGGTGAGCGCGGCCATGGCCGGGTTGGCCGGCAGCCTCTACGCGCACTACACGCGCTTCGTCTCGCCGGAGGTCTTCCTCTTCTCCTACACGGTCACGATGGTGATCATGGTCATCGCCGGCGGCCAGGGCACGCTGGCCGGGCCCGTGGTCGGCGCCCTCCTCTTCACCGTGCTGCCGGAGGCGCTGCGCGAGGCCGTCGCCTGGCAGTGGCAGATGCTGGCCTACGGCGTGGTGCTCGTGCTCTTCGTGTTCTTTCTCCCGCGCGGCATCGTGCCGACGCTCGCCGCGTGGCGGCGGCGCTAGCGTGCTCGTCGTCGAGAATCTCGGCGTCGAGTTCGGCGGCGTGGTCGCGCTGGCGGGCGTGTCGTTCAGCGTGCAGCCCGGCACGATCACGAGCCTCATCGGCCCCAACGGCGCGGGCAAGACGACGGCGTTCAACGCGATCACCGGCTATCTGCGGCCGACCCGCGGCCGCGTCGCGTGGGAGGGCGAGCCGATCGCCGGGCGGCGGCCCTGCGACATCGCGCGGCGCGGCGTCGTGCGCACGTTCCAGCGCACGAGCGTGTTCCCGACCCTGAGCGTCTTCGACAACGTGCGCACCGGCCTCCACCTGCGCGGCACGGCCGGTGTGTGGTCGGTCCTCGCCCGGACCCCGCGCGTGAGCGCCGAGGAGGCCCGGCTGGCGGCGGCGGCCGACGAGGTGCTCGCGTTCGTGGGTCTCGCACACCGGCGGGCCGAGCGTGCGGGCGAGCTGCCGTACGGCGAGCAGCGCCTGGTCGAGCTGGCGGTCGCCCTCGCCGCGCGCCCGCGGTTGCTGCTGCTCGACGAGCCGGCGGCGGGCATGACCGGCGCCGAGAAGGAGCGGCTCGTGGCGCTGCTCCGCAAGATCCGCCGCGGTGACGTGACCGTGCTCGTCGTCGAGCACGACATGCGCCTGGTGATGGGGATCTCGGAGACCGTGATCGTCCTGAACCACGGACGCGTGATCGCGGAAGGCGTGCCGGCGGAGATCCGCGTGCACCCCGAGGTCATCCGCGCCTACCTCGGGTCGGCTGGGGGATCGACCGATGCTCCGGCTTGAGGGGCTGCGCGCGGGCTACGGCCCCATCGAGGCGCTGCGCGGACTGGATCTCGAGGTGCAGCGGGGCGAGCTGGTCTGCCTGCTCGGCGCCAACGGCGCCGGCAAGTCGTCCACGCTGCGCACGATCTCCGGGCTGCTGCGACCCCGCGCCGGGCGCATCGTGTTCGACGGCGCCGAGATCCAGGGCCGCGACCCGTCCGACGTGCTGCGCGCGGGGATCGCGCATTGTCCCGAGGGGCGCCGCGTGTTCCCCTACCTGACCGTGCGCGAGAACCTCGCCATGGGCGCCTACGTGCGTCGCGACGGCGCCGCCATCGCGGCCGACCTGGAGCGCGTGTACGCGCACTTCCCGATCCTCGCGGACCGCCGCCGCCAGGCGGCCGGCACGCTCTCGGGCGGCGAGCAGCAGATGCTGGCCATCGGCCGCGCCCTGATGGCGCGGCCCCGGCTGATCCTGTTCGACGAGCCGTCGCTCGGGCTGGCCCCCACGGTCGTCGAGACGACGTTCGAGATCATCGCCGACATCCGGCGCGACGGCACCACGGTGCTGATGGTCGAGCAGAACGCGCGGCTCGCGCTGCGCATGGCCGACCGCGGCTACGTGATGGAGAGCGGGCGCATCGTGCTGTCGGGCGCCGCGCGCAATCTGCTCGCCGACGACCACGTGCGTGCGGCGTACCTGGGCGGCTGAGCCGAGAGCGCGCGGAACCCTCCATCGACCCCTTCAGGCGGCGTAGCGTATATAAGGAAGCTCGGGTGGGCGCGCCGCCCACTCGTCGAAGAGCGAAGACGCGGCGACGTTGATGATGGACTCGCGGCCATCGAAAACGATTTGATTGTTTTATTTGCTACGACCTAGGTCGGGCCTCTCTGTCACGCGCGACGTCCGACGCTCGACATCCTGGCGTCGTCGTCCAATGCCCGAATGTCAGAGCGGCGGCTTTTCCATCGGTTATCTTCCTGTCCTCCAGTGGCACCTGCTATGCAAAATATTTCCCACTGCGGAGACCCTTCCCGAAACGGCATACCCGTCGTGAGGCGGGGACGCAAAGCCACGGGTCAGGTGAAGACCTGACGGCCGGGTTACCGAAGGAGGGGGACGCAGTCTCCCCGGGAGATAGAGGTCTCCAGCACAAGGGGAGATTCCTATGTCCTGGCGAGGGGGGTCGACTCACCGCTTGATTCGCGTTCTCGCGTTCGTTGTGACGGTGGGCAGCGTCCTTCTGGCGGCCGTCCCCGCACTAGCCGGGATTCTGGATACCTCCTGGACGGCCCCGACGACGAGCGCCGATGGAAGTCCGTTGACGGATCTGGCCTCGTACCGCGTGTACTACGGACTCTCCACCCCTCCATCATGCCCGGGAACCTCTTATCTTCAATTTGCGTCGTCGACGCCGAGTCCCGCGCCCGGTCAAACGGTCACGGCCAGGCTCACGGGGCTTTCCACGGGCTCTCTCTATTACGTCGCGGTGACCGCTGTGGACACGAACGGGAACGAGAGCGCGTGTATCACGCCATTGAGTGCCGTCGCGCGAATCGATTTCAGCGTCAGCCCCACCGCGACGGTGAATTTCGGGAGCGTGGCGATTGGCGGCTTGGCCGATCAAACCTTCACCGTGCAAAACACCGGCGGCGGGACCGTCTCGGGGACGGCGTCGGTTCCCGCGCCCTTCAGCGTGGTATCCGGCGGCTCGTTCAACCTGGTCGGAGTCGGGGCGACGCAGGCAGTGACCGTGCGCTTCAGCCCCACCGTCGCGGCGACGGCGAGCGCGAGCGTGACCTTCACGGCGAACGGAGCGAGCCTCACGCGCGTCGTGACCGGCCTCGGCGTGTCGAGCACGCCTCCAGGCGCGGCGACGCTTGTTGCGCCGTCGGGCAGCATCGCGACCGCGACCCCCACCTTCAGCTGGAACGCCGTGGCGCTCGCCACGCAGTACCTGCTCTGGGTAGACGACAGCTCCGGCGGGCGCCTCCGGACGACCTACACCGCGGCGCAGGTGGGTTGTGCGACCGGGATCGGCACGTGCTCGATGGTCTCCAGCGCGACGCTGAACCCCGGCACGGGTCAGTGGTGGGTCGTGACGTCTAACGCCTCGGGCAGCGGCCCCTGGAGCAACGGGCTGACCTTCACGGTAGCGGGCACGCCGCCGCCGACCGCGGCGACACTGGTGGCGCCCTCGGGCAGCATCGCGAGCAGAACCCCGACCTTCAGCTGGAACGCCGTGGCGAGCGCCACGCAGTACATGCTCTGGGTGGACGACAGCTCCGGCGGGCGCATCCGGACGACGTACACCGGGGCGCAGGCAGGCTGCGCGAGCGGGGCCGGCGCGTGCTCGATGGTCTCCAGCGCGACGCTGAACCCCGGCGCGGGTCAGTGGTGGATCGTGACGTCCAGCGCCTCGGGCAGCGGCCCCTGGAGCAGCGGGATGACCTTCACGGTGGCAGGCACGCCGCCGCCGCCCGCCGCGACCATCGTGGCGCCGTCGGGCAGCCTCGCGAGCGCGACCCCCACCTTCACGTGGAACGCCGTAGGTAGCGCCACGGCGTACATGCTCTGGGTCGACGACAGCTCCGGCGGACGCAGCCGGGCGACCTACACCGCGGCGCAGGCGGGCTGTGGGAGCGGGACCGGCACGTGCTCGCTCGCCCCCGGTCTCGTACTGAACCCCGGCGCGGGTCAGTGGTGGGTCGTGACGTCTAACACCTCGGGCAGCGGCCCCTGGAGCAACGGGCTGACCTTCACGGTAGCGGGCACGCCGCCGCCGCCGGCCGCGACGCTGGTGGCGCCCTCGGGCAGCATCGCGACCAGGACCCCCACCTTCAGCTGGAACGCCGTGGCGAGCGCCACGCAGTACCTGCTCTGGGTGGACGACAGCTCCGGCGGGCGCCTCCGGACGACCTACACCGCGGCGCAGGTGGGCTGTGCGAGCGGCACCGGCACGTGCTCGATCGCGCCCGGCGTGGTGCTGAACCCCGGCGCGGGGCAGTGGTGGGTCGTGACGTCCAACGCGTCGGGCAGTGGCCCGTGGAGCAGCGGGATGACGTTCACGGCACCGTAGCAGGGAATCCGCGAGTCATCGATAACCGCGGGGCTGAGCGCCAGCGAGGTGCTGAGGCGATGAGCCGAGAGAGCCAGGGTTTCCGAGCGTCGGTCGGTTCCGGCGACAACGACCTGCGGGCGGTGCTCGTTTCGTCCGCGATCCACTCAGGTTGGAGGGCGAAATGAAACAGCTTACGTGTCTCGTGATGTTGCTCCTGGTGGGCATTCCCTCGCTGGCGCACGCCCAGCGGTGGGCCGGAATCATCGACCGCTCGCGCGCCGTCGACTGGAGCGCCGGCAACCAGGGCGTCGCAGGGGGCATCCCCAATCGGACGACGATCTGCGCCACGCTGAATCCCGGGGCGACGGCAGCACAGATCAACGCCGCGATCGCCGCATGTCCCGCCAATCAGGTCGTCTTTCTCAATGCGGGCACGTACAACATCACCGGTCTCAACTTCGGCAGCAAGAACAACGTGACGCTTCGCGGAGCCGGACCGGACAGGACCTTCCTGAAGTTCAACGGCGCTGACGGCTGCGGTGGCTTCGCCGGGGACGTGTGCATCAAGGGGGAGGACGTGCTCGCTCAAACCTGGCCGGGGCACGCCCCCGAGGAGGTCGGCCACTTCCATGTGTGGACCGGCGGATATGCCCAGGGCTCGACACAGATCACGGTGGATTCGACGGCGAGCCTCTCCGTTGGCATGACGATCGTTCTCGACCAATTGGACGACGCCACGGATACGGGAGGCGTCCTGATCAGTCACGCGTCCACCCGGGTGCTCGAGAACATCTCCACCGGCCGCGTCGGGCGCGGGCAAACGCAGTGGGTCAGGATCACCGCGATCAACGGGCTCACGCTGACCATCACGCCCGGCGTGTACATGCCGAACTTCCGTGCCTCCCAGCTGCCGCAGATCTGGTGGGCGCAGGGCCCGACGCTCAACGGGATCGAGGAGATGTCGCTCGATCACAGCGGCTCCTCCGCGATCGATGCGGGCATGTCGGGCGTCGTCTTCTGGAACACGACCCAGTGCTGGGTGAAGAACGTCAGATCGATCAAATCCGGTCGCAATCACGTCTGGCTCGTCCAGGCGTCGCGCTCGGAGATCCGCGACAACTACTTCACCGGCGCCGACAAGCCCGGCGCCTCGCTGAACTATGGAATCGACTTCTACATGGGCGGTGACTCACTCGTCATCAACAACGTCTTTCAGCACGTGACGAGCTCGCTGTTGCCGGGGACGACGTCGGGGGACATCCTCGCGTACAACTTCTCGCGCGACCAGCCCTACAGCAGCCCGGACTACATGCAGATCGCCGTCAATACCCATGACCTCGGCAATCTGATGCTGCTCGTCGAGGGCAACCAGACCAACACGTTCACGATGGACCTCTTCCATGGTGCGGGACACCTGAACACGGTCTTCCGGAACCATCTGAGCGGGCAGGACGTGGGCCAGACGACGAACACCTCCGTCATCAACCTGTTCGCCTACAACCGGTTCGTGAACGTCGTCGGCAACGTCCTCGGGACGGCGGGGTATCACACGAACTACCAGGATTGCGTGAACGGGTCGGGCTGCGCGACGGGCAACGGCATCGACAATCGCTCGATCTATGTCGTGGGCTTCTCGGCCTCCGGCGACTCGAACGGCGGCTGCTGTCCCTACGACGACCTCGTTCGCACCACCATGCTCCGCTGGGGCAACTACGATACGGTGACGGGCACGGTTCGCTTCGTGACGTCGGAGGTGCCCGGAGCATTTCCGTTCGTGAACGCGAATCCGATACCTCCGCAGACGCTGCCCGCTTCGTTCTTCCTGGCGGCGAAGCCGTCGTGGTGGGGGACGCCGTGGGGGGTGCCCAACTGGCCGGCCGTCGGCCCCGACGTGACGGGCGGAAACGTGGCGGGGGTGGGTGGCCGGGTGTGGAAGAACCCGGCGAGGCTCTGCTGGGAGAACATGGCGAACGATCCGGCCTACCCGACCAACGTCAAGGTCTTCAACGCCAGGACCTGCTACACGTCATCGGCCAGCCCGGCCCCGAGCTCGCCGACCGCGTTCCAGGTCCAGTGAGATCGATGGGGGCGTGAGTTCCCGGCGCCCGCCTGAGCGGGCGCCGGGAGCGTCCGCTTCAGCGCGCATGTCGACGCCCGTCACGAAATCGGGTGACGCACGACGTCGACCAACAGCTTCTCGAGCTCCATGACCGCCGTGCGGACGCCGTCGCGACTTTCCCACCATCGGTCAGGGTCGAAGGGCGAGTAGTGGGCAGGCCGAACCAGGACTCGCGTGTGCTGGCGGTACATGGTCCGATGAGCGATTCGCCGCCACCGCCGCGAATGGTCGGGCATGGTCACCACGATCACTGCGCGGACCGGCTGCGCCTTGCACCAGTCGCGGAGCGCGCGAGCCTCGGCCTCGGTCCCGGCCACCGACCGCGGGATGTGCTCGATGGCCGTCACACCGAGCGAGCGGAACTGGCGGGCTGAGCGGGCGGCCGCGTCGTCGTAAGGGACGCCACGGCGAATGAACTCGCGATCCGCCGCGTCGGGAGGGTCGGCGAACACCGCGACGCGCGTGGCGACGCCGCGCTGAACGAGATCGACCGCTTCGAGCACTCCGGCGCCAGCGGCGTCAGCCGCGACGACGACGGTATCAACCGGCTCGACGCCGTCGTCGACGACGAGCGCGCGGCCTGCGGCCTGCAGAATCGATTGCCGAATGGCGGGTGTACCGACGACGACAGCCGCCGCCACCACGATACCCGTCAGGAACCGAGCCCATCGCGGCCACCGCGCCATGATGCCGACGGATCCTCCGAGGGCGGCCTCTCGGTCCGGGACTACCGGACCCCTGCGGCCGGCCTCGCGCTGGGAAGCGAGCCGGGCGAACCTGCATAGCACGTGGCCGCGTTGAAGGTGAGAACGCCGTGATCGTCCTTCGGCGTGTTCTCATAACAGAGTCGCGCAGGGTTCTTGTGGACATGGCCGGCGTCTTGACCACCGACGACGTCGGGACCGACCGGTGGCCAGGGCGGAGCTCCCCAGGGTGTGCCCCACCATGCGGCCGGCTTGGCCTTCAGGAAGAGCGACGGCGGCACGTCCCGATTGGCCGGGACGGGGTTGCCGTTGACGAACGGGAACCCGCTGGTCGGAATCTCCGACGCGAGCCACCGAACGGTTCCGGTCGCCGCGTCGTAGTTTCCCCAGCGGAGCATGGTGCTGCGGACGAGCGGGTCGTACGGACAACACGTGCTGTTGCCGTCTCCTGACGCCGTGTACCCCAGGAGATAGATCGCGCGCCACGGGTTGCCGGTCGTATCGGCCGACGAGCGCTCATAGACGGTGTGATAGCCCGACGTTCCCAGGACATTGCCGATGATGTTGACGAAGCGGTTGTAGCCCCAGATCTGAACGGGCGTCGTGTTCGACGTCGGGCCATCCTCCCGGCTCGTCGAATCGGCGCGCAACCCGAGCGCGTAGCCGACGAGGTTCGCGATGCGATGATAGCCCCGCGCTCCGCCGGCCGTCGTGTTCGACGTCCGGCCTCTATCCCGTCCGGTCAGGTGATTTCGGAAGACGGTGGCCAGCTGGCCGCCGCCGTGGAAGAGGTCCATCGCGAAGCCGTTCGTCTGGTTACCCTCGAAGAGAAGCATCGTGTTGCCGATGTTGTGGGTGTTGAGGCCGAACTGCATCCAGTCGGGATTGCCGTAGGGCATGTCCGTCGCGAAGTTGTAGGCGATGATGTCGCCCGACGTCGTGCCCGCCAGGATCGCCGACGTGATGTGGTGGAAGACGTTGTTGATGACGAGTGAGTCACCGCCCATGTAGAGATCGATGCCGTACGACAGCGACCCACCACCGGACGCGACACCGTAGAAGTAGCTGTCCCGGATCTCTGAGCGTGAGGCCTGGACGAGCCACACGTGATTGCGACCCGGGGTCAGCGACTTGACGTTCTTCACCCAGCACTGGACCGTGTTCCAGAAGACGACGCCCGACATGCCGCCGTTGCGGGCCGAGGAAGCGCGGTGATCCAGCGTCATGTCTTCGATCCCGTTGAGCGTCGGGCCCTGCGCCCACCAGATCTGCGGCAACTGGGAGGCACGGAAGTTCGGCATGTACACGCCGGGCGTGATGGTCAGCGTGCGCCCCTTGATGGCGGCGATCGTGACCCATTGCGTTTGCCCGCGCCCGACGCGGCCGGTCGAGATGTTCTCGAGCACCCGAGTGGGCGCGTGACTGATGAGGACGCCGCCCGTATCCGTGGCGTCGTCCAATTGATCGAGAACGATCGTCATGCCGACGGACAGGCCGGCGGTGGAGTCGACGGTGATCTGCGTGGTGCCCTGGCCGTACTCCGCCGTCCAGTTGCGGACGTGGCCGACATCCTGGGGAGCGTGTCCCGGCCAGCCCTGGGCAAGGATGTCCTCGCCTCGAACGCAGACGTCCGCGGCGAAGCCGCCGCACGGTTCGGTGTCGACGAACTTGAGGATGGTCTTGTCCGGACCGGCGCCTCGCAGCGTCACGCGGCTCTTGTTGCCGAAGCTGATGCCCGACGAGAGGAGGTACGTCCCGGCCTCGAGGAACACCACCCGATCCGCACGGCACGATGCGATCGCCTTGTTGATCTGCCCGGCCGTCACGCCTGGACGAAGCGTCGCACACACGGTGGTGCGGGTCGGGATGCCGGCTCCAATCGATCGCGCGTGTGCGATCCAGGATCCCGGCCCAGAGCTGCGCCTCAGCCACCGAGGGCCCGATGAGGAGGACCACGCTCAGCACGCACGTGAGGATCGCCGGATGCACCCCCCTAGGCCTTCGAAACCGGCTCGAGGGGGGCCGGACCGACGATGTCGCGCAACAGCCTCGTGACATGACGAATCGGCTCCAAGCCCCGGTGGAAGAGAATGACCGCGCACAGGTACAGCGTCGCGAAGACGATGGAGACCAGCACGATGCGCATCAGCGCCGCCATCGGGCCGGACGCCCCGCTGAACGACGGGAGTCCCCGGATGATCACCGCGGATGCGGCGCCAGCCAGCGCAGAGGCCAGCACGTACTTCCAGACCGCGTCGACGATCGAGGCGACGCCGAGGCCCGCCGGCCTCCCCGCATACCGCAGCGCAGGAATCGTGAAAACGCAGAAATACGCGACCCACGCCGCCGCGACCCCGAGCGGGCCCCACCTGAGGCCGAGGAGAAACAGAACGGTGATCATCGTGAACTCGAAGATCCCCCAGCGGAACAGGCGGTCCGCCCTTCCGATGGAAAGGTGGATCCAGACCTGGACGAGATAGATGAGCATCAGCCCGGTCGCGGGCGCGAGGAACGTGAAGATCAGACCCGACTCCGTCCACTGTGGGCCCAACAGCAGGAACAGCAGATCCTTGCCGATCAGAGTCAGGTTCACACCCAGTCCCATGCCGATGAACGCGAGGGGCGCGAGCGCGCCGAGCAAATGCCTGCCGCGTCGCGCGGAGTCTCCCGTGAGGCGACTGAGGGCCGACACGGCCACACGTGTGACAGGAGCCGAGACTTCGACCGGAATCGTGAAGAGGTCGAATGCCTTCTTGTAGAGTCCGAGCGCCTCAGGGCCAAATCGCCACCCGATCAGGAGGTTGTCCATGTTCCGCATGAAGTAGCCGACCGTGAAGCATCCGTACGTGTAGATCGCGAACCGCAGCGCCGGGATCGTGCGGTCGTCGCGCCGTGGCAGCCCGGGGATCCATCGACACCATATCCAGGCGCCCGCCGACGTGGCCAGCGGTAACGCGACGGCTCCGGCCACCAAGGCCCAGTATCCCGAGCCCATGCAGGCAAGGACGATGGCCACGGACACGGAAATCGCACGGGCCAGAATTTGGTTCGCGGACACGTCCGCGAACCGCATCGCCCGCATGAGCAGGGCCAGGTGCTCGACGGACACGCTGGTGAACAGGATCGTGAGGGCGATGGCCCCGGCGACCGCGATCACCCGGGGCTCGGCGTACAGCCACGCCAGGAGCGGCCCCGCGGCGGCGAATCCGACCGCGAGGACGATCCCCATGGCGACGTTGATCCAGAACAGGTTGCTGGCCAGGCGATGATCGACGTCCTCGCGCTGGAGGACGACCTCGGTGAATCCGTTCAGGCCGAAGTTCATGAGCAGCAGGCTGAACGTCGTGACCATGGCCAGCAGTCCGAAATCGGCCGGCGTGAGCAGCCGAGCGAGGACGACGGTGGCCAGCATCTGAACGGCGAACACCGCCGTCTGGGAAAGCATGGTGACCGCGGCTCCGCGGAGAGCGACCCGCCGCAGCCCATCTCCGTTGGCCGTCGGGCAGAAGGCGCCGTTCTCGTCGAAGGGCTTCAATGACGTGGCGTCAACGCGCGGCGATTGTTGCGCCGCTCTGGCCGCGAGCCGGAGCGTCCGGACGGCGTGGCGGCGGCGGAAGCCGTCCGCGTTGGGCGCTCGGCAGCGGGCGCCTGGCCTCCAGCATCAGCACTGGGAACGACGGTGACCGCGAGCAGGAAGGCGATCCACACGGGGTGCATGACCTTGAACGCTGCCTCGGTCAGATTGTAGAGAATCGCCGCCACGAAAAATGCCAGCCTGAGTCCGCCCAGCTCGCGGTCCCGTCGCACCGCGCCGACCACGTTGCGGAAGCCCCAGGCGATGACGAGGCCGAGCAGGATCACCCCGACCCATCCCAGGTTGAGAAAGACTTCGAGATAGCCGTTGTGCGCCTGGTTCGGATGCCACCAGTGGGTCCTCCACAACGCCTTGGCGCGCTCGCCGAGCCAGAAGCTCTCGAAGCCGGTGCCGACCCACGGATCCACCGAAATGCGGAGGAGATCCCGCCAGAGCTGAGTTCGGGTCGTGAGCGTCGAATCTCTTCCCATCGCCTGCGCGACGCCCATGTCGGTATCGACCAGGAGCCCCAGCACGCAGACCGAGACGATCCCAGCGACGAGGAGAGAGACGACCATCGGCCTGCGCGCAAAGCCGTAGCGACTGGTGAGGCCGAGCAGAAGGGCGGCGATGAGGAAGCAGCCGAGGGACGTGGCAGAATCGGCCGCCCAGAAGAGCCACGACGCCATCGCGAGAACAACGCCATGAGCGATCAGCGGCCGGGCCATCCGCGGACGCTCGTCGCGCGGAAGCGCCGCGAGAAATCGCCACAGCGACCCCAGCCCCAGAACGAGACACAGGATCCCGAGGCCGTTCTTGCCGATGGCGACGCCGCTGCTGTAGGCCATCCCGCCCCACGGGCTGAATTGCCGGCCGAGCTGGGGAAAGTACTTGATGAGAAGGACCGAGAGCGGGATCAGCAGGAAACCCGTGCGCGTCAGGAGCTGCCTCACGGCGGCAGGCGGGTCGCGCTCGGTGAGGACCACCAGCACCATGACGAGATTCCCCAGGGCCTTGGTCCACCGCTTGAAGGCGACGAAGGGGTAGTCCGACCACAGCACGCTGATCGCGCAGAACAGGAAAAAGACGATGAGCGGCCAGTTGGCGCGGAGAAGGCTTCTGGCCCGCTCGGCTCTCGAGACGAGCACCACCAACCCCGCCACCAGCAGTCCCGCGTAGATGACCCGGTCGACCGGGCTTCCCTCCAGGAGTTGGTCCGGTGAGTCGGTCACCAGCACGGTGTTGAACCACTGCGAGATGTCCCGCGACGCTGCGATGCCGAGCCAGGCGGCCGGGACCCAGAGCGCCGGCGACGTCCGGGAGGTGCGGTCCCGGTCCAGCAGGAACAGACCGAGAATCCCCGCCGCGCAGACGACGGCCGCGAGCCCCGAGGGCATTCAGGACCGCTCGCGGGCGGGGTTGCCGAGGATACAGACGAGGTCGCCGCCCATCCCCGAGACCCCACTCACCAGAACGTTCAGTCGCGTGGCGAGCGGACCGAGGGCATATCTGCGCAAGAGCCACGTGCCGATCCGGGTCGAGAAGAATATTCGGGCGGCCGGATACCGTCGGAAGTGCGCCCGGACGTCCGCGAGCGAGTGGTACCGCCACGTCGGGCTCGGCCTGGACGAGAAGTTCGAGTTGTACGCGAAGATGAACGTTCCGTTCGGTTTCACATGCCTGAGGAGCTCACGCGTGGGCTCGTCGTCGGCCGCGAAGCCCGCGGTGTTGTAGAGCGAGCACGAGCGCACGAACAGGCAATCGAATCGCTCGGGAAAGACGGCCGTGTGGATGTCGGCGACGGTGAACGTGATCCCGAATCGCCCGTACAGCCGGTCGGCCGTACGGATCCCCGTCTCCGAGACGTCGATGCCGGTCACCTTCATGCCATGCGCGTGGAACAGATAGGAGAAGAATCCCTGTCCACATCCGACGTCGAGGACCGAGGCGCCCTCGGGCAAGCCGCAGGCCCGGACCAGGCTCGAAACGTACGGCGCATGCAGCCATCGCCGATACTGGAAATAATTCTGATCGCGATACTTGACGTCGTAATGCTGGGCGCGATCGACGTTCATACGTGCGAGGCGCCCACGCCGGTCATCGCGACTCCAGGAGCAGACGGTGCAGCAGCTCCAGGGTCAGCACGGTGTGAATCTCGGTCGTATAGTTGCGGCCACCCTTCAGGTGACCGTCGACCACCGCCTCGAGGCCTTTTCGTTCGATGTACGGCCGGGACAGCGTGCGCGGATCCAGGAGCATGTCGCGAACGTATCGGGGCAAGACATCGCGGTACCAGATGCGGAAGTGATGGAACTTGTGCCGGCCGAGGAAGAGCCGTTCGAGGTGCAAGCCCGACAGGACATGATCGATCCGGGCCACCCACTGGGGCATCCCGTAGTCGTAGGCGTACTCGGCTTTGAACAGGAACTCGAGCAGCGCACGGGAGGCTGCCGCGGACACACCCGTGGCGCCGATTCCGCGATCCGTTCTGATCTGTCGCAGCACAGGGTCCCCTTCGGCGATCAATCGCAGGCACACGTCGTTGTTCGTGAGGACCGACGCGGGGGCGCGAAAGACCGTGCGGACCAGGTCGTTGTCGAGATAGGGCGAGCGCAGGGCGACCTGGGTCTCCTCCAGCGCGAGGAGACCGTAGTGGTGCCACGGAGCCTGCTTGAAGACGGCGAAGGACAGCGGGTGCCCGCGAAGGAGGCTGTCGTACGTCTCCCCGGCCCGGCGAACATCGCGCATCAGGTCCGGACCGAACAGTCGGGGCAGCGGCTCCACCGCCTTGAACGCGCGCACCCGACGCAGCACCTCTCCGCCATAGTTGCCCGTCATCCTCACGGGCGCGATCTCTCGAGCCTTCTCGTTGATGTAGAGATCGGGCGAGCGGCTGACGTCGACGCAGCCGTCCGTAAGATAGACGGCGCGCTCGGCGTAGTAGGGAAATCGGGAGAGGAATTCGTGCCCGACCGAGATGACCTCGTGTGGCTGACGACACGCACGAGCCACGCGCCGCGCGACGACGACATCCCGGCAGTCGCGAAACGTCCCCCCGAACGTGTAGCACGGCTGAGATCCCGGCGGCGGTCTTCGCCACGCCATGATCATCCGGGTGTCGAGCCCTCCGGTCAGGGACACGCCAACCGGCTCCGGGCCATCGAAGTACCGCGGAAGGTTGCGTGCAAAGGTCTCCCGCAGCTGCCGGTAGTACGGCCCCTCGTCCAGGAGCGGCTGCTCTTCCCACTCTCGGGGCTCGAAGTACGACCGCTTGGCCTCCACGGTTCCCCTTCGAAACGTCCACGACGAGGCGCCGGGCAGGACGTGGATACCCTCGAAGAGCGTCCGGTTTTCCAGCACGCAGCCGCAGGCGACGAACTCGCCCAGGGCCTGCGGATCGAGCCGCCGCAGCTCGGGACGCACCGCGAGAATCGCCTTGGCCTCGGCGGCGAAATAGACGGCGTCCGGCGACGCGTGATAGTAGACGCGGTGCATGCCGTACCGATCGTTGAACAGCGTCGCCGTTCCGCGGGTCCGATCGGTCAGGAGCCCGTGGAACCTGCCGTTCAATCCCGCGGGAAACGACGGGTCCTCTTCGGAGAGGTGGGCCAGATAGGAGGGGCCCGTGGGGTCGAGGGCGTGCCCGCGCTCCGTGAGACGACGAGCCGTGCCGGGCTCGGGAAACTCCTCCCCGGAAAAGACGAGAACCACGTCGCCCCGCTCGTTGCGTAGCGGCATTCCGTCGGCGAAGGAGCCCTTTCGCACCGTCCACCCGACGTACACTCCCAGCGCCTCGTCGATCCACGTGCCCGTCGCGTAGAACGGCTCGTGACGAAGGCGCTCGAGCATCCGGAGCAGCTGAGCCTCCGCTCGGTCCCGCGGCATGCTGGTGACGAGGCCGACGATGCCAGGCACGGCCCTAGGCGGCCTTCCTCGCGGTATCGAGCCGACTGCCGTACCACCGGCTCCGCAGCTTTCTGAGCTTCGCCAGCGCCGGCTCGGGAATGCGCTCGACGAGCCGGTGGTGCAGTCCGAAGCGCAGGGCGACGCGGCCCACGAGGGTCACGGGAACGTAGTACCGGGGCAGTTCGACCCCCTGGAAGCCGTTGTGCTCTTTGAAATCGCTCAGGCCGTCCTGCTGCTTTCTTCCGTACGAGAAGTTCGCGTACCAGAGATAGGGGATCGCTCGCTCGGCGCACGACCGGACGGCCTGGGCGATCAGCGCATTCGTCGGCGCCTTGTCCCGGTGCTCGATCATCGACTGGATCTTCATGAGGCCTGCCTGCCCGCCCCGCTCGTCGCAGACCAGCTTCGAGAAGCCGATCAGGGTCTCGCCGAGAAACGCGCCGATGAAGATGCTCCGATCGACGAACGTCACGTTTTCACTCCGCACGGCGTCGAGGTCCTTGCCGTAGTGCCAGAAGGGCTTGCCCTGTCGGACCGGAGACTCGTTGTAGATGGCGGAGATGCCACGAACGAGGCCGTCATCGAAGGGGACCTCTCGCACCACGACGCCTTTCTTCTCGGCGCGGCGGACCATGTTCCGAGTCTTGTCCCTGATCTGTCGTGCCCACCAGTGTTCGAACGTCGACACGGGCAGGGCCGCCATGTTGTCCCACTCGAACCGATAGCCGTGCTTCGGGGCGCCGTTGGACAGCCTCGGGATGAACGTCAAGACGTCGATGCCCACCCCGGAGCGGCCCAGGGCGTCCAGCGTCGCCTCGGGATCGTCCAGGAAGTCGTAACCCTCGGCGACGAGGCCGGCGATGCGGATGAACCGGCCCCGGACGTGAAAGTCCTTACCGCAAATCTTCATGCTCGTCTCCGCTCGCCGGAGCCCCGCGCCATCCCGGACGGGCGGAAGCGCAGGATCGACTCGTATGGCCGATCTGGTCGAAGATGGCGTCCATGATGCGGGCGGTGAGAAGGATCTCCCGATACGGAATGGGTACGGGCGTACCGCGCACGATGGCGCGGTAGAAGGCCTCGATCAAATACTTCATGCCGGCCTTCATGTGGAAATCCCTCGCCAGGAACGTCCGCCCGTTCGTGATCACGTTTCCCAGGTGCTGCCCGGCCAGGATCACCGGCGGGACGAACTTCTCCATGTAGCTCTTGAACCGTCCGCCCCGGAGCGTGATCAAGGTCTCCTGGTCCTGGTCGAGGACGAGACCGTTCTTGGGGCCGTAGACGCGAAACTGATGGAGGGCGGGACGCATCTGTGACGAGACGGTGAAATACGCGGTGGCGCCCTCCTCGGCGCAGATGATGACGCGCAGCTCGTCCATGATCTCGGTTTCGTTCAGACGTTTGAGGAACGGGCTGACGAACCCGTGCGCCATCACCCGAGGCGAATCGTGGGGCAGAAACTCGGCGATCCGGGCCACGCCGTGGCTGATGATGTTGTGCAGGAGCCGTCCCGGAAGTCGGCGGACCCAATGGTGCGGGTCACCGAGCAGCGCTCGCGCGTAGGCGGCGTCCCCGAGGTCGTAGGCGTAGTAGCTCTCCATGTGCACGGGAGCCCCGCCCAGGAAGCCCCGCCCGATCAGGCGGCGCATGCGCCGCGCCACGTGGCTGAATTGATCGTCGTGCCCGACCGTCAGCTTGAGCCCCTTGTCGTCGGCGAGGGCCACCAGCTCCTGGGCAACCTTTTCGGTGAGGGCGAACGGCTTCTCGACGTAGACGTGACACCCACGCTCGAGACACGCCCTGGTGACATCGGCATGGCTCTGGGGAGGCGTGGTCACGTGGACCACGTCGGGTCGCGTCTCGTGCAGCAGCTCGTCCAGGTCCGCGAAATACCGCGCGACCTGGAACCGTTCGTAGAGCTGTCTCGCCATCAACGGCTCGCGATCACAGACCCCGACGATCTGGCATCCGGTGATCCGCTGGATCTGCTCGGCGTGGGCGTCCGCGATCTTGCCGCATCCGACGATGGCGACCTTAAGCATTCTGTCCTCGCTCGCGGCAGCTCTCGAAATACCGGCGGAGCCCCTCCGCCGTGGACACCCGTGGCCTCCAGCCGAGGCGCGTCTTCAATTTCTCGTTGGAATATCGCGTCCTCTTCCACTCGGCGTGCCAGCGCCTCCGATTGAAGGTCGGCGGCAATTGGCCTTCTGACCACGTCGCATAGCGTTCCCACATCCAGCACAGCGCATGGCTGACGAGGTGGGGGACATAGAGCGACGTGAACCGCCCGACGTTGGCCTTGTACAGACGCAGGAACCGGCGGCTGGAGGGAAGATCGTCGTCGACGACGTTGAAGACCTCGCCCTCCACGCCTCTCCGGAGCCCCGCGAGTGCGATCGCCTCCGCGCAGTTGTCGACGTACGTGAGCGGGATGGCGTTGCCGCCACCCATGTGCAGGAAGATTCCGAACGTCCCGATCCCCACTCGGCCCGTGATACCCGCCTTGCCGGGACCGTACACCGACCCCGGCCTGACGATGACGTGAGGGATCCCGAACTTCTGGCCGTACTCGGTGACGGTCTGCTCCTGTTTGACCTTGGCGAAGCAGTAGGCCTCGCCCCGCAGCTCGGGACGGTGCTCCACCGGACACCCTTCGTCCAGCAGCCTCCGCCGCGGTTTCGACGTGTTCGTATACACGGCGAACGAGCTGATGTGGACGAAGCGCCGCAGGCAGCGATACCGCAGGCTCGCCTCGAGGAGATTGCGGGTCGTGACGACCGAGTTCATGAACGCATCGGGAAAGGACTTCTCGCCGGCGCCGGCCGCCAGGTTGAAGATCACGGCGGCATCCTTGGTCGCCGCGGCACAATCTCTCTGAGACAGGAGATTGCCCCGGACCACGTCGATGCGCGCTCCGCGGTGGGCGCTCGCCAGGGCTTCGAGCCGGGCGACCTCGCTCGAGGGCCTGGCGAAACAGCACAGGTTGCGGAATCCACGCTCGAGCAGGGTGCTGACGAGCCGCGAGCCGATGAACCCCGTGGCGCCCGTGACGAGGACACGATCGTCGGGCTCGATGATGAAGTCGTCGTGTTCTCGGTGTGGGAGCACGCCGTGCCCATTCAGGGCTGTTACCGTGGCGCTCACGCCGTGCTCCCCGCGTCGACGGTGAGGACGGTGCCGGTGATGCTCTTGGCCTTGGGGCCGAGCAGGAACTCCACGGCATCGGCGACGTCGTCGATCTCGGCGAATCGGCGCAGCGCGCTGCGCCGCGCGACGTGTTCCCGGCGATCGCCCTCGAGGCCCCGGGTCATGTCCGTTTCCAGGAATCCCGGCGCGACGGCGTTCACGTTGACCCCGCGCCGGCCGACCTCGCGCGCGAGCGATCGCGTGAACCCGATCATGGCCGCCTTCGTCGCGGCGTACACGGAGAGACCGCTGTACCCGGTGAAGCCGATGATCGACGAGACGTTGACGATGCGGCCGCCGCCGTCGGCCATCATGTGGCGAACCACGTACTTGGTGAAGACGATCGGGGAAAGCGTGTTCACGCGGATGAGGCGCTCGATCTGCGAGTTGTGCATGATCGCCAGGGCGCCGTCCGCGGCCGCCGCCGCGTTGTTGACGAGCCCATAGATGGGGCCGAAGTCCTTGTGGAGCTTCTTGACCAGCTCGGGGATATCGTCGATCTCGGCGAGATCGAACGGGATGAACTGGAGCGCCCCCGGACGGGCCTGGTCGATCTGTTCCATCGTGGCCGCGAGCTGCTCGTTCATGTGCCGCGCCACGGCCACGGCGCCGTAGCCCTCGGCGGTGAGGCGGCGGAGAATACCCAGGCCCAGACCGCGGCTGCCTCCCGTCACGACGACGTTACGCATGCTGGCGGATCAGCCTGCCGGCCGCGTCAGCGGACCCGGCTCGGATCGGCTTCACGGGAGTGTGCGGCCCTTTCATAGAACCTGATGAAGTCGCCGAGGGTCACGGGATAGGCGACGTCGTCGGAGTCCGTGAACGGGTCGAGGCCGAGCGTCTCTTCGAGGCGGGCGACGAGGATCGCGATCGCGAGCGAATCGAGCCCCGACTCCAGCAATATCAGGTCGTCGGTCAAGGGCGGTAGCGTCTTGTCTTCGTCCTCGGCAATCTGCTGGATCAGGGAAATCACCGTCGACTTGATGGCCATTCATTCCTCCCTATTCGAGTTCTCTGGCTTGAGGGGCGAGGACGAGCTGGCGCGGCAGGCGCTCCGCGCGGACCGGCGTCGACTCGAAGAATCGCTTCAGCCTCAGGAAGGGCTGCTCGAACCAGCGCCACGAGGCGGCGGCCAGGGCGTAGCTCGCCGCGAGCACGATCGCCAATGCCAGCGCGGGATGCCGGTCGAGGTGAAGCACCTGGGCCACGTCGACGGGAATCTTGTGCAGCAGGTAGAGGCCGTAGCTGATCGCGCCGGTGTACACGATGAAGCGGGTCGTCAGCGCCGCCTGGAGCCACCGCCGCGCGGAGAACAGCGCGAGATACACGAAGGCGGCCGAGGCCACGGAGGTCAGGGAGAAGACCAGCCACCGGGCGTGGAGCGTTTCGAGCGCGAAGGCGAGCGGCACCGCGACGACAAGCACCACCGCGGCCCATCGGACGTATCGCGACGGGCGAAAGCCGTCGGCGCGGACGACGACCGCGAGCAGCGCGCCGGCCATCAGGCCGTCCAGGCGGCAGAAGGTGTTCGGGTAGAGATCGACGCCGTACCGGGACAGACCGTAGCGCAGCACCGGCGACAGACAGATCACGACGATCGCGAGACGACGCAGTCGAGCCGTCGAGCAGTACCGGACGACCCAGGGCCAGACCAGGTAGAACTGCTCCTCGATGGCGAGCGACCAGGTGACGGCGAGCAGTCCCGTGGCCATGGTCAGATGCGGCACCAGGAAGTTCTGAAGGAACAGCGGGTAGGCCCACCAGGGCGACGACCTGTCGAAGATGGCCTGGGCCTCCGACGGACGCAGCGCCGGAACGACGACGAACATCAGGACGATCACCGAGTAATACAGGGGCCAGATCCTCAGGCACCGCCTCGCGTAGAAGTTCGTGAAGTAGCCGGGCGAGTGCTTCGTGTCGAGGAGGATCCCGGTGATCAGGAATCCGGACAGGACGAAGAAGAGGTCGACGCCCATCCACCCGTTGGCGAACACCTGTTGCAGGTACAGCGACGGGTACTTCATGCTCGTGTTGTGCAGGAGCACGAGCAGGATGGCCACGCCGCGAACGGCGTCGAGCTGAGGGATCTTTCGTTGCACGATGCGCGCTCAGGTCTCGGGTGGCTCGCGTGGTATCCGAACCCCGTAATGCGTGGTCTTCAGGTTGCTCTCCACGATGCGCGCCGGGTTGCCGACCACGAGCGATCTCGCGGGGACATTGCGTGCGACGACGCTCGCCGCGGACACGATGCAGTTGTCCCCGATCGTCACTCCGGGCAGGATGATCGAGTGGGCGCCGATGAAGCAGTCGTTCCCGATGTACACGTCGCGATCGCGCTGGTTGACGTAGTCGTGAGCCAGGACGGCCGCGCCGAACGTCACCACGGTGTACTTCCCGATGTGGACGCCCCGCGGATTCGTCTTGTCGAGCTTCGCGCTCAGCGAGATCGCCGTCCCTTCTCCGATATCCATCCGCCAGACCCAGATGAAGTAGAGACGGCGCAGCTCCAGCACGAGGTCACGGAGCTTGTCGCGTATGCGGGATGCCAGGGGGACCGGCACGGACGTCACGCTCGGTCGCGACTGCCCCCCGCCCAGGACATCGATGCTCTCGGAACTCTGATGGCCGGCCATGGCTGTGCGGGCGCTAATCGGTGACGTACGGGTCCCTGACCGGGTTCATGCCGACCAGCGCGAGCAGCCGGCCCAGGTGATCGAAGAGGCTGACGAGGCATGCCATGAATCTATGATGCCCGAGAACCAGCGCGAACGGCAGCAGCGCGGCGTAGGCGGGGACGGCGACGAGGGACTTGACGATATCCCGGGATCCGAAGCTCGGATCGAGCGGAGAGACCTTGCCGCGCAGCAGCGCTCGCCGCAACATGAACGTGCGTCGCCAGCGGACCGGCGGCACGACCTCGTACACCACCGCCTCGTTGCACCACACGAAGGCGTGCCCTCGCTCGATCATCCTCCGGAACAAATCCTGGTCTTCTCCCGTCAGGAACTCCGGTCTGAACACCGGGGCGCCGGCCGGCAGGATGCGTCGCCTCAGCAAGACGTTGTTGGTCCGTCCCATCCGCCAATCGATGGCGCGGCCGGTCGGGTACGTCGACCGCTGGTAGAAGCTGCCTTTGACGATCCACTTCGGCGGCTGCTCGTCGAAGTGCCGGTGCACGGGTCCGATCACACCGTCCACGCCGTATTCGTGACACGCCTCGAACAACGTCAGCAGCCACCGTGGGCTCGGAAATTCATCGTCGTCGATGAACGCGACGAAATCGCCGCTCGCGTGGGCGAGGGCCTCGTTCCGGGCCAGGGCGATGTTCTGGCGCGGCTCCACGCAGTACGTGATCGGCCGGCTCGACGTCGCCGCGAACTCGGCCACCAGCTCCCTGGCGGACTGCAGGTGGTCATTGTCGGCCACCACGACCGAATACGTGAACCGCCCACCCGTCTCCTGATCACGCAGACCCTCGAGCAGGCGTGTGAGCAGCCGGGCCCGCTTGTAGGTGCAGATGCAGACGGTGATGTGCTCGGCCACGATGGACGTCCCCCTCAGATCGGCACGCAGGCGTCGAGCGTGTCACGCACGGCGACGTCGACCGGGCCGCGCGCAGCCTCGGTGGCCATTCCGCTGAAGCGCCGTGGCTCTCGCACCCGGTGGATCCGGAGGCGCAGGTCGGGCACGTGGTCGTCGGCGTCGACCGGTGCCGTGGCGCGCAGGCTGCCGCCGGCATCAAAGACCACCGCCCGCCGCGTGACGAACCACGCCACCGCCTGGGACGCCGTCGCGAACCAGGCGCCGGCACGCTTCAGGTCGTCGAGCAGCTCCACGTAACAGCCGCCCCACAGCCGCTCAGGCGCGAGGCTCCGATCGTGCCAGTTGACGGTCACGGCGCCTCCGAAACGGAGCGCGTTGTCGATGATGCCGCGCAGGCGCTGTCGGGCCTCCGCGGGGGAACAATGGAGATGGGCGGGATAGAAGAGCGCGGTGTCCATCACGTGCAGTGGGAGCTCGAGCAGACGTATCGCGTCGAGCGGCTTGAAGACCTGCGTGGTCCCGGCCCGATAGCCGACGGTGCCGTTGTAGCCGCTCGTCGAATCGTAGGCGAAGCCGGCCTTCTCGAGCGTCGCCGGCGAGTGTTCGTCGGCATAGAGCCAATGCATCCGGACCCCGACGCTCGCGCTTCCGGTGATTCGAGCGATCTCGTGGAGCTCGTCGCGCCCCTTCGAGCTGTCGCGCCACGCATCGATGCCGTGAACGCCGATCTCACAGCCCGCCGACGCCAATCGCGTGATCCGGTCCGCGATGTCACGCGCCCCGTACCGCGACGCCCGCCGCCCCGGGGCGCGACCCCGAGCGGTTCTTCCCGGGTCGCCCTCGAAGGGAATCACGAAGAAGGTCGAGCCCAGGCCCGCTTCGAGCTCGAGGTAACGATCGAAGTCCCACCAGAAGTCCTTCGCGAGCCCCAGGTGAACCAGCGGCAGCCTGGCCGCGGCCGCCCAGTTGGTGAGCAGACGGCGCGCGGAGGCGCGCCCGGCGAAGACGTCGAGCAGCGAGCCGACGAGGGCGCGGTAGAGGAAGCCCACCATGGTGTGGTCGAGCCGATGCCGGCGAATCGACGGATGATCGACATCGTGAGTCAGGCAGGCAATGAATCGACACCCGTCCGGGACCGGCGGGATCTCGACCAGCGGGGCCGCATACTCGATGACGAGATCCCGCAAGAGCTCGATGTGCATCTCCACGGCCGGGATGTCGGCGTTCGCCGGCGGCTGACCCACGGTAAGGACCGTGCCGATCTCGCGAAACAGGTCATAGCCGATTCGCACCCGCACGGTGTCGCCGGAGGGCAGCACGACGGCCGCCGGCTGCTGCGACGCTTCGTCGGTGAGGCTGAGCCGCTCGGACCGAAACGTGAGGCAGCTCCCGTAGATCGGGATCCGACGGCCCTTGTAGGACAGCATCGTGCTCGTGCGCCGTGACTCGACGGGTGTCTTCGCGTCGGCGTCGAACGCGACCTCGTCGCCGCCATAGACGAGCACGAGATCCGCGCGGACGTCGCCCAGGTGGTCCTCACCCGCACAGAGCACGACCTCGTAGCGGCGATCGGGCCGATACAGCTCCCACGGCGTCTTGAAGAGCTCGAAGAACTCGCGGACCACCCCGTGGTCGGCAGGATTCGCCATGACGCCGATCATCGTCGATCCCGAGTCATTGCGCGCGCAGCCATTCCTCGAAGAGGACGAGACTGAACAGGATCTTGTGGTTGTCGTGACGACCCGAGGCGTGCTGCTCGAACAGCTCGCGGACCACCGGCTGCCGGAGATACCGATAGATGTTGGACTGGGGATCCGTCAAGACATCGGCCATCCTGGTGTGGGCGGCGTCACGGAACCACCGGTCCACGACATTGACGGCGAACCCGCGCTTCGGCCGTTTCAGGACCGACGGCGGGAGGTGGCTCCGGCACACCTGCCGGTGCAGCCATTTCTGGGATCCGTTTCGGACCTTGAAGCTGGCCGACAGTCGTTCGACGTATTCGACGATCTCTCTGTCCAGATACGGGACGCGCAGCTCGAGACCGTGAGCCATGGAGAGCTTGTCGGCATACATCAGCAGCTCGTCCGGGAGCGTCGACCGGACCTCGAGGAACTGCAAACCGCCGAGCTCGTCGGTCTCGGTCAGGAGCTCCCTCAAATCGCCCCACGCCTCGAGAATTCTGTCGCCGGGGTCCGGGCCCAGCAGTCCGTCGTGAAACAGCTCGTCGATCGTGCTCCCCGGCAGGATGGACAAGACCCGCTGATATCGCTGCATGCGGTCGGGAGTGGCCAGCGCGTACACACCACGCTTCAGGGTTTCGTTTCTCGGCAGCGCGGTGATCGTGGAGGACACCGGGGTCCGTATCCAGCTCGGGAGCCGGGCCCACAGCGGCCGATAGCGAACGCCGAGGTGGCGACGATACCCGCCGAACAGCTCATCAGGCCCCTGGCCGACCAGCGCGACCTTGACGTCGCGGCGCGCCCGTTCGCAGACGAAATACATCGGCACGATCGAGGACGACGCGATCGGTTCTTCGAGGGCGGCGACGATCTTCGGCAGGGCTTCCTCGAAGGTCGAGCGGCTGATGGTGATGCTGGTGTGTCGGGCGCCGAGCGCGTGAGCCGTCGCCGCCGCATCGGCCAGCTCGTCATCGGCGAAGCTCGATCCGTAGCCCACCGTGTAGGTGGGCCAGGAGCTCCCGTTGAGGTTCATCAACGCGAGCAGCATTCCGGAATCGATGCCGCCGCTCAGGAGGAGGCCAACGGGCACATCGCTGATGAGCTGCCGGCGCACGGCATCTCGATAGAGGGTCAGGAGCTCTTCTGCGGCCTCGTCGGCGCGCTTGGCCGAGGCGAAGGGTCGAGGCTTGAACCGGTACCATCGACTCACCTGGCACGAGCCGTTTTCGACCGTCAGCTTCGTTCCCGGCGCGAGCTTTCGGACGTCCTTGAAGAGCGTGTACGGCGAGGGCGTATAGCGATAGCGAAGGAAGAGATTCAAACAGGTCGCGTCGATCTCGCGCCGAGCCGGCGTCGCGGCATGCAGGGCACGAATCTCGGAGCCGAAGTCCAGGCGCCCGCCGGCGATCCTGTAGTACAGGAGCTTGATCCCGAAGGGGTCCCGCGCGAGCACCAGCCGCCGCTTTCGGGCATCCCAGATCGCCAGGCCGAACATCCCGTTGAGGCGATTGAGGACGTCGTCGCCCCATTGCTTGTACCCGTGGACGATGACCTCGGTGTCCGACTTCGTCCGGAAGCTGTGGCCGTGATCCTCCAGCTCGCTTCTCAGCTCCTGGAAGTTGTAGATCTCGCCGTTGAAGACCACCCAGACCGACTCCTCGTGATCCGACATCGGCTGGTGGCCGCCGGCGAGATCAATGATGGAAAGACGCCGAAACCCGAGTCCGAGCGGGCCGGCCACATGGTAGCCCTCGTCGTCAGGACCGCGGTGAACGAGGGTCCTCGTCATCGCTTCGACGTCGTGACGCCGAACCGGCTCCTGCGTCGCAAAATTGTACTGCCCGCAGATCCCGCACATGGTTGCCGTTAGCCTCGGGTGTCCCGCGGCGACGTCATGGATATTCCGGCGAAGGGAACGGTCTCATGGCGCCGGGCCGCGCGATCGTGCGACGTCCGGAGGTCGTCGGAGAGGAGCACGCACAGACTGCGAAACATCTGCGCCTGCGCCCAGCGATGCATCGGCACACTGTCCCAGCCCAGGAGGAGCTGACGCGTTCGGAAGGAGCCGTCGGGCTTCTGCCAGCGATCGAGCACATCGCGGAGGACCGTCGCCCGCACCGCGTCGAGCTCGGGAAAGCGCCCCCGCAGCAGCGTGGCGAGGTTGAGGCACTCGGCATAGTCATAGAGCTCGCGCCGATAGACGGTCAGGCGAGGCGCCCTGGCAAATGGCCTTGGCAGCCGCTGCTCGTCGAACAGGTGCCGGACGTAATAGGCGACGCCGCGCTCGATGGCCTCCGTACAGCGGGACGCCCCCGTGAGCGCCTCGATCTTCGCGAGGGCCTTGAGGACGAAGCACGTGTGGAAGTGGTCGACGAAGTCCCGCTCACCGTCGACGGAATAGCACCAGGAGCCATCGGAGTTCTGCGCGTCGAGGACGAAATTCAGGTTCCGATCAGCGGCCTCGAGGTACGCGGCCTCCGCGAAATCGACGCCGGCCTGCGTGAGGAGGAAGGCTCGGTACGCGCTCGCGTTGACGACGCCGCCCCCGTCCTCCGGGCTCGGCGTATACGTGCAGCTCGCCGCGCGCGGGGAGGTCGCGATCTCGCGGTAATCGACGAGCGCGTGCTGCGCGATCGATCGCATCCCCTGCCGCCAGCGCTCGTCGCCGTCGACCGCATGGACGTCCCGGCGCGCCTCGTAGACGTAGGCCAGGGTCGTGATGAGCGGCGTTCCGCGCTCGATGGTCCCCTGTCGCGTCTCCCAGTCGAACGGGTAGCCCCAGCCGTCACGCGCGGATCCAGGGCAGCGTGTCTGGTCGAGCACCTCGAGGAAGTGAACCGCGCGGCGGTGGTACCGCGGCTCTCGGAGCACCCGCGAGAGAGCGGCGAAGCCCATCGCATAGTGCGCATCCGCGATGGGAAACCGTTGCGGGATCCAGAAGAGCCGGCGCGCTCCCGGCACGAACGCCTCGCAGAGGACCATCGGCGCCACCGCGAGCGCTCCCAGGCGCGGCTTCCGGTAATAGAGCCGCTTGGCGCCCCGCCCCAGCCGCCCCGCGAAGAAGCTCTGATGATCGTAGGATGTCTCGCCATAGCGCTCGAGCCACGCCACGAACCGCTGCACGGCCGCGCGGACCCCGTCGAACGGCAGGCGTTGCATCGTGCCGGGCACGGCGGTCTGCTTCATCGTTCGGCCTCGCTCGGCGTGACCCGGAACGTGTCGATGCGCTTGAACGTCCGGGCGGCCCGCACGATGGCTCTCAACTTTTCCATCTGCTCCTTGCGATGAAACCGCATGAGATCGTCCGACACGGCGCGATCGATCCGGCGCAGGCTCGCCCAGACGTAGCCCGCGCCCACCGCGAGGCCTCCGACGATGTAGGGGCGCTTGAACATCCGGTAGAGGGCCCGGCAGAGCTCCCACAGGGGGTGCCCGCCCAGGTAATAATCCTTCTCGCCGTACGAGAACGCCGAGCGAAGCCTGCCGCGTTCCGCCGTCCCCAGGTGCCGATGATGGAAGAACGACTTCTCCCGGAACGAGCGCGTTCTCCAGCCCATCATCCGGCCGGTGGTGACGGCGATCCAGTCGACGCCGCCCGCGGGATTCGGGATGTAGCCTCCGATCTCCTCGAAGCACCGGCGCCGAAAGAGCTGACAGCCGCCGGGCACGTGGGTCTCCCCTTCGAAGCCGTCGCTCCCGGAGTTGTAGCCGTCCTCCTCGAAGATCGTGCCCGCGACTCCGAGACGAGCATCGTCTCGGAACTGGCTGAGGAGGAACTCACAGTAGTCGTGGTCGAACGAGATATCGGCGTCCAGGTTGCCGATGACCTCGTACGCCAGGGGCTTGACTCGCTGGTAGCCCGCGTTGAAGGCGTACACCTTGCCCGCAAAGCTGCGCCGGCCGTGCGGTGGCATCTGGAGCATCTCGATCCAGGGGTACCGTGCCACCCGCCGCCTCACCACCTCGGCTGTACCGTCGGTGGAGCCATCGTCCACGATGACCCATCGGATCGGGAGGACGGTCTGCCGAGTCACGGCCTCGATCGTCTTCTCGATGAAGGCTTCTTCGTTCCGAGCGGGCGTGATCAGGACGTACGGCGGATGGGAGCGCGACTGATCCATGGTCTCTCGTTCGCGGCGGTGTCGCCGGCCTCAGCGGCTCACCAGGTCGGCCGCGAGATTCACGAGCGTCTGTCGTTCCGCCCGCCATGCGTGCGCGCGATAGACGTCCTGTCCTCGCCCGGCGATCTCGGCCGCCTCCGCGGGGTGGAAGAATACATATTCGATTTTCTGCGCGAGGTCGGCAACGTCCCCGAGCTCGAAGAAGATCAGCGACTCTTCGTCGAAGTAGTCTCGGATGCCACCCGCCCGCGGCGCGATCACGGGCTTGCCCACGGCGAGGTATTCGAAGATGCGGGTCGGCGTATTGATCTCCGTGAACACGCTTCGCTGATTCGGAATGACCCCCACGTCACAGTCTTCGATCGCCCCGACGATATCCTCGAGTCGGATCGGCCCGAGATACTGCACGGCGCTGGTGAGGCCCTGGGCGCGGACGGACTGCATCACCCGCTCGAGAAACGGGCTCGACGGCCCGTAGATCCGGAGCTCGGCGCTCGGCACCGAGCGTCGCACCCGCGCGAGCGCATCGACGGCGAGCTGCAGGCCGTTTCGTTCGACGAGAGACCCGTGATACATGATCACGAACGGCTGGCCCGGAGCGCGGGGCGGCGGCGGCGCCGGGCGCGATGCCCGGACGCCGAAGATCTTCTCGTCGGGAGAATTCATCACCACCTGAACCTTCTCCGGAGGGCAGCTGCGCGAGACGAACAGGCGCTTACAGGCGAGGTTCACGGTGAGCGCCAGATCCGCGAAGCGGATGCTCCACTTCTCCAGTCGCTCGAGCGTCCGCACGCGCAGGCTGTCGTGCGGAAGATTGAAGATCGACATCATCAGCTCGGGCATCGGATCGTGCAGGTCGAGGATCACCTTCGCGCCCTGGGCCTTCGGGACGAGGGCGCTCAAGACGAGGACGTCCGGCATGTTGTGCACGTAGACGACGTGGTAGCGGCGCCGCATCGACCGCACGGCGAGGATGGCGACGGACAGGACGACGAACGCCGCATACTGGAACAGGTACTCGAACATGCCGCCACGACGGCGCCTCATGGGCACGCGGAGGATCTTGACGCCGTTCAACGTCTGACGCTTCGCTTCTCCGTCCTTGAGACAGACGACCTCGACCTCCATTCCTTCGTTGACGAGGGCTTCCGCCGCTCGCCGGGGGCGTGGGTCGGCCGGGTAATAGGAGAACACGACCATCGCCACCCGCTTGCCCCGGAGACGCCAGGCGCCAGAGATGCGGCCACGTTCGGGCGTCGACGGCAGTGGGTCGGACGCCGCGAGGCGTGGTTGAGGGAGGACACCCTCACGACGCACGTACGCCGCCACGTCTCGGGGCAGCGCGAACCACGCGTGGCGGCCGTAGCGGGCGCGCACGTACTCGAGGAAGTCCTGGTACAGGTGCGCCCCGTATTCCGAGGACGCGGGCCGGCCATCGAAATTCATGTAGTCGGGATGCACGTTCACCAGGGCCATGCCCCCGTGCTCCGCGACCCACTCGAGCTTGCGTTTCCACGTCTCGATCGACCGTTCCCGCAGCAGCACGAACAGTGTCGAGTCCTGTGGCAACGTGTACGGCAGCTCGACGTACCCGGTCCCGTCGTCTCGAGAGACCCAGAACGGGAAGATCGTGTTCGCGCCGTCGGGCTGTGGCTCGAACGGGTCGATATCGAACGTCGAGGCGTCGTAGACGATATCGAGATCCCGGAGCCAGCTCAGCTGGTGGAACATGAACGCGGAGCGAAACCCCACCGACTTCCAGGCCGCCAGATAGTGATTGATTTTCTGGGCGCCGGCCGTGAATCCCTCGCGAGACACGTACAGCTTCCCGTCGTGCCGGAGGTCGTGGACACCGATTTCGAATCCCTTGCCGGCGAGGGAGTTGCGAAGGGAGGCGGGCACGATATAGGGGCCTTCGGGGACGAAGTTGAACGAGGCGCGGAACCCGAGCCGCCGGTCCATCTCGGCGACCTGAAGGCAGCGATCGAAACCTCTCTTGCTGTCGACGTCGTGGGTCAAGACGAAGGCGAACTGTTTGCCGTCCGGCCAGCCGGGCCAGCCATCGGGGGCCGTACGCGCCGTCTCATTGATGTACCAGACGCCGCTCAGCCGACGGCTCAATCGTTCGGCTCGAAGGCGTCGAACCGCGAGCCGGACCTTCCCGGGTATCGAGGGCTTGAGAACGTAATACGCACGCGTCATCAGCACGGTCAGCCTGACTCCATTCTTGCCCTGCGGGCTTCTCGCTCGGCCTTCTTGCCATTCGACGAGCGAATCGTCGTGAGGACCTCCGACGGGACCACGCGACTCAGGATCTCGATGTTCGGCATCACGCAGTGGCCACCGATGACTCCCGGAAAATATTTGACGGGAGGGAGGTATTTGATTTCCTCGTAGAAGGACACGACCTCGTTGTAATCCTGGCCCAGTCGATCACAGTAGCGCTCGACCTCCTGAGCCCACGCGATGAGGAGGCCGAAATAGGTCGTCTCCGTGAGCTTGGCGAGCTCCGTGGCCTCGGGTTCGGACAGGAGGCGCGTTCGCATCCCGAGCGACTCGAAATGCTCGACGGCAGACTTGCCCGATGCCTGATCCATCGGTCCCACGAACTTCGTGTAACCGAGGAGGTCCTCGAGCATCCGCACATGCTTGCCGCGAATCGGGCTGTGGACCACGGCCGCGCCCGTACGGTCGGCGATGGCCCGTGTCGTCCCGACGGCCACGGTGCTGTTGACGATCGTCAGGCCGGGGGCGAAGCGCTCGATATAACGGGCGGTCACGCCGACGAAGTCCTCGATCTCGAACGGATAGCAGACGTGCATGATGTCGACGGGCCGCACGGGTTCCGTCGGAGGGCGGACGTCCACTCCGACACCCCTGGCGTGTCGGGACACGAGCTCGAGCAGAGGTCGTCCGATCTCGCCCAGCCCGACGACGACGACGGTCGCAGACTCGGTCATGCTCGCTGCCGACGTGCCGTTTCCGGTGCGTGGATCCGCCCGCCTGCCGCTTTTCTGGACGTGAGTACCCATCTCACCACCTCTGACTGAGGCTCTGGGGAAAGCTCCGGGAACATCGGAAGCGAAAGCACCTGAGCGGCTGCCTGCTCGGCGATGGGAAAGTCACCGGGCCGAAAGCCGAGATGCCGATAGGCCTTGGCGAGATGGAGCGGAATCGGGTAATGGATGCCGGTCCCGATGCCTGCCGCGGCCAGGCTCTTCTGGAGCCCGTCCCGGTCTGGAACCCGTACGACGTAGAGATGGTAGACCGGGCGCGACCACGACGGCACGTGAGGGAGGACGAGCAGTCCGTCGGCGTCGGCGAAGAGCTCGTCGTAGCGGGACGCCACCTGACGCCGCTGCTCGTTCCATTTCGCCAGGTGCCGAAGCTTCACGAGCAACAGCCCCGCCTGGATGGCATCGAGGCGGCCGTTGTATCCCTCGTTGTCGTGGAAGTACTTCCTCGACTGGCCGTGGTCGCGGAGCAGATGGCAGCGCTGCGCCAGCCGCTCGTCGTCGGTGGTGACCGCCCCCGCCTCGCCGCAGGCGCCGAGGTTCTTGCCGGGATAGAAGCTGAACGCCGCGGCCCGACCCATCGATCCGGCTTTCCGCCAGCGCCCCTCCTTCGTCGAGAAGTATTCAGCGCCGTGCGCCTGGCAGGCGTCCTCGATGACCATGAGGTCGTACCGGGCCGCCAGCTCGAGAATCGGATCCATATCGGCGATCTGCCCGTACAAGTGCACCGGGACCACGGCCGTGACCGGGCCCCCGGTGCGATGGCTCACGAGACGGCCGGTGATCGGGTCGGGTGTACACCCGGTCTCGAGGTACGTCCGGAGCGCCTCGGGGTCCATCGTGTACGTTCGCTCATCGATGTCGACGAAATCCGCCCGGGCCCCGGCCTGGGAGATCGCTTCCGTGGTGGCAATGAAGGTCAGCGGCACGGTCACCACGGTGTCCCCGGCTCGGACACCCGCCGCGATGAGCGCGAAGCGCAACGCGTCCGTGCCGCTGGCCATTCCGACGCAGAACGGTGCCTCGCAGAACTCGGCGAAGTCGCGCTCGAACTCCCGCACCACCGGCCCACCGATGAAGCCGGCGGTTTCGAGCGCGGTCTCGAACACCGAGCGCAGCTCGTCGCGCAACTCCCGGTGCACGGTGACGAGATCGAGAAACGGAATCTCAGGCGTACTCATAGGCTCACAGTCCTAGCAGGTTGTTGTAGGTGGCGGTCGCCACGGCGCTTGGCGCCCAGCCGGGCGCGACCGCCATGGCCTTGATCGTCGTCTGAATGATGACGAGGATGGGCCCGCTGTACACGCTGGACGCGGTCGTCGGCGTGCTGCCGTCGGTGGTGTAGTAGATCGTGGCGCCAGGGGTGGCGTCAGAGATCGACACCAGCTGAGGCAGCACGTACGTTCCGCCCGACGGGTTGAAGGTCGGTGTCGCAGTCTGCAACGTGTAGGTGGCGCTCGTCACGGCGCTGTTGGCCATGCCCGGCGCCGCCGCCATGGCCCTGAGCGTGGTGGTGCGCGGCACCGAGATCGGGCCGGCGTACACGCTCGACGCCGTCGTCGGCGTGCTGCCGTCGGTGGTGTAGTAGACCGTCGCCCCGGGCGTCGTCTCCGAGATGGAGACGGACAGCGTGCTCGTATACGTCCCGCCCGCCGGGCTGAACGTCGGCGCCACCACCCTGATGGTGTAGGCAGCGCTGGTGACGCTGCTGTTGGCCATCCCGCTCGCCGCCGCCATCGCCCTGAGCGTGGTCGTCGTCGTGAGCGGGACCGGCCCGGTGTAGGCGCTCGACGCCGTCGTCGGCGTGCTGCCGTCGGTGGTGTAGTAGATGGTCGCCCCGCTCGTCGTGGTGCTCAGCGTGACCGTCACCGAGCCGACGAAGCTGCCACCCGCCGGGTTGAAGGTCGGCGCCACCACCCTGATGGTGTACGTGGCGCTGGTGACGCTGCTGTTGGCCATCCCGCTCGCCGCCGCCATCGCCTTGAGCGTGGTCGTCGTCGTGAGCGGGACCGGCCCGGTGTAGGCGCTCGACGCCGTCGTCGGCGTGCTGCCGTCGGTCGTGTAGTAGATCGTCGCCCCGCTCGTCGTGGTGCTCATCGTGACCGTCACCGAGCCGGCGAAGCTGCCACCCGCCGGGTTGAAGCTCGGCGGCGCCACTGACTGTTGGATCGTGTACGTGGCGCTGGTGACGCTGCTGTTGGTCATCCCGCTCGCCGCCGCCATCGCCTTGAGCGTGGTCGTCGTCGTGACCGGGACCGGCCCGGTGTAGGCGCTCGACGCCGTCGTCGGCGTGCTGCCGTCGGTGGTGTAGTAGATCGTCGCCCCCGGAGTGCTGTCCGTGATGGTCACGCTCACGGCCGCCGTGAAGGTGCCGCCAGCCGGGCTCAGTACCGGCGTGGCGACCAGGGCACGGCCGCTGCCCAGCAGCACGGAGACGGTATTGGAGTAGTAATTGGCGACCGCCA
>Ga0209160_1000316_pt1 | contig 38572 bp, 35 predicted proteins | sample GraSoiAngelo_153_FD_186167 | JGI IMG/M metagenome (GOLD analysis project Ga0209160, IMG submission 186167) | Grasslands soil microbial communities from the Angelo Coastal Reserve, California, USA - 14_1009_12_40cm (SPAdes) (version 2) | ecosystem: Environmental > Terrestrial > Soil > Grasslands ...
CAGGGTGGCCGAAGAACCAGAATAGGTGCTGCCAAAGCAGCGGCGAACCACCCGTATGCGAAACGATAGGAGTATCGGTCACGACCAGGCCGCCCGGAATGAAGAAGCTCGTCCCTGCGATGCGGTCCAGCAATAGCAGCAGGCATGCGGCGAGCAGTACGCCGAAGGCCAGCAGCCCGAGTATCGCCGTAATAAGCCAAGCCCAAACGGTAAGCGGCATGCGTCCCAAGGTCATACCCTTGGCACGGAGATCAACCGTCGTAGTGATGAAGTTGAGGGCCCCCAGCAGCGCGCCAATACAGAAGATGGCCACGCCGATCACCCACAATGTCTGTCCCGCACCTTGTCCGGGACCGGCGATCTGCCCGAGCGCACTCAGCGGCGGATAGGCGGTCCAGCCCGAGATGGGCGCTCCGCCGGTCACGAAAAATGCCGAGACGAGCACCACCAGAGACAAGAACGTAACCCAGAAGGAGAGCATGTTGAGCACAGGAAAGGCCATATCTTCGGCGCCGATCTGAATCGGCAAAATGAAATTGCCGAAGCCAGACTGCGGCGCGGTGGTCAAAACCATGAAGACCATGATCGATCCATGCATCGTGAGCAGCGCCAGATATTGCTCCGGAGTCATCTGGCCGCCTGGCGTGAACGGCATCTTGGCACTGGGCCAGACCAGGTGGATGCGCATCAGCAGCGACAGCGCCATGCCCACGAAGACGGAGAAAAGCGCCAAGACGTAATACTGAATCCCGATGACTTTATGATCGAGGCTGAAAATATACTTACGGATAAAACCACTCGGCGGGTGGTGATGGCCGCCGCTCTCGTGCGTCACCATCGAATCGCTCCTGGAACCTTTCGGCTCGCTTTCCGACGATCTACTGCTGCTGTAAAGCGGTCTCCTGATCGCGCATCCATTTATCGAATTCCTCCGGTGAGACCACATTCACGAAGCTGCGCATACGGTAATGCCCCAGTCCGCAGAGCTCGGCGCAGGCGAGTTCGTATTGCCCGGGAACTGTGGCGTTGAAGTGCATGTGGATGGTCATCCCGGGCACCGCGTCTTGCTTTAGGCGCAGCTCGCGAACATAAAAGCTGTGCGTGACGTCCTGCGTGCGGATCAGCAGCTCGACTTCCTGGCCCGCCGGAACATACGCCACGGGCGATACGACGTCATCTTTCGAAGTTGCATCGCGAGGATCCAGTCCCAAAGGATTTCCGCTGGAGGCGCTAACCAGTTCCGGCCTGGTCGCGCCGAATTTGCCGTCCGGGCCGGCATAGCGGAAATTCCAGGCAAATTGCTGGCCGGTGACCTCCAGTTGCAACGCCCCAGGCGCGGCGCCCTGGAAGTGTGCTTCGGCCCAGGCGTGCTCGCCATAAAGTCCCAGGCCGACGAACATGATGATGGTAGCCAGCGTCCAGATGAGCTCCATCGCCGAATTTCCTTCGAAGAAGCTGACTTTTTGGCCTCGTTCCCTGGACCGGAATATGGCGAGAGCGAGCCCGAGTTGCGCGAGGACAAAGACGATGCCGGTAATGATCAGGGTACGATGGAATTGCTCGTCAATCTGGGTTCCAAACTGGCTGATTGCCGGCGGAAACCACCAGATTTTAGCCACGAAAAGGTAAACGGTAACAATGGTGAAAATCAAAAGGACGGTAGCCAGGGTAAAGGCGACTGCAGCTGAGCCTTGCTCTCCGCTTTTTCTCCTCATCTTCCTCCACTCCGGACGATTCACAGCCGGACCGGCCCAAATTAAACCAACCGCTCCGCTTCCGCTGAAGCCTGTACCACTGTTCGGCGCCAGCCTAAGTTCACAGCGAACAGCCAAAGAGAAGAGACATCATATACATCCGCTCCGGATTTTCAAGCCTTTCGGCGCCTTTGTTGGAAATGTGAGTTCCGCGAACCCATATCGCGTGTGAATTCTTGCTTACGCCAACCGAAGCCGCTGACCGCAGAGCACGCATTAGCGTTTTTCCCGTATAGGAGAATTCTGGCATAGGAAAGCTCTTGCGCTTTATCCCACACGTGTCTATAAGCGGGTTGCTCAGTGTTGATCCGACAGCATTGATGTATCCGCCGTAAGTCTAGAATCTACGGGAAAGCCCGGATAGGAATCCGTGCCCCATTGTGAAATATAGAGTTTCCCTTATGCCGTGTCGATTGTTATTAGCGGACGATCACGAAGTCGTCAGGAAAAACCTGCGCGAGATTATCGAACTCAAAACCGACTGTGTCATCGTGGGTGAAGCCAAAGACGGCCTGCAAGCGGTGCGTTTAGCTAAGGAGTTCGAGCCGGATATTGCGGTGGTGGATATCAGCATGCCGGAGTTGGATGGGTTGGACGCTGCCCGCCAGATTCGCCTGGAAAGCCCACGAACCAAAATCCTGATCCTGACGATGCACGACGCCGCCCCTATCGTCGCCACAATCCGAAAGACTGGCGTTCACGGATATTTACTGAAATCGGAGGCGTCCAAAAATTTGCCCTTGGCAATTAACTCACTGCTCCGCGATCAGCCCTTTTTCGGCCTTCCCGGTGCCGAGCAGTTTCCCCACGGAAAAACGACGTAACAGCGCGGCTCAGACGGCCATCGGTCTTCTGCCGCGGCGTGCCAGCCTTCTCCTGGTCTTCATTGGTACGCCGGCCATGGCCTGCATCTCGGTTACAGGCTGGTGTTCGGCAAGCGGAGCGGTCTTCAGTGCCTGGCCGATCACGTCCAACAGGTTATCCCGCGAGAACGGCTTCTGCACAAATGAGCATCCCTCCTCGAAGGCGTCGCTCGCGCCGTAATCCTGATAACCAGACATGTAGACCGTCTTGACGACGGGATAGAAGCGCCTCATTAATGCAGCGAGTTCCGGTCCGCGCATATGCGCCATCACGACATCGGTTAGGAGCAAGTGAATCGGTTTGCCCCAGCGCTTGGCTAATGCCAGCGCCTCAGTCCCGCTCTTGGCGGATAGCACCGTGTAGCCTGCCGACTTCAGGAAGCGAGAAGCCAATTCTCGCACCGCATCTTCATCCTCGGCGATCACGATAGTTTCACCCCGGCTAGCAGCCAGCATAACCTTGGGCGGCGCGGCTAGCGGTTTTTCGGCTTCGGTCGCGCGGGGCAGATAAACCTCGAACCGCGTTCCCTTCCCCGGCTCCGATTCCACCCAAATCCATCCGCCGCTCTGCTTGATCACGCCGTAGACGGTCGCCAGCCCCAAGCCGGTGCCTTTACCCAGTTCCTTGGTAGTGAAAAAGGGCTCAAAAATGCGGGCCTTGGTTGGGGCATCCATACCATAGCCTGTGTCGGTAACCGCCAGCATCACGTAGGAACCGAGAGGCACGACCGGGCGATTCCTTGCGATCTCCTCGTCGATGGTGACATTGCGGGTTTCGATGGTGAGCGTGCCGCCATCGGGCATCGCGTCAACCGCGTTCACGCTGAAATTCAAAATCACCTGCTCGAGCTGTCCCGGATCAGCTTTGACCTTGCCAAGCGAATCGCCCGGCCGGAAGCCGAAAACGATATCGGCGCGAATCAGCCGCGTCAGCATTTTGGCCATATCCGAGATCAGCGCGTTCAAGTCCAGGATCTTTGGTTGCAAGACCTGCATGCGGCAGAAGGCCAGCAGTTGTCGCGTGAGGGAAGCGGCGCGATCGGCAGCTTTCGCGATCTGCTGGCCGCCGGAGTAGAGCGCTTCGTCTGGCTGCAAGCGCTCCAGCATCAGAGCCGTGTGTCCTTTGATCACGGTCAGCAGATTATTGAAATCGTGCGCTACGCCACCTGCCAGTCTTCCGATCGCCTCCATCTTCTGCGATTGCCGCAAATGGTCCTCGAGCTTCTGCCGTTGAGCCTCGTTTGTCTTTAACGTCGAGCGCATCCGGCCAAAGGCGCGCGTAAGCTGGGCTACCTCATCGCTGCCGCGAGCGTTCAAACGATAGTCAAAATCTCCCTTTTCCAGCGCATCCACGCCACCCAGCAAACTGCCGAGCGGACGCGTGAATCTGTCGCAAATCGCGAATACAAGTGTGCCTCCGGCGAGCACGGCGACCAGCCCAAGTCCCAGAAGCAGATGATTCAGGCGCGCTAGCGAAGCCATGGTTTCTTGATCGGATTTCAGGACGATCAGGCTTACGGGCGGTTTGACGCCCGGGGTTAAAACTTTCAGGCTGCCCCAGTATCGCTCGCCATCGATCTGCAACTGTTCGGGCGCCGCCTGATCGCGAAGCTGATCTGCCAGCTCTGCCTGCTTGAGGGCTGGAATGGTGCTTACCACGATATCGTCGCCGTACCGCAGGGCTACTTGCGTTGCAGAGATCTTCCCCAGATCGCGGAGCTCCTGGGCCTCAACGGCCCGGCCCGCGATTACCATGCCTGAGAGAACCTTATTGGACGGCGGATCGCTGTAAAAAGGCTGGATGGCAATCTGATAAAGCTGCGCTCCGCTGTACCACCATCCACTGACGTCACCTGGCCGGCGGGACCGGAGCAACATAGCTTCCCCTGTGGGACCTTGGAATTCCCCTGCCGTCGTGTGTAAGGCGCGGATGTGTCCGTTCTGGTCGGTTAGCGCCAGAAGGTTACGATCGGCTGACTGCCAGGGGTCCTCGCCGGCATCGTGGATGGTGGTCACGTCGCCATTCCGCATGGATGCCACGGTTGCCAACAGGTCGGCTTTGTGGCTGAGAGCGATCTGGCGTTCCTGCTGCATCACCTGGAAGGTCAGGATCACATTTCGAGCTTCGTCCCCGACCTGCCGCTCGAGCTGGATTTCCGCGCTGTGACGCAGAATGAGCAAAGTTGCGCAGGTGAGCCCCGCGATGACTAGAACGAGAGAAGACAATAGTTTCGTGCGGAGTTTCAGAATGCCGGCCTTTCCGGGCTAAGGGCGCCGCGAATGAGCGACTTAGGAGAAAGCGCGCTGATTCTTCGGGCTGGACTATAGCAATCGCGCCTACCCGGAACAATGGACCCTGGGTACCTCATTGTGCCTAATAGGTACTAGTACATCTGCCCCCTTAAGAGCGCTTCCCCACGGGAATGGGGCGAAATCGGCCCACGAAATTGACGGGCTTTAGATGAGCTGACGAGTTCTCCAAACAGGCACGCAGACGGCCATCCAGATCAAGACCGCCGCGCCCAGCACTTCTACTGCCGGATATCTCACCACCGTCTTGTAGACGGTGAAAGCAAAGGCCAGTAACCCTATGCCGCCCATCGCGGCGCCTGCCGCATCGACGCGCGCTACATTTTGGCTGCGGATTGCCCCGCTTACGGATCGGCGGCGTTTATGGAACCGCAATTCTGCCCATCACATCAGATGTCGGAAGATGTCGGAAACGGTAAAGCGGGGGGAGTGCCAAATCAGATTTTACTGCGGCAGTCAGTCAGATCCTTGCGGGATATAGCCTGCAAAAGTGAAAAAACAAGAAAGGAGAGGAGTCCAACTCCTCTCCTTCCTGCCATTACGCCTCGCAACAAACTCAGCCGATCGGAGTGCTGGCGGAGCTTGCACCCGAACCGGAGGTGTCCACGCGGATCACGCCCGACTGATCGGTGTAATACATATTCTGTCCGGTCGTGGCCGCGGTAATGGGGGTAGCCGTAATCGAGTAAGACTGGTTTAGCGAGCCGGCCGTGAACTTGAACGTGTAGCCGCTCTTGGTCCCAGCCGCGAGCACAGAGTCAATCAGGTCCGCCGACGTGGAGCTGGCTGTGCCGCCAGAACCGACCGGCCCCAGATTGCTGAGCGCCGCTGGAAATTGGTTATAGCTCGTGGAATAAGCGATGCACGCTGTATTCAACGTACGCAGCGAGCCCACCGCCGAAGCCTGGTTGGCCGCGATCTTCGACCGCAAGAGGTTGGGGATGGCGATGGCGGCGATAATCAGAATAATCGCCACCACGATCAGGAGCTCAATTAGGGAGAAGCCCTTTTGTCTGTTACGCATTTGAATTCGTTCCTCCGAAGGCGCCTGGGATTCTTGGCCGCCTTACCTGTTCTTGACTAAGTGCACGGCAGCCGCCATCCAGGCCGAGCACTGTTAGTTCTTCCGACACATTTGTCGAAGCCCTTCAAACTGAACGCGCTACACGAACAAACCTCCTTGGCTGCTACAGGCGCCGCGATTTTCCGACCCGTAAGAGTGACATATTACGACAACGAAACACCGCGAAATGTGACGCAGAATGGCGCTTTCATAAGGGTTAACTATGACCGTTTCCATAAGGTAACTATGGCATCATCGGCCGGATGATGACGGACCTTGATGCCTAGCTCTTGAGGCTCCGATGTGTTTTCATCCGAAGGCGCACTCTGGCGATTGGACGGACTGACTCGCCATTCCCATGGCACTTGACGACGTTGACCGCAGCCCGGGAATTTCTGATTGATACTTGAGCAAGCACACGGACGGGAATCTGGCCCCAACGATTTCTTGAAAACGGCGCTCCATTTGCAAATCCTCGGCCCGGCGGGCGAAACTGACTGAACGTCGACGACAAGCCAAGCGATGAAACGGCTGATTGTGAATGCGGACGATTTCGGTCTAGCCGAGAGCGTCAATCGCGGGATTATCGTCGCGCATCGCGACGGCATTTTGACGAGCACGTCACTGCTTGCAAATGGTTCGGCGTTTGACCAGGCCATCGCCTTAAGCCGGCAGTTTCCTCGGATTTCGGTTGGCGTACACCTCAACATCAGTCAAGGAGAGCCCGTCTCGCCTGCGGCTCGCATTCCGAGCCTCGTGAACGAGCTTGGGGAATTGCACCTCAGCCCGTTCCGCCTGTGGATGAGAATTCTGACGAGGAAAATAGCCCTCGAGGAGATTCGCACGGAATTTCGCGCCCAGATCCTCAAGGTCTTCGACGCAGGCCTGACGCCAACCCATTTGGATGGCCACCTGCACGTGCATATCCTGCCGCAGCTTTCTTCGATTGTGATTGCTCTCGCGCGGGAATTTTGCATCCGCGACGTCCGCTGTCCAGCAGAAAATCTCGAGGCCACGTTACCTGTGCTTTGGAAAATCGGCGGAGCCAGCATCCCTGCGCTCGAGCGGTCGGCCGTTGCCTATGCAGTAAGCTCGGCCGCACGGCGATTCGGAGCGCAATTGCGCATGGCTGGCCTGGTCTGCCCGGACGCTTTTTTGGGCCTCGCCCAGACCGGATTTTTGGACGTGAAAGCGTTGCGGGCCCTTCTTGCCTTGGTGCCCAACGGCACCACTGAGTTGATGTGCCATCCCGGATACGCAAGCGCGGAGGTGGAATCTTTTGGCGGCGCACTCACGCGGCAGCGCGAAACTGAGTTGCTTGCTTTGACTGCACCGGAAGTCAAGGAGATGCTGGGGCGGCTGGGAATTCGCGGGACTAACTTTCGCGATTGGGAAGAGGACCTTCCCGATCAACCTCCAGCTTGAAATCTAACTGGCGACGGGGCAAATCAGAATCCCTCGCTAAGACGTCGTCTCCGGAATGGTCCGGCAGTGGCCCAAGCTCCGCGATTTGCCTCCTTGCGTGTCGCCACGGCCCCGCGGCGGCGAAGCGAATCCTCAATAGGTCCATCAGCATGCGCGGCGATTGCAGCAGGATTGCATGACGGGTGGCGCGCCGTTCGACCACGTCGAATTCGACCTCCCGAATGGGCAATTCCCGTTTCCATGCGGCAAAGAGAAATTCAACATCGAACGAGAATCCGCCTAGCCGAAGCCCCTCCACAACCGGCAAAAGCGGCTCGCGCACGAAAGCCTTGAAACCACATTGAGTATCGCGCAAGGGCAATTTCAGAATCGCGCGCACCAGGGTTCTATACACGACGCTGGCCAGGAAGCGCGAGCGGCTGGGAGCGGAGCTCATCGGCGCGGGACGCCGCGAGGCAATTGCCACTGCGGCGCCATCGCGCAGCGCCTCCAGCAATCTCAGGATATCTTCTGGACGGCCGGGCAAATCCGCATCGGTAACAAATACGCATTCCCCGCAACTAGCGAGTATTCCGCGCCGAATGCTGGCTCCTTTTCCTAAGTTTACGGAGTTGCGCACCAGACGAAGGGATTCAAAAGCTCGCTGCCATTCTCCCACCAGAACCCCTGTGTCATCAGTCGAGCCGTCGTCTACGATGATCACTTCCGCCGCAAACGATTGGCGCATCAAGAACGCACGAAGGCAATCGAGCGTTACGGGCAGTATCGCAGCCTCATTGTAGGCGGGTATAACAATCGACAAATAAGGATTCATACACTCTCGCGCGACGCGGATGCGTCACAGAACAAAGAACAGCCCTGATCTAGGCTTCGTACTCTTCAAAAACCTGGTGCGTCCGCCAATCCGACTAAACAGCGTAGCTCACTTGTACTTTCACATCGCCCCGAAGTCAAGCAAAGCCTAAGCCAACAGCCAGACGCAGCGCCGCCGGCCACAGCTTCATTTATCTAACCCCGGGGACGTCCGTAAAAGGGTTCGGTGTGCCTCAATCGAATGGCACTATCAAGGCATACGTCTTCTTCTACTTTACCGGCACAACGCCGACGTCGTAGAACCGCGCCGCATCGGGCTGCGAATTACATTTGCGGGAACCGGCCGAAGGCATGCTGAGCGATGCCTTCGGCCCGTTTTTCCTTGCTTAAAGAATGTCGCTATCTTCCCGGCAATCCGCAAAAGCAGCCGGAAGTGATACCATCGCGCCAAGCTATGAGAAAGCGGCTCGCCTGTCTCCTGACGTTGTGTGCCTGCCTGCTCGCGCTCATCCATGGCGCGCCAGCCCAAACAAACAGTACGCCAGCACCCGTTGTGCTGCATGCCGCGCGCCTTCTGGACATCGAGACCGGCCGGATATCCGCGCCCGGCGAAGTGCTGGTGCGAGGCGAACGCATCGCCGAGGTCGGTTCCGCGGTGAGTCATCCGGCGGGCGCACAGGTGATTGACCTGGATGACACCACCTTGCTGCCCGGCCTGATCGACGCGCACGTGCACTTATTTCTGCATCCCGGCGCGGAGGATTTACAGACGGTTCAGGAGTCGGTGCCGCAGCGCGCCATCATGGCCACTTTGGCTGCACGCGCGGATCTCATGGCCGGGTACACGGCAGAGCGCGACATGGGCACCGAAGGTGCCGGTTCGGCGGATACCGCCGTGCGTAATGCCATCGATCAGGGCCTGATCCCCGGGCCTCGACTGAGAATCAGCGGGAACGCAATTTCCATCCTGGGCGGGCACGAAGATGCCATCGGCTATAACCCCGAACAGCGCGTTCTCCCCAACGCCACCTTCGCCAATAACTCCGCCGAACTCGTGGCTGTGATTCGCCAGCAGATCAAGGAAGGAGCCGATTTCATAAAGATCTACGAAACCGGCGAAGATTCTTTCCGCAATCGCCAATTCTCCACGCCCTATCAGTACACGGAAGCCGAACTCAGCGCCGCTGTGGCTGAAGCCGCGCGCGTGGGCAAGCGCGTTGCCGTCCACGCCACGGGCGAGCCGGGCGGGCTCTACGCCGTTCGAGCTGGCGTGGCTTCCGTAGATCACGCCTATCAGCTCAGCGACGAAACCATGCGGCTGATGCATGAAAAGCAAATCCCCGCTGTGCCGACGTTCACCATCGAGGAGTACTTTGCCGAACATCCTTCTTCGCCGGAAGAAGCCACCTGGGGCCAGCTGCTCGAATTTCATGCTCAAGAGTTCCGCAGACAGCTTGCGGCCGGCGTGCCCATGGCCGTTGGCTCTGACGTGGGGCCTTATCCCCACGGCACGCAGGCCCGTGAGTTTGTGCTGATGGTCAAATATGGAATGACGCCGCTTGCCGCCCTGCAAGCCGGCATGATAAACGGGGCGAAATTGCTCGGTTGGCAGGGCCAGATCGGCGCCTTGAAGCCGGGCTACTTCGCCGATATAATCGCGGTTCCGGGCAATCCGCTGCAGGATATTGGCGTCTTGCAGAAGGTTACTTTCGTCATGAAGGGCGGAAAGGTCTACCGCAGATGACTGGCCAAGCTTCTCCAGTCCGTCATTAGACAAATCAAAACAACCCATGTACGTTGAGGCGTCTGCGTAGCACAATGGAAGCTGCGGTTTGTGGTGGGAAGGCGTGTTCCTTGCGTCTTGTGCTGTCTTTGGCGTTTGTCCTCTGTCTATCCGCACCCAGGCTGTTAGCCCAGGAGCCTGATTCGTGTGCGGCGCAGTCCGCATGTCCGGAATCGGTTGAGGCATCTCCCGATGCGCAGCAAGCTGCCCAACCGGCCGGAGCTTCTACCGCACCCAGCGATTCCGCGCAATCCGCCACTGAGCCCGCCGGCCAAAATTTTGCGGAACCAGGGCCGAAGCTCGAGCAGAAACCGCCTTTGCCGGGCCAGGAACCAAAACGCATCCTCGGTATCATGCCCAATTTCCGTGCAGTTAGCGCGGGCGCGACTCCCCCGCCTCCTACCCCGAGCGAAAGCTTTGTGATTGCCACGCGCAATAGCTTCGATTATTCGGCATTCGTGTTTGTGGGCATCACTTCACTGCTGGCTGAGGCAAATGATTCGCACCCACAACTTGGAGAGGGCATCGACGGCTTCGCCAAATACTATTGGCGTGGGTGGGTCGGTGGACAAGACGGACGGCAATTATTGGGTTATCTTTGCGCTGCCCACCCTATTCCATCAGGATGAGCGCTACTATGCTCTGGGTCAGGGCGGCGCATGGAAGCGCCTCACCTATTCCGCCAGCCGCATCCTCATCACGCCGAGCTATCATGGGCACCACAGCTTCAATGTCTCCGAAATTCTGGGCCGAGGCATCGCTCAAGGTATTTCGATAACCTATTATCCCAGCCAGACGCGAACCCCCGGAGCCATCGCCCAGAAGTACGGATACGCTCTCGGCCGCGATGCGCTCACGAATATCTTCCGCGAATTCTGGCCGGACATCGCTGTCCACGTGCTGCATCGGCGCCCGTAACCTGGTCAATCCAGCCATTTCTCGCACCTTGGCCGCCCGCATACTCTATCAATTGCATGAATCCGAAATCCTGGTGCAGTTGCATGTGGCAGTGGAAAAGCGTCAACCCGGGATTATCTGCGACAAAAGTTATGGCAGCGGTTCCGCGGCTACCTACGCTGACCACGTCTTTCATCAGCCCGGTCATAGGTTTGCCCCCGACTTCCGTGACTTCGAACGTGTGCCGGTGCAAATGCAGCGGGTGGATGTCGCCGGTGTCCTTATTATCGAAGAAGAGTTTATAGCGCTTGCCTCTTTCCAGAATCAGCTTTTCGGTATCGGGGAAGGACTTGCCGTTGATCGTCCAGCGATTGAAGTCGACTTTATGCCCCGGAATCTTTTGGAATTTCATCTCCAATATATGGTCAGGCTCGGGCGCAGTGCCTCCGCTCCCAAACATGGAGTAGTCCCAGGGGCCGCGCACAATACCGGACGGCTGCTGCCACTGCGGCTCTCCGCTTTTGTCCGCGTACTCGACCACCATCCCCATGCCCATCTTGCGTTCCTCTTCGTTCGCCGAACCGAGAATCCACACGCCGGGATTATTCATTTCCACGATGGCATCCACGCGCTCGGCAATATCCAAGTAGACAAAATCCACGGTCTGCGGACGCGGAACAGGATTGCCATCCATGGCCACCACGTTAAACCGGTGACCGGGAAGCGCCAGCCTGATTTCGTCTGTGGCGCTCGCATTCAGAAAACGAAACAGGACGCGCTGGCCCATGCGCACGCGAAGTGGCTCTCTGGCGCCGAGCATTTTGTCGTTCAACGTCGCCGATTTATAAGCGATCTCCCATCCGTTGTCGGCCGGGCCCTTGGGGGCCAGAGAGGGCTCCCAGTGGTGCGCCGCGATGCAAACTTCCTGGTCGTAGTCGCCGGGCTGACGAGCCGGCTCGACAATCGCGAAACCATACTGGCCCGAGAAACCAGCCCGGCTCAGATCAGCATGCGCCATCGAGTGCGTGTGATACCAGCGCGTGCCCGCGGGCCTTGGCGTGAAGCGATAGCGGCGATGGCCGTGAGCCGGTATTGCTGGCGTTCCTTCTTCAACCGACCCGTCCACTGCTGAGGGAATCAGCTGCCCATGCCAGTGCACCGTCTCGGGGACGTCCGTCTCGTTGAACACGTCGACCGTGACGGGTTTCCCTTCTCTGAATCGGAGGATCGGGCCGGGCGCGGACCCGTTATAGCCGACTGTCTTTATGGTTTTTCCTGGTCCTATCTCCAGAGATATCGGAGCGATGCGAAGAGTGACATTCGTCTGTTCAGTGGCCCGCGCGTTCGTATCCAGGGATGCCAGCGGTAGCGGGCCAAGTGAGGGAAGGCCAAGCGATGCCAGGCCCGAAATCAAGAAGTCTCGGCGATTCATATGTCAATTCCTCCCCGAACGGCTCAGCGGTGAACTCAAGGAAACTCAATTTCCCGGTGAGAACATATCGCATACGGCCCTTCACATTCAACGAGCCGTTAGTTGCCCCAAAATATCATTCATCCGCAAACTCAAACTTCCAGCGCGGCACCCTAGGACAGCGCGAGGCGTTGGCCCTCGCCTCGCCGAATGAACTTGCTGTAGACTGCACGTCAGAATTCCGGCCGGTGCCCGAGCTAACGCCCAGAACGAACGGAGGAGCATCCATGTCCAGAAAAAGTAGCCGCTATTTGATGGCCTTTCTGTGTTGCGCTGCTGCTATCAGCGTACTGATAGTTGGGCCTTTTGCGCGGGCCGTCCCTGCGACCTCGCCACAAGACCTGGTCAATGCCGCTTATGCCGCCATGGGCGGCGACAAATTGAAGACCATCAGCTTGAAAGCGCGCTTGGAGCAATTCGATCCCGGCGAATCGTATTCGGTTTCCGATCCTGCCAAACCGGACACCGGCGTGTCGGACCTTGCGCAGAGCCGTGATCTACAGCGCGGATTCGCGCGCAACGAATGGATTCGACCGAAGGCCGACGACGGCGAGAAGCGCACCTACACCGAAGTCATCACTGCGGCAGCAGGCTACGTGATCGGTAACGACGCGACGAACGGCCGCTTGCCCAAACGTACCGTGAAAGGCAATCAGCCCGAGCACACCATGTCCGGCCGCCGCCTCACCGCGACCCGGCGCGAACTGGAGCGCCCGTTCATTGTCATGGAAATGAAACGGCATCTGGACCGCGTCGCTGCGATCGGCGATCAGACCGTTGGGGGCAAGACCTATCCCGCAGTGCAATATCGCGACGATTATGGTTCGTACATCGTGATGTTCGATCCGGCCACGAAGCTTCCGGCGCGAGTGCGGACACTGGATTGGGACGCACTGGAGGGCGATTCCTCCTTCGACGCGGACTATTCGGATTGGCGAGACGTCTCCGGCGCGAAGGTGGCCTTCCACACCCTTTACACGCTGAACGGCATGAAGGTAGCCGACCTGAAGCTCTCGAGCGTGATGATCAACCCAGCTTTGCCGCCCGCGACATTCAACATCCCGCAAGCCATGTTGACTGCGGCCGCCAAGCCGGCGCCCGCGAACGCGACGCCTTTCCAATGGATCATCCGGCGTCAGTTCACCGGTTTTTATTACGATTCGGACGCGAAGTATACCGACGATCTGGATACGTTGAAACTGGTCGACGTCGCGCCGAATGTCAGCCAGACTCAGGGCGGCACGCACAATACGCTCTTCATCGCCACCAATAATTACCTCATTGCCGTGGAAGCGCCGAACGACGACGGCCAGGCGATTCAGTCCATCGACATGGCCAAGAAGAGATATCCGGGCAAGCCGATCCGCTATCTGATCCTGACCCATCACCACGTCGACCATGTCGGCGGCATGCGCACCTACGCTGCGGAAGGCGCCACCATCGTCGTCGGCAAAGGCGACGGCGAATATTTCCGTAAAGCGCTGGTACGGCCGGAAACGCTGAACCCGGACGCGCCGAAGAAAGCCGTTACGCCCAAGGTGATCGAAGTCGATGGCAAATGGAGCGTAAACGATGGCGGGCGCCAGGTGGATGCTTACATGGTCGAGAATCCTCACGCCGCGGACATGCTCATCGTATACGTGCCCGATGCGAAGCTGGGAATCGTGACGGATCTCTATGTTCCCGGCGCGCCCCCGCCTTCTAACACGGAGGTAGCGGCGCTGGTGAAAGGCGTGGACAAATGGGGGATCAAGCCGGAGCGCTTCGCGGGCGGCCACGGCTCGGTCGGTCCTTACGCCGATGTAATTGCAGCCGCGAAAAAAGTTCCGGCAGCCGAACGTTGATCCCACGCCTGGAATCGCGCCCGAGCCCTGGAAAATTTCGGTTTCGAGCGTCGTAAATGATGTGGTTAGTTTCGTGGAGAGACGTTCAGGCGGTCGAGTGCGATCCGGCCGTTATTGACCACCATTAGAATGTCCGCGATATGGCGGATATCATCGAGAGGGTTACGGTCTACCACTATCAAATCCGCTTCGTAGCCCACGCGGATTGAGCCAGTCCGATTGCCAATACCCAACTCTTCCGCCGATAGCGATGTTGCTGCCCTGATTGCATCCATCGGTGGGATACCAGCGCCGGTCAGCTCAACGATTTCATCGGCCATGGTTCGGTTATTTTTATCGAAATAAGAAGTATCCGTACCGCCCACAATCTTGATGCCCATTTTCCAGGCCTTCGCAACCATTTCGTGGGCCACGGGAAGCATGGCTCGGCCGCGCATCTGCAGGATGGGATTGTCGTATTCGCCTTCAGGCTCGATCATATGCACTGTCGCCGTTAACGTCGGATCGAGATAGACGCCTTTTTCCTTCATTAAGCGCAGCGTGTCGTCGCTCAAGTAAGTGCCGTGCTCAATGCTATGCACGCCAGCGCGTACTGCGGCAGCGGCACCTTCGTCACCATGCGCGTGTGCCACCACCCACAGACCGGCTTTATTGGCTTCATCGACAACCGCAGCCAATTCCTCATCGTTGAAAACGCGAATACGAGGATCGGTGTCCGGCAGCCCGGCACGCTCGGTTGCCATCACTTTGATCCGGTTCACACCGCGGCTCACCATCTCGCGGACCATACGCCGAACCGCTGCGGTTCCATGCACGCCGGCCATGAGATCGGCGTCCTGAGGGAAATCGAGGAAGAAATCATCGGCCGGATGCGTTCGCACATGGTAGCCCGCCGCAATCACATCCGGTACATCCACGACACCTTTGTGGTTCAGCTCTCGCATGCCGACATCCGCAAAGTGATTGACGCCGGCCTCGCCGATCGTCGTCGCACCGGAGCGCAAGGCCCTTCGAGCAGCAGCCAAATCCGCAACGTGTACGTGCGCATCGACAAATCCTGGCAGCAACCAATGGCCTTTGAGATCAAGTGCGGAGCCCTGAGCAGCCGCATCGTGAGTGATGCTCTGAATACGTCCCTTCACGACGACAACAGTAACGTCCAACATCGGCGCCTTGGAGAGCCCATCGATCACATTCGCATGGGTGAAAGTTATGGAGTCATTTGCTGCGTTCTGCGCCTGTGCCTGGGCGGCTGGAATCACTGACAGCAGCAAGCTCCAAAACACCCAGGCAATAAAACCGCTCGGCTTTGTTTTCATGCTACCTCTCCGAACAACCTCTTCTCACTGGGGCTACCCGGTCCCTTTGGCCGCATACGAATCTTAACGCCGGCGTTCTGTCCGGAGGATGCGCGAGGCTGCTAGATGACACCCTGCGCGCGAAGCTCCGCAATCCGGTTTGCATCGTACCCGAGAATCTCGCCGTAGACGCGCTGATTGTGCTCTCCCAGGCCAGGCGGTGGCTGATCGAATTCGGCCTTGGCATCCGAGAAATGTATCGGCAATCCCATGGCGCAAATCCCATCGGTCATTCCATATTTCGGATGGAACATGGGGACCGTTTCTTTTCGGGCCACGACTCGAGGATCGTGAACCGCAGCCTTGGGATCGCGCACCTCAGCCGCAGGGATTCCGGCGGAGTTGAGTTTGGCAATTGCCTGGGCGGAGGTTTCGGCGCTCGACCATTGCCCGATCAGCGCGTCGAGTTCGCGATAGTTCTGGACGCGCGCATCGCGCGTGCGGAAGCGTTCGTCCTTAATCAGCTCGGTGCGGCCCATAATCTCGAACAGATGATGTGCAAAACTATCCGTATAGGCGCAAATCGCGAGATGTCCATCCTTGGCGGGATAAATCCCAAACGGCGCGAGCCTTTGCACGGTTTGGCCGGTTCGTACCGGCGCGCCGCATTTTTCCATCGCCTCATAGGCTTCGCCGGCGATGAAAGCCGTGAGCGCGCCGAGCATGGAGACATCGACGTGCTGTCCGGCACCAGTCCGGCGGGCCTGATGAAGCGCAGCAAGCACGCCGATGACGCCAAACAAAGCAGCCGTGAGATCGGCGATGGTCAGCCCCACGCGTACGGGAGGATCCTCCTCCCGTCCGGAAACGTACATGATGCCGCTGAGCGCCTGGATCACCGTATCCAACGCTTTAGGAGAGCCTGGGCCGGCATCGCTTCCAAATCCCGAGATCGAGCAGTAAACAATCCGCGGGTTCTCTCGCCGCGCCGCCTCGTAGCCGGCACCCAACTCATCGAGAGTTCCCGGCGTGAAGTTCTCGACCACCAGGTCGGCTTTGCGCGCGAGATCGGCAAAAACCTCGCGGGCGCGCGGATGCTTCAGGTTGAGGGTCACGCCGAGCTTGTTGCGAAGCCGATTAAACGCGGTTACGGAGATATCGTCGGCCCTCTCCCGGACGAGCTTGACGCCGCCAAGGCCGAAGTACGGTGCGTTATGTCGGGAAGGATCGCCGCCGGCAGGGTTCTCGATCTTGATGACCCGCGCGCCAAGGCCGGCAAGCAGGAGGGTCGCGACCGGTCCTGCAAGGGCAACAGTAAGATCGAGGACAGTAAGGTCCTCCAGGGGAGATTCTTTCGCTGCGATTGTGTCCATGATTCCGCCGCAGACTGTCATAGGCGGCGTGGCGGAGTCAACTCGGTGGGAAAACCGAGGGGGCACCCCGACTTTGTTAACGCGCAAAAGCTCGACTCTGCTTGCCGCGAAAAGCGCATCCTGTGGGTAGCCTTTTCGCGGAAGAGGGTAGACTTTTGCGCGCCCCAGAGGGGGCCCCTATTTTTCTGCAAGTGTTCATTACACGAGAGTTCCGACGCTTAACTTGGCAGGTGTTCGTCTCCGGAGGATTGCCAGGTTTTTCAGTGGGCGTAGGAGCCCGCCTGAAGGCGGCCGCTACAAACCTACATGGCATCACGCTGCTCCTCCCCCTCCCACTTTTTAGGGAAGTGTTCATTACAGGAGGGTTAAACCCCTTTATTTTGCAAGTGCAGATTTGACGAGGGTTACGGTGATGGTGTTTGCGACTGCTAAATTCGTGCGGAGCGAGGATTGGAGCCGGTGAAACGGAATATGGCTCGCAATTCGTTCGAAAAGACGACCACTGCGGGTTCGGTGGGTCGAGGAGGGTTAATTTTTCGCGAGTCCTGAGTCTACGCGACATAGACTGCTACGTGAGAGATCCCTCGCTCCAGTTCGTCGCTCGGGACGACGATCCTGACCGGATCGTCGTTTTTTAGCGGCGATCAACACAAACATCAGAATGACCCCGCACCGGAACGCGGGCAGCGCGGGTCCCTGGTTAACACCTCAAAGCGCGAACAGCAGGTCCCTCGGCCTCCGGCTCTTGGGATGACAGCTTTAAACCGCGACGCTGCCCGCACGTTCGCGCAGGCCCGGAATTTCGCCTGGGGCTAGCCGGCAAATCGTCCGACCTCAAAGATGCCGGCAGGATGCCGGCGCTACAAAACCGGAATTCGCCGGAGATGCGCCGCAAATCCACCCGAAGCAGGCGTATATCTATTTTACCGCGCGCGTCAAACGTGACTCGGGCCAGTAAGGCTCGCGGGCAAATGCCTACTGCGGCATGGGTGGCGTATAATCTCCGCGGCGCTCTACACAGAAGCCGCCGGCGGGGCGCTCTGCACACAGCCGCCGGGGCTGTTGTGGTGAAGCTTGCTATTCAAGCTGGTATACAAGTTTCTATTGGGGGGGCGTCGGACCGATCCTCATCGCGTGGCACTTCGGGCCAAAATTTGGAGGCATACCGTGAAAAACAGGCCTGCGGCTATTTCCCTTTTGGCTTTTGGTTTCTTGATCCTTTCCCTTCCGCTGTTTGCGCACCACGGAAACGCGGCGTACGACTATGAGAAAACAGTCACGATAAAGGGCGTAGTGACGGCATGGATTTTCGCCAATCCCCACAGCTTGATGAAGCTCGATGTGACGGACGATAAAGGTAACGTCCAGCATTGGGTCTTGGAAGGGAACGCGGCATCCCTCAGTACAGGTTGGCATAAGACTATAGTTAAGTCCGGGGACGTGATCATCGTTGACGTGATGCCCCCCAAGAACGGCGCCCAAGTCGGCCGAATCCGGCGGATTCTGGCGCCGGACGGCACGGTGATCGCTGACGCGCACTTGCCTTCCACCCTGAATGACGTGGCGCCGCCTAAGAAAACAGAGAAGCCGCCCGCCGATTCGAACTCGGATGGATCTCGATAAACGCCGGCTAGATCGTTGGTAAAAGAGGCGCGAGACGTTTTCTCAAGCCACTCGGGAGGAGCCTTATGCGGAGCCGCGGGAATTCTAAAATGCTAAAGCGATTGGCGGCCTTCACGGTTGCAGGAATCGCAGCGTTGATGTGCTCATCGATTCTGGCGACAGCACAGGCAACCTCGCCTAGTCCATCGCCTGGTCAAGCGGCGGATGAGACGGACGCCGACAAATGGAAGACTGAAAAATGGAACACACCCTCGCCGCCCCGGTCTTACTACGAGAAATTGAAGCCGGCACCCGCTCCCAAGCGTGACCTGTCTGGGATTTGGGACGCAGGAGCCCTGGAGGGAGGAATCCAGCCAAACGGCGCGTTCGAGTACCCCGATGATCCAGAGCATCTAGGACATGACGTGCCTTACACGGCTTTGGGGAAGGAAGCGCGCATGAAGAACAAGGCGGGATCGGGAGTCTCGGGGCAATTCCCTGTAGCAGAGGTAAATGATCCAGTGGACTATTGTGACCCGCAGGGAATGCCGCGCAGCGATCTCTTCGAACTCAGGACGGTCGAAATTCTTCAGAATACAAACCAACTGGTTATCCTGAACCAATTTAACGACACCTGGCGCATTATCTGGACCGACGGGCGGGACCTGCCCGGGGATCCCCCAGCAAGGTGGAACGGGTATGCGGCCGGCAAATGGGTGGATGACTACACGTTCGTAGCCAACTATATAGGAATGGATCCGAGAACGTGGCTGGATAATGTGGGCCGTCCGCATAGCGACTCTCTGCGGATGGAGGAACGGTGGCACCGGGTGAACTCTGACACCCTGGAATTGACGGTGACGATTGACGACCCGAAGTTTTATAGGCAACCCTGGAAGGCTTTGGACAGATTCGTTCTCCACCGGCTGCCGGACGGTTACGATATCTCCGAGTTAATCTGCTCAGCGACGGAAACGGCGGAATACAACAGGCTCGTTGGCAAACCCGCCGCCCCCTCAGCTGCCGACAGCACAAACAAATAGTGGTGCTATCGTTCTGTTTCTGAGCCACGATGTTTTACGGCCAAAATTCCCACGTCTTGCGCGGTGATTTTAGTTTACGCGAAGAACACGCCGTTCTGCTCGCGCCCCAACACGGAAATCAGATTCGTCGACGCCTCCGACTCGAATCGGAAGCCGGGCTGCTCGGCGGACCATTTAATCGTGGCATTCGCGCTGAGGAACGAACCCTTGAAGTTCTGCGCGCTGTTTTTAATTTGTGCATGATTCGCGATACCGCTCCATTCCACGTCGAAGGAGACGGTCGCGCGGACAGGGGCCACAGGATCAATTTTCGGATACGGAAAGCCCAGATCGCCGGGCAGTCCCATCCCGAGGGTCAGTGAGTTGGCAAGGTCGTGGTCATCGAAGACCCTTAAGTTGTTCACCTGCAGGCTTGCCCGCGGGTCGTCGAAGTCGACCTTAACGGCATCGTGTTCCACCGGGATCATCCAGAACACGTCGTTGGAATCAATGTGCACGTTGTAGTCGTGGATTTGGTTGGCCAATCCGACCGGACCGGCATACACGTCGAGTCAAACAAAGGCGAACGTGCCCTCATGGTGGCGGCCGTCAATCCCGATGAACTTGCCTTGACTGAAGCCCATGTCCGCCCCGAACGCCAATATCGCCGAGGCACCCGTAACGGTATTTGTTCCGGTGCCGCTGCCGCTGATATGCGTCAGACCCACGAACCCGTCGAAGTCAGTGATCTGCGATGGGTCGCTGATATGCGCCATGTCCAGGCGATTTGCAGGCTTCAGCGGGTTGTGGTGGACGACGACCCCAAAGGGCTTAAACGGGGTGATGAATCCAGGAATGGGGTTGGTCAAAGCGCGAGCGGTTTGTTCGTGTTCATCGTCGTCGGCAAAGGCCGGATTTGGACGCAACAGACCCGCTCCCACGACGGCGCCAGCCGCTACACGAATGAGATTGCGCCGGCCTAGCTGTCTCTGCTCAAGTTTTTTCCGAGCAATAGAGTCCTGTTCGTTCATCGTCATTCTCCTTCAAGGCGCTGGCAGCGCAAAAAATGTGCCGCTCAGCGAGCAATGGCCCGGGATCCCGCAAACACCGTTCGAGAAATCATGAGAAAGGACACTGCGAAACGGAGATGGGCCGGACTCTACGCGGGCCGCTTGGGACGTGTCAAGCAGAAAATGACTGAACGTGGGGCAGACTATGCCCCAGCGAAAGGAATCAGCGGACAGAAGGCTGCTGCTGACTAAACTTCAGGCTATCGGCGGCTGGTTATCGTCAACTGGCTATTGGCGGCTGGCTCTTGTGGATGTGGACTTCGCCGAGACCGAAGGCACCGGCTTTCCGGCTTGCCAGACGGCGGATAGTTTTTCGGTGTTGCGAATATCGTCCAACGGATTTGCGTCCAGGACAATAAATTCTGCCGCTCGGCCCGCCTGCAGAGTGCCGAACTGCTTTGCGCCGCCGAGGATCTCTGCGTTCGTGCCCGTCGCGGCAACGATTGCCTGCATGGGCGTGAGGCCTGCCTCGACCATCAGTTGCAGTTCGCGATGCTCGAGATAACCTGGAAAACGAGTGGGTATTCCGGAGTCGGTGCCGAAAGCGATTTTTACGCCGGCAGCGGAGAGCGCCTTTAGATTTTTCTTGGCCATTTCGAGTCCCGCCCGGTACTTGGCGATATCCGGATCCTGGCGAATCTTATCCACGGTTTGCGAACTTCGGATGATGGCCAAAGCTCCGGGCTCGAGTCCGGCTTGAAAGAAGGGATCGTCAACCCACTTCAAGTTATCGGCATAAGCAAAGAGCACTTCATCGCGCACCAGCGTGGGAATCAGGAAAACGCCGCGCGCTTTCATGGCCGCAATGAGTTCATTGTCGACGGCCTGATCGCGAATGCTGTGGGCGAATCCGTCCAGCCCGGCAGCCAGCAATGATTTGGCGTCCGCCAGATAATATTCGTGAGCAAACGCGCGGAAGTGCTGTTTGTGCGCCTCGTCAATGATGGCCCGATAAATCTCGGGCTTCATTTTGGTGCCGTGGCCCAGCCCGTCGTCCACCCACATCTTCAAATAATCGGGGTGATGCGTGGCGAGTTCGCGGACATCGGCACGGGCTTCCTCAGCGGTTTGCGGGCGGTAGCGGTGGTCCGCGGGATTCGCTTTGCCGGGTTCGAGGAATCCTCGGCCGGCTGCAAAGAAGCGTGCGCCGCCAATCTTGCCAGCGTGCTGATCGGCTCGTATGGAGAAGATCAAATCGTCGTCCTGCCCAAACGAGGCCATCGTCGCCACACCGTAAGAAAGATATTTATTCAGCTGCTTGGCGACGTTTTCTTCGGTGTAGTGTCCCGCCGCTGAATCGGCGCCGTTGTTCGATAGCCCCAGGTGGCCATGGAGATTGATGATCGCGGGCATGATCGTCTTGCCGCTGACGTCCTCAACGGCCGCGTCCTTGGGAATGGAGACCGCTCCCGCCTTTCCCGCGGCGACAATTTGCTTGCCTTCGATGACGAGCACGGAGTTCTCGATTGCCGGCCGGCCCGTTCCATCAATCAGCCGCGCGCCTTTGAGCACGACCTGCCGGGCTTTAGTCTGAGTGGGCGCCTGCGCGCCGGCACGGGGGTAAACCACGAGGACCAGCAGGAAGACACCGAGGAATGCAAAACTGTGACGGGGTTTGGCGGTTTTCATTTCTCATCTCCTTCTTTACCGTGGCTCTTGACCGTGGATAGTAGTGCAGGTCGGCGTGCGCGTCAAACCCGTATGCGATCCACTATCCGTCCCGCGATAGGCGCGCGGAATTCCACCCGGACGCGACAATCTACGCTCGCGCGGAAGCACAACACTAGGCCGGGCCCGGCGTCGTCAAGGCCACTCCCTTTTTAGCGAAAATCATCGCCAAGAGTCTTGCAGGCTCGGTTGCGCTGGCGTTATTCGAAACCTCATGCGTGCTCCCGGGCGGCTCAAAAAACATCTCGCCCGTTCGATAGGTTCTCTCTTCCTGCCCTGAAATCTTGGTGACAATCGCGCCTTCCAGCACATAAGCGAGGACGAACCCAGCATGATGATGCGGCTGACCGACTCTTCCCGGCGCGTAATTCACATAGCTGACCGTCACTTCCCAATCATCCATGGTGATGTTTGGCAGGTCGAGTTTGAAAACGGGCGCGTTTGGCGCTGGGGATTGCCCGGCCGGCGTTCGCGTCTGCGCATTCGCCGCGGCGAGTTCATAGAGCAAAGCAACAGCACCCAGGAAGGTATCTCGACGTGTAATCATAGGTGCGATTATAGCCCCTTACTTGCGACGCCCAGAGCCACTTATAGTCTTATAACCGAATCCGTCCCCAGTGGATTCTTTCTTTTTCCGCGGCGCCCTTTTATAATTCCCGAGTCCGCGTGCGGCTGTGGCGGAACTGGCAGACGCACCAGCTTGAGGGGCTGGCGCTAGCAATAGCGTGGTGGTTCGAATCCACTCAGCCGCACCAGCAATTTGCCTCCTCGGACTAGCCTGCCTTGCCACTGGTGTGAGAAGTATTGGCAAGGTCTCTGGTTCGATCCTGCCTGATACGTTCTTGTAACAACTTGAGGTGGAGAGCGCAGCGCTACTTTGCCGGCCCAGGAGCAGGCGGCGTAGGAGGAGGCGCGGCCGGTTGAGCCGGAGGCTGCTGAGCCGGAGATATGGGCGCCGGGGCCGCTGATTTTGGCGCCGGTTTGGAGAACTGCTCGAGAATGGAACGGCCGGTTCCGCCGCTGCTTGTCCTCACGTGCACGGCCAAGGCCATCGAGGTGAACATAAACATCACGGCGCACCACGTTGTGGCTCGCGACAAAAATGTCGCGGCGCCCCGCGGCCCAAACGCCGTCTGGCTGCCAGAGCCGCCGAATGCGCCGGCAATATCAGCCGCCTGCCCGCTCTGCAGCAGGATCACTCCCATCAGCACCAGGCACACCAAAATGTGCAAAATCACCAGGACGATATAGAATCTCCAGCCAAACCAGAGCAGTCCCGCTCCGACCAAAAATGAAAGTGCCCACTTTACTTCTCTCGGCATCCACTACTCCCTTATGGAAAGCATTCAGTAGTTAACGATGGCGGCAAAATGCCCCGCGTCAATAATTCACAATCGCGGCAAACTGCGCCGCGTCTAGGCTCGCGCCGCCAACCAGTGCCCCGTCGATTTCTGCCTGCGCCATCAACCCTTTTATGTTTTCGGGTTTGACACTGCCGCCATAGAGGATTCGCAAAGAGGCGGCATATTCCGCAGTGAAAGAATTCGCCGCCAAGCCGCGCAAGAATTTGTGCGCTTCGGCCGCGATCTCGGGTGTGGCCGTGCGGCCGGTGCCGATGGCCCAAACCGGCTCGTAAGCCATGATAATACGTGAGAACTCGGCGGGGGTCAACGCAGCCAGCGAGCCGCGAAATTGCTTTTCGAGCACTTTTTGCGTATTGCCGGCCTCGCGTTCAGCCAGAGTTTCGCCCACGCAGAGGATCGGCGTCAGTCCCGCAGCGAGCGCCGCTTTCACCTTGCGGTTGGCGCTTTCGTCGGTTTCGCCAAACAATTGCCGGCGCTCGGAATGCGCGATGATTACGGCGCGGCAGCCCGCCTCGACCAGCATTCTCGGCGATACTTCGCCGGTGAATGCTCCCTCATTGGCCCAGTAGACGTCCTGCGCCGCAATTCCGATCGTTGAACCTTTCGCCGCCTCGACGCATGCCGCAATCGCCGTGAATGGCGGCGCTACGACGATCTCGCAATGAGTCGCTGCCGCGACCAGAGGCTTGAACGCAGCAAAAAAGTCGCGCGCCTCGTGCTGCGTCTTATACATCTTCCAGTTTCCGGCAATTACCGGCTTGCGCATGCGGGACGCGTCGCCGGCCATTCAGGAGGCCTTATCCGTCAGCGCTTCCACGCCCGGGAGTTTCTTGCCGGCAAGAAATTCGAGTGAGGCGCCGCCGCCCGTCGAGAGATGCGATATTTTATCGGCCAGGCCCGCCTGCTGCACCGCGGCTACGGAATCGCCCCCGCCAACGATCGACGTCGCTCCTCGCGACGTGGCGGCCGCGATGGCTTTGGCGATTTCCAACGTACCGTGAGCAAACGCCGGCATCTCAAATACGCCCATCGGCCCATTCCAGACGATCGTCTTCGCGCCCGCGATTTCGGCGGAAAAACGCTGCACCGTCTGCGGGCCGATATCGAGGCCCATCCAGCCATTCGGCATCTCGCCGATAGGAATCGTGCGCTTCTGCGTGTCGGCACGGAATTCCGCGCCCACGACATGATCCACTGGCAGGAGCAGCCGGAAATTTCGCCCGCGCGCATCGGAAAGCACGCGCGACGCGAGCTCGATTTTATCCGTCTCCACGATGGATTTGCCTACCGCGATTCCCCTGGCCTTGAAAAATGTGTAGGCCATTCCGCCACCAATGAGTATAGCGTCGGCGATCTTCATCAAGTTCTCGACCACCTCGATCTTGTCCGAAACTTTCGCGCCGCCCAGCACTGCAACAAACGGGCGTTCCGGCGCGGAGAGCGTCTTCCCCAGATAGGCCAATTCGCGTTCCATCAGCAATCCCGCGGCGGATTGGCGAACAAATCGCGTGATCCCTACAACGGAAGCGTGCGCGCGATGCGCGGAGCCGAAGGCATCGCAGACAAACAAGCCGTCGCACAGCGCCGCCAGTTGCCGCGAAAACGCCTCGTCGTTGGCTTCCTCTTCGCGATGGTAGCGGACGTTCTCCAGCAGCAAAACGGAGCCGTTGCCCAGCGCGCGGCTCTTGGCTTCGGGCTCGGCGCCCACGCAGTCGGCCGCAAATTCCACCGCAGCGCCGAGCAAATCCGCCAGGCGGCCCGCCACCGGGCGCAGGCTGTATTTCGGGTCCGGCTTGCCCTTCGGCCGCCCGAGATGCGAAGCCAGCACCAGGCGGGCTCCGCGTTCGCGCGCGAGTCTCAGGGTAGGCAAAGTTTCGCGGATTCTGGTGTCATCGCCAACACGCCCTTGCTCGAGCGGCACATTAAAATCCACACGCACAAAGACGCGTTTCCCCGAGAGCTCGAGATCACGAATCGAAAGTTTTTCCATGAGCGATCGGCGCCGCCGAATTTCTCCGGGGGAATTACAGCTTGGCGGCCATGAACTTGATCAGATCGCGGCAGCGGCAGGAGTAACCCCATTCGTTGTCGTACCAGGCGAGAACCTTCGCGCAGTTCCCGGCCACCACGCGCGTGTACTCCGCATCCACAATCGAGGAGTGGGAATTGCCGCGAAAATCGACGGAGACGAGCTGCTCCTCCTCGTATTGAAGAATGGATTTCATGGGGCCGTCTGCGGCGCGCCGCATGGCTGCATTGATGGACTCCACGGTGACGGGCTTCTCCGTGGTCACCGTCAAATCCACCACACTCACGTTGGGGGTAGGCACGCGCATGGCATACCCGTCGAGTTTCCCTTTCAGTTCCGGAATCACCAGGTGCAAGGCTTTGGCCGCCCCCGTGGATGTGGGAATCATGGAAATCGCGGCGGCCCGCGCGCGGCGCAGGTCCTGGTGCGGCAGGTCCAGCAATTTCTGATCGTTCGTGTAGGAATGAATCGTGGTCATCGTGCCGTGGACGATGCCAAAGCTATCCTGCATAACCTTTGCAACCGGGGCCAGGCAATTGGTCGTACAGGAGGCATTGGAGACAACGTTGTGTTTGGCGGGGTCATAGGTCTTCTCATTGACGCCAAGCACCAGCGTATGGTCAGGATCGGTGGCCGGCGCGGAGATGATCACCTTCCTGACCGGTCCTCTGATGTGCTTGCGCGCCTCCGGCCCGGAAGTGAACAGCCCCGTGGACTCCACAACGATCTGCGCGCCCACCGAAGCCCAATCGAGCTGCGCCGGGTCCTTGACCTTGAATACGCGGAAGCTCTTTCCGTCCACCGAGATGCTGTCGTCGGTGTGCTTGACGCAATTCGGCAGATTGCCGAGGATCGAATCGTACTTCAGCAGGTGAGCTAAAGTCTTGGAATCGGTGATGTCGTTGACCGCCACGATCTGGATCTCAGCATCGCCGAGCGCCGCGCGCATGATGTTGCGGCCGATGCGGCCGAAGCCGTTAATTCCTACCTTGATGGGCATGCTCCCTCCGGAAACCGAACTGCCAAACCTATCGCTGCAGGCAATCTCAGAGCCATCCGCCAAGACAGTCCCTTAGATCGCTCTCCATCGCTATTTTTCTAGCGAAGCGAAGCAGAAATGCTACGGTGCATGCGCGCGGATGTCAAACGCGAGCAGGAAGGGTTGGCCAACAATTACGGATATTCGGTGACTCTGACGACTTTATCGCCCTCGAAGCGCACGAATGTCGTCTTGGCGGGCGGTTTCCCGTAAATCCAATCCTCAATATCATTGCCATCCGCATCTCGCTCGCGGACTTTCCGTTCCGGGCGGCCCAGAGCCGCAGTCACGGCGTCGTGGTCCATGCCTACTTCGGCGCGTTTCGCCGCAACGGCCTCACGAAATTTCGGAGGAAGCGAATCGACATATTGCACCGCCGCCGATCTCTTGGAAAAATCCAGAACTCGCCCAAGGTACGCCTTGAGCTGCTCCCCGGTCATATCCGGAACAGAGCGCTCGAAATCGAGAAATATGGTTGCGCCGGTCTTCTGCGGAATCACCGGAGGGGCATTCGGATTGGTGGTCGTGGTGCCTGTGGAAACGGGCAGGCCCAGCCCGCCCTGCAGGTGGACGCGGTCGCGCCACGAGGTCTTCCCTTTTGGCCCGTTGTTGATGTCGATCTGGACGTCCCTATCGTGGAACTCGACCCTTGTAATCTGAACCGAATCGCCCACGTTCAGCGCGGCGCCAGCGGACAGGAGCGCCCTTCGCAGCGAATCCTGGTCCAGTGGGGCGCCCGCTTTGAAGTGGTAGCCACTCTTGCCTCCCGGCAGCGGCGTCAGCACCTTCGCGAATTCACCGTCGACGTAGCGCAGGAGCTGCAGTTTGGATTGTTCGCTAAGAGGCGGAGCGTTCTCCGGCGGCGGGGCCACCGGTTGGCTGGTCGCGTTTGGGTCGGGCGAATCGGGCTGAACTGCTGTCCCCGCCGGTTTCGCTGCGCCGTTGGGAGAGGCGGTGTCTTTGTCCGTTTGGGAACCAGGCTTGTTATACCGCAAAGTGGGAGGGCCGCCCTGGTCGTCGCCCTGCTTATCGGACGACTGCGTCTGGGCCGCTGCAGGCTGCTGGCCATTCTGCGACGCTTGAGGCGATCCCGCATACACTGCGGGACCCAGGAGTAGCGCGCTAGCGAAGACGATGGGACCGAAACGCAACATGGCTCTGAAGCAATCCGTGGTTCCCATTCTACGCCCAATTAGATGCTAAGGGAACTGCGGGGACACTGGGTAGAGGGATAGTTTCGACCGCCGGCCGTCCGATCGCTTATCGTTCCCGTGTTTAGCAAGGATTGGAGTCAAATCTTGCGTCTCCCTTTACTTCGCGTGCCGCGTCTTTCCGAATGTAGACGGACTCAGTTCTCCAAAAGGCTTTCCGTCTACCTCCACTTTGTGAGTGGGGCACACGAGCCTGACGATGACTCCCTGTACCCACGATGCACGATACTTCGCAGGGCTCGAGCACTGCAGAACTTCACAAATACCTTCGCTGACTGGGTCGAAATAGGGATCCGGGTTCTTGGTTGCCATCGAAGATTCTCCTGTTCATTTTGCAGCTATAAGGCCGGGCTGCTTCAAACAACGGGGCGTTTGTCTGAAGGCTCAGGAACCGTCGCCCACGCGGGCACGGCTTAAGGCGTGTGACTAGAGCTTTAGTATACACCCCTGCACGGCGCGCGCCTCGGCGAAAAAAGGTGTGTGTTCATACTTTTTATGGCTGCGCGAATCGCCCTTTCGCCCCTACTCTGATGCGAACTCCTTCGCGATCAATGCCGTGCGGCAGAAGCTCGCCTCCAGCCGCCGAGACCGCGGCTTCCACCCGCGCCCGCGCCTGGGGATCGATCAGCAAAGCCACGCAGCCGCCGCCGCCCGCGCCGCAGACTTTACCGGCCAGGGCGCCTTGGCGTCGCGCGGCGGCAATGATGCGGTCAATCACCGGCGTGGAAATCGTGGGCAGATTCCGCCGGCGAAACTCCCATTCCTCACGGATGAGCCTGCCGGTTTCCTTCCAGTCGTTTCGATTGAGCGAAGTAAACAGCCGCCGCGCCACGTCGGTGATGCGCGCCAGATTGCTAAAGATTCGCTTATCGCCTTGAATGTGCCGCGCGAAAACTTCCCAGTTGTTTATGCCGTGCCGCCTGGGCTTCCCCGTGTAGCAGAGCACCAGCCTCCGTTCGAGTTCATCCAAGTCGCATCCGATTTCCTCGCGACGCTCGCCTCCGGGTTCCAGATGAATCGCGCTGGCTCCGCCAAAGGCGGGCGGATAGTGGTCCTGCGTTCCGGTAGGCACGCGAATGACGATGGCTTCTGCGTCGCGGCTGATATGAATCCAGTCTTCCAGGCGTAGAGCCGCGCCCGTGAGCCGATCGAGCGCCGCACAAATGGCCACGGCCATGGCACTCGAACCGCCAATCCCCGCGCCGGCGGGCGCCTGCGAATCAGTCGTCAGCGTCAGACCCATGCGCGGGCGAAAAAAACGTACCAAGTGAGCGAGCAGGGGCAGACGATAGCGCCTTGCACGTTCCAGCGCCGCCAGCGAAGGAAAGGCTTCCTGGCGCTTCGTATCTCGCGAAACAAGATGAATTCCACGCCCCTTGGATTGGGTTTCGATCACGCAAGAGGCGTACCGCGTGATCGCGCAATTCACCGTCAACGCGCCGGGATGGAAAAGGTAAAGCGGCCAGATGTCCAGCGTGCCACCGGCCAAGTCGATTCGCGTAGGAGCCCGCGCTTCAATTCGCAAGTTTACGTGCTTCCCCCTTCCGTCAGTCAGGTTTGCGAATCGGGCATGATAGCATCCGCGCGAACCCGCGAAAGAGGACATTGCCGACCAAGGGCGCAAAGTCGCAAGAGGTGCTCGAGCGATTTCTGCTCGGTTTTCCCAGCCACGGATGTCCGGAGCATCGCGCCCTTGCCGCAGAGATTCGAGCGAAACTCAATCGAGCAGCAAGATCATGCAGGGTCGGTCGCCAGGCGGGGATTTCTAGCGCCTTCGGTAAATGTCGGCGTTGAAAAAAGGAGCAAATGCGCTGATCACGGCGATACGGAACGACTCCTGCCGGTTGATCAGATTCTTTGTCAATACGCCCCAGGCGCCTTGCGAATCGCGGATGCCATCCGTTCCCGTATAAGCCTCGATCGCGCGGGAGAGCTCCATGCCGCGGTCTAAAACCTCGGCGGCGAGCGCTTCAGGCAATAGGATCGCCCCCGACTGGCCGTAGAAGCCTTTCCCGTTCGCATCGGAAACGAAAGCCCAGCTTTCGAGAAAAACGAGGCGCCGGCCGTTCTCGTGCCCATTTTTATAAATGACATCCAGACCGCCTTCCAAGCCGACGAAATAGGATGACTTTCTTGACGGCGCGACGGCATCCAGTTGGTGCCTCGCGCCTGGGTGCCTTCCCCTCTCGAGACGCATCAGGGCTTCGCAGCGGCCCCGTGCTCCGGCCATCAGCTCTGCGCGGCTTCGAGGCGTATGGCTGACGCCCGTCGCAACCTCGAATCCCCTCACCTCGAAACTCGATTTGGGGTGCAGCAGAGGCCCCAAAGCTTTGAGAGCCTCGCGCACCGCTTTGAGTTTCGGCGCGCGCTTGCTGCCAACGGCGATGCGGATCGTATCCATGCGCTGTGACGAAGATAACCGAAACGCGATACGTTGGCGAAAGCGGAAGGAAAACTGGAGCGGCCGAGGGGACTCGAACCCCCGCCTGCAGCTTGGCAAGCTGCCGTACTACCCCTATACTACGGCCGCGTTTCAACGGAAAATTTATAGCACGCTGCCCCAAATGCCACAAGGCACCGCGGCCTCTAAGTTCAGCAGCTGGCCCCTTATTCCGAAGGAATTAACTTACCTGCACGACGCGCGTTGACTTCACCACGGGAGATCTCTTTTGCCGCCGGGCGAAGCTTGCCGCCTTGGCGCGATCGGTATAAACACGCGCGAATTTCTGCCCGTCCGCATAGTAGACGGTTACCTGCCAGTGACGATGCCTTCGACGCCTGTCTTTGCCCAGTGCAGTGCGCTTTTTAGTTTTTTTCAAGGTTTGTTCCAGTTGTGGTCAAGAAATATCTCAAGTTCTATTCGCCGCCGCAAGTGTTAGTTAAAGTAACCCACCAGCGCCGGATTTGCCGCATTTCCGGGGTTTCTCGCACTTTTTTCGTCCTTCGGCTGAATGGCTTAACTGATTAGGTAATAAGCTGCGATCTCCAGCGAAACTTTTTGCCTGCTGACACGTTTCATATTGTGGGACACTGAATTCAATGGAAGACTTCATGCATCTCGAATTGGGACGAACAGACTTGCAAATACAAGATCCGCGAGGACATGCGCCGGAAACCATGCGGCGGCTGCATCAAGCACTCGCGTCCGGCGCTCCGGCCGTTCCCGATGCGCGCCGTCCTGGGTTCTTTGAAATCCAAGCCGGCGACCAGGTTTTCTACATCCATATGTCGCCCGTCACTCAAAAAATTACCCTGCTCGCCACCTGGGCTCGCGAGGCCGAACTGGAGATCGCCCACTCCGTCTGAATGTCTCGCCCAACCCCCGCGTACCTTTGACGCCACAGCCCCGGCTCGATCCCAGGCGAAGCAACTAGTGCCGTTCCAACTATTTTGACCAAATGGCTGGAGGTGCGATGACCTACGCCTACGTTTTGTTAGCAACAAGTTGGAACGGCACTAGGCGAACATCCGCAAAACCTCTACCATGGCTCTGTGAGCCAGCCGAGCTTCCATCGCCGTGTCGTAGCCTCCACTGCCATCGTCATGGCCGGCATTTTGCTCAGCCGCATCCTGGGATTCGTGCGCGAATGGGTGGTAGCGCACCAGGTTGGTTCCAATGCCGTGACCGATGCCTATTACGCCGCTTTCACGCTTCCCGACTTCCTCAATTATCTGGTCGCCGGCGCATCCCTTAGCGTCACGTTCATTCCGGTCTTCACCAAATATGCCGCGGAAGGCCGGGAGGATGAGGGCTGGCATGTTTTCTCCACGGTGATGACCTTCATGGGCCTGCTGCTCGTCGCCTTCGTGCTCGCCGGCGAAGTCTTTGCGCCGCAATTGGCGCGGCTGATCGCTCCAGGATTTTCGCCCGAGGAAAAAACGCGCGTCATTTTTCTTACGCGCCTGATGCTTCCCGCGCAATTCTGTTTCTACGAAGGCAGCATTCTCAGCGCGATTCAGTATGCCAAAGGACGCTTCGTCGTGCCTTCGCTCGCTCCGGTGGTTTACAACGTCATGATCATCCTGGGCGGCTGGCTCCTGGCGTCGCGCATCGGCATGACCGGTTTTGCCGTCGGCGTCCTTGTCGGAGCGCTCGCCGGCAATCTCCTGCTCCAGGTCTACGGCGCGGTCACCGTGGGCGCGCGTTTCAACCCCAATCTCAACCTGCTCCATCCGGGCTTTCGTCTGTTCGTTCGCCTGTCGGTGCCGATCATGCTCGCGCTGTCTCTGGCCTTCACCGACGACTGGATCATCCGCTGGTTCGGCTCCTACCTCCAGCCGGCCTCGATCACCTGGCTGAGTTATGCCAAGACGCTCATGCGCGTGCCCCTGGGCGTGGTCGGCCAGGGCGTCGGCGTGGCTTCCTTCCCTTTTCTGGCCCAGCTTTATTCGGAGGGAAAATTTGACGAACTGAATCGCCTGCTGAACTCCACGCTCAAGGGCCTGATTGCCACGCTTGTGCCCATCTCCGCGCTGATCATCGCGCAAAGCGCGCCCGTGGTTTATCTGGCCTTTTCCCACACGCGTATGCGCCCGCCCGATCTCGACGCCACTGCCGCAACCCTTGTGTTCTTTACGCTGGGCTTATTCGGCTGGGGCGCGCAGTACATCCTGGCCCGCGGATTCTACGCCACGCGTAACACATTAATTCCAGCCATCGTCGGAACGGCGCTGACCTTCGCCAATCTGCCGGTCTACTGGCTCCTCGTGCGCCGCGCCCAGCATCTCGGATTGGCCATGGCTAGCTCCATTGGAATCACCGCATACACGGTGGCGATCTTCCTCCTGCTCGGCCGGCGGACACATAACCGCGAAGAAGGCGCGCTGGTCCTGTTTTTCCTCAAGATCTGTGCGGCTTCGGCTCTGGTGGCGGCCGTCTGCTATAAGCTGCGTCTGGTGCTCGAACCGCACTTGGCCTGGCACACTTTACCCGGCGCTTTCTCATTGCTTGTTGCGGTCACTGCCGCGGGAATTCTGCTTCTCCTGGTGATCGGCAAGCTGTTGGGAATCCGCGAACTCGACGAGCAGTTGGCCCGCCTCTGGCTCCTCGCGCCCTGGCGGCGCTCCAAAACTCCCGCCTAATTCAATCGATTTCCGCGAGGCAGGGTGCAGCGCTTTAGCTCTGACATTCACAGAGGACCGGCTTCTAGGGCTTTGCCGCTGAAGGTGTTGTGCTTACGCAGGCTGTGCCCGCTGCGGCCTGCGCTGCCGAAACGCCTGCCGCATTCGCCTTTGCACTTCCGCCGCGAATTGCGAGCCGCCGACGGCCCGCGAGCCGCGCTCGGCGATGTCCGTTGTGCGCAATCCGTCGGCAAGCACCGCGTCCACGCTGTGCTCAATCAAGTCCGCCGCTTCCGGCAGATGAAATCGCTCGCGCAGCAGCAGGCTCACGCAGAGAATCGCGCCGGAGGGATTGGCCATGTCCATGCCCACGAGCTGCGGCGCCGTGCCATGAATGGGCTCGAGGAGCGGCGGGCCATCGCCCGCGCTCCACGACGGAATCATGCCGATGGAGCCGGCCAGCGCCGCGGCTTCATCGCTAAGGATATCGCCGAAGAGATTCGACGTCAGCAAGACGTCGAATTGGTCCGGGCGCAAAACGATTTGCATAGACGCGTTGTCCACGTAAAGGTGCTCGACCGTGAGATCGCTCGCTGCCGCGGCCAGTCGTGTCACCGTTCGCCGCCACAGCCTGGAGGTGGCCAGCACGTTGGCCTTATCGACGGACGTTACCCGATGGGCCCGAATCCTCGCGCGCGCGAACGCAAATTGTGTGATGCGCTCGATTTCCGGCACGCTATAGCTGGCCAAGTCCGATGCGCGTTCTTTCTGGCCCTCACCCTCGGTTATATGCTCGCCAAAATAGATATCGCCGATAAGTTCGCGGATGATCTCGAAATCGATCTTCGTATCGGGATCCAGCCGCAACGGGCAGAGCGCCCGCAGCGGCTTGCGAAGCTGGATCGGGCGCACGTTGGCATACACGCCCAACGCCTGCCGCAACACGAGCAGGCCGGCCTCCGGCCTGCGGTCCAGCGGCTGCGAATCCCACTTCGGGCCGCCGACGGCTCCCAGCAGCACCGCATCGGCCTTCAGGCAGCCTTCCAGTGTCTCCTGGGGCAGGGGTTTGCCGCATTTGTCGATGGCCATGCCGCCGAAGGGAAATTCAATTAGATTTACGCGGAAGCCGAATTCGCGGGCGCAATCCTGCAGGATGGAAGTTGCTGCGCGGATGACTTCCGGGCCGATACCATCGCCGGGAAGAACGGCGATGGTCCACTGCCCTGGGCTCATACCGCCACGTCCGAAACATTTGCGTCGCCATCGTCAGCGGCCTCTTCCGCGGACTGGCGCCCCGCTGCGCGCTTGATATCCTCGTCCGTGATCTCTTTCTTGGCATCCGCCAGCGCCATTACCTGGCGGTAGCATTCGCGAAGCTCGTCTTCGGAGATGATCACGCCTAGCTCGGCCAGCCGCGCGCGCAGCGCGTTGCGGCCGGAATGCTTGCCCAACACCAACTTATGCGCCGGAACGCCTACGGCTTCCGGCGAAATCACCTGATAGGTCAGGGGATTCTTCAGGATTCCATCTTGATGAATCCCGGCCTCGTGCGCGAACGCATTCGCGCCCACCACCGCCTTGTTTGGCGGCACGGAGACGCCGGTAATTTCCGAAAGCAGCCGGCTGGTGGCATATAGCTCGTTCAGCCGCAGCCGCGTGCCGGTCTTATAGCGGTCGGGGCGCACGGCCAGAGCCACGGCAATCTCTTCCATGGCCGCGTTTCCGGCGCGCTCGCCAATTCCGTTAATGGTGCACTCCACTTGTCGCGCTCCCGCTTCCACCGCCGCCAGTGAATTGGCCACCGCCAGCCCCAAATCGTTATGGCAATGTGCGCTCCAGATGACTCCCGGCCGGTCGATCACCTTCGCCCGCAAGGAGCGAAACATCCCGCCATATTCTTCCGGCGTAGCGTAACCCACCGTGTCCGGAGCGTTCAGGATCGTGGCCCCGGCATCGACCGCAATCGAAAACGCCTGCCCCAGAAATTCGATGTCGCTGCGGCTGGCATCCTCGGCCGAAAACTCCACCTCGGGACAGCGCGTCTTGGCGTACTCCACCATCTTGCCGATGGACTCGAGCGCCTGTGTCCGCGAAATGCGCAATTTGTGCTTCAGATGCAGGTCGGAGGTCGCCAGGAAGACATGCACCCGCGGCAGCGCCGCGCGTTCCAGAGCTCCCAGCGCCGCGTCAATATCCTCGCGACGCGTCCGCGCCAGCCCCGCCACCGTGCTGTGCTTGATCTCCCGCGCCACTTCCCGCACCGCCTCGAAATCTCCCTGTGAGGCGATGGGAAAACCGGCCTCGATCACGTCCACGCCAAGGGCTTCCAGCCGCCGCGCCAGCCGCAGCTTCTCCGCCGTGTTCATGGAAAAGCCGGGGGCCTGCTCGCCATCCCTCAGCGTGGTATCGAAGATTCGCACCATCTCCATCGCCATCCTCCAACTTCTTTGACGTCGCGGCCGCTTGATATCCAAGCGCCGCTCCTGGGAGCCACTACGGAGTCTGCCGCCCCAGTGCCGCAAAGTCCAATTTATACTTCTTGCCTCAATTATAAGAGGTGCTTATAGTGCATTTTAGCAGGAATTGATGGACTTATCTGAACTTAACGTGTTTCTCACGGTCGCCCGCGAGCGCAGCTTCTCCCGCGCCGCGCAGAAGCTTTACCGCACCCAGCCCGCCGTCAGCATCACCATTCGCAAACTCGAAGACGAGGTCGGCGAACCCCTGTTCGCCCGCGGGGCTCGCTCCGGCCAGCTTACCGATGCCGGCCGCCTCCTGATCGGCTATGCCGAACGCATCCTCAATCTCCGCGACGAAATCAGGCGCGCCGTGGACGACCTCCGCACCGGCGGCCGCGGCGAGTTCTCGCTTGGCGTGAACGAAAGCTCCATTCATGCCCTGCTGCCCGTGCTGGCCCGTTACCGGCAGCTTTTTCCGGAGGTGCATCTGGCCGTGCGCCGCACGTTTTCGCGGGACATTCCCACCGAATTGCTGAACTATCGCCTGGACCTCGGCGTCGCGTCGTTCGTTCCTCAGGAGCCCCAGCTCGCCGCCGTAAAAATCTTTCGCGATGAGCTCGCCTTGGTCGTTTCGCCGAAGCATCGCCTGGCCAAGCGCGGCCGCGCCAATCTCAGCGAATTGGGCGAGGAAGTCTTCATCGCCCACATCGTCGAATCGCCTTTCCGCCAGCGGGTCATTCAGCTTTTCGCTAAGCACCACGTTCCGCTGCACATGGATATCCAGCTGCCCACCATCGAAAGCATCAAGCGCTTCGTGCAAATGGATATTGGCGTGGCCATCGTGCCGCGCATGTGCGTGCGCTGGGAGATCGAACAAGGCCTGCTCGTCGAGGTCAAGGTCCGCGAACTGCACATGCCCCGGGATCTGTATTTGCTCTACCGCCGCCGCGAGCCCTTGTCGCATTCCGCCAAAGCCATGTTCGACCTCCTCAAGCCCCGCTCAGCCCCCACCTCTGATCAGAAATCCTCCGATTCCTGATCCGCACCAAATGCGCGCTCGCTACACAAGGGCCGCCCTAACGGCCCGAAGAATCTCCCTTGCTCCTGCCCTCAGAGGGATTCTTCGCTTCGCTCAGAATGACAACTTGTAAACATTGGTCCTCTGCCGCTGGGTCTCTAGCCCCATTCGGCGCCTAAATCCTTCCAGCGTGGGTTGCTCGACTCGATTAGGGCAATCTTCTTTGCCCGCAACCAGCCTTTCAGCTGTTTCTCCCTTGCGATAGCGGCGCGGACGTTGCCAAAGGGCTCTACATGGACGAGTTCGCGTGTATGGTAGTTTGTGGCGAAGCCGGGCACGCTTTTTTGCCGATGCTCTTCTACCCGGCGCTTGATATTGTTCGTGACGCCAATGTACAGAACACGCGAAGCGCTAGCCATGATGTAAACGTAATAGGTCCTCACGATGTGATGACCTTTGTCATTCTGACTGCAATGTCATTCATAACCTAGCGAACATTCTCGCTGCTGTCATTCTGAGCGGAGCGTCCCGCCGCCTTCCTCCCGGAAATCGCGTCCTTACGATTTCCGGTCGGGACGCTCTCGCGGCGAAAGTCACCAACAGGATGAGCTTTCGCCGCGCAACAAAGTCGAAGAATCCCTCTGCTACTTTTCTCCTGCGGTCTGCCGCCGCCCCGAGCCCTCGTCGCACTCGGCCAAGGCCATGTTCGACCTCCTCAAGCCCCGCGGCCCCTCCGCCGGCGCCCCCGCCGCCCCCGAGCCGCACGTCTCATAGCCTTGTGCTCGCCTTTTAGCGCTCACCGTCGTTTATACCGCTTCAACTCTAGTCCCGGAATCGCAGTTCTATAACAGTGGCCTAATGAACTGCCACACTTTTTGAGCAGCTTCCACCATGCCGGCGAGCTTGGCCACACGATCAATGCTTTGCCAGAGAGGACCAAGTATGGTTTTGTCTGGACTCTCCTTCGCCAATTGGTCTTTCAGGCTCTCGATGTCCGCCACCACATCGAGTTTTTCCTTTTCGCCCAAAGTCGAGGAAGAGGTTATCTGGGATTTGAGACCGTCCAGCTGCTCCCGCAGAGGAGAAAACCGTGCGTTGACAACGTTCCCATCGCCGAGAGTGACTACGTTCGTTCCGGTGGCCGTGATGTTGATTCCCTTGTAGGGGTCCTCAGGCTCGAATTCCGAACCACCCTCGATTTTGTCGATCCCGAGGGCTGAAATCTCGTACCAAGTGACCGTCGACGGAATGGTCCCGCCCTTCACGATTATTGTCTTCTGCACTTCCTCTTTCTTCACCCAGCCACGATCGATTAGGTAGGTGAGATTGGAAATGACGGTTTGTTGTGTCAAACCGTACCCGGCCTTAAGCTCTCGCTTTACGTCGCTAATCTTCATCGCGGCGCCTTTCTTGCCGCGTTGGCTTGTTGCGCCACTATTCCGGTCGTAGAAATACTGAAGGATTTGCTTCCTCACAACGTCGTTGGGATTCATACCAGCCCTCCGTTACCCTTTTCTCGCGCGTTGCACGATTAGCTGGGCACGGAGTAAGCGGAGCTGAATCTTCATGTGGAGGTTATCCCAGTGTTTCCGGTTCTTGCCTAGCTGGTCAGGCATGCGGCCGATTTCTTTTGTCGCGTTGTAGGTCTCTTCTACTAGTTCCGAAGCCGCCTCGCTCCACAGGCGAAGCACCGCTTTGAAACCGCCCTGCCATGTTGCATTTCCAGACGCATCCAACACGACCATATTGCGGAAAGCGGCCACCATCGGGTAGGCGGCGCCTTTCGTCAGCCGATATTCACTGGGCGGAAGTTGTGCGAACGGGAACTCCAGCTTGCGGTCCTTGGACCCCTCCTCGAGGATGTTCATCTTTCCAGCACTGCCGCCCGCCTCATTGCGGACTCCGCGGAAGTCATGGCGGATGTGATCATAGAGGACGAGTGCGTCGTTCAGGATGGGCCGCAGCTTGTAATATTTGCTGCCTTTCAGTTTCTTGTTGTTCTCTTCATAATCGGTAGCAAACTTTTCGAGAGGAATGCTCCATTTTTCGTACGCCGATATTGGGTGCTTGCCGCCGTCATTCGGAAAGTCGAATATGTTGAACATTTCCAGAACGCTGATCAGGTCGCGGACGTC
>Ga0209160_1000317_pt1 | contig 38524 bp, 41 predicted proteins | sample GraSoiAngelo_153_FD_186167 | JGI IMG/M metagenome (GOLD analysis project Ga0209160, IMG submission 186167) | Grasslands soil microbial communities from the Angelo Coastal Reserve, California, USA - 14_1009_12_40cm (SPAdes) (version 2) | ecosystem: Environmental > Terrestrial > Soil > Grasslands ...
CCCAAAAGCGGACGCGAACCTGGGGCACCAAGGCTTGCGATCGCTCCACACGCGGGAATCAACGACACAATGCGGTCTTAAACATACTTTACTTCCCTAGGCGAATAAAAGGCGAAATGTGTACCCTGTGTGGGTGGATGAGGGGCGAAAGCGCGTGTTGGCGATTGTCGCCGGAATTCTGGTGGCCAGACACTTGAAGACTGCGGATGACCTGTTCGGAGGGCCGCAAAGGAGTCCGTGGACCGACGCGCTGATTGCCGCTGCGGTGCAATGGGCGGAGAGGATTATGCGGACGATTGATGGAGTGCACTCGTGAGCGGGCAGAAGTAGATTCCCTTCGACTTCGCTCAGGGCAGGCTCTCACCCAAAGAACGGGTTCGGAATGACAAGGGTTGAGGAGCCGTTCGGGACGTCAAAGACCCCACCCTCTTCGCAAAATGCGCGAAGGAGGGCGGGGCACCCGGCCCGAGTACGGTGAAACCCCAGGTTAGCGCCCCAAAAGCGGACGCGAACCTGGGGCACCCGGCAAGTTGTCTTGGGAGAGTGAAAGAAAGATTCTTGCTGGTCATGGCATCTACTTCATGGATCTATTGGGGCGCCTTGGGAGTTCGCAGCGGGATGAGCGCGCGGAGGCGGTGGTCGCAGAGGTAAAGTCCTCCCCAGAGGAGCACGGCGACGTAGACGGGGGAAAGGATGTAGCCTAAGAATGGGTTGCTGACGCGCAGGTTGGAAGCGACAGCGCCGCCGAGATAGCCGGTCAGCAAGATCGCGCCGAGAATGGAAGTACGCGGAATCGCATAGAGGACAACACAGACGAGCAAGACGATGCCGATACTGAAGACCAGGCTTACGGGATATCCGAGGCGAGCGGTTCCCTCCACGGCAGGAGCGAGCCTCAGTATTTTGATGGAGCTGTCGAAGAGCAGGAACAGTATGACCAGAGCGCTAATGATGCGTCCGGTCCAGAGCATCTTTTTCGAAGTGGGAGCACTTTGAGGGTTCGAGACGGAAGCAGGTTGAGTACCCGATTGCATGAATCTTTCCTCCTGATGAGTGTCCAGCGAAACATGTTCGGAACGTATGCGGTGATGCGGGGCGGCCGTGTTTGCCACTAGCCGCCGGCAATCGCGCCAATGACGATGAAGGGCTCCTTGCCGGATGCGATCGCGTCGGGCAGCGGGGCGTCGGGCGGCTGATGGGAAAGATCCTCCTCGCAGGCGAAGAAGCGCAGGAACGCGCGGCGCTGTTGCGTGTCATGGTCGCGGATGGTGCCGCGCAGCATGGGATAGCGGGCCTCGAGGGCGTCGAGCACCGAGCGCTGCGTGATTGGGCCCTGGACGTCGACCTGCACCTCGCTGCCGACGTGCGCCAGGGTGCGGAGATGTGGCGGGAGTATGACGCGGATCATAGAGCTTATCTTACAACCCACAGGCTGCCCCAGGCTTGACGCTCCTTGTCAAGAGACCCGCCGAAGGAATATTTTCTATAATCACGGCCATGGGCAACCCTCCTTCAACCCACAGGGCGCACCGGTGCAGTTTTCACCCGGATCGGCAGGACCCCTATCTCCGTCTCAGCACGGTGACCGTTTTTGTTCGCGATCAGGATCGCAGCCTACGATTCTACCTGGACCAGCTTGGATTCTGCCTGGTCTCCAATGTTCGCTCTCCATCTGGCGATCAGTGGTTAACGGTTTCGCCTCCGGATGGCACTGCAATGCTTGCGCTGGTCGCTCCTAATCCCGATTCTGAAGAATACCGGCTCATCGGCCGGTCCACTGAGGTGGTTTTCCTGACCGAGGATGTCTTCGCAAAATTCGAGGAATGGTGCGGGCGCGGGGTTCGCTTTCACCACCCGCCACAGACGCACCCTGGGGGCGCGATCTCCACTTGCTTCGAGGATGTGGACGGGAATTTGTTTACCCTTCTGTGCTCTGACGAGATGACTTGGGAAGTCGAGGAGCAACGTCGCGCACATGAGGAGAGGCTGGCATCGGAACGGCACGCTGCCCAAGAGCTGGAAATTGCCCGACAAGTACAGGCAAGACTCTTCCCGCAGACACAACCGACCCTTACGACCCTTGAATGTGCGGGGGTTTGCATTCAGGCTCGCGAGGTCGGCGGCGATTATTATGACTTTCTTGAGCTGGGACGAGACCAGCTGGGGCTGGTGATTGGCGACGTTTCAGGGAAAGGGACGGCGGCTGCTCTCTTAATGGCCAGTTTGCAGGCACACTTGCATAATCAGTGCGCCATATACTTGAGTCGGCCGTTCACGCCATTCGCTTTGGAGCAACCGGAGCGCTTTTTGCGATCGGTAAATCGTCTTTTCTACGACAATACGACGGACAGCACCTATGCGACGTTCTTCTTCGCCGAATACGATGACAAGGTGCGACGCTTGCGCTACGCGAATTGTGGCCATCTCCCTGCCCTTCTCCTGCGGAACGATGGCAAGCTTGAACGGCTCGATTCCACCTGTACCGTCATGGGGCTCTTCAAAGAATGGGACTGCCACGTAAGGGAGACCCGGCTCTTCCCGGGCGACACTCTAGCTCTCTACACCGATGGTGCTACCGAAGCGTTCAACAAGACAGGAGAGGAATTTGGCGAGGCGCGTTTGATTGAATCACTGCGCCAGAAGCGCGAAATGGGTTCGCGAGATTTGCTGGCAGCAGTGATCGCTGACGTGCGGCAGTTCAGCCACGAGCAGCAACACGACGACATAACTCTGCTGGTTTGCAAGGGCAGCGACTTACCAAAAAATAGGTAAGAGGGTCGCGGGACGCGGATCATGTTAATGTTTTTCTGCTAGATGCTATTTAGATTCTGGTCGTCTCCGCTTTGACGGTTATCTTTGGGAAGTTTATGAACTCCTTTTGCCACTTCTCGGTGTATTTTCGTCGGAATGCAGTGAGCTCCCCAGGGCGGTATTCCTCCAAGATTCTTTTAAATGTGGACAAAGCGTTTATTACGGTGAAACGGAACACATTCTCAAACCCTTCCACGGACCGAATGGGCTGGAAGGTCAGCTCGCCATCGCCGATTCTGACGTGGTGCTCATAGCTTGACGTGTGCATGACTTCGGATGCACCCGAATACACGATCACGTACTGAGATGATTTGCCAATAGCCCGAGCCATGCCCCGCAAATTGCGATCGCCCAGAGGGGCGTACCAGGCTGGATCGAACCGCTTTCTTCCGCGATATTGTTCGATATCCTTGCTAATCGCAGCAAACTTCGATTGGGAAAGGATTCGGTCGATCTCTTGAATTTGCCGTTTGGCAGCTTCTCGGACGTTGTCACCTATTTTGAACTCCCGCCTTGTTCATCATAGTGATGAATTCTTGTGACTCTGGTGACCCTGCTTGTGTTCGCAGAGCCCAAATACGTTTTCGGCGCAAGTTGTGCACGTAATAGTAGTCCGCCTTCCGCTCCGAATCGTTCAGAAGTATCCAATCCATATAAACGGAGGCTTCAAAAAGCGCCCTCATCTGCAGATTCGCTGCATGGGTTGCCCCATTTGCCAGCAGAATCCCCACCCCATCTAGCATCGCCACAGCCTGGCGCAAGAGAATCGCACGAAGACCCATCCCTCTCTCTCCGTGACCACTTGGAATCATCCCAGCGTCTGCACCTCCACCGAAAGCACCCCCGGCAAATCCCGCACAATTGGATTCCAACTGTCGCCCGCATCGGCTGACGCGTATACCTGGCCACCGCTGGTGCCGAAATAGATGCCGCACTTATCGAGGGAGTCGACGGCCATGGCGTCGCGCAACACGTTCACGTAGCAATCTTTTTGCGGCAGACCTTTAGTCAGGGCCTCCCACTCGTTTCCGCCGGTGCGGCTGCGGTAAACGCGCAGCTTGCCGTCGGGCACAAAGTGTTCCGAATCGCTCTTGATGGGGACGACGTAGATGGTCTCCGGCTCGTGGGCGTGAACGTCGATGGGGAAGCCGAAGTCGGACGGCAGGTTTCCGCTGACCTCTTGCCATTTATCGCCGGAGTTGTCCGAGCGCATGACGTCCCAGTGCTTTTGCATGAACAGCACGCCCGGACGCGAGGGGTGCATGGCAACGTGGTGAACGCAATGGCCGATCTCGGCGTTGGGGTCGGGAATATATTGCGAGCGCAGTCCCTGGTTGATCGGCTTCCATGTCTTGCCGCCATCGTCAGTGCGAAATGCCCCCGCCGCCGAGATGGAGATCCACATCCGCTGGGGATTTTTCGGATCAAGAATAATGGTATGCAGGCACATGCCGCCTGCGCCCGGTTGCCACTTGGGGCCGGTGCCGTGTCCGCGCAGGCCGGCGAGTTCCTTCCAGTTCTGGCCTCCGTCGGTCGAGCGGAAAATGGCGGCATCTTCGACGCCAGCGTAAACCGTATCGGGGTCGGTGAGCGATGGCTCCACGTGCCACACCCGTTTGAACTCCCAGGGATGCTGCGTCCCGTCGTACCACTGATGAGTGGTGAGCGGTTTGCCGGTTTCGGCGGAGGTGTCGTAGGCGAACTTGTTGCTGTCGCTCTTAGGCATGCCAGCGGGCGCCGATTCACCAGCCGGTGTTCCCGGCTGATGCCATGTTTTGCCACCGTCATCGGAGCGCTGAATGATCTGTCCGAACCAGCCGCTGGTCTGCGAGGCATACAGGCGATTCGGGTCCGCGGGTGACCCCTTGAGGTGATAAATCTCCCAGCCCCCAAAGTGGGGACCGCTTACGTCCCACTGTTTGCGTTTGCCGTCCGACGTCACGATGAACGCGCCCTTGCGTGTACCCACCAGTACTCGAACCTTGCTCATCCCTCATCTCCTTTTATGCGGCTTCTAGCAGTTCACCATCCACGGTATGCCGAACTGATCGATGAGCATACCAAATCGCGCGGCCCACTCGCATTGGCCGTTGAAAGTCAGGTAAGGATTCAACTGCAAAAGACACTCCTTTTGCTACTTGATGATTGAGAGAATCAATTGCGCGTGAGATTATTAAATATATTACTTGTGAAATGCAAGTTAAAATAGTGCATACTCTGAAATATGCCGAAGAAGGGTAAAGGCAAGCGGCGGTCGGCGTGTCCACTGAATGCTTCTGTGGAAATGTTGGGCGATCGCTGGTCGCTGCTGATCATCCGCGACATGATGCTGCGCGGGTCACGGAGCTACAAGGAATTCCTGGAGTGCTACGAAGGAATCGCGACCAATATACTGGCAGATCGCCTGCGGAAGCTGGTGGCCTATGGAATCGTCACTACGGAACCAGACCCAGCGGACGGGCGAAAGCTGAATTACCTGCTGACCGCAAAAGGAATCGATCTGGCGCCGGTGCTCACGGAAATGGTGCTCTGGGCAGCCGCCCACGAAGATACTGGCAATCAAGCGCTCGTCGGGCAAATGCGCACGGACAGGGAGAAATTTCTGGCTGCCGTGCGACAACGCTGGGCCAACCGCCATTCAGCCCGAAGCTGACTTCCCTTCCCCCATGCCGCGGAAAAACGGCCAGAATTCCGCGATTACTACGGTGCTCGAACCTTGGTGAACGCGAGCCGTTGCCGGAGTACTTACGCTCGCGCAAGAGGGCTCCGGTAAACCGGCGCCCTCTTCTTTTAATTCTTAGTGCGGCAGCCTCTGTCGCGAGACGCCGTGCTCGTCACTGCGGCTGGGGCGGTGCTGATTCGCGGGCGCAGGCGGCCGCGCGTTGGCGTAGCAGTTCGCGCTCGCGGGCGTTGCGGGTGAGCGATGCCGCGCGCTCGAATTCCGGACGGGCTTCGTCGAAGCGGCCGAGCTTGGCGAGAAGGTCGCCGCGCACGCTGGGCAAGAGGTGGTAGTTCTCAAGTGAAGGCTCCGCCATCAGGGTGTCGATAAGCTCGAGGCCGGCCTGGGGACCGAATGCCATGGCGAGGGCGACCGCACGATTCAGCTCCACGACGGGCGAGGGCGCGAGCTGAGCGAGCGCCTCATAGAGCATGGCGATGCGCGGCCACGCCGTTTCCTCCGCGGTACGCGCTCGGGCGTGACAGGCGGCAATCGCTGCCTGGAGGGTGTAGGGGCCCTGCGCGCCACTCAGTTTTTCGGCTCGAAGATTTTCTGCACGAAGCTTTTCCGCGCGATCGAGCGCGGCGAGGCCACGACGAATGAGGAGTTGATCCCAGAGCGCGCGGTTTTGATCGAGGAGCAGGACGGGCTGTCGCGACGGGCCCACGCGCGCCCGCGAGCGCGACGCTTGAATCTCCATCAGCGCGACGAGGCCGTGGACCTCCGGCTCCTGCGGAGCGAGCTCGGCGAGGATGCGTCCTAGACGCAGCGCGTCCTCACACAGCGCTGGTCGCATCCAGTCGTCACCAGCGGTTGCCGTGTAGCCCTCGTTGAAGACCAGGTAGATAACTTCGAGTACGGACGACAGACGAGCAGCAAGCTCGGCACCCCGCGGGACTTCGAAGGGCACTCGCTCTTTGGTGAGAGTGCGCTTGGCGCGGACGATGCGCTGTGCGACGGTCGCTTCCGGGACGAGGAAGGCACGTGCGATCTCATCGGTGGTGAGACCTCCGAGCAAGCGGAGAGTGAGCGCTACGCGCGCCTCGGGAGAGAGAACGGGATGACAGGCGGTGAAGATGAGGCGGAGGAGGTCGTCGTCGACGTCATCGTCGATTGCTGCGTCGAAATTTGGCACGGCCATTTCCTTGGTGACAAGCTCGCGGCCGAGCTCCTCGTGCTTGCGCTCGAGCCGCGTGTTGCGGCGGAAGTGATCGATGGCACGATGCTTGGCAGTGGCCATGAGCCAGGCGCCCGGGTTGTCCGGGACGCCTGACTGCGGCCACTGTTCGAGAGCGGCGACGAGAGCGTCCTGTGCCAGGTCCTCGGCAAGACCAATGTCGCGCACGATCCGCGCCAGACCGGCGATGAGCCTGGGCGACTCGATTCTCCAGACTGCGTCGATGGCGCGATGGGTGTCGGTAGCGGTCACTGCTACCGATCACATCATTTTTTATCCGTCGGCGCAAGTTGAGGCGCTTAGCGGGCGTGAGCGAAGCGGGAGCCCGCTGCCGAAATCCTGAGCAAAGCGAAGGATCTCAGGTCCGCGACCGCTATGCCGTTTTCGCGAAGTCTTCCGGCCCGAACATCTGGCGAACCTCGGTCTCGCCCTCCCAGCCCGGCCAGTGTTTCTTGTGAAGTTCCATGAAGCGCACCGCCGATTCGACCGCCTCTTCCTTGGATTTCAACTCGAACTGCGCGTAGCCGCCGACAACCTCCTTGGCCTCGCTGAAAGGCCCGTCGGTCACGGTCACCTTCCCTCCGGAGAGCCGGACGCGGGCGCCCAGCGCAGTTGGCCCGAGCCCTCCGCCTCCGATCATGGTGCCGGCTTGGGCTGCGTCGTCGCTGAGCTTCGCAATGGCATCCATCAGTGCCTTGGGTGGAGGGCCTGACCTTTCGGCGGACTTGACTATCATCATGAATCGCATATTCAGATCTCCTTTTAGTTTTGCGTTGGGAGCCGAGTTTCCGGACGATTTCGGCCGGCGGAACCCAGGCTCTATTTACACGTCGAACGAGGGGCAGCAGAATCGACATCCAGTATCTTTATTTTGGAAATATTTGGTAGGGGTTGGCAATGATTTAACTTGATCCGTGAAAACATCCCGCAACAATATCATTCCGACGATGACCAGAAGCAGCGGCCAGAAGGGTACCAAAATCCGGAGGACGTCCTGCAAAAAGCTCTGGTGATGAAAGCCATAAGCCTGCACAGCTTGCGAGGCCGCCAGGACGACAGAGGGCAGTACGCCTAGCGCCTCCCCCGCGGTAGTTCCGAGGATGTGCCTCAGTGGGGCTGCGGCCCTATCGAGGTTCCCAAACAGAATATGAAGCCCGAGCCCGACGAGTGTCCCTCCCGCGATTGATCTAAGGCTCTCAGAGGATCTGTGCAGTGTTGTCATCACCCGCCTCCTGAACTGCTCTTTCCTTGCTCTACTTACACGTCGAACGAGGAGCAGCGGGATCGACAGGTGCGGTAAATCCTTTTTTCAAGGTGAGACGATTAGCGGGCGTAAGCGAAGCGGGAGTCCGCTGCCGAAACCCGAGCGGAGCCGAGGGACCTGAGTTTGAGGCTCCGTTTGTCAAAGCTTTTCGCGTATTTTCCGTAAAGGTCAGCATGCTGCGAAGGACGTCTGCGTGCTAAAATGCGCGTCCGCCAGGCTTCTATCCACCGTCGCACTTCAACGCGATCGGTAGGAATTCGCAAGGAGGAAATGTATGCGTCTCAGCCTGATTTCCATGTTCATTTTGCTATCTGCGGTACTGACGCAAGCACAGACGGGACCGTGTACGGAAAGCGCGATCAAGCAGGGTGATCTGCCCGCTGCCGATGATGCCTTCTCGTACATGCCTCCATACGGAAAGCCGGTTGTCGGCAAAGCCGCCACTCAAGCGGCCAACACAAAGAGCTTCTCCGGCCGGACGAATATTACGCGCTCCTGGGTCGGCGAACACCGAATTGTGTCCACGCCCTCTGGCGACATGGCCTATGAATACGGGACGGTGCACATGGGCTATGACAGCAAGGAGGAGGGCGGACACCACGAGTTCGAAGCCGTGATCCTCAGCGTATACAAGGCTAAAGACGGCGTTTGCCAGAAGGTGGCCTTGACGATGCAGCCGCTAGAAGAGCAGGCCGCGCATTGAACGTGGTAGCAAGCAAACGGGCATTTCGCCTTCCATTTCCCCATAGTACATTTCTCCGCCCTTTAAAAAACGAAGGGCGGAGTACTCGGCCGCCTTCGGTGGGAAAAGATTCTGTGCATCCGGGTTAGATGTATATACATCTATTTCGGGCATGGAACGTTCCCGAATACCACTACTTCCATGCATGTGTGGCAGCTTCCGCCGGACTTCGCGGGCACTAACCCAACTCTATGAAAGTGCGCTGCGCCCTGTGGGGCTGCGGGCCACTCAGTTCACCATCTTGCAAGCGCTCTCGCTGGCCGGGGAAGTGACCCAGACCCAGCTGGGCGAAATGCTCGCGATGGACAGCACGACCCTCACTCGAACCCTCCAAATTATGAGCAGAGAGGGCTGGATCGCAGAACGTCGGGGCGAAGATCGGCGAGAACGACGGCTGCGTCTAGCAAAGGCAGGCGAAAAACAATTCAACCGTGCTCTGCCGGTCTGGGAGAAAGTTCAGTCGCGCTTGCGCCATCAAGTAGGGGAGCAGGCCTGGAAAAATCTTCTGCAACTCGCGCATCGAGTAACAGACTTAATCACAACTCAAGGAGACTCGCTATGAAAAACTATGGGAAGCTCAGCGTCGGGCTCATCGCCGGCTGGTTCATATTTGCTATGTCCGCGTCAGCCCTGGACCTGTTCAAAAATGATTCGAATCGCGTGGGTGTTGGGGTTGCACTCGCTGCACTGGCGCCGATTGTCGTGTTCTCGATGTGGTTTGCCACATCGAAGAAATTTCGGCAATTCGTATTGTGTTTGAACCCACGCATTTTGACCTTGGCGCAGTCCTGGAGAATTTTTGGATTTACCTTCGTCCTATTGCAGGCTCGTGGCGTCCTCCCGGCCATATTTGCCCTGCCCGCAGGCTATGGCGACATGGCTATCGGGGCGACAGCTACACTGGTGGCGCTGAAGCTAGCCAATCCCAGTCATCGCAATCTTTTCATTCTTTGGCAAGTGCTTGGTATTGCGGATTTGGTCCTGGCGGTGAGTCTCGGCACGACCGCCCGCTTGCTTAGTCCGCACGGCCCTTCGATGGTCACCATGACGGTGCTGCCACTCAGCCTGGTTCCGACGTTCCTTGTGCCTTTGTTTCTGATCTTTCATGGGATTTGCATCACCCAGGCAAAGGCTTGGGAAGCCGCCTCCGGCGACTCTGGTCAGCAACAAGAGCGGTTGCAGCATATACGCAATCTAATGTCGCATGATCAAGGAATTTCTAGCCAGGGAGTCGAACCACGACAGAAGCTTCACGAACCTATCTCGATTGGCGGCCTACCCCCATCGTTTTAGCGTATTTTGCGAAAAGGATGGGGTGACGGGATCATTGGTGCACTCTCGGGACGAGGATCACTTTTAGAGTTAGGGAAATCCTATGCGGGAGGGACAGGGGTACGAGCGTGGTCCCACCCTTCAAAAACTGAGGAGTGGGAGCGCCCGGATGTCATTACTCAGGTTAGAAGCCCTCGGTCACTGGATACACGTACTTGAGATACAGATAAAAAAATGCCAAGGAGACCGTCAAAACAGGATCACACCCAGAACCGGAGATTTCACCTTGATTCCAGCGAGTCCCACTCAACGGGAACCTTGAGCGACGTGTGCAACGCATGACTGGTGCCCTGCTGCATCGTTCGGGTTGTTTCCAGGGTACAGGTTCTGATTTTCCCGTTGCTGGGTAGTGTCCTGAACTTGCGTTGCTAGTTTAGGGTCGAACGAAGCTTTGCAAAGTCGACGGGCGGATCGGATTCTTTGTCAATATTCCCCGCGCTCGGATGCAACGGTCAGTCAACTTCCCCACCCTGTCGTTCCAAAAAAACGGAACGACGAGGATGGGACGGCCGCGGGCACGGCTGAAGCCGTGCCCTTCCCAACACTATTTTTTTGCGGCGACCTGCTGGCGCAGGCGTTCCTCTTGCTCTCTGAGCTCGGGAGTTAGCTCGGCGCCGAAGTCGTCCGCCTCGAACACCGGGCGAATCTCGATCTCGGCCCCTCCTCCGAAGGGACTGCGCTTGAGCCACTCGATCGCCTCGTCCATCGACCTCACCTGCCACAACCAGAAGCCGGCGATCAGTTCTTTGCTCTCGGTAAATGGGCCGTCGGTTACGGTCGGCTTGGGCCCGGAGAACTTGACGCGCTTGCCTTTCGAGCTGGGGTGAAGACCCTCGGCGGCGAGCATGACGCCGGCTTTTACCAGCTCTTCGTTGAACTTCCCCATGTCCTCAAGGATTTTCCGGCTCGGCATAATGCCTGCCTCTGAGTTCTTGTCGGCTTTGACTATTACCAGGACTCTCATTGCAATGACTCCTTTTTGATTTCGGATTTGGAGCCAGGCTTCGGACGATTTCGACCGTCTGAACAGCTTCCGGATCCCAGGCTCTACTGTAACGTCGAACGACGGACTGCAAGATCGACAGGTTCAGTATCTTTAATTTTAGGAAGTTTTGTTAAGCGCGGGAGTCTCCCTCACAATCCGAAAGAAAGACATGCACGCGAGATGCGTCACCAGGAATTGCAAGGCAGAGGCGGGAGGCAGTCCGGGCTCCGCATCTGAGTGGGACGTACTAGAATGTTTCACCGGAGATTCCTTGGGGCGCCGATGAAAAGCTTCGCTGTCGCGTCGCAAATTGCATGCCTGCTCCTATTCACGAGTATTGCGTGCTGCCAAGAGGTGCCGGATAGGCAGATCGGCGATCGTCTAAGGGTGTATCTCAAACCATTCGTGGAGAGCGGAAACTTTACTGGGGCGGTGCTTGTCGCCCGCAGGGGCAAAGTCCTGCTTCGCCAAGGGTATGGCATGGCGAGCTACGAGTTAAGCGCGCCAAACTTGGCGGAGGCACGCTTCCACATCGCTTCGGTATCGAAACCGTTTACGGCGGCGGCGATTCTCCAGCTACAGGAGCAGGGACGCTTGAGTATTTCTGATCGTGTCTCGCGCTTTGTTCCGGACTTCCCCAACGGTGACCGTATCACCGTGGACAACCTGCTCACTCATACTTCCGGTATTCCCAACGTCAATGATCTCGCTGACTACAATACTTTCGCGCGCAGCCCGCATACCACAGCGCAACTGGTTGCCAAGTTCGCTGGCCTGCCTCTGGAATTCCAGCCTGGTAGCGACTATCGCTACAGCAACTCCAACTACAATCTGCTGGCGCTCATCCTGGAGAAGGTCACAGGAGTGAGCTATGGAGAATACCTAAATAAGCGCGTCCTGGAGCCGGCTGGAATGCGGGACTCAGGGCACGACGGCGACGCCTTGCACCTGATTCCGTTCTCAGCTTCTGGCTACGAGCCTGCGGGGATCACCAGCTATGAGAAGGCGCCCTATTTGGATTGGTCTAACAAGACCGGCAATGGCTCTCTGTACTCGACGCTTGATGATCTTTACCGATTCGATCGCGCTCTCTATGCAGATAGAGTGCTACAAGCCGCGACCCGGCAGAAATACTTCGTCGAGGGACGAGGCAATCGTTATGGCTGGTTCATTCGTAAACGCTTCGGCCATCGCGTAATGTCCAGCAATGGTCGTAGCCCAGGTTTTACTGCCGAATTAGATCGTTTTCCGGACGACGATGTCACCATCATTGTGCTGAGCAACAGCTATGCCAGCGTGTCACAAGATCCCATTGCCGAAGCACTGGCTGCGATCGTCTTCGGTCAAGAACAACCGGCGCGCCCAGATATGCGTGCGGTTACCATTCCACAGTCCACTTTGGAATCCTACGCAGGCCAGTACCGGTACGGGCCAGACTATTTCGTGCCCAATGCCGAGTTCACCGTGACAGCCCATCCCGGTTACTTGCTCCTGCAACTCGGCGATCTTCGCATGCCGCTCGTCCCGCTTTCCGCGACTGAGTTCCTTGACCGGAATTTCCTTGGTCACATCACCATCTCACACAGCACAGAGGGGACGCTGGACGGACTCACTTATCGCTATGCCGGCAAGCAGTTCGCGGCGCACCGGGTGGCAGGAAAATAAGAGGAACCCGCTAAACATCAGCGCCCGGATACTCTACGGCAGACATCTTTTCAAAGCAAATCCGGTCCGTTTCCAAATACATATCGCGTTGAAAAAAATGGCCCTAACCGAAAGGTCCTAAAAGAGATCAGGGCCTGGAGCCTGAATTCTACAGGCAAGTAGTTCCCACTCTACAGCGTTGAAGTCCGGGTGGAAAGCAGCCCAGCCGGGTCATACGACCATCTTCTAATCGGGAGCAAAGTTATGTGGCGTGCTTTAGTACCCCTGTTCAAATTCGCTATGGATTGCTGGATTGGACTGGGAGTGTTCGCCCTCATGATGTTTCTGTTGTGCGCACTGTGGGGCGGCTCGACACTCCGGCGGCTGGGAAGGTGCAATCACAAGCCACTTGAGAAAATGCAAAAGGGGGCCTCATGTATTACGTCATAGAAGTCAGTCGCTGGTGCATAGCGCTTCATCGTGAGACCAAGATGAGGCTCATCTACCGACGCGATTACATACCCGACCGGGGATTGTGGCGCGATTTCCTGGTTTCCGCCGAGCCACTGCGGGGAGCCACTGAATAAAGTCACTTCTACCGCTGCGGTTTCTGCAAAGTTGGCGGAACTAAAGAATCCATTTCAAGTCCCCCGGCCCATACTTCCATTTTCTCCACCTCCTCTACTGCTGGGTTCATCCCTCACTTCGGTGATGGTCCGTACCGCTTCCTGTTCGCGTCCCACACTTCGCGCAGTTGATTGAGGAATGACAGCGAGCCGGCGTCGTCGCGCAAAGGTTTGAGCAGAGGATCGTGCGCGAACCATGGGTAACACGGGAACCCGGTCTCAGTGGAGCGAGCGAGCCAGCGGCGGGCCTCGGTGAAGTCGCCCAGTTGAGCGTAGGCGACGCCCATGCTGTAAGCGATGTGGTGATCAAGGTAAGTGCCGGCCGCGACGCTTTGCAGCAGTTTTCGAGCCTCTTCTCTCTCGCCACGTGCCGCAAGGAAGCTGGCCCGCGTAGCCTGGGCGCGGCGCTCGGCCTGCGCGCTCCCATGCAAAGCGGCGAGGATTTCTTCGGCGCCGGTCGATTGGCCGTCATAGTACATCGCCTGTGCAAGGTACCAGTCGGAGACCTGGCTGGAACTGAGCTGCCGCAATTCGGAGAGATAGCGCTCTGCTTCCTGAAAATGTCCGCTGAACAGTGCGGTCGAACCTTGCACCCGCAAAGATTCCGCGCGGTTGGCAGGATTAATCTCCAGGCCAGCACGGACTTCGGGCTCGACCAGGTCGAACAGGCCAAGGTGATAAAAAGCGGCGGCTAAGTAGTAATGCGGCATTTCCAGACTGCGATTGAGTTCGAGCGCACGGCGGCTCTCCTCGAAGACGCGCGGCCAATCGAATTCGGCCGAGCGATAGACGGCAGCCAGGGCTTCGTGTGCTTCGGCGAGATTGGCATCGAGTTGGAGCGCGCGCTGCGCTTCCTGGTGAGCACGCTCTTCCCAGTTGGCGACCTGGCCTTCGGAAGCATAGCGAAGGCGCATCAGAGCGCATGACACGGCGAGGCCAGCGTGAGCCAAAGCGTAATTCGGATCCTGGCGCAGGGCGGATTCGAAAGCATCGATCGCGGCCAGCGTGGATTCGCGCGTAAGTCGTGCCAGCTCTCCGCGGCCCTTGAGATAGAGTTCGTAGGCTGCGAGATTTGCCGTGTAGCGGCGGTAAAGCCGCTCACGTTCGGCGGCGCTGATTTCAACGCGTAAAGCCGCAGCGATCTTTTCGGCAATGGTGTCCTCCAAGCCAAGCAAGTCGGAACGTGCCAGGTCGTAATGCTCTCCCCAAACGGATGCGCCGTCGGTGATCCGCACTAGTTGTGTACTGATGCGGAAGCGGTCTCCCATTTTCTGCACGGTGCCAGTTGCGACGTAGTCAGTGGCGAGATCATGTCCGGCTTGACGTGGATCTGCGCGCTGCTTTTCGTAACGCAGAATGGCGCTGGTGGGACGCAAGCGCAGGCGGCCGAAGCTCGCTAGTTTGGTGATGATCGAGTCAGCGATGCCAGCCCGCAGGAAGCCGATGTCCTCTTCGTTGGTGAGAACTTCAAACGGGAGAACTGCGAGGATGATGCGGTCGGGCGATGGCTTGCTGCCGAGGAAATGCCTGCGATAGCCGATGGCCAGCAGGATCGCGACGAGTGCTACAAGGATGCCTGCCGCCCACATCATCTTGCTCCGTGGCGACGTTCGGATGGACAGGGTTGGCGTGCTGCTCAGCCTTTCCAGGTCCACGCGCAACTCGCGGGCGGACTGGTAGCGGCGGTCGGGATCTTTGTCCATTGCCTTCAGGATTACGGCTTCGAGGGCAGGGGAGATGCGGCGATTCATCGCAGTGGGCGCGGCGGGTGGACGATTCAAAATTGCTTCCATCCGCAGCGGCCCACTTTTTTCCTGGAATGGCGGACGCGCAGTGGCCATTTCGTATAGCACCGCACCGGCGGAGTAGATGTCGCCGCGCGGACCGACCTTTTCGCCTTGCAGGTGCTCAGGCGCGATATAGGGCAGAGTCCCGCTGATGCCTTCGGCGGAAGTCTGGCTTGTCGTAGTGGACACATTGCCGAGGCTTAGGAAGTCTTGGGCCAGCCCGAAATCCAAAATCTTTAAGCGGCCATCGGGGGTGTTGCGGAGGTTGGCGGGCTTCAAGTCGCGGTGAACGATGCCCGCCGCGTGAGCAGCTTCGAGACCGAGCGCCATTTGGGCGCCCAGGTGCACGATTTCTTTTTCCGACAGTGGACCGGCGGCTACCTTGTGATCAAGCGAGACTCCCGGAATTAACTCGGCGACGAGGAAGTCGACGTTCTGTTGGGTGTCGAAGTCGTAGACGGTTTCAATATTCGGATGATTGAGCCGGGAGAGAGCCAACGCTTCTTTGCGCAGGCGCTTGCGGGCCGCTTCGTCGGAGACGCTGCCGATGGGAAGAACTTTGACGGCCACGTCGCGATCGAGACGCTCATCGCGAGCGCGATAGACAACGCCCATGCCGCCAGCGCCAATTTGTTCGGTTATAAGATAGTGTCCGAGCCTTTGACCGACCATTGCCGCTGCCCCACTGCGGCCCTATTGTATGCGACTAGCGGCGGGAAGTTCGCGTACGCTTGAAAGAGGAGAACCAGAAAGCAGATTCCCTTCGGCCGCCCCTTCGACTCTGCTCATGGCTTCGGCAAGAACAGGGTGGGCTCTACAACGTGCAGCCGTCCTGCCGTTTGCCGGGTATTGAGTTCGGCGCCGCCTGCAAGGTAGCCGCGCACACTCGTAAGAAGTGACCAGCCTATAATTGCTGGCAACATCTTCGATATAGCATGTCGTTCTTATGGCTGCGAAAATTGTTTGACCGTAAGGCAGACCTTGCTCTGCAGCCGCCCCCACCTTCTCCGGTGGGATGCAACACGGATGATGGAGATGATTTCAAGTGGTTCTGGCCGCCCACGAATGTCCACGATGTTGCCGCCTGGGACCATTATTGGGTTGAGCAGGTGGCACACGGCCTTACCCCACCACTGTTTGACATATTCAATCATGATGAGAATTTGGTGCGGGTAATGGCCGAATGTGGCATGCGGACTGTTTTGTGCGCAGGCAACGGCATCTCCCAGGAACCACGGGCCCTAGCCGCGGCTGGATTCCAGGCGACGGGCATGGATGTGTCTCCCAAAGCCATAGAACTTGCGCAAGCATGGAAGTTCAGTTCATCTGAGTTGCACGGGCACCAAGGGGCAGGGCCGCAAAATAGCGAGGGGAGAGCGGAGTTTGTAGTCGGGAATATTCTGGATCCGGCACTCTGCCCAGGCCCATTCGATGTGATCATCGAACGGCGCACCTTGCAGCTTTTTTCGAATCAGGAGGTCGGGAAAGCGATAGATGCGCTAGCATCACGCCTGACCGAGCAAGGCATCTTGCTTAGTCACTGCCATAATAGTGGATGGAAGCCGGGACAGAAGCGAATTCATCCGCTGGAAGCCCTGCTCCAAGAACGTGGCTGGAAGTTGTGGACGCCGGCGAAGGGGTCCAAGCCGAAAAGCCGGGTGATCCGTTACTCTAACCCAAGTTCTCTCGCCAACGCCTTCCACTTCCCATTCACCACCGCCTTAGTCTTTTCATCCATAAGAATTTCATCCGGCCAGGGACGGGTGAAGCCTTCGCTGGCCCATTTGCGAGTGGCGTCTACACCCATCTTTGAGCCGTAATTGGGGAGGCGCGAGGCGTGGTCGAGCGAATCGATGGGGCCGAGGGTGAATTGAATGTCGCGCTCGGGATCGATGTGGTTGAGGACTTTGAGTGTGACCTCGCCGATGTCCTGCACGTTGACGTCTTCATCTACCACGATAATGCACTTGGTGAACATCGCCTGCCCCAGCGACCAGATGGCGTTCATCACTTTGCGCGCCTGACCGGGGTAAGACTTCTTGATCGAGACCAGCATCAGGTTGTGGAAGATGCCCTCGACTGGCAGGTTGATGTCCACGATCTCAGGGATGGTGAGCTTCATCAGCGGCAGGAAGATGCGTTCCACAGCTTTACCCATCCAACCGTCTTCCATTGGAGGCTTGCCGACAATCGTGGTGGCATAGATCGGGTCTTTGCGATGCGTGATGCAGGCGACATGAAAGACCGGGTATTGATCTTCGAGGGAGTAGAAGCCGGTGTGATCGCCGAAGGGGCCCTCGGTGCGGAGTTCGTCGAGGTGGACGTGGCCTTCGAGCACGATCTCTGAAGTGGCGGGAACTCCAAGGTCAACCGTCTCACACTTCACTAATTCGACGGGTTTCTGGCGCAGGAAACCTGCGATCAGATATTCCTCGACATCGGGGGGCGCGGGAACGATGGCGGAAAACGTTATCGCAGGATCGGTGCCGATGACAACGGCGACTTCCATTTTCCCACCGGGGCGAGAGCCGTCTGCCAGGACGGAGCCTCCGGAAGAGCGGGCCATGATATCGACGGCAGCGCGTTTTGCTGCCGCAGGCATTTCCGTCGTACGGGCGAGGACGGCTGCGCCTACATCGTGTTCAACGGCAGCCCGCCGCAGCGCCTCGCGATAGTGCTCTGCGCCGATCTTCTGACGCTGCCAGTGCATGCCGGTCGTACGCTCGTCAAAGATCTGCATGCGGTACATACCGACGTTGCGCTTGCCCGTTTTGGGATCGCGCGTGATTACACAGGGTAATGTGATGAAGCGTCCTGCATCTTTGGGCCAGCATTGCAGGATGGGGAAATCGAGCAGCGAGAAGTTGTCATGCTTGATGACTTCCTTGCACGGGCCTGTGGCCACCGTCTTGGGAAAGAATTTGCCCATTTCTGCGAGCATAGGCAACATTTTGACTTTGTCGAGGAAGCCCTGGGGAGACTTGACGTCCATGAAGTGGCGGATGCGATCGGCAACCTCGTCGAGTGATTCTACTTCGAGTGCCAGGTTCATACGGCGCTGCGAGCCGAATTGATTTATCAACACCTGCGCACCGGGGTGGCCTTTAAGATTCTGAAAGAGCAGAGCGGGACCGCCGGCTTGGGTGGCGCGGACACTCTTGTCCGCGGATTTGTCATACTTTCCCTTCGATACGCGGTCGGTGATTTCGGCGATCTCAAGGATTGGGTCGACTTCGGTATGGATCTCTCTCAATTCACCGGCGCGTCTTAGCGCGGTAATCCATTGACGCAGGTCGTCGTAGGCCAAGAATCCTTCTTTCTTTCTTCCCCTCTGCTGCTATTGACAAAATCCAATGCCGCGTCACAACCAGAGCGGAACGGCGATTATAATTCGGTTCCCGCTTTGTACGAGCACAAGCCTGTTTTGGCGGCTTATGGAGAACCGATGAACGACTTGCCCTGCTTCGATCTAACTGGCCAAGTCGGCCTGGTAACGGGCGCTGCACGCGGCCTGGGACGGGCTATCTCGCTGGCGCTAGCCAATGCCGGAGCAGATGTGGCGCTGGGTTTGCGTGATGTGAGCACGGGGACCGACCTGGTGCGGGAAATTGAAGCCATGGGGCGGCGCGCGCTGCCGTTGCAAATGGACATGACGCGGATGGATCAGATTGTCCGGGCGATTGATGAGGCGGTCGGGCACATCGGACGGATCGATATCCTGGTCAACAATGCCGGGCTGGCTCCGGAGAATCCTGTGGAAAATGTGACAGAGAAAGATTTTGATTTGACGCTGGCAGTGAACTTGAAGGGAACGTTTTTTGCCAGACAGGCCGCGGGACGAGTCATGATTCGCCAGAAGCGCGGGTGCATCGTGAACATGAGTTCCCAGGCGGGGTTTGCGGCGTTGCCAACGGAATCTGTTTACTGTATGACCAAGGCTGCCATTGCACACTTAACCAAATGCCTCGCTGTGGAATGGGGCAAACACAATATCAGGGTGAATGCGGTGGCGCCGACATTTATCCGCACACCGGGAACGGAAGAATGTCTTTCCAACCCCGAATTTCGCGCGGACGTGGAGGAGCGCATCGCGGCGCTGCACCGTATTGGTGAACCAGTGGAAGTTGCCGGCGCCGTGGTGTTTTTGGCGTCTCCGGCAGCATCGCTCATCACCGGGCACACAATTCTTATCGATGGCGGGTGGACGGCGCGTTAGCACGGTTGCCCGTGCGGAATGTCATCACCTTGTCAAAAGAATTTGACAGGTCTGAATTGGCGGGGAATGCCACTCCGTAAGCGCGAAGTTGCATCTTAACTTCATATATAGTTTTGCGCGATGAAGAGAGGCAAATTTTGAGACGACGTGTGGTAGTCACGGGTATGGGAGCGGTCAGTCCGAATGGCATTGGCAACCAGGCATTTGCGGACGCCATTCTTGCGGGACGTAGCGGCGTCCGCCGCATTTCGCATTTCGATGCCAGCGAGATCCCGGTGCAGGTTGCGGGCGAGGTTCGCGACTTTGACGAACTGGCTTGGGTGGAAAAGCGGGAACGCAAGCATGTGTCGCGAGTTCTGCCGCTGGCATTGGCGGCTGCGAGCGAGGCCTTCAGAGATGCCGGAGTTGATCCACCTTTGCTGTCCCTGCACGAGAAGCGGCGCTTCGGCGTGATCATGGGCTCGGGGGGCGGTGGACAGGAATTTACTGAGGAGCAATACCGCTTATTTTTTCGGCAGCAATACCGGCAGATGAGTCTGTTCTGCGTGCCTACGAGCGTGATGGGAACGTTGTCGAGTGACGTCAGCATTCGTTTCGGCTTGCACGGCCCCAGCCACGTGATCACTTCGGGGTGCACGTCGTCGACCGATGCGATGGGCTATTCACTGCGGCAGATTCAGTCGGGGCGGCTGGACATGGTGCTGACCGGCGGAGCGGATGCGCCCATAGCGCTAGGCATCGTAAAAGGCTTTATCCTGATGAAAATTCTTACCGACTCCTGGAATCACGCGCCAGAGAAGGCGTCGCGGCCATTCTCCGCGGACCGCGATGGGTTTGTGCTGGCCGAGGGCGCGTGGATGTTTGTGCTGGAAGAGTATGAGCACGCCAAGGCGCGCGGGGCAAAGATGCTGGCGGAAGTCTGCGGGTATGGTTCGACCTGCGAGGCATTTCATCGAGTACGGCTCAAGGAGTGCGGTGAGGAGCCGGCACGCGCGATTTCGCTGGCGATGCAGGAGGCAGGTATCGGTGCGCAGGATGTGAAATACGTCAGCCTGCATGGCACTTCGACCAAGCTGAACGACCGCATTGAGACACAGGCTCTGAAACTGGCGCTAGGCGAGTATGCGCCGAGAGTGCCGATGTCGGCGTTGAAGGCACAGATCGGACATCCGCAGGGAGCCTGCGGAGCGGCAGGCGTGGCGGCGACGATCGTGGCCATGCGTCATGGACAAATTCCGCCGACGATTAATCTGGAGACGCCGGATGTGGAATGTGATCTGGATTACGTGCCTGAGGCGGGGCGGAAAGTTGACGTCGAACATGCGATCTGCAATTGCATTGCGTTTGGGTCAAAGAATTCGGCGCTGGTGCTGAGGAACTGCGCTTAATCGCTGCAGCAGAAGTTTACAAAAGTAGCACGGGCGAGGACGCCCGCGCCTACATCGAGTTCTAATCCTCACTAAGCTTGAATCAGGTGCAGGATGGTTTGCTCGACCTTGGGCCAGGCTGCTGATCGTGGATCGATCACATCGAAATGGCGGGCGGCTGCGATCTCCAACAAGTGAACATCTTCACCATTTGCCTTTTTCTGCTGGACATACTCGCGGCTTAGATTCGCCGGCACGACGTCATCTGCTAAGCCGTGGATTAGCCACTGCACGGCTTTCGGGATTTTTAAGCGCATCGGATCGGCTTCCTGGTAATGCTCTGGAACTTCATCAGGTTTCCCGCCTAGAAAATCGACGACCGCGTTGTTGCTCAGGTGAAGTTCCCAGGCTTGCTGGAGATCTACGACGCCGGCCAGTGAAACGACGTTTTTTACAGACGTTTCGCGAGCGGCGAGACATAGGGCAAGCTGTCCGCCGGCGGAGTGGCCGGTGACGGCCATGCGCTGCGAGTCCAGATTATGGCGGTTGGCGTTTTGTGATATGAAACGGTAGCCGTTGACGATGTCTTCGAATATGCCGGGCCAGCCTCCGCCTGCATTGCCCACGCGGCGATATTCCAGGTTCCAGGTTGCCACGCCCTTAGCTGTCAGAGCGGCGCAGAGATGGCCGGCGTGAGCGAGATCGTATTTGGCGCGCCAGAACCCGCCGTGGATGTTCATGACGACGGGGAAAGGTCCCTTGGACTTGGGGACGCGCAGGTCGCCGAATTGATTGGGATCGGCGCCATAGCGAAGGCGGGCATCGGCAGGAGGGGGCGGTGCAATTAGGATGTCGTCGGACGACATACGAAAGGATTATAGATTCCAAGCCACTGATTGTGTTTTCAGTCACACGGTTGTGTACGGCGGATCACTGCTTTCGCGACCGAACCAGGCCTAGGGTTGTTTTGCTTGACAATGAAGACTCGTGAGCACCCAGGTCCAACGAGGTACTTCGGTCTTCAGCAAAAAATCGTTACGAAGGGAGATATTCAATGTTTGCCCGTATAGTCGAATTCATTCCCGACTTCGAAAAGAAAGAAGAGTTGATCAAGACGCTGCGTAACCAAGTTCTTCCCATTCTGAAGAAGCAGAGTGGTTTCCTGGAGATCCTGCCTTTATTCCCGGAGAACGAAGCTGGCAAGGTGGTCAGCATCAGCCTGTGGACAGAGAAAAGGGACGCGGAGCGCTTTGAGCGCGAAACGTATCCCAGAGTGCATGAAATCCTGAAGCCATATCTGAACACCCCGGTCAGCTACAAGCTCTACAAGGTGGAAACCACGCTCGCGGAACATTTCGTGGAAACCCTGACGGTCTGAAGCAAAGGCCAAAAAGGACTCGGCCGGAGCAGCATATGCTGCTCCGGTTTCCGTTTATAGGGAACTATCGTCGGCAGGGATCAGCTCCACCACCAGGCCATCTCCCCAGCCGTACTTCTGGCGGGAAAGTTCCTGTACAGCGTGATTCAGGCTGGGTTCATCGGTGGCACAGATAACCCGGGCGTGAGCGGAAAAGCTCTGGCCAGCCACACGGACCTGGACCGCGGGATGCGCACGGATGTTTTGCACCCAGTTGGCAGTCGGATATTCGGCGATGATGTAGAAGCGGGGTTTTTGCGAGCCAGCCGTGCGCTGAGTAAACCAGATTTCGATTCGCCTCGGCCTTCCTGATTTGCGGCCCCGCGTTGTCAGGTATAAGAATTGTTCCCGGTCGAGATCTGTTGGCAATGACAATGTTTCCCACCGCACGGCTTGGCTCTATCTTGTGACGTGCTATGTTGCGCCGTGGGCTAGACTCTTTCGCCGCTCCGCGACGGGCCTACTGTCCTTTCAATTTAAGTTTGGATTTATTTTCTTCCAGGAATTCCCGAAGTTTGTCGAAAGCTTCCAGGAGGCGGGTCCACTGCTCGTAATACAGCGTGACGGGAAAACGGCCGAGTCCGTAGACACTGACGCCGCCCTTTTCACTGACCCTGAATTCCAGATTGCCGGTGCGCCGGGCGCCTTGTTTTTCCAGATCGGCAAGACGAGCCTTTAGTTCTTCATAGGTTGGTTCAGGCATGATTCCCTCTTTTGATTATGTGATAGTTAATGATAATGGATGCATGGAAATCCGCTAAGGAATTAAGCAAAGAGCCAGCTAAGAATCCAGAGCCTTACGGGATTCGCAGGTCTTCGCTTTCTGGGACCGTCACATTGCGGCGCTCGCTGCGATAGCTGTACACCAGCACCAAGTCCTTGTGCTTTCCGGGGGCGGGATCGCCACCCATAGAATCGTTATTCACATGCACGCTAAGGTTTCCGTTACTCACCATCGCCTGCAGCCTGGCGGTGACGTTAATACTGTGACTTGGCGTGCCGTAGGTACCCTGTAAAATCCGCAGATCGTTGTAGCCATTGTTGGAACTGGGGTAGGGACCGGCCTCTGGCTGAGCCACGTTGGGCGATGCCACCTGGTTGAAAGGAACACTAGTGGGGATATCGTAATGGTTATAAACCTCAAGCATGCGATTCCGCATGCTCGGGACTTCTCCCTGATTGTTCTCGCTGCGATAGGTCAGCCAGCGGGTGTAGTAGTTGTCGAAGCGGTCCTGGTCGTCGGGAGAGAGGCGGCCTTGCCACTGGCTTGAGCCTCCTCCGCCACGAAGGGGCGGAAAGTTCTGAGCGCCGCCGCTCACTTCCAAGTTCACCGTATCTTTTTCATGAAAATTGTAATCCTGGATATAGCCGCTGCGGTCCCGACCTCGGATACGAAATTCTTTGATCTGGCCCGGGGCAGGATCGCCGCCGAGGTCATAGTTGGTCACGCGGAAATTCAGATATCCATTTTGAACCATCGCGAGCACTCGAGTGGTCACATCGATGCGGTTGCCTTCGACTCCGTAGTCGGCGCACATGATCGTGACGGCCTGCGCGGCAGAAACCGTCATGGCCAGCATCAAAGCCCAGATTGCCGGGGGGACCACGATCTTCTTTATGATCCGCATGGTGATTCTCCTCGTGACGACGCGATTATGACATTCGCGTCCGCCGCGGGAAGAGGGAAAATGCAGGATGTATTGAGGATGGCAACAGTTACGGGAGTCAAAGTCAACGGCGGCGGACACTCCTGTCCGCCCCACACCGGCCTTTTCTGCTCAGGCAGCGCGGGCGCTGCTGAGATCATCTGAGATGTATTATGCTTTTGCTGGTTTTGGGAAACTGCATGGAGGCACGCTGTGCTTAATGATTTGCTTTCCCGCTGGCCACTCATCCGCCAACTTCAGACTGGTGCCGACGGCACCGGTGCTGAGGCGATGACTGAACACACGCGGAATCTGCGCCCCAAGCATTACGGCGCTGAAGTTACGCGGTCCATCTGCCCTTATTGCGGCGTAGGCTGCGGGCAGCTCGTCTACCACAGGGACGGGAAACTTATTTCCATCGAGGGCGATCCTGAGTCGCCTATTTCGCGCGGACATCTCTGTCCCAAGGGCGCGGACACTTACGAGTTGCATACCCATTCTGGCCGACAAACAAAGGTGAAGTATCGTCGTCCGTATTCGCGGCGGTGGGAGGAAATCGATCTTGAATCGGCCATGGACATGGTGGCCGATCGACTGTGGGACACCCGTGACCGCACATTCCAGGAAACACGACACGGCGCATCGCTCATGCAGACCAAAGCCATCGGTCATCTGGGCGGAGCGACGCTCGACAATGAAGAGAATTATCTGATCAAGAAACTATTCTCTGCCGGGTTGGGGATGGTGTGCATCAGCAACCAGGCCCGAATATGACATAGCTCCACCGTCCCCGGTCTGGGGACTTCTTTCGGGCGCGGCGGCGCGACTACCGCACAACAGGATCTGGCCAACGCAGATACTATCCTTATTATGGGATCGTCGATGGCGGAAAACCATCCGGTAGGCTTCCAGTGGGTGATTGCGGCGCGAGAGCGCGGGGCGAAGATTATCCACGTTGACCCCCGTTTCAACCGCACATCAGCTATGGCGGATATCTGGGTTCCCCTGCGCGCCGGGAGCGACATCATTTTTCTTGGGGCGCTTATTCACTACGTCCTCGAAAATAAAAAAGAGTTCCGGGACTACGTAGTCAACTACACGAATGCGTCCACGATCCTGCGCGATGATTTTCGCGACACCGAGGACTTGGACGGATTGTTCTCCGGCTGGGATGCGGACAAGAAGAAGTACGATCCGGAGACATGGCTGTACAAGGGCGCGCCGTCGAAGGATAGCGGAGGCGAAAAAGCCGGTCACTCAGACGCAGGCGGCGGACACGGCAAAGATCGCGGCGGAGAAGCGGAGGATGCGGGCAAGTTTGAAGCTGATCCGACGCTGGAACATCCGCGCTGCGTCTTCCAGGTGTTGAAACGTCATTTCTCGCGATACACCCCGCAGATGGTCGAACGCTATTGCGGAGTGTCTAAAGAAGTGTTTTTGAAAACAGCGGAAGCGTTTACTTCCGCCTCGGGACCGGAGAAGACTGCTGCGATTTGTTACGCCGTGGGATGGACGCAGCATTCGAAGGGTGTGCAGATCATCCGTGCGGCTGCAATCCTGCAATTGCTTCTCGGGAACATTGGGCGACCGGGCGGCGGAATTCTGGCGCTGCGTGGGCATGCTTCGATTCAGGGCTCGACCGACATCCCTACACTTTATGACATCCTCCCAGGCTACCTGCCGATGCCCGTCTTCGAGGCGGATTCTCACAACTTAAAGGATTACATTAAGAAACATAAAGCCCGCACCGGGCTGTGGGCTAATTTTGACAAGTACTTTATAAGCCTGCTCAAAGCCTATTACGGCGAGGCCGCCAATGCGGAAAACGAGTTCGGCTTCAATTGGCTGCCGCGGGTTACCGGGGACCACTCGCACTTCGGTTATTGGCTTGAGATGGCCGAAGGCAAGATGGAAGGCTTATTCGTCATGGGACAGAACCCGGCCGTAGGCGCACCCAATGGGCGACTAGAACGCAAGGCTCTCGCCAAACTGAAATGGCTGGTGGTGAGAGATATGGTGGAGACGGAGACAGCATCGTTCTGGTATGACTCGCCGGAAACGGAACGAGGTGAGTTGTCGCCGGACGACCTCGCCACGGAAGTGTTTTTGTTTCCCGCGGCGGGGACGGCGGAAAAAGATGGCACCTTTACCAATACGCAGCGGTTGCTGCAATATCGCAATCAGGCGGTGGAACCTCCAGGGGATGCTCGCAGCGAAACCTGGTTCATGTATCACCTGGGACGGCGATTGAAAGAGAAAGCCAAGAATGATACGCGACCGCGCAACGGTGGCCTGAACGCGCTTACCTGGAATTACTCCACGCGTGTCGAACACGCCGAGCCGGATGTTGAGGAAGTTCTTCAGGAGATCAATGGGCGCAGCCTGCCTGACGGGAAGTTACTGGAAGGTTTTAAGGCGCTGAAGAATGATGGCAGCACTACGTGCGGCTGCTGGATCTATTCGGGAGTATTCCCGCGGCCCGGAGAGAATAAGGCAAATAAACGTGAACCAAAGGGATATCTGGGGCACGGTTGGGGCTTTGCATGGCCGAATGATTGCCGGATCATTTATAACCGGGCGTCGGCGCGTCCCGATGGCAAGCCGTGGAGTGAACGCAAGAAGTTGGTCTGGTGGGATGTCGAGAAGAAGCATTGGACAGGGTTGGATACACCTGACTTCGAGAAAACGACTCCGCCTGACGCCAAGGAAAACATTCATCGCGGACGCGGCGTCGAGGCGCTGGGCGGGGCCAAACCTTTTATTTTGCATCCCGATGGCGTGGGATGGCTGTTCGTGGCCAGCGGGCTGAAAGATGGTCCGCTGCCTACACACTACGAGGCACTCGAGTCGCCGGTGAGTAATCCGCTTTACGCACAGCAAACAGATCCAGCGGCCGACAAGAAAGAGCGGCCCGGCAATGAGTACGCCGCGTCCCCCGCGGATCCGCGCTTTCCATACGTGCTCACGACGTATCGGCTTACCGAGCATCACACGGCAGGCGGGATGTCGCGCACGCTTTCGCATCTCGCGGAATTGCAGCCGGAGTTGTTTACCGAGGTGTCGCCGGAACTGGCGGCGGAAGCTGGCTTAGAACATGGCGATTGGGCGACGATAACGACGCCACGAGGAATTGTCGAAGCGCGGGTGATGGTCACACGTCGCATGCGGGCGATGTGGGTGGACGGCCGACGCATACATCACGTCGGGCTGCCTTATCACTGGGGCTATCGCGGCCTGGTGACGGGTGATATTGCAAATGATCTGCTCTCCATCAGTGAAGAGCCCAATGTGCGCATCATGGAGGCCAAAGCGTTGGTGTGTAACCTTACTCCGGGACGGCGGGCATGCGGTGCAGCAGCACTGACGCAATTGGCTGCGAATATGAAGAGAACGAGTGTGTCAACAAAATGAGCGTGACCGCATTTCTGACCGACTCGACACTGTGCATTGGCTGCAAGGCCTGCGAGGTCGCGTGCAAGGAGTGGAACGGGGTTGGTGAAGACGGCCTGGATTGGAGTGGCTTCTCCTACGACAACACGGGCAGCGTCGGCGCTTCAACCTGGCGGCATGTGAAGTTTGTCGAGCAGACACCTGAGCCTGGATTCGGCGGCAATGCGCCGGAGATGAATTCCTGGGCGTTCTCCTCTGATGTTTGCAAGCACTGCGAAAACGCCGGCTGCCTGGAAGCTTGTCCGACTGGATCGATAGTGAGGACCGAGTTTGGGGGCGTGTATGTGCAACCCGATATTTGCAATGGTTGCGGCTATTGCGTAGTGTCGTGCCCGTTTGGAGTAGTCGAAAGAAACGAGCAAGACGGGCGCGCCTTCAAATGTACATTTTGCTATGACCGTCAGAAGGTTGGGCTGGTTCCTGCTTGTGCCAAGGCTTGTCCCACGGAGTCCATTCAGTTCGGCGAGATCGGAGCGCTGCGGCGCAAAGCGGAAGAGCGTCTTGCGGAGCTTCGCGGTCGCGGCATGCGAGATGCAACCGTCTACGACCCGGTGGACACGAGCGTCGGCGGAAGTCATGCCATGTTCATTGTGCGCGGCGATCCCCGCACTTATAATCTGCCGCCCAAACCGGAAGTGCCCACCATCTATCTCAAAAAAGCCTGGGCATCGTCGGCGATAGCAGCGGCATTGCTGCTGGGCGGTACGCTGGTGGCATTTCTTGCGGATGGGCAGAGGAACGGGCGATGAGCGATGCCAAGGCGCGGGTCGTTCCGGTTGGCCGAGTTCCGGATTCTTCGGCCGAACAGCGGCTGCTCGAAATTCGTCACGAAGCCGAGCGCCGGGGTGAAGTGAAAGCGATCGGGATTCGTCCTTCCGGCGCGCCTTTTCCCCAAGCATCCCCTGAGACTGGCTACTACGGAATCCCACTGCTGAAACAACCGTCGTGGACCTGGGAGGTGCCGCTTTATTTTTTTACTGGTGGCGCTGCTGGAGCCGCGGCAGTAATGGGAGCGATCGCCGACTATACCGGAGCTGACCGCAAACTGGTCCGTGACGCGCGCTGGATTGCTGCCGCTGGCGCGGTAATTTCACCAGCACTGCTGGTCGCCGACTTGGGGCGTCCCGCACGCTTTTTGAACATGCTGCGCGTGTTCAAGCCGCAGAGCCCGATGTCGGTCGGCGTGTGGACGCTGCTTGGTTTTTCTGGCGCCGCCGCGGCCACTGCCTTCGCGGGATTTCTGGCCGAACGATACGGACCGTCGTTGCCACTGCGTATCGTCGAAAATGCGGGGCAGGCAGCATCGCTGGCGTTCGGACTTCCCTTCTCCAATTACACCGGAGTTCTTATCGGCGCCACCACCATTCCGGTTTGGAATCAGAACGTGGGCGAACTGCCGATCCATTTTGCCGCCTCAGGTGTGGGAGCGGCCGTCGGCCTGCTCGAACTCATGGGAAATGACCGCAGCCGAGCCCTGCAAGCACTGGGCATGGGTGCAGCACTTTTTGAATGTCTGGAAGGGTTGCGCAGTGAAAGCAGCGACCATTCCCATCTTGATCCGCTGAAACACGGGCTCAGCGGATTGATGGTTCGCACCGGAGGCGTCCTATCTGGACCGGTTCCCTTTCTGCTGCGAGCTGCAAGCTTGTTTGGCGATAAGCAGCGCTCGCACGAGTTTCGCCGGTGGGCAGCGATGGCATCGGTAGCCGGGTCGCTAGTGACTCGATTCGCGTGGGTGCAGGCGGGACATGCCTCGGCACGACAGTGGCGGGAGCCGTTGGGGATTGCGCAGGGGGAGAAGCCTGAGTTAGGCGAGTAAACCAACCGCCGAGCTATCCGCCTCACTGCGAGCAAAACATGAACAAAATCAAAGGCGGCGGACAAGAGTGTCCGCCCCACACAAGCTATTTCCCGAAGGCTTCTTTGTTGACTACGTAAGGCATCTTGGTGATGTCGCTGCCGTAATTTCCTTCCAGCACATCGATCAAGCCCTGAACACAACGTCCCGCCATGCCTTTGTTTGGGTCTTTGGAGAGACGGGTAATGCGGGCGGCGCTGGCGAAGTGCGGGTAGAGACGGCAGCGGTCTTCAATCACGGGATCGCGCAGGGGCGAGTCGGCGGGAAGCGGCTCTTTTTCGTAGACGTCCAGGGCAGCGCCGGCAATCCACTTTTCTCTGAGTGCACGGGCAAGAGCGATCTCATCTACGACCGGGCCGCGCGAAGTGTTTACCAGGAATGCCGTCGGCTTCATCATGCGCAATGTGCGCTCGTTGAAGAGGTGATAGGTGGGGGTGTTGCTTTCACCTTCGCGCAACAAGGGAACGTGTACGCTGATGAAATCCGCGTCTCGCAAGGCCTCTTCGAAGGACACGTATTTGATCCATGTTTTTCCTTTGGTGATGCCGCGTGCTAAACGCAGGTCTTTGACTTCCTGGATGGCATCTACGTACTCGTGATTCTGGTAGGCCGGGTCGTAGCAGAGGATGTTCATGTCAAAGCCGTTGCACTTCTTGATCATGGCCAGCCCGATGCGTCCGGTGCCGATAATCGCAACCGTCTTGCCGGTAACTTCGTCTCCCAGAAATGGCAAGTAGGGATGCCAGTAGCTCCACTTGTTTTCGCGAGTGAGGTGTTCCGCCGTCCACATGCGGCGAGCTAACGCGCCCATCATGAAGAAAGCAAATTCCGCGGTGGCTTCGGTGAGCACGTCGGCAGTGTGCGTGAAAGGTATCTTGTAACGGTTGGCGTCCGCACGATTGATGTTGTCAAAGCCGACGGCCATCTGGGCGACCACCTTCAGATGTCCTTTGCCGGCTTCGAAGACCTCGGCGTCAATTTGGTCGCGCAGGGTGGTTATCAGCCCGTCGATGCCAGACTTTACTTTTTCGATGATCAGGGCTTGGGGCGGAGCTTCAGACTTGGCGTAAACCTCTAGTTCGTAGCCGCGCTGGCGGAGAACATCAAGAGCTTCGCCGATATCGGAGGTGGCAAATACGTGGAATTTCCTGGGCATAGTCCTCACGGGTAACGCGTGACGCGGACCACATCGAATCCGACTACAGATTCTTAACCGTCCATCGCTCAATGCACGTCAGGGCCTTTTGCAAGTTCTCGAGCGAATTGGCCACGCTGAAACGCAGGTAGCCTTCACCGAATTCGCCGAAGGCGGTGCCGGACAGGCAGGCCACGCCGGCTTGCTCTAACAACGCATCCGCGAGCATCTTCGAGGTCCAACCTGTCTTGGTAATATTTGGGAAAACGTAGAAGGCACCTTTTGGCAGGCGGCACGAAAAGCCTTTGATACGGTTGAGTCCGGCAACGAAAACATCGCGGCGGCGCTGGAACTCATCGCGCATGCGGTCGACTGAAGATTGGTCGCCGCGGATCGCTTCAATGCCGGCGATCTGAGTGAAGCTGGCGGTGCAGGAATTGGAATTGGTCATCAGACGCGTGACGTGGGTCGCGAGATCGGATCGCATGACACCATAACCCATTCGCCATCCAGTCATAGCGTAGGTTTTCGAGAAACCGTCGAGCAGGATGGTGCGGTCTTTAAACCCCGCGACGGACATAATCGAGAAGTGCTCGCCCTCAAAAAGCAAACGGCTGTAAATCTCGTCAGACAGCACGAGGATGTTGCGGTCACCGATGGCATCGGCGATGTCGTGGATGTCCTGTTGATTGAGGACGCCTCCAGTGGGGTTTTGCGGCGAATTCAGGATGATGAGCTTGGTCCGATCCGTGATCAGGGAGGCTAGTTCGTCCACAGCGAGACTGAAATCGCGCTCTTCGCGGAGATGAATCGGCACAGCGCGGCCGCCCATATAGTTGATCATGGACTCGTAGATGGGAAAACCAGGGTTGGGATAAATGACTTCATATCCAGCATCAATAAGCGCCAGCATCGTGAAGAAAATAATCGGCTTGCCACCAGGAACGACTACCACTTCATCGCTTGTAACAGGTACCTTGCGCGTGCGGCTCACATAATCGGCGATGGTTTGGCGCAATTCGGGGAGACCGGCGGATGGACCGTAGTGAGTCCAGCCCTGATGCAAGGCGGAGACCGCAGCTTCAATGACGTTGTCAGGGGTGTCGAAATCGGGCTCGCCGATCTCAAGGTGAATAATTTCTTTTCCCTGGCGTTCCAGAGCGCGGGCCTTGTTCAGCACCTCGAAAGCGGTTTCCGTGCCCAACCGGGACATACGGTCAGCAAGGCGCAATTCATACTGTGTGGCTCGTGCCATAGAAGCGAATCCGAAATTATAACCTCTCGCCAGTCAGCTTCGCCGATGCGGATATGTAGTGTGAATGATGGAGCGCGAAAACGCGATTGGAGATTCTGCGGAGTTATTCCGAGATGGTGTGCTCTTCGCTCTGGGCGCGGAGAACGCGTTCTACGGCATAGGGCGCGCGCCGGGAAGGCTCATGATAATGACGCACCTGCATCTCGCCCAGAAGACCGAGCGCCAGCATGTTTAAACCAGCAAGCAGCAGTGCAGAGGCGAAGATCATCAACGGGCCATGTGCGGCCATGATACTGACGCCATGCAGCTTTTCCACGAGGAGCCAACCGGCTATACCGAGGGCCGAGAAGATTCCGGCCATCCCGACGGTGCCGAAGAAGTGCAACGGCCGAGAAAGATAACGCAGCAGAAAGCGGATGGTAATCAGGTCGAAGAAAACCCGTATAGTGCGCGAAAGTCCGTAATGGGAAGCGCCACGTTCGCGGTTCACATTGCGAATAGGGACTTCGACGATAGACGCGCCCTGCCAAGATGCCAGCGCCGGAATGAAACGATGTAGTTCACCGTAGAGCGGAACTTGTTCCAGAATGTCGCGGCGGTAGGCCTTGAAGGTCGTGCCAAAATCGTGGATATCGACACCGCTCAATTTAGCCATCAGCCAGTTAGCACAGAGGGAAGGGATGCGGCGCAGCCAGAGATTATCGATGCGGCGCTTGCGCCATCCACTGACGATATCGTAGCCTTCGGCGATTTTTTCTAGGAATATCGGGATATCGGCAGGGTCGTGCTGCAGATCGCCGTCCATGGCGATGATGTACTCGCCGCGGGCATGATCAAATCCGGCGGCCAGAGCGGAGGTTTGGCCAAAATTACGGCGCAGCTTGACGACCGTGATACGGCTATCCACGGCAGCGATTTCGCGCAGCAACTGGAAAGTCCCGTCACGGGAGCCATCGTCCACGAGGACGAGTTCGAAGGTCTCCGCGTGAGCCTCCATTACCGCTTTGAGACGGTCGTAGAGATCCATAACATTTTCCTGCTCGTTATGGAGAGGCACCACGATGGAGTACTTTGGCACGGGAATATTATACGTCGCGAGCGCGGGGCGGAGCTACCCGGTCGAACCAGATGAGAAACACCTTAGATCATGTTACTGCTCTTATTTGCCGGGGTGCCACGTAGTTCAGTACGCGGTTGATGCCTTCGCGGAAATTTGCCGTTGGCGTAATCAGGCTCACGACCAGATATCCATCGGCGGGAAAGTCGTAGAAGGTTCCGGGATGCACCACGACGCTGGAGTTCTGGAGCAAGTTGACCGCAAGATCTTCATCTAAATGGGTGACTGGGACGCGCACCACGGCGTGCCAACCGCCTTCCAACTGCAAAAGCGAACAGGCAGTCTGTCTGGTCAACTGGCGGTTGAGTTCCTCGAGGTTGATTCGCAAGTGGTCCAGTAATCGGGGCTGGAACGTCTTGCGCTGTTCGAGGAGCACCGGAGTTGCAAGTTGAATCGGAGCATTCATGGAGAGATAGGTGTCAGCGATAACCTCCAAGCGCGCGAGTGCATCCCCAACCTGGTTTTTGGGCCCACTGGTTCCCACCCACGCGACCTTCATTTGGGGCAGACCTGAAATTTTTGATAATCCACTTAAGGTGAAGGTGAGGACGTCCCGGTTACAGGCAAAGGTCTGGCGAGGCTTTCCATCGTGTGGGTAATCCAGAAATACTTCGTCGGCTATCAACGCAAGGTTGTGCTCGCGGCAGAAGCGGTTCAGCAAGCCAATTTCATCCGGCCGCACGAACGAGCCCGTCGGGTTATTGGGATGCACCACCAGCACGGCTCGCATGCGGTGATTCACGGCCCCGTAGAGTGAGGGAAAATCAATCTGCCAGCCGTGGTCATAGATCAGCGGGTATGACGCCAGCTTCACATCGTGCAGGATGGCAAGAAACTCAAATAGCGGATAGCTCGGCGCGGGCACCAGAATCTGATCGTCGGGATTGCATAGCAGGCGGAAAACGGAAGAGTACGCTTCACTGGTGCTGGTAGTGAGCAAGAGTGCCTCAGGATCAATGTCGACTACCCCATGCTGCTCGCGGTAATAGGCTGCGACGCCCTGTCGGGCGCTTAGCAAGCCTTTGGGTTGGGGATCGTAATCCAGCGCAGCTAAATTCTGCAGTGAACCAAGAATGGATTCCGCATCATACGGTATACCGGCCCGGGTGGGATTCGAGATGGTTAGGTCAAGCAGTTCCCTGCCCGAGGCGATTAGCTCCTGCTGCACTTGACTGAAGCGGTTGGGCGTCAGCTTCCAATCGGTACGGCGGGAAAACATAAGGGAACATGATAGCGGACAAGGCGGATTGGGATGAGCAGCGGCATTGCTGATCGGGCACCGCGATGCAAACTCTGATCAGGCTATGGCCAAGATTGTGGACGACGTAAAAAACCTGACTACCCGCCCGGCCGCCGCTGACACTAAGTAAGGAACAGACCATCCCGTAACCCATCCTTATGTCAGTCTTGGTGAAGATCCAGAATTAGAAACCAAGAGTCTCGTCGGCGGATGGGCCGTAGATCGCTGGCACCTTTTGGCCATTCAGACGGAGATAGACGCCGAGTTGGGCACGGTGATGTACGAGGTGGTTGAGGAACATCTGCCGGTAGGCGAGAAAGCGTTGCCCATTAAACAGGATCTTGTTGCCCCCGAAAATCAGTTTCCAGTTCTGTTCCCAAGCTTCGTCTGGCGTGGCCGTGAGTGCTTTACGGACCTTGGCTGCGCCTTCATCGAAGGCACTGACGAGTTGCGCGGCAGACTGAAAAGGCAATGGTTTGTAGCTGCCGGTGGAAAAATCCACTTGCGGCGTAGTCAAAATACTGAAACCGAAACCGGCAAGCTGAGCAACATGAGGCGCTAGTTTGCCCAGCGGCATGGACTTGGAATGGGGCGCGAATTCCGGCTTGTCGGCTGGGACTCGTTCCAAAGTCGTTCTAGTCTTCTTCATCTCTTCATCAAATTCAGGCAATAGCAGTTCGCTTATCTGCATGGATCCTCCAATTTCTTGAAGCAGGCTACTTCCAGTGTATTGACGCGGAGCGTATTGGCACGGCTCCTTTATTTTTTTTAGGGAAAACGCGGCCGGACGGTCGCTAGTCCAAGCCAAAATCAAAGTGAAAGGCCGCGAGCGAGCGCCGATGCGATTTGATGAATGTTTCCAACGTCCGCAAGAGCATAAGGTGTTTCGCTTATTGCCAAAAACAGCGGACGACTTTACCTTTGTCGCACTCTGCAGAGCCCGCCACTCGTATAGCCCAGTTTAAATTTGTTGGACGTGCGCGAGTAAGTCAGCAAATTAATCAAGCGTTACCAGGAAACTGCCGCGAAGGCGCTAGTGTCAGCAGCGCTGAACTCCTTCTCTGGCTAGGAAGCGCCTTCGCCCAGGAGCAGGTTTCGATGGCGATTGACCAACAGTATTGCTATCAGTGCAACTGAGACCGGATAAAAACAAACGTGGAGGAAAAGTGAGACTCAGATTTCTATTGCCCTTGATTTTGCTGCTGGCTGGATGCGGTGGCGGTATACAGAATATCGCGAAGCAGCAGACAGTTGGTCAGCCGCCGGCTCCTCCTGTGACTGCGCCTCCACCGGTCACACCGCCGCCACCGCCACCTCCACCTCCACCTCCTCCACCACCGCCGCCCAAGACGCAGGCGGCACACGTCATCTTAATCATCGAAGAGAACCGGAGTTTTTCCACCGTGTATCCGCACGGTATGCCATGGCTGAGCGCATTGGGCGATCAGTATGGTATCGCCACGAATTATTCGTCGGATGAATCGGGCTCGATGCTCGACTATTTGTGGCTCTCATCAGGTAGCGGGGAGCGTTCCTCGGGATGTGCGGGATGGGGGTGCACCCACGTCATCAATAGCAACAACATATTTCGCGAACTCAACCAGGCTGGCCTCTCGTGGAAAGTTTATGCCGAGTCGCTGCCCTCCGTCGGTTACATGGGAATGTTCTCGGGCGTCTATGTAAAACGTCACAACCCGGCGGCGTGGTACAGCGATGTGGTGAACGATCCGGCGCAGCAGAAGAAGATGGTGCCGTTCACCCAGTTTGCCCAAGATCTGGCCGCGAAGAATCTGCCCAATTACTCAGTAATCATTCCCAACCTCCTGCACGATGCTCATAATGGCACGCCTGCGATGGCCGATCAGTGGCTGCAGCAGAACATAGCATCCCTTCTCAACAGTTCGTATTTCCAGCCGGGAGGAAGCGGGGTGATGTTCGTAACCTTCGATAATGGCGATCGCGATGCGCAGGGCCTGATCTTCACGGCCGTAATCGGCGCCAACGTTATTCGGGGAACGAAAGTGGGCGTACCCTTCAGGCATGAGAACACACTGCGCACGATGATAGAACTGTTCGGCCTGAAACAGTTTCCCGGTGCGAGTGCAGGCGCTGCACCGATGCGCGAATTTTTCAAGTCGTGGTGATGGGAAAATTAAGGAACTGAAAATTTGGAGCGGGAGACGGGGATCGAACCCGTGACATCCAGCTTGGGAAGCTGGCGTTCTACCGCTGAACTACTCCCGCTCGACTCATTAAACCTAACACAACACAGCGCTTCTAGGTTCGACGGGAAAGCCGCCTTGAAGTTTGTGTGTTCAGTTGTGTTCAAAATGATTGGCGGTTTCACTTTATTGCACCCTCCGAAGGAGCATGGGGCCGGGCCGCGGATCCTCCATCACATCATTCGCCACTGCGTTTACCAGCCTCCGCACGCTCTCAGGAACCGCCTGCGTGTACTCATTAAGGGTAGTGGCGATGTCGCTGTGGCGCAAGTGGGTTTGTACGTCCTTCGGGCTTCCGAACACTTGGGCATTTGTCGCAAAGGTTCTGCGGAGCACTTGAAAATTAACCGGGCCTGAAATCTTGAGCGCGTTCGCCACTGGCTTGACCCGCCTGCGCAGCCAGTTCTCGGGACGCATCGGCGTGCCTTTCTCGCTCGGGAAGATAAGCGCTTCTGCGGATGCATTCGCGTTCTGCTCTCGCCACATCTTCAAAACGGGAAGCAGAACATCCGGGATGATGACAGGAGCCTTGCTGCCTTTTGTTTTTGCTTTCCCTGGCCGCAGCGTGCCGCGCCATGCTGTACCCTCGATTTGGAAATGGTCCCCACGCCACGATGACCAAAGTAGGCCGAAGATTTCGCCTGGACGCATCGCGCAAAACGCCGCAATCATTGTCATCAGCCTATCGCGAAAAGCCAGAGATTCGAGCAGAATGCCATCCTGATTCATGGTAAAAGCGGGATGTATGGCAAGGCCGCGAAGGAAAGGCTCGTGCCCTTGAATCGGCGCTGCGATGACGTGCTCCAGCGATACCTGATTGTTCGCGCCAAGAAGCTGAAGGTTGAGACCACCATATTATTTTTTGCGGTCCGTAATCGGTACGTCAACAGCGCTGCAGATGTCGAAGCTATTAACGTTCGCAGTGTGCATCGCATGGTGCTCTACATGACCCAAGTACGCGGATTGCAGCCCATGCACCCCCACCTCTTACGCCATGCCTGCGCTACACATATGTTGGAAAACGGCTGTCCCCTGGACGTGATCGGAAAAGTCCTCGGCCATGACAATCTGGACATAACCGCGCACTACGCGCAAGTTTCCACTCGACTGATGATGACGGCTTATAACCACGCTCATCCGCACGCTCGGCTCGATGTGAAAAAGGCCAGAGAGGATCCTGGCAATGCTTGAAGCCGCGGCGAAACCCAAGTTCGTTGTAATTGCCGGCAGGCTGCATGTCGGCGAGCCGGTCAGAGATGAGAGAAAGCTTCTGCCCGCTGAGCGCTACCTGGCGCGGCAGGCGCGGGCCGCCCATAACCTCGGCGTGAGGCAGCTGGAGCACCAATACAACGTCGCTTATTTGAGCTTGCGCGGCTGGCGGCTGGAGAATTTCCGCTAAGCGGCGATGTGAAACGACGTTCGCTATTCGCGAGCTGATCCCAAGGTGCTTCTCCTGTCTTTGCCCGTCATGGCATGTACGATTCCACCCAAATCAGGAGAAGACCAACAATCGCGAGGGCAAGTCCGATGGGCCAGAAATGTGATGGTGGCTCACTGGCGCGGGGGCGGTTCTCGACTTGGGTCAAATCGACTATAAACTTCATGAGGTACACCTTAAACTTGCTATCTGTGTAAGTCCGCAATTGTCCAACGCGGGTAAAAGGGCTTCGTCCCTAGAACGTGAATCCTACCTCTGCCGTGTAACTCCGCGGAGTCACAAAATGTGTTCCGCTGAAGGTTGATAGGAAGTTGTAGAGGGCCTCTTTGTTGGTCACATTCACCACCGTGAATTTGGCGGTCATCTTGTATCGATCGGTGTGCAGCACATTATCAACGCCCATGCCCACATCGAATAGGTGTCGCGGAGCGATACGCGGAGGATTTTTATCGTCATTCTCCGTGCCATCTGCCGGGATCACCACCCGCAACGCACCCCGGTGCGGATCAGAGCACGAGGTGATCGGCGAGGTAAGCGTGGCGAACGTACTCCCGCAGAAAAGTCCAATCGCTGCCTGTTGATCCGGGCTTAGTGTCAAGGCTGTGGCAAAGTCTGGAACTGAGCCATTAACCAGCCCACTGTCATATCGCCAGGTGAATGCGGCCCACGCGTCTCTGCGCCTTAGGAACCTGTATTGCAGGTTCGTGGTCTGCTGAAACGCCTGATCGTGATCGATGCGGAATACACCAGTCGGAGGATTGGTGTCGAAAAATAGACCACCGACCTCGGGGTTGAAATAGCGGGCACGAGTATGCCCCATGATTGTGTAAGCCCGGAATCCATAAATCTCCGGCAAACTCGCCCGCACCGAGAAGCCGTCCAGCTTTGATTTTCGCCACGCGATAGGGAAGGCGATGGGAGTGTCCCCAAGAGTGTTGAAGTCGAAAGCGTTGTGCGTGTACTTCCAGAAATAGTCGGCGTCCACGACCAGATACCTGCCCAATGCCTGCTGAAAACCGGCATTAAACTGGTTCCGGTGTCCAGGAGTTAGAGGCGCCGCATTCGTTGACCCGAAT
>Ga0209160_1000323_pt1 | contig 38280 bp, 26 predicted proteins | sample GraSoiAngelo_153_FD_186167 | JGI IMG/M metagenome (GOLD analysis project Ga0209160, IMG submission 186167) | Grasslands soil microbial communities from the Angelo Coastal Reserve, California, USA - 14_1009_12_40cm (SPAdes) (version 2) | ecosystem: Environmental > Terrestrial > Soil > Grasslands ...
CACTAATGTGGAGCTCTCGCTGAAATGGCCGTACCCACCGCCAATGCTGACCCACGGGGAAAGCCCCGTATGCGGAAATAGATTCAATCGAGCTGCGGGAGTCACGAAGAAAGATCTGAAACTTTCGGGGATGAGATTCGCCCCCGTGTTGAGGTCTTCATCCCAATTGACGACGACGGGTACTTCAAGAGAGACACCGAAAACATCCCCGTCGAGGATGTGGCGGGCATAGTTGCCCTCGAAGGTCAGGCCGTTGCCAAACCGAACATCATGATTGAAGAAGGTGGCGCCCTTTATAGATTGATTGCTAATGAAAGTACGTCCGACCATTCCGGCCAGCTCATTCTTCTCCTGAGCGGCAGCATGTGTTATCGAGATGGTAACCGCCACTAAAACCGCGATGATGAGCCGTTTCAGCGACATCTCTCCTCCTCAGGAGTGGCTTTGGTTCTGTGGATGTAAGTTCGGTCTAGGTTAGCATGGCCTAATCCCGTTTCTCTGCGCGGGGTGCTGCCTTTCGTGGTGCATCCTGTGCGCGCGGCGAAGATGATGCTGATCTGCTGCTGAATGCTAAAATAGAGAGATTGCATGCCAGTTAACAAGACATCTGTGGCTGTGCTCGACCATGAAGAGGTTCGTTCCAGCGCCGTTCCTGGGCGACTGAAGGTCGGGTTTGTGAGCCTCGGATGCCCGAAGAATCTCGTGGACAGCGAAGTCATGATGGGTCTGCTCACGCAAGCGGGGGCAGAGTTGACCCCGCAGGAGGAAGATGCCGATATCATTGTGGTTAACACCTGCTCTTTCATCGGCAGCGCGCAGCAGGAATCGGTGGATACGATTCTGGAAATGGCGCGGCATAAGACGCATGGTCGCGCGCAAAAACTAGTGGTTGCGGGATGTCTAGTGGAGCGCTTTCGCGATGAGATCCGGAAAAACATTCCAGAAGTAGACGCCGTGGTTGGAACGGGCGAACTGGAAAAGATTCTGGGGGCAGCCGGTATCGCCGGCGAAACCGCGGCGGCTTCGGATTCCCCGTTCGTGATTTTGTCATCGCGCGCCGAAGGAGATGCCCGCGCAGCGAAAGGCCGCTTTTCACGCGAAACCTGGGACGGCGCTATCGCCGACCTCCCTAACTATCTCTACGATGACAAGACTCCACGTGTTCTCGCCACACCACGCCACACTGCCTACATCAAAATCGCTGAGGGCTGCGATCATCCATGCAGCTTTTGTATTATTCCGCAACTACGGGGCAAGTTCCGCTCCCGCCGTTTTGAATCGGTGATTGCCGAAGCTGAGCGCCTCGCCCGGAACGGGGTGCGCGAGATCACCCTCATCGGTCAGGACACGACTTGCTATGGCGAAGACCTGGGCCTCACGGACGGACTAGCGCTGCTGCTGGAAAGACTGGCTCAGATCGAGGATTTGCGCTGGATTCGGTTCCTCTACGCTTATCCGAACAAGATCACAGGGCGCTTGCTGGAGACCATAGCGGCGCACGCCAAGATTTGTTCCTACATTGACGTTCCGCTGCAACATGCATCCCCGAGCGTGCTCAAGCGCATGAAGCGCGGCAGCAGCGCAGGCCTGTTCTTGCGCTGCATAGAAAAAATGAGGCACACAATTCCAGGAGTTACGTTGCGCACGTCGTTTATTGTTGGATTTCCTGGCGAAACTGAGAAGGAATTTGAAGAGCTGTGCGACTTCGTCAGCGAGGCACAGTTTGACTGGATGGGAGCCTTCGGGTATTCCGACCAGGAAGGTGCAGGCGCATTTAACCTTGGGGAAAAAGTCTCCGCGCGCGAGATCCAGCGACGCCAGAAGCGTTTGATGCAAATCCAGCGCGGCATCAGCAAGCGGAAGAAGAAGGCCTTGGTAGGCGAGGAGTTCGACCTGTTGCTGGAAGGTACTTCAGAAGAAACTGAACTCCTGCTCGAAGGACGCACCGCCATGCACGCTCCCGAAATCGATGGAAAGGTGTTGGTCAACGATTTCCCCCAAGAGTTGGAGCCTCAGCCTGGCGAATTTTACCGCTGCCAGATCACTGCTGCGCACGATTACGATCTGGTGGCGAAGATTCTTTAACGGATGCGATTGGTCCTATGCCCCGTAAGCGCTCCATCCGACTTCGTTGTCCCATCTGCAAGAAGACGGTGAAGAGTTCGGACCCGGAGTTCCCTTTCTGCAGCGAGCGTTGCCGGGTCATCGATCTCGGAAAGTGGGCCAGCGGCGCGTATGTGATCTCGTCGCCGCTGCGCGATACTAGCGACACCGATGGCGAGGGCGGGTCAGGAAAACCGAGCGAGGATGAATAGCCAGGGACTCGCCCCAGGGATTCATGCGCACTGGAGACGACATCGCGAGTATCCGTGAGGTGACGAAAGCTCCTGCCAGTGCCGGCGACCCGTCGCTCGCACCGCTGTGGGCGACGCTCGTGGCTACGTTATTCGGGGTGGGACGGCTGCGTCCGGGACCAGGAACGTGGGGCTCCGCGGTGACTGTACTGATATGGGCGCTGCTGGCGCATTTTACTTTTGCGGCCTCTCAGCCGGCCATAGCGGCTGTTCTTGCCATCATCGCCGTGTTGATCGGGATTCCGGCGGCGACGCGAGTCTCTCGCGCCTCCGGATTAAAAGATCCGCAATTTGTGGTGGTAGATGAAGTTGCCGGTCAGTTGATCACATTTGTTGGCGTGGCAGTATCCTGGAAAACGCTTTTGGCGGGCTTTATACTTTTCCGTGTTTTTGACATTTTGAAGCCGCCGCCGGTACGCCAACTGGAGATGCTTCCTGAGGGTACCGGAATTGTGCTGGACGACGTGGGCGCTGGACTGTATGCGCTGGCCCTTATGCATGTTGCTTTGCATTTTCGACTTCTAACTGGATAGCGTCTCTGCGAGTGACCGCGGAGGCGGGGAAATTAGAAACTTCATGGGTATCTCTGACCGTCTGATGGGCAAGAAGAACGTGAATGGCAGGCCGCACATTGACGGTGTGTCACCGAATGCAGCGCTACCGGGGGCGGAGATCCGCATCAGTGGAAGCGGTCTTCGGCCAGTTGAGCTGCGCCGCCCTCGAGTGCAATTCGGTGAAGTTGAGGGATCGGTTGTGATCAGTTCGGATGATTTCCTGGTGGCTCGCGTACCCGAAGGCGCAGCCAGCGGACCGGTGGTGGTGGCAGCCGATGGTCACGTCAGCAATCCGCAAGAAGTCAGAGTAGCGGTGCCCATTGCGGAAAATTTGCACCCCGTCACCAATCCAGCCCTTGATGTTGAGGGGAACATCTACGTCACGTTTTCCGGTTCCCGGGGGCAAAAGGTTCCTGTTGCCATTTTCAAGATTGATACCAATTACACGGTAAAACCGTTTCTCACCGAGATGATGAACGCAACCTCGATCGCCTTCGATCGAGAGGGCCAGATGTACGTTTCTTCTCGATATGACGGCACGGTGTATCGTGTCGCGCCTAATGGAACGATGTCCGCCTATGCGGAAGGCATGGGAATCGCGACGGGTATCGCTTTTGACCGCGAGCAAAATCTTTACGTGGGTGACCGTAGCGGCACAGTTTTTAAGATCGCGCGTGATCGCCAGACGTTTGTATTTGCTACGCTCGAGCCAAGTGTTTCTGCCTACCACCTGGCATTTGGACCCAAGGGAGACCTCTTCATTACAGGGCCCACGACCTCGAGCTTTGATGGGGTATATAAGATTGATCCGCACGGCAGAGTTTCCATGTTCTATCGCGGCATCGGACGTCCGCAAGGCTTGGCCTTCGACGCCGATGGCAATCTCTACGTTGCGGGTTCGCTCGCGGGCAAGCGAGGTATCGTGAGAATTACTCCCGAAGGAAAAGCTAATCTGGAGATCGCCGGACATGGATTGGTCGGATTAGCTTTCGCACCCGGGCGTTCCGCGGTGCTGGCCACAACGAATGCCTTACATCATCTCTCGTGGAACATCCAGGGTCAGCCACTGTTGCCGGAATAGCGCGTGGCCGCCACGCCGATAGTTTTCCAGCTTCAATCGTCGATGTCTCTCTACTCCAGCTTCCGACACACGTTCAACGTAGTGGCGTCTTAATGCTTAGCGTATATCATTTACACTCTAGCCGTGAATGCGGAGATCATAGCCATTGGCTCTGAACTGCTGACCCCTTACCGTCAGGACACCAATTCGCTCTACCTCACTGAAAAGCTGAATGAATTGGGCGTCGAAGTGGCGTTTAAGACGATCGTTGGCGACAACCAGAGGGATCTGGTGTCCGCCGCCCGCATCGCAATCTCACGCGCCGACATAGTCATCTTCATGGGTGGACTCGGGCCCACTGAGGATGATCTCACTCGCGAAGCGGTTGCCGAAGCTCTGGAGCTTGAACTCCACCGTGATCCCGAGATCATCAGCCAGCTGGAGCGGCGCTTCGCTGGGCGGAAGATGAAGATGTCGCCCAACAATAATAAACAGGCTGACATTCTGGCGGGCGCGACCGTCCTGCCGAATGCAAACGGCACTGCGCCTGGTCAGTGGCTCAGCGGCAAATATGATGATGATGAGAAAGTAATAATGCTCCTGCCGGGGCCACCACACGAACTCAAGGCACTCTTCGAAGAGCAGTGCTTCGATCGTTTGCGCGCGAAGGTGCCAGCGCAATTCATCGCAACTCGCGTGCTCAAAGTGGCCATGATGGGCGAGTCGCAGTGCGATGCCCGAATTGCGCCGATCTACAAGGAATATCCAGACGTTCAGACAACCATACTGGCGGGCTCCGGCGAGATTCAAATACACCTGCGCAGCCGGCATATTTCGCTGGAACTTGCCGAGCTACGAGTGGAAAAGCTGGCTGAAGAAATCGAAAACGAACTGGAAGATTTTATTTTTGCTCACAAAGGCGAATCCCTGGAGCAAATCGTCAGCTATTACCTTCAGATGCGTAACTTGACATTGGCAGTAGCTGAATCGTGCACCGGAGGACTGCTGGGCGAGAGGATTACATCTGTCAGCGGCAGTTCCCGTTATTTTCTCGGGGGAGCCATTGTCTACTCTAATGAACTCAAGACAGACTTCGCGGGCGTTCCTCCTGAATTGATCGCGAAGCACGGAGCGGTCAGCCGAGAAGTTGCTGCAGCTTTAGCTGAGGGCATCCGCCAGCGTTGCGGCGCCGACCTCGGCCTTGCGATTACCGGAGTGGCCGGTCCCACCGGCGGCACTGAACAGAAACCTGTGGGGTTGGTGTTCCATGCTTTGGCAAGTGAGGGCGGCACAGAAGTGATCGAGCGCAGCTTTCCCGGAGATCGAAAACGCATCCGCTGGTTCGCCACGCAACAGGGGTTGGAAATGGTGCGGCGGAAGTTGATGTAGGCAAGTTTCAAGTTTCTAGCTAGCTAGCGGTCCGCTCGCTGCGTTTCACATGCGCATTTTCATTGCTCTCGATGTCGAAGACTCCATCCGCCAGCGCATCGCGCGTTTTATGGAAGGGGTTCGGGGCTTCGCGCCTGATGTGCGTTGGGTCCGCTCAGAGTCGCTGCATATTACGTTGAAGTTCATTGGTGAGAAGCCGCCCGAAGCAGTTGAAGAGATCAAACGCGCCCTGTCTGCGATCCAAATGGGGCCCGTGGAAATTGCGTTTCGCGGCTACGGATTTTTCCCCAGTGCCAAGGCCCCACGCGTGTTTTGGGTAGGGATCGAATCGGGGCCGCAACTGGCTGAAGTTGCCGGTGCGGTGGACAAGACGTTAGCCAGTTTCGGCATTCCGAAGGAACAGCATGCCTTCAGCCCCCATCTCACGCTTGCGCGGGGCGGCCGAGGCTCCGGCGCGCCCACGCCGAGAAGAGGGGATCAGCCGAACACAGCTTTCCGGCGGCTGCAGGAAAAACTAGCCCTGATGTCGGAACCTGAGTTTGGAAGGATGACGGCTCGCGATTTTTTTTTGTACCAGAGTCAACTGTCGCCGGGCGGAGCGCGCTATACCAAGCTGGAACGTTTTCCGGCACACTGAGCGGTCGCCTAACGACTCTGGACCCACGTTGGACCTCTATCGATAAATTCTGGGCTGCGCGACGCCGACGGATCTGGCGCTACAATTGACCAAGACAACCTTTGTCACAGTTGCTGCTCATTGCCGCGATCGGCTACCTGCTGGGTTCAATACCCTTCGGATATATTTTAGTTCGCATGTTCCAGGGTCAGGACATTCGCAGCCGCGGGAGTGGCAATATCGGCGCCACCAACGTGGCTCGCTCCTCACCTGCATTGGGGATCCTCACCCTTGCTCTGGATGCGGGTAAAGGGGCACTGGCGGTGTGTGTTGCAGGCCCCATATTCTCTCGAACTAACTCGGATTACCATGACGCAAGTGCTTATCTCGTGTTTTCTCTAGTGACTCTATCCGCAATCGTGGGTCATATGTTTCCGGTGGGGCTGAAGTTTCGCGGGGGCAAAGGGGTGGCCACGGCTTTCGGGGCTTTCACGTTATTCCTGCCACATGCCATATTGGGCGCGCTCACTGTCTTCTTGCTGGTGGCTTTCATAACCCGGTATGTGTCGCTCGCCTCGGTAATCGCCGCTGCAAGCTTTCCGCCGGTAGCATGGTGGACCTATCGGGAATACCTTGGTCCTTGGGAGATTCTCCTTTTGTCTGTTGCATCACTGCTCGTGATTTTGCGGCACCGCCAGAACATTCTCCGTCTGCTGGCCGGTACCGAGCCGCGTTTTCAATTGAGGCGCGGATGAGCCAGATCACGGTAATCGGCGCGGGAGCATGGGGCACAGGGCTTTCGATCGTGCTGGGACGCAAGCGTAACCACAATGTTTGTTTGTGGGCTCACGAGGAAGAGGTCTGCGAATCCATAGCGACTCACCATATGAATTTGCTTTTCCTTCCCGGGCAGAAGATTCCCGAGAGTGTCGCAGCGACGAACAGTCTGGAAAAAGCGGTGCGGGGGGCGGAAATCGTGGTCAGCGTTATGCCCTCGCACCACTGCCGCCGTCTTTTCCAGAGCATGCGACCGCATTTGAAACCCGAGATGCTGTTCGTAAGCGCGACAAAAGGCATCGAGGAAGGTAGCCTGTTGCGTATGACTGAAGTGATAACCGAAGTCGCAAATGCGAACGGCGGATTTAAAGCCCGGATCGGCGCACTGAGTGGACCGTCTTTCGCGAAGGAAGTCGCGCGAGGTGACCCAACGGCAATTACGTTTGCGTCCCAAGATGAAGAACTAGCTAGAAGAGTGCAGTCGGAATTCAGCGATCCAAGTTTTCGTGTCTACACTAACAAAGACGTAATCGGCGTAGAGCTAGGCGGAGCGTTGAAAAATATCATTGCCATTGCCGCGGGCGTCTGCGATGGACTCGGACTCGGACATAATTCGGTCGCCGCACTTATCACACGTGGTCTCGCTGAAGTTACCCGACTAGTGACGGCGTGCGGCGGCAGCAGCGAAACTATGTCGGGGCTGGCTGGTCTGGGCGACCTCGTCCTCACCTGCACCGGCGGGCTCTCGCGAAATCGTAGCGTTGGCGTGGAATTGGGACGCGGTCGGACGTTGCCTGAAATTATTGCCGGCATGCACGGCATGGTCGCGGAAGGAGTTCTCACGACCAATGCTGCTGTGGGGCTGGCCCGCACTCACGGAGTTGAGATGCCCATCACGGAACAGATGCATGCCATTTTGCACGATGGCAAGTCGCCTCGGGATGCGATTCACGATTTAATGACGCGCAGCGCCAAGAGCGAGACCGGGCTGTACAGAAACTGAGCAGACTTGGCGACACCCGCGCGCGTGGTTATTTGCTGGGCGTTGAGATTCGCAAATCCTGGCCGGTCATCTCCTTTGGCTGAGGGATCTTCAGCATTCCCAAGATGGTGGGAGAAATATCTCGCAGGGAGCCATTCGGCTTAAGAGTGAACTGCTTGCTGTTCTCGGCGATGACGATGAATGGCACAGGGTTCGTGGTGTGAGCGGTGTGTGGACCGCCAGTTGCCGGATCGATCATCATTTCGGCGTTGCCGTGATCCGCAGTAATCAGCATGGCACCACCTTTCGCGCGCACTGCCTTCTCGATTTCAGCAAGGCAACCGTCCACGGTTTCGACTGCTTTCACGGTCGGTTCGATCTTGCCGGAGTGTCCAACCATATCGGCATTCGCAAAGTTGACGACTATCACATCGAAGCTGCCCTGCTCGACGGCTTTGACCACTGCATCAGCGATTCCAGCGGCGCTCATCTCCGGCTTTAAATCATAAGTCGCTACTTTCGGCGAAGGGACCAGCAAGCGTTCCTCGCCAGGGAAAGGCTGTTCGACACCACCGTTAAAAAAATACGTGACGTGCGCGTATTTCTCGGTTTCCGCGACCCGAAGATTGCGCAGATTCAGATTGCCCATCACATTGGCGAGAATATTGGTGAGCGACTCGGGCGGGATGACGACTGGCAGAGTAAATTTCTTGTCATACTGTGTCATGCAGACGTAATGCAGATTCTTAGGCCCTCGTTCACGCGGAATTGCGGCGTCAAGGTCATCTGCTCCCGGCAGGTCACTGCCTCCCTGAGGAGTGAGTCCGCTGTTGCGGGCGAGTGCGCGTGTAATCTGGCGCACCCGGTCGGCGCGGAAGTTGAAGCAGATGCAGGAGTCATTGTCACGGATGGTCGCTACTGGTTCGCCGCGATTGTCCGCACAAACGAAAGGCACGATGAACTCGTCGGTTACGTCCCGGTTATAGAAATCCTTCACGCCCTGCACGGGGTCAACGTACGTCCCACCTTCTCCCTGGCCGTGCACCATCGCGTTAAACGCCTTCGCAATGCGCTCCCAGCGGCGGTCGCGATCCATGGCGTAGTAGCGCCCGCTCACGGTGGCAATCTTGCCAGTGTTGTATTCACGCATTTTTTGCTGGAGCTGTTCGAGGTATCCGGCGCCATTGGTCGGCAAGGTGTCACGCCCGTCCATGAAGGCGTGAACGAAGACGCGCGCGACGCCATTCTGCTTCGCCATTTTCAGCAGCGCGTACAGATGAGTCTGGTGAGAGTGAACGCCTCCGTCAGAGAGCAGACCAAAGAGGTGCAAGCGGCGTCCGCCGCTGCGCGCATTCTTCATGGCTCCGAGCAGCACCGGGTTGGAAAAGAATTCGCCGTTCTGGATCATCAGCTCGATCCGCGTGCTGTCCATATGGACGATGCGTCCAGCGCCGATGTTGAGATGGCCGACCTCGCTATTTCCCATCTGGCCATCGGGAAGTCCTACATAGTGGCCGCTAGTGTGGATCAGCGTATTGGGGTACTCGTGCAGCAGGCGATCGTAGGTCGGCTTGCGCGCCATCGCGATGGCGTTGGCCTTGGTTTCGGCACGGTAGCCCCAACCGTCGAGAATGATGAGAAGGAGAGGTTTGGGTCGATTCATTTTCCGAAGATTTCCCGATGGAGTTTTTCGCGATCGATCTTCAGATACGTAGAGACTTCCAACAAGATGCTCGTGAGAGTACCCAGTTTCAGAGCCTTGTGAGCAGGGATGGTCACGTGGGGTTCCAGGCCGCGCAGATTCGAGGTTAGGCGCAAATGACTGCCCGTCTGGCGAGTGACCTGATAACCGTAAGCGCGAAGGAGTTTGGCCAAATCGTGACCGCTAAGATCACGCGGCAGTCTCAAGCAGGAATGACCTCGTCCCTGACGATACGAAGGCGGATCGCAGCGGGAACGGAATCGGCATCAAAATGGCAGCGTACAGCGTCGCGAACCATCGCGCGCAATTCATCCAGGGTATCCGCCTGGGTGTAGATCGGATGACCCAAGGCCTGGGCTTCGTAGCCACCCTCTGCCGCTTCCTGCACCGAAAAGACGATCTCGGTTTCTTTCATGCTTGCTGGATTATAACTGAGCACGCGGATGCATTAAGCAGGTTGCGCGAAGTCGTGGGGTGGTCAACGCACAAGAGCTCTTAGTTTGTAGCTAACCAACTTATTGAGAGTGGCTGCGTTTTCGAGAGTGAGACCACTAAGCAGACTATGTTTTCGGTGGAGACTTTGATTTCGATGGCGGAGGCCCCGTCTTCTTTGGTTTGGGTTGCTCTTCCTTCACCATCCGCTCAATGCGCTGCATGGTCGCATCCATTTGCTTTTGCATGCGCCCATAGGCAGCCTGCATTCCCTCCTGCGTCATGGCCGGCATTTCGCGCAGCAATTTCTGGCCGGTAGGGGAGGAATAGAAGACAATCATTGCATCCACATCAGGCTTAGACAGATGCTTCTGGTAAACCGGAATCATGTCATCGAGCATTGCGTCCACGGGAAAATCCTTCATGCTTTCTTCGGCTATTGAGTCGAAGCGCACAAGCTGTTCGTCGGTGATGGTGGCGTCCCGTTTCTTAAGCGTCTCGCGAGTCATGTCCTTCATTTGTTGGGCTACAGACTCCATCACCAAACGCATCTGCTGCCGAATCTGCATGGTGTCAAAAAGCCTCAGAATGTCATCCCTGGTGGAAGGACTGTCAGGTGCGGCGGGCTGCTGCGCCACCCCTGCGGAGACTGCGAGCAGAACCAAAGCATTCATTAATAAAAAGTACTTCTTCATAGATCACTCCATTATCGTCGGGCAGCCTGATCTAGCCGCGGTAGTTCAGTGCTTTCAGCCCGAGGAAGCGCGCGCTGCCGCCCAACTCCTCTTCGATGCGTAGCAACTGATTGTATTTGGCGATGCGGTCGGTACGCGAGGCTGACCCCGTCTTGATTTGGCCTGCTCCCGTCGCCACCGCGAGATCGGCGATAAACGTGTCTTCGGTCTCGCCGGAGCGATGTGAAATGACCGAGGTATAGCCGTGACGGCGAGCCAGATCGATGGCGTCAAGGGTCTCACTGACGGTACCGATCTGGTTGACTTTGATCAGAATCGAGTTGGCGACACCGCGATCAATTCCCTGCTGCAGACGCTCGGTGTTGGTCACGAAAAGATCGTCGCCCACAAGTTGGATTTTGCTTCCAACTTCTTTGCTCAGCATCTGCCACCCGTCCCAATCATCTTCTGCCAAACCATCTTCGAGCGACACGATGGGATAGTCGCGCACCCACTTCGCCCAGAAGCGCACCATGTCTTCAGAACTCTTGGCGGACTTGTCCGATTTCTTAAAGACGTACTTTCCATCCTGATTAAACTCGCTGGCGGCCGGATCGAGAGCAATGGCGATCTCTTCGCCCGGCTTGTAGCCGGCCTGCTGGATGGCCTCAAGCACCACCTCAATGGCCTCGACGTTGGACTTCACCGAGGGCGCGAAGCCGCCTTCGTCACCCACCGCTGTGTTGTAGCCACGCTTTTTAAGCACGCCTTTCAGCGTATGAAAGACTTCAACACCCCAGCGCAACGCATCCGAGAACGACTCGGCGCCTACCGGCATGACCATGAATTCCTGGAAGTCCACGTTGTTGTCGGCATGGGCGCCGCCGTTGAGAATGTTCATCATGGGAACGGGAAGCAGGTTTGCTTCTGCCCCACCGAGGTAGCGATATAGCGGAACTCCCAGTGCTCCAGCAGAAGCGCGCGCAGCCGCCATGGAGACAGCGAGAATGGCGTTTGCTCCCAACCTTCCTTTGTTCGCAGTGCCATCCAGTTCGATCATTTTTTGATCGAGCGCGCGTTGCTCGGTGGCATCGAGATTCGCTAGGGCTTCTGCAATTTCGCCATTCACATTTTCTACTGCTTTGAGAACCCCCTTTCCGAGATAGCGTTCCTTATCGCCGTCGCGCAGTTCGACGGCTTCGTGTTCGCCGGTGGAGGCGCCGCTGGGAACGGCAGCGCGGCCCATGCTGCCATCGGCCAGCTGTACCTCGGCCTCTACGGTAGGATTGCCGCGGGAATCAAGAATCTCGCGAGCGCGAATCTCAGAGATATTGGTCATATGTGAGTGCGTACCCTTAGGATCTGGATTGATTATGGAACGATCGTCATCTGTCACCGGCCCAACTTCACTGTCGAATGTAAGCCGCCGCCCAGTCAGATAGCCGATGCCTGCGTAGCGCTTGCCCATGGTGTGATCCGAAAATCGCGATTATATCGGAAGGTGACGGGATGGGTCTTTGACCGGACGGTCCTGTTCTGATGATGGGCAGCATCCTGCATCGTGCCTCCGCTGGTTCACTTGTCGCTTCGGACATTGTCCGCAGTTCCTGCCTGTTTTACAGTCGAAATTAGAAAGCAGGACGTAAACAGGAGGCGGAATGAGGAAGAGTTTGGCTGGTCTATTTTGCTTATTGTTGATGGCAGGCATGGCTTTGGCGCAAACCAATCTGGCACTGCCGGCTGGCACGGCGCTCAAAGTAAAGCTGGAAAACACACTGGCGACCTTCAGCAATAAGTCTGGGGATCCGTTTTCGGGGCGTGTAACAGACGCCGTAGTGATCGACGGTAAAACCGTGATTCCCATTGGCACAACTGTTCAGGGACGTATCACCAAGATCACGGAGCCCCGGCGCATCGCAGGCAAGCCGACTATTGGAATCTTTCCAGAAACCGTGGTACTGCCCAATGGTGAACGTTACATGCTGAATGCTACCTTGGTTGACACCAGCCTGCGCGCTGGAACTGACGTAAACGAGGAAGGTCAATTCAAGGGTGCGGGGCACGATGGCAAGGACATAACCGAGATCGGCATGGGTACGGGCGGTGCCATGCTGGTGGGCGGACTCATTGGCGGTGGCAAGGGCATGCTGATTGGAGGCGCCGTCGGCGCCACGGCAACCGTCGCACACTGGCTATCAAAGCATCGTTCCGCCATGCTGCCAGCGGGTACGGAGCTAGTAATGGAACTCAGCCGTCCAATGGCGCTGACCGCGGCGAGTGCGGGACAGTAAGGAATCAGCTCTCAGTTGTCGGTAGCCAATCGGGCGTTATAGACGATAGTCACCTCATAGTCATCGGGAGCACGCGCTCCCGATGTTTTTTTGTAGTTCTGCCGACCGGCTTCTGACCACTAGCTTCCTGGATTCAGTATTCCATCGCCATCAAATCCGCTTCGCTTAGCAACTCCAATTCAATCCATCCTTCAAGCGGCAGCGCGTCAACCGGCAGACCCTTTTGCCAGAGACTGAAGCGCAGCCGCAACTTGGACGTAGCTGGCACGGAGGCGGCTGCGGCCGAGTTATTACCGGACGAAACTGGTGTCGCAAGAAGCCAGCTCAGGGGCAACCGGAACTCAAAATTCCGTCCCAGCGCTACTTTCACGCCGTCGTGGGCGCGAGCCTCGCAGGAATCTAGCGGTAGCTCGTCTCCCGCCTGGCTGACTTTCCATTCTTGTAGCTGTCTTTCCTGGACGATCGCGTCCAGCCGAAGAGCCCGGCGTGGCCGCAGTTCGGCGGCGGCCCACGACTCCAAATTGACTACCAGAGCGAACTCAGTCTCCGGTACATCACCGGCAAAGTCGAGGCGTCCGTAAACGTAGTTTTCGTCGATCCCCGCATAAACTGCGTCCAACAGAAAGCGCTTTCCGTGCATAGCACCGGCGCGGTGGTCAGCCGTATACCGAGCTGCTCCCATCCATTCGAAGTAGCGAACCACGTCTCCCGTGATTCGAGGATGGATGTATGCCGTTTGTGGCGCGAACGATGGCCGGCCAAGCCCTCCGGCGATCGGCTGCGCCAAATAGTCGGGCGGAGTGGCTCCCAGCGCCTGATAAACGTTGGAGAGATGCTTGCGATAAAGTTCGTCAAAATCGCGATCATTCGCCGAATGGTGCTCCGGTCCATACCACCAGTTCCAGTCGCTGCCTTCAGCAATCAGCAATTCCTCGAAGGCCAACTTGCGCTGTGCTTCGCTGGCACGTGGCGCTGTTTGTGTAAAGAAATTTCGCGCGTGATAGAGATAGTCCCAGGAACGGTTATCTTCCGATGCGCTAATCCAAACGTTGAAATTGGCATTTATCCAGGAGCCTGGTACGAACGACGCGAGATGTCCAAAATCGCGATGGCGTTCGATAGCTTCAGAGGCCGTTACCGCTTCGACGCCTGGATCCCTCTGTAGAGCGTCGTAAAGACGGCGGAGAAATTCACGTCCAGAGCGGGGGTAGTACTCCCAGGCATTCTCACCGTCGAGGATGATCGAGATCACCGCGTCACGCCCCATATCTAACAATGCTTGCGCGGCATTCTTAATGTTTTGCATTAGATGTTGAGCAGCTTCTTCCGCCGGCATTCCGGAGTATACGAAGCCAATCAGATCGGAAAGCGTGTGATCCCGGAACAACAGATTCATTACGCTCTGACCGTTGTCATAACGATGAATGGTATACAACCTCGCAGCTGCATCCGGCGGGAGGCGACCGCTTCCATCGCGAGAAAAGTGGATGCCTTGACTTCTTCCGAGCACGCCCTCATCCGTAGCCATCCACTGAACTCCAAGGCTGTGCCCTATGGCAAGGACTTCGTCGGAAACACTACCTTCCGATGGCCACACCCCTCGCGGTCTCATTCCGAAAACTTCCTGGTGCAGGTCGAGTCCGCGGAGGAGTTGCTCGCGAGCATCCTCGGGATGGCGGAACCGGTTTGGCGGTAATGGCAATCCCGGCGAGGATACCGCCCCAACATTCGTGTCACATAACAAAGGCAAAATGGGATGGTAGAGAGGGGAAGTAGAAATTTCGATTAACCCTCGTCGTGCAGCATCCCCGTGTGCCGGTAATACCTTGCTCAGCAACTCTCTTTGCCGGGCTATTACGAGGTGCTGATCTTCAAGGGAGTAGCCATGCCCCTTCTGGATCAGGCCTGCGATTTCCGGCTCTTCGAGGAAGAATTCGTCGAACCAGGCGATTTGGGAGAGGACCTGCAGGTCCGTAAAATCCTGAGGCTGGAAGAATTTCTCAGCGCGTTCTGGCGAATCTCCTGAACTGCGATAGCGATTCCAGAGTTCTCGATAACGAGGATATCGCCCAATCATATTTGTCGGATTCGCCTGAAATAAATACTGCAAGGCGAATCGGCGATCGTCAGCGGTCAGATCTTTGGCTGGCTTTGCCGCAACGTGCAGAAATGGATCATGGGCGGTCCCGCTCACATAGTCCTGGATCTGAGTAATTAGCGATGGGACCAGATTGAACGTTTGATGAACGTCGGGAAACTCGTCGAGCAACTTGACCATGCCGTAGTAGTCTTTGAGGGCGTGCAACCGCACCCAGGGTAGACGGTATTCGCCGGTAACTAGGTCTTTGTAGAACGGCTGATGCTGGTGCCAAAGGATGACTACACGCACGACGGGCATCAGCGCGAGGACCTTTCAGCGAGGCGTGTCATGGAAGTGAAAGCATTCTAGTATGGCATAACGGCAGCAAACTCCAGTGCAGTTGGGTACACTTAGGACGCCGCCACAGCAGGCGGCCCACGAATTCGATGAGCCCCGACCAGCTAACACGCACTGTAACTGCTCCTCGCTACGACGTGACCCTGCTCACTGCTCAAGATTTCTATCTGTTCAACGAGGGCAGTCACTATCGTATTTACGAAAAACTTGGCGCACATGAGATGGAAACTGGCGGCGAACGAGGCACCTGCTTTGGTGTCTGGGCTCCCAATGCGCGCGAAGTTTATGTGATAGGCAGCTTCAACGGTTGGGACCATCGCGCGCATCCTTTGCGTCCGCGCGGGGCGTCGGGAATCTGGGAAGCGTTTGTACCCGGCGTGAGCAAAGGTACGCTCTACAAATTCCATATCCTCTCCCATCACCATGGGCATCGAGTTGATAAGGCCGACCCGATTGGATTCTTGCATGAGAAGCCTCCGCGAACCGGCTCGGTTGTGTGGGATCTCGCCTATAAATGGAGCGACCAGGAGTGGTTGCGTAAGCGCGGGAAACTAAATTCGTTACGTGCGCCTATTTCGATTTACGAAGTGCACTGTGGCTCCTGGATGCGAGTACCGGAGGAGCACAACCGTCCTCTGACCTATCGTGAACTGGCGCCGCGACTGGCGGAGTACGTCGAGCGTATGCAGTTCACGCATGTCGAATTTCTTCCCATCATGGAGCATCCGTTCTATGGCTCATGGGGGTACCAGACAACCGGCTACTTTGCGCCGACGGCGCGATACGGCACCCCCCAGGATTTCCGGTTCCTGGTGGATTACCTACACCAGCATGGTATTGGAGTAATTCTTGATTGGGTGCCGTCGCACTTCCCTTCTGACGAGCACGGTCTGGCTTACTTCGACGGTACACATTTGTTCGAGCATTCTGACAGCCGGCAGGGTTTTCACCCTGATTGGAAAACCTTCATTTTCAACTACGGACGCAATGAAGTTCGCAGCTTCCTGTTGAGCAGTGCCATGTTTTGGCTTGACCAGTATCACATTGACGGCCTGCGGGTGGACGCTGTTGCATCCATGCTCTATTTGGATTATTCGCGCCAACCGGGAGAGTGGATTCCCAACAAGTATGGTGGCCGCGAAAATCTCGACGCAATCGAATTTCTGCGGCGTTTCAACGAAGAAGCCTACAAAGAGCATCCTGATATTCAGACGATAGCGGAAGAGTCCACATCCTGGCCGATGGTTTCGAAGCCCACTTACCTGGGCGGCCTGGGCTTTGGCATGAAATGGGATATGGGTTGGATGCACGATACGCTCGCCTATTTCTCGAACGATCCTATTCACCGCAAGTACCATCACAACCAACTCACGTTCCGGAGTCTCTATTCGTTTCATGAAAATTTCGTCCTGCCACTCTCCCATGATGAAGTAGTGCATGGCAAAGGATCGTTGGTCGGAAAAATGCCGGGTGACGAGTGGCAGAGATTTGCCAACCTGCGGCTGCTATTCGGCTACATGTTCGCTCAGTCCGGGAAAAAACTACTTTTCATGGGAGATGAGTTTGGCCAGGTGCGAGAATGGGCGCACGATACCAGCCTGGAATGGCATGTCTTGCAATATCCCCTGCATCGCGGAGTCCGGAACTGGACGGAACAACTGAACCGGCTTTACCGCAGCGAACCGGCGTTACACGAGCTGGATAACGATCCCGCCGGCTTTGAGTGGGTAGACTGCAACGATCATGCCACGAGCGTCCTCTCCATGCTGAGAAAAGGGTCGTCGTCGCAGGATGTTGTGCTCGCAGTGTGCAATTTCACACCAGTACCAAGGATAGGCTATAAGGTGGGCGTACCCTCAGGAGGCTTTTGGCGGGAATTGCTGAATAGCGACGCCAAAGAGTACGGCGGGAGCGGTATGGGAAACATGGGTGGTTGCGAAGCGAAAGCGGAGCCTGCTCATGGGCGACCCTACTCTCTGACTCTCACACTGCCGCCACTCGGCGCGCTCTTTCTGAAGATTTAGTCCGCTACTTCCACAGCTTGGGAATCAGGAAGGCTCCCAGAGCCACGCTCGCCAGAACAGAACCCAAGGGTATGAACCTGGAAAATCCCTGCGAGACAGACCTCCTCGATGCCAGCAGCACTCTATCCGATTCACTAGCTCTGCCACTGGCGTCCGGTTTGGAAATGCCGCATCCACCATGTGAGGGATGGTGTCGATAACAGACTGGCATCCAGAGACAAGAATCACAGGTATCTTCCGGCTGCGCCGTTTGATGCTGGCAGCCAGTTCTCCGCCGCTCATCCCGGGCATTTCGTAATCGCAGACGACAGCATCAATTTGTTTGGGATGAAACAAGTTCAGCGCCTGACGACCATCTCACGCGAGCACCACATCGTAGCCATAGCCGCTTAGCAAGAGCTTGTAGAGATCGCGGATGGCCGGATAATCGTCTACCAAAGTAATTTAGGTTTTGCAGTGGAGGAGTGACGTGCCCTGGGGGATACCTCCGAACTCAGCACTACCGGATACGCTCCTCGGAACTTCGACGCGGTTCAAGCCAACCAACTCAGCGCGTCTATGTGATTTTACCTCTTCCGTCGACTATTGGATGCAAGTGTGCATTCGCGGCGCAATGTGACCGGAAATTTTAGAGGATGTAACAAAACTTCGGAGCAAAACTCGAGCAGCAGGTCGCTGGGCGAAGCTCTGCTCAAGATCTTCCAGTCTTGCGCCTGCAATTTTATGACCGACGGTCATTTCTTTGTGATGAATGTCACAGACACTATGGCAATTTCTTTGCTATTCAAGGTTCACTTCAAAACCACGGGGGTGCGGACGATCAAGAATGAGTCCTCCCCAAGGACGGATGGTCTGCGCCCCCACCTATTTCCATCATTGAGCCTGTGAAACGGTTCCAGCTTCCGAGACGGAACCTGCAAAATCAGAGTAATGACTCACCTGTGGCTTTCTTGCGAATGCCGTTCGATGAAGCGTTTGGTCATCAGTACGAGACCCAAAATCTGCGTCCACTCGGACACAATATTGCCAACCACCTGGCCCCATTTTGCTTCGGAGTTCATCCTCGCGTAAAGCACTGCCCAGCCAATTCCAGTCAGCAAAAGAAAAATACTAAGAGAATGGTCACGCAACCGCTCGAACAGGGGACTCAGCAGCAGGTTCTTGGGCAGAGGCCGGCTTTCAGCCGAGCCCCTCTCATAAAAATATTTTGTTGCGAGCACCATTACCACCACACCCGTCCAATCCGCTATTGCGTTGCCAAAAAACGATCCTATGTGTGTGCCAGGGTCCGAGACACTGTATAGGACGATCCACAGCGCGAGGATTCCCGCGGCGACGATACTAAGCGAATGATGGCGAAAGAAACTCTTGCGCGCTCTGGCCATTCCGTAACCTCCCGGCCTATCAAAGCACAGTTACGATCACCAGTGCTCTTTGTATGCACAAATCGAATTTTGTTGCGCTTCTTGCTGGTTTCCGCAGCGGTTTCGAGGCATACTAGCGAAAGTCCGTTTGTGCCCCTATTCGCAAGGCTCCGACCTATGAGTGATGAGAACCCCGGGATTTCGGAAGACGCCAAACCTGTAGAACGTGCGGAAAATGAAGCGCGTCAGCGCCGCAGAATGCGTCTCGCCCTGGCATTGCTGCTGGTTGCGTTTACCATGGTGCTCATCAAAGAATGGGATTTTTGGTTTCCCCCGTCCCCCGCCGCCGAAGCCGATGCCGGAGATCAAGAAGCGCCCGTAACCCAGCCGTCAGCTACACCTACTCAAAAGCCAAATTCAACCGTCTCTCGAGCGAAGAAACATAAGGTCACTGCTACCACGGGGCCTGCTGCCGAAACTAAGCTGGCGCCGGTGATCACTAACCGGGCGGTTCTTCCTCCCCTGGAAGTGGAGGTCGTAGCTGGCGACGAGCATCGCACCCTGCCCCCAGGTAACAGTTCAGTGAAGTTGGATCTCGAACCCAAGAGACCGCCGTCGTCGACAGCGGCGGCACAGAGCGCATCAACAGAGAGTCCGGCCACAACTACTGATGATGCTGGCCCTGCTACCAACGCGACCGAACGAGTCCGGCTCTCCGCCGACACGGCGCAAGCGGTGTCTCGTCCGGTAAATCCCGATTACCCGTTGCTGGCGCGCCAGATGAAGGTGCAGGGAGCAGTGATGCTGCAAGCCTTAATCGGCAATGACGGAATAATTCAAGACCTGCGGGTGGTGAGTGGTCCGGCCATTTTGGCTGAGGCCGCCCGCCAGGCCGTCAAACAATGGCGTTTTAAGCCCTACTTGCAGGCTGGCCAGCCGGTAGAAACCCAGGCTCGCATCACCGTGAATTTCACGATTTCAACTAACTGATCAAATCCAACTTCGGAAGTTCAACCCGCACGACGTGGAACGTCTCCGCTCAAAACTCATCCACAAAATTCATCAGACCAATTTATCTCCTAAATTGTCTGCTCAGACTTTTGACCCGATTGATGATGAACCTACCCCCAAAAATTAACAGGCGTCCCGACTCTTTCGAGTCATGGACGCCCGGGCAGCCCTCCCCCAGAACTGCTCGAAAAGAAGATTAAGCTTCGCCTCGAACTCTGAAAATGGCACGTCTGTGCTACCAGTGACACACCAACGTGCTATGTCCGCCTTAGCCTTAAAACGCTGTGATGAGAACTGGGTGAGCAGTCGTCAACCTTCGGACATTCCCGCCTTCAATCGTGAACTGATTGGGTTGTTCAGCGAACTCAAACAGAAAACCAGAGAAGCAGCGTAAAACAAAACGGCGGGCCTTCACGGCCCGCCAAAAATCTTAATCCCAAACATTGAAGCTCTAATCCTGTAATCGAAGTCACCTAGACCAGCGCGGCTCCGGATAAGCTTGCCAAACCCTTGCTTGGAGGTTGTGGAGAAGTCGTGCTCGGAGGCGTTGTTGGTGTTGCCGTGGGATTGTTCGAGCACGGCGCTTGACCCGGCGAAGTCCCTGGCTGTGCGCTGGGAGACGTCGAACCTGGCTGGGTTGAACCCGGCTGTCCACTACCCGCAGTGCCGGTCGTCGGTGCCGTACCCGGTAACGGAGTGCACGGAGCGCTGGGCGACGTGCTGGGCGTGACTGTCGTTCCCGGCGACGTTGTGTTTGGCGTCGTTGTACTTGGTGAAGTGTTCGGACTAGCCGCGCCTGCCGGGGGCGTCGCAGTACTCGCCGGAGGCGTTACAGTACTGGCCGGGGGCGTTGCAGTACTGGCCGGAGGAGTTGCAGTGCTGGGTGCGGGCGTCGCCGTGCTAGGCATTTCACCCGGTGTACCCGCTGTACCAGGCGTCTGCGCCGCAGGAGGCGTCGTTCCCGTAGTTGTCTGCGGTGACGTGCTGGAGGGCGATGTTCCGGTCTGACCACTCGTGCTTGATCCAGCGTTGCTGGAACCGGTGGCAGCCTGGCCACCCGCCATACGCGCTTCAGCAATTTCCATGTACTCGCCGCGATTCCTCATCGAAGGCATCTGCACCGCAGCAGATGGTTTTCGACTCTGACTCGCTGTGCAATGATCCGCAACCTTGTTTACGTCGCTCACCTGAAACCTGTTGACGCTTGCCGATCCATTGCCGTTAACCGTTCCGTTCGCAGCGCTGGCACTCGCGTTACCCGACTGATCAGTTGGATTAGTTTTAGCCGAGGAGATGGGAGACGAGCTGCCCATGGGAGCTCCCGCATCCGGCTGCGCCGAGCTTGTGCTCGAAGCACTCGCGGAGGAATTGCTTCCACCCATCGGCTGACCGGTAACTTCGATCTCTTCCCCTACGTGAGTTCTCAGCTTGTCGACATTCCCTGCGAGCGTGTAATTAGCTCCTGTCTGGCTGTCCGTCAGTACGAAAATGCCACTTGCCGCGGAGCCGCTCAGGCAGCCTTTTATTCTGTTCTTTCCAGCCTGATTCGACATCGCACCGTTCTGAGATTCCATCGAACCACTGTGCGGCGTTCCTGAGGGTGCGCCTGCGTTCGGCTGCCCCGGAGTGGGACTATTTTGGGTAGCGGGTGAAGTCCCTTGCATGGAAGAGCCGGTTTGGGCGTCAGGAGCATTGTTCGGGTTTGGAGTGGTGGCTTGTGGTGTGGTGGTCGATGATGTTCCGGAAGATGATGTTCCCGAAGAAGGACTGCTTTGGCCTGTGCTGCTTGGAGATGCCGTCTGCGCGACCAACCAGCTCGCGCACAGCAGCAGTCCAGACAACAGTGCTGTCTTTGCTTTCATGAAGAACCTCCACTTAGGGTCATAGTGTTCTCACCCTTAGTTTGGCGGCTGACCTAAGCCAGAGGTATCCGGTAGAACCCTTAAATTTTCAGCGGTTTTCGGGTACGGACCGAATTCGCTTGGCCTCATCCCTCGGTAACCTGCGGTAATGCCACGTCAGAGCTATTGTGACTCAGGAGCAATCCCTGCACACTTATATGGCGAGGAGTTAGCATGCGGTCAAGCAGAATGCGACGAGCGGCCGAAGGCAGCGACTGGTTCACGTTGTTGGTCTTGGGTTTCTGCATAATCGTGCTTGCTGGGGTGCTGATGGCACGCTAATTTCGTGCCGATGTGCTAGAAATCACCTTTACTCTTGCTCCACCGATTGGCCTTGGCTGAAGCCTGCTTGCCAAGTCCAGCGACGTAAATTAAGACCTGCCATGCTTAGCATGCTTTGTTTTTGAAAATTCAGAAGCGCCCAGGGGAGGCATGTTTGCTAACCTCAGACCGATTCCTTACTGTAACCGTTCTCGTCATGTTCATGGCGGCACTCATCGTTAGCCTGTCAGCATTCCGTGACAGGCAAAGAGCCCAGAAGCGCCTCGAACGCTTACCGCGAGATTTCTCCAAGAACTCCGCTGCTTCCGTCCGAGAATCTTAATCTCAATGCAGAGCGGTTCCCACGTGATTTGACGGTCTGGAACCGCTCCCACTGTTATTCCTGGCGTGGATCGCAAGACAAAGAAAAAAATGGCTCCTCGGATAGGACTTGAATTCCGCGTGAAACCTTACATTCAACAACATCCAGGGCGACGGATGGCACCGAAGTTTGCAAGAATGCATTAATGGCATACTCTGTTGCCTGACAAGTGCAATGCTGGGGATTCGTGTTGAATCTCCAGGTGAAGATTGCTATGAGCGGGCGATCGACGGTCAAACAATTCGTTTTGGGCCTTCTTTGTTGCCTCGCCGTCATTTTCTCCCCTGACGTCCGAGGGCAAGATCAGAAGAATCTTGAGAACGATCTTCGAAACGTCTATGAGCACAAGCTGCTTTCCCTGAGAAATCCTTACTTCGGGTCTAAGCTGAAGTTCGATTCGGCCGGGAAACTGATCAGCAGAGCAGTCGCAGGGCCATGGTCGACGTGTGGGATGTTACAAGTAGAAAAGCTTGCCTTAGATGCAGGCCACTTGGAAATTGATGGCAAGCGAGTCATTCTTGCTCTTCGATCTGTAGAGATCGGATAAACATCACCCACTTCCTTTGAACTCACAAGTTGTGCCACTCGTCACAGAGGACCAAGTGCGGATCTTCATTGAGATGTCGGCATCCGACGTTTCGCAGGCGAACAAGACTTTGTCGCAAATATTTCAAGGCGGGCAATTGCTGGAAAGGGTTGTTGCATATTGGAAACCAAAGACTGCAGACTTGAAAGCTTTTCGGATCAGTACCCCGAACGCCGTCGTGGCCGAACTAGAGGGAAATCGACCTGTGTATCTAGTAAATCCCGGCGTGGTGAAGCCACCGCAAGCGAGCCATGCACCAGATCCGACGTACACGGACACCGCACGGCGAGACAAAGTGGAAGGCACAACAGTCCTGTTGGTTGTTGTGAATGAAAACGGCTCTCCGGAAGTACTCGAGATAGTGAGAGGCCTTGGCGAAGGATTGGATACCCAGGCACTTGCGACCGTCGCGGGATGGAGGTTTAAGCCGGCAATGAAGAACGGTCAACCTGTTGCAGTGCTGATTAACGTAGAGGTGAATTTCCATCTGCAATGATGCTCGTTTATCGATTCCCCTCCTCGTTTGGGTAAGTGGCGTAAGCAGGCATTTTCACTCAGAAATCCACAAGGGCTCTTCGACCAGTTGTGAAAAGAGTTTTACGGCGAATCTTCAACCGTGTTCATCTGGGACTGTCCCGAACCGGATCCTCTCCCTGATGCGCGACCGGCCCGCCAGACAAATTCACGTGCATCTCGGTGTCGTCGGGCCGGGTCATTTCCATCGCCCAAATCGCGGCTGGGCGCATATACATTGAAGCACGGTAATTCCCGGTGATGTCCCAAGCCTCAGGCGTGCGGAACCAATAGCCCTTAGTTTCATAAGTCACGTGGAAAATACCTCGGGCCGTGTGGTAGGCCTGGTCTTTCATTCCTTCACTGAGGAGCAGCGCGGCCAAGCCAAATGTCGTCCCTGTCCACACCTCTTGAATCTGTTCGTTGGTTTTGATGATGGAGCCATTGTCGGCAATGCCGTTCACCGCCCCCATCTCTCCGCCGGCAAACTTCATGACATTAAACGCGAAAATCTTTCCGAGAGCCTTCAGCCGCATTTCGCGCGGGATTAGATCACCAAGGCCGGTCATGTTGGCATACCACTGTCCAGCAAGCTGATCCGCCTGGATACTGTTCCGGTAATCGCTTTCCGTGTCGTAAGAGAAACACTCGCCATTCCACAGCTTGCCGATGTAGGTGTTTTGGCCCTTCAAAAACATTCCGTGGTATTGCGCCGCGGAATCAACCTCGCCTAGAACTTTTGCCATCTCTTCGGACGCGCGCAGGGCGGCCAACCACAAACCGCCGGAGTAGGCGCTCGGACCGCGTACAACCCATGTATCGTAGGTTTGGTCCGGATATCCCTCATTTTCCGGTAGACCTCCACCATGGTCGTACTGCTGAAGGTAGCGCATCGCCTCTTTCACCGCAGGCCAGGTATAGCGGAGGAAAGCGAGATCCTTTCTTTGGGTCAAAACGAAGTCGCGGTAAATCATGAGCACGAACTTCGAGTTCAAATCCTTCCACCCGTTCGTGTCCTGCCAGGCAAATTGATTTACGTCGAAGAATGGATCCTCTTCAGGCACGCCCAGATCATGGGGAACCGCTCCCTTTCTCTTGCGAACGCGTAACGTGAGATCGCCTGCCTGTTGCGACTTCCAGACCCACAATCCTTTTTCCGGCAACTCGTGGGGCACAGTATCCGCAAACTGACGCAACACCTGTTTGTCTATGTCCGGCCAGAATTTAGCGAGGGGCATGGAACCGTAGAAACGCACATCCAAGGTTGCATAGTAGGGATAATCGAAGCATTCCATGAATGCAAACGTAGCCGGCTCCTTCTTGTCGGATCCAATCGGGCGTCCCCAGAAGGAACCTCCATCCGCTATCGTATAGAGTTCGTTGAAGAGCATGCCGCGGTACCAGAGCGGCTTACTCTCATCGTTGACGTAAGGAGCTTGCCAGGCATCAATTTTGTCGCTCCACACAGCCGACTGGAGCAGACCGTCGCGGGCTATGCCCCAGGTATTTGTTCCGGTGGTTCCGTAGAAATCGGTGTAACGGCGATACCACTGACGTCCCGAGCCGAACGCGACGATGGGCAGGTCCCACGAAATGACCATGGGAATGACGCGTTTCTCACCGGGCTTTAGCGTGAAGCGTACAGCGATTGCGCCGGCGAGTTTCTCGCCACTGCTGACCCAGGCTTCATCGCTGTTGGCGAGTCTTCCGTCCTTAGCGAAGGGCTTCCATATGGATTTTCCGTCGCCTTCTGCCTCAAAGGTTGTCTGATAGCTGACTTCCACGCCAGGCGACTCCAAGGCTGCGATGGCGAACTGCCCATCCCATTCATTGGGAACAGTGCCGGCGCGATTGTGTTCGAACACAATCCCTTTCATGGCCTCAGCCGGGCCCAGAGATTCATTGGCGAAGCGGTTGTGGTTTCCTTGATTCAAAGCTCCCGTGAAGTCCCGAGAAAAAGTGCGGAACCACCCCAACATGTTCGTCCATGAACACAAGACGGATACGGTGACAGTTTTGCTGGTCGGGTTTGCCGCATGCCAGCGATAGACCGCAACCGGATAGCTTGACTCCCGGTAATTGTCGGGAAGGATAGGAGAAAACTGCTCCAGGACAACATGCGCCGGAAATTTCTCCCACCGGTAGTCAAACCAAGACTTAGGATAGAGCGCGTAATAGTCGCCCGCGCCCACGGGATAATCCCACTCCCAACTGCTCAGTTGGCCTCCCGAAGGATGGTCGGTGAAAAGAACGCGTGCGGTTCCTGTGGCCGCGCCCTCGGTCTGCTGAAACATCGCGAATTGATTGGCATTCACCGTGTGATATTTGTGTACGCCGGCTTTGATGTGCCATCGCGCAAAATCGCCTCGGAAGGTTCGGGAAAACGTGCCTGCCCCGAATCCGCCCACCGGCGCACCTTGCCAGAAACCGTCATCGATGTGACCCGCGTCCAAAGAAGGTTTTTTTGTGCCGGCATTTTCCAAAGGTTGCCCGATGGCACGCTTCCAAGCTGCTTTGGGGATGTTTTCGCCGCTCCATGCCGTAAGGGTGAGGGTGCAGAGGATGAACAAAAGGGTAGATCGTCGACGCACGTACGTGTTCATTGAACCTCCGGGATTCGCCCGCACACTCAAGGCTCGCAACAGCGCCATCAGCTTGTACGAAATCAGGCAAATGATAGGAGAAAACCGGTATTCTAGCAATCTAATTAGGTAGCGTAGAACAACGGAAGCGGAAGAAAATTCACTTCGAATGGTTGCCCGCGTTGCCAAAATTAGGGCTTGTCCATCTCCAGGCTTTCGCGCTTCTTTAGCCTGTTGGCCTCTATCAGTTTCTGGTAAGCCGCCACCGCCTGTCCGGCTTCCTGCACGCGACCCGCGCGACGATAAGCCTGGCTCAATTGAAAGTATACGGCGTCGTGTTCGGGGGCAAGCTTTTTGGCCCTTTCCAGGCTCTCAATGGCGCCGGCGGCGTCTCCCTGCTGCAGCAGGGCGCGCCCCAGTTCGAAGTGAGCCAGTTCATAGTCGGGCATGGCCTTGACAGCCTCGCGCAACAGACTAATAGACTCTGGCAGCTGGCCTTGCAAGAGCAGCGTGTAGCCAAGATGGTACAGCGTGTGGAGATCGCCTGGGCGAAGGTCGAGTTCGGCGCGAAATTCCCGCGCGGCGGATTCGAACTCCTTCTGCCGGAGATAGACTAGACCGGCGTAGTAGTGAGCTTCTGGAAGCCGGGGATCGAGCCGCGAAGCGTTGCTAAGCTCGTTGACGGCGCTCGCGTAATCCTCCTGTTGCGCGTAGGCCTTGCCAAGCAAAAGGTGGACCGAGGGGTTGTCGGCATTTTGCTCCAGCAGCCGGCGAAAAATACCAGCAGCAGCTCCCGGTTGGCGGGTGCGGACCAGAGCGGTGCCCCACGCCAGCAGCAGACCAGCATCGTCGGGTGGATGTTCGAGAAAGGGGTGGAGAACTTCAACGACTTTCTCATCTTTCTCCAACATGGAATAGCTGAGGCCCAGAAGTTGGCGGATGAAAGAGTCGTCAGGATGGGCTTTGAGTTGGCGCTCGAGGGGTGGAACAGCTTCCAGGTAGAGCTCGGCGCGGAAACTGGCGAATCCCCAGTTGAGATCCAACCCGGGGAGATCGGGCTTCCATGCGGCAGCCTGCCTGAAAAACTCGGCAGCTTCTGGAAATTTCGAGTCTTTGGCCCGCATCACGCCCAGGTCATTATAGGAACTGCCCAGGATTTCTCCGACAAATGAACGGTATTGCTTGGCTGCTGCTGTTTCTTTTGCTGTGGCCGGCTGCTTGCCCACTGGGCCCACGGGCAAGCCCTGCCGGATCATATTCTGCGTGCCTTGTTTTTCCTCAGCGGAACCTGCCCCTAGCAGGTCAGCAACGCGGTCCGAAACGCGACTCTCGCCGGCATCTTCCGAACTTTTCTTCTCGTCGAAAATGTGCTTCACATCGTACTTGAACTTCGCTTCTCGTATCTGCTGGGAGCGTGCCAGCGCTTTCCTGGCCTCCTCCTCGCGACCGAGCCGCCGCAGATTCTGCCCGAGCAAGTAGTATGCGCGGCTGGCCTCGCGTAGCTTGTCTTCTTCCGGGTTGCCCACCATGCTGACGTACTTTTCGAGAACTTCGACCGCGGCCTTGATGCGATTCGTTGCCGCGTAGGTTTCGCCCAGATAGAGGTAGACGGAAGCCTCCTTAGGCCGCAGCCGCGCTGCGTGGAGAAGAGCAACTTCCGCGGCCGGAAAGTCGCGCAAGTTCACGTTCGCAATCCCCAGAAGTTCCTGTACTTGATATTCATCGGGATGCAGCTTGACTTCTTTTTCGAATTCCTGGCGCGCCTGTGGGTAACCTTCTTCCTGATAGTGCTCGAGATAGGCGTACCCGAGAAAGCCGTGAGCGCGGGGATACTTCGGATCAAGCCTGATCGCCTGGCGAAATTCAGGGATAGCCTGCTGCGGGATCTTGGCCACCAGGTAGGCCCGGCCAAACAGCATATGCAGCGCCGCCGATTCTCCCATCGTGGAGTGAAGTTGATGGAACCACGCCGAGGCTTCGGCCAACTTCCTTGCCTTCAAATAGGCAATCCCAAGAAAATAGCCGGTTTCGAAATCATCCTCGAGATCTACCGAAGCCTTCAACTCCTGGATCGCATTATCGGAATCCCCCTCGAACACGTAGATTCGACCGAGGAGTCCACGTGCCCGGGCATGGCTCGGCTGTGTGGCCACAAGAGATTTCAGCAACGTCTTCGCTTTGGCGACTTGTCCGTTGCGGAACCAAACGCCAGCTGCATCCAGCTGAGTTTCGACGTCATCCGGCTTGAGCCTCAGCGCGGATTCTAGATAAGTAGCAGCCTTATCGGTCTGTCCCAGGGAAAGAGAGATTTTTGCGAGCTGGCGCAAACCGAGCACGATCGCGTCAATGTAATGGCTTTCCGCCGAGGCAAGATCGCCCGCCGCCAAGGAGGCCTTGGCCGCCTCAAACTGCGCCTGGAGTTCCTTGGCAGGATTATCGGCTGCTCGAGCGGTGGGAATAAACGACAACGCCAGCGCAGCGACCACCATGAGGCTTGCCGGGACGCGCCTCCAGAAGCCGTTCAATGGGATAGCTCGATTACGAACCGAAGGCATGGGATCGTCCCCGGAATTTCTGAGCCGCCGCCCACCATCGAAGAAGTCGGGCGCGTTCAACGAGCGCCGGTCGGCGCGTGGTCTCCCGAAGACAGGGACGGCAGCGGCTTTCTGTCCTGAATTCCTTTCCCTTCCACCACTGTATAAATATAGTCGCCAGCAACATCACGAAGCGGCTCAACATTCCCATTCGGCCAGCGAATCTGGACCGATTCCATCTTATCGGTGGTGCCCAGTCCGAAGTGCAAGCGCAAGTCGTTCTGCGATAGATAGCTTCCTCCGCCACGCACTTCACTGAATTGCTGGGCGCCGGCGGCGCGGATGGTCACCCGGGCGCCAATCGCGGCGCGGTTGCTTTTTGTGCCGATGAGCTTGAACAGGACGCGGTGATAGCCGTCGGCATTCATATTCTTGAGGAGCGAAGGTGGTTCGCCGACATTTAAGAGAAGAACGGCGATATTTCCGGTGTTGAAGACGTCGCCGAAAGCGGCGCCGCGGCGGGAATGCAGAGGGAGAGCGGCGAGGCCGGATTCCTTGGATACTTCGTCGAAAGTACCATCACGATTATTGCGATGGAGGAGGAGCGGCTCACGATAGCGGGGACCGGTCTCCAAAGTGTCGATCTGCGGATACACGTGGCCGTTGGCTACAAACAGGTCGAGCCAAGTATCGTTATCCATGTCAAAGAAAGCCGTACCCCAGCCAACGTAAGGATAGCCAGGCTGGCCTACTCCGGAAGTCCAACTCACATCATCGAATCCCTTGGCGCTCATGTTGCGATACAGCGAATTGGGCTGCTCTTCAAAGTGGGTAACAAAAAAGCTCAAGCGCCCGCTGTGGTCGTAGTCGCCAAAATCCACGCCCATGTTCCCAAGTTCCAGCCCTTCCCCGCTCAGCGCGACACCGGTCAGTAAGCCGACATCGGTGAATGTTCCGTTGTGATTGTTGTGATAGAGATAGTTGGGCACGGAGTCGTTGGCGACCAGGAGATCGGGCCAGCCATCGTCGTCGTAATCGGCCCACATCACGCCCAGGCCATAATAGCCGATGTCATCGTGGACGCCGGCTTTGACTGAAACCTCTTCAAAAGTCCCGTCACCGCGATTGTGGTAGAGAAAGTCGGATTCACCTTCGAGCCCCCAGGGGCCACACTGCACCAGGATGCCTTTGAATCGGCAGAATTTGTTGCTGCCGAATTGGGGAAGGTTGTTGATGTCCAAATGCGAATAGCGGGCGACGAACAAGTCCACGTTGCCGTCGCGATCGTAATCCCCCCACGCTGCGCCGGTGCTGAACCCTCCACCGCGGACTCCGGCCTTCTCGGTGACATCCTCGAATTTGCAATTGCCCAGATTGTGGTAGAGCACGTTGCCGTTGTAGCCGGTCACAAACAGGTCGAGCTTGCCGTCGTTGTCGTAGTCAGCGACGGCAACGCCCATACCCCATCCCAGCCTGGTCAATCCGGCCTCCTTAGTGATGTCTTTGAAGGTGCCATTGGGCTCTTGGTGATAAAGAGTCACCATGGGATCGCCGCCCTGGCGCAATCTCTCCACGGTCGAGCCATTCACCAGCACAACATCCAGGCGTTCATCGTTGTCGCAATCAAATAGACCGACGCCGCCACTCGTCGAATCAATCACGTAATGCGCTTCGGGGGCGGCTGTGTGCGAAACCGTAAGGCCAACTTCTTTGGCAATATCTTTGAAAGTCGGGACAGGGGGCAATGCGCTCCGATCTTTCTTGCCTGTGGGAGCGCGCTTTGCGGAGGGCGGCACCGGCACCGGTACACGCTGAGGCCCTTGTGCCTGCGCCGCCAGAACCTGCGGTACCGCGAGAGTGAAAATCAGAAAACGGATCAGGAGGACAGGTGGTCTTGAAGGATACCCAAACATGTATGGTTTAAACATAGACAACTTTTTTCCCCGAGGCAAACCCCAACCCCGGTATCTTCCCGCGCCGCAGCCCATGACGCTCCGCCTTTACAAGGCGATTGCTGCACTTCGGCGGGGCCGCAACTTGTCACAGAGGCAAGACGTGACGCGGGAATTTTTCAAAGAAGCCGACAAAAGAGAAACGTCCCGCCAGCGTGGTTGCCGGCGGGACGTTTCGGCATCGGATTGTCCCAGCGCTAGAAGGTGATCCTCAGTGAGTACTGAAATTCTCGACTTCGGTCCGATTGCGTGGTTACGGTACCTACTTGGGCATTCGGCGTACTGTTCTGGATCGAAACTGCATTCAACAGAGAGGTCGTTGGGTTTCCACTCGCGTCCAGGAACTCGGGACTCGCAGCGGTGTTCGGAGCGTTGAAGCCTATGTTGTAGTTCACGCCATTTGTAGGGCCGACGGGGTCGCCATACTGCGGATGGTTAAAGAGATTGAAAGAATCAATCCGGAACTCCGCGTCAATCCGTTCGGTTATATGGAAGTGCTTCGCCAACGACAAATCCACTGTGCGAGTAGGTGGCCCCAGGCAGTCGCCTACCGGTGCGTTCCCGATGGTGCCCAACTTGAACCCGTCCATGGTGTAACGGTTCGGGTTGATCCATTGGAAGTTCTTAAAGCTGGGGTTTCGGCACGGCTGTCCCGGCACCAAGTTGGGCCGCTGAGCGTTTCCACCATTGCCGATGCCGGAGGGGTCATTGACATTCGAAATGCCTCCAATAACTGGCGTAAGGGAGTGTCCACTCGAGAGGGAGACGATCGACGTAATTCCCCAAGAGCCCAGGCTATTCCGGACCAACCTATTCATGTTCTGCAAAGTGGGCAGGTTATAGACCACGTTGGCCGAGAAAATGTGCGGCCGGTTGAGGGGATTCAGCCCGTAGCCATTTCTCAGATTGAAGGGATCAATAACCAGATTTCCTCCTCCATTGCTGACTTTCAGGAGTGTATCCGCGTAGGTTTTGGAGTATGTGTAGGCTAGCTGGAAGGTGGAATTGTGATGGAAACGCGAGGTGAACGCCGTTTGCAGGGAGTCGTACTTGGCGCTGCCGTGATGCGCAAAAAACGGGATGCTGCCACTTTCTAATGCGTCAAAAGGCTTGAGTGTATTGTCGTTTGCATTCGATTGCGCAAAGGCCAGCCGGTTAGGCGGAGCAATGGCATTCGCATCAAATTTGCTTGTCCAATTGTGCGTCCGGCTGCCGACGTACCCCACTTCCAACTTCGAATCCTGCCAAACTTCGCGCTGCACGGTTCCGTTGAATTGCAAGACGTAAGGGGCACGATCGCTGAGGTCTTGGCCGATGCCGGCGACTCCGAAGCCGCCTTGGCCGAAGCAGTTTGGAGTGCAGGCGGGAAGCTGGTTGGTGTTGTCCAGGAACCGCCCATTATTGTTAATTGACTGAAAGCTGCGAACGAATGGAGGGTTTGTGCCCGCAGTACCGTCAGTCACAAAGATGTCATCACGGTTGTAAAACTGACCAAAACCTGCGCGGATAGCCCACTTGTGCGATCCAGTGGGATCCCATGCCACACCCAGCCGAGGGGCGAAGCCCCAATGAAAATTGTTCTGTATCGCACGGTTGGGTCCGGGGCTGCCACCACCAAGCCCTGTCACGGCACAGGGATTCGACTTGAGGCCCGCTGAGTACAACAAACCGTTGCAGGGCGCGTTCCCAAGCGCGGCGTCGAATGCCGTGGGGTTAAATACCGTGAATTGGTCATTCGCCTGGTAGGGATTCGGCAAATAGGAATAGCGAACACCCATGTTGACCGTCAGGCGATCGTTTACTTTCAGGTCGTCATTGAAATAAAGCTCGAAGTTTTCCCAGCGGCCTTGCTTTTTAAAAATGATGTTCTGTTCGCCCCAATTCACTGCCATGTTCTGCAGAATAAAATCGGCAGGACCATAGTGGGTAGTGAAGTCCGTCAGGTTCGTGCACCCTGGATCCGTGATGTTCTTGCAGCCGTTGTAACCGTTTGGGCCGAAGGTCACGCCCTGCTTCTGGGAGAAGTTATCCTGGTCTTTGGCATTCCGGCTGTAAATGACTCCCATCTTTAACGTATGGCGCCGAACGACCTTTGAGTAGTCATCTTGCCAGGCAAAGAGATCTTCGCGGTTGCTCCAGGGCGCAAAGCTCCAAATGGTCGGAAGACCGCCGCCATTGATCCACACCGGAGGATTGTTGGCCGGATTCCCCGAAGGCGGGAAAAATGTTGGAATCACCTTATTGAGCGCCTGTGCCGCGGCTGGCGTCGCTTGGGAGATATTGATGCGATTCCCCGAGTAGGAGAACTGGAAATCGTTCACGGCTGAGGCGCCGAAAACCTTGCTCAAGCGGGCCACGGCGATGCGCCCTGGCTGGCTCCACGATTCCTGGATCTGGGAAGCTCCGGCATCAGCCCCCCAACCGGTATTGCCCACCGCGGAAGGTCCAAACGACCAGGAGTCATTGGTGTATTTCAGCATCAACGTGGTCGTCTTGGTGAGATTGATGTCCCCCTTGAAGCTATCTTCGCGATAGAAGGTCGGCTGCTTAAGCGATTTCGCCCAATTGGTGCCGCAGCCATAGTTAGGAGCCCCCGCAGGAAGCGTCGGCAAAAAATACGTGTTGAGAATCGTCGGCCCGGCTACGCTCAGGCGCCCCGCAGGAATGACGTCTATTACGCCCGGCGTAGAAGGGGATGCCGTAAACGCGCCGCCAGGATTGGTCGGATCAGGATCCACGAGTCCCCCTTTCAGAAGACAACCGCTAGTATTGGCGCTGGCAGCTGAGGGATCCAGAGCAGCGTCAGAGAAGTCCCCGGTGCGCTGCAAGGGCGTGGGTACGTGAGCGCTCTGCACCTTTTCCGCGATCAGACGGTTCCATTCCTCCGACACAAAGAAAAAGATTTTGTCCTTCTTAATTGGCCCACCGATGGAAAATCCAAAGTCATTTCGGCGAATCGTATTCTTCTTGGATGTCGGGTTGAAAGCATTAAGAACGGGGTCCTTGGCATCCAGAACGTCGTTGCGGCCGAAGTAATAGGCGCTGCCGTGAAAATCGTTCGTCCCCGACTTGGTGACCAGGGAGATGACGCCTCCGCCGGCTCCGCCGAATTGGGCGCCATAGCTGTTCCGCTCGATCTTGAACTCCTGGATGGAGTCGAGGGAGGGGTAAATAAGGATGGTGCGATTCGATCCTACGTCGACGTTGTTGGCGCCATCGACCAGAAACAAATTCGCATTCGACGCGCCGCCGCTGACGGAAATGTCCGCGCCGCCGTTGAGGCCTTTCTTGTCGTAAGAAAAGCCATTATCGACCTCCACGCCGGGAACCGCCAGGAGTAACTGCGCGAAGCTCCGGCCGTTCAGTGGTAATTCGGTGATCTGGGCACCCCCGACCGTACCGCTCAATTCTCCATTGGCGAGCTCGACCTGGGTCGTCGAGGCGGTTACTTCGACGGTTTCGGTCCTGGTGCCGACTTTCAACTGGGCGTCCAGCGTCAGGCTATCGTGGACGTGAAGGACAATGTCCTTTTCTTGGAAGTTACTGAAGCCTTCCTTGGTCACGCTCAGATTGTAGCGACCGATCGGAAGGCTCTGGAACCCGTAGTTGCCGTTCGCATCAGTATTCTCAGTTCGCGAATAACCGGTCTCCACGTTAGTTATCGTGACCTGGGCTTGCGCGATGGTTCCGCCCTGCGCGTCCGTCACGGTGCCACGCGCGGAACCCACACCAGCCTGTGCGAATACTGTCGCCGAAAAGCTCAGCGCCACCACCAACCCAGTTACCAACGCCGCTAATCCCATTCTTTTCACAGGAACCTCCAGGCAGGTCACTCCAAAAATTTGGCCTTTCGCGATAGTACTTTTGCACTACTCCCACGTGCCCGACATTTAGCTCCACATGCCCTTACGTTGTCAAGCGAAAAATACCGGTATTCTAAAATCTTGTGAAATAGATAACCGGTATTCTAGCTATTTTTGGCTGCACCACTGTGTGTGCAGCATTTCGATAGGGTAGAATGCTCCCACTGAGTCCGACCGGTGTGGCGCCGTTCCAAACGCCATTTCTAAATGAGAGTCAGGAGCGATGGCCGCATGAAAGCGCAGAAGAATGGGAACCGTAAGAAGCCCCGTTCCGTCACCCTGCAAATGGTAGCTGAGCGCGTGGGACTCACTAAAGGGACCTGTTCCGCGGTGCTGAACAAATCTGCTGCATCGCGGTCAGTTCCGCTGCACACACAAGAGCGAATCCTCACCGCCGCGCGCGAACTGAACTACAAGCCCAGCTTCTATGCTCTCAACTTGCGGGTAAAGCGCACCTACATGATCGGCGTGGTCGCCGAGGAGATTGGTGATCCCTACGGTTCGTTGGTCATCAGCGGCATTGAACGATACCTGCGACAGAAAAACTTCTTTTACTTGACCGTTGCTCACCGTCATGACCCAAAACTCCTTGAAACCTATTCACACATTCTCATGGAGCGCGGCGTCGAAGGCCTCATTACGGTGGACACATCCATCAACCACCCGTTGCCACTGCCGACAGTTGCCATCGCCGGACACCGCCGCGTGGAAGGCGTCACCAATGTCGTCCTGAATCATCGCCGCGCGGCACGACTGGCGCTAAAACATCTGCGGGAGCTGGGCCACAAGGAAATTGCCTTCATGAAAGGCTCTCGCTTCAGTTCAGATTCTGAGGACCGTTGGAAGGCGATCCGCGAAGTTGCCCAGGAACTTGGCATTCCCACCCGGATGGAACTCATCATTCAACTGGAAGGCGACGATCCCACACCTTATCTGGGTTATCCCTTCGCGAAAAAGCTGCTCGCTCGTAACCGGCCATTCACAGCGCTCTTCGCTTATAACGATATTTCGGCGATCGGCTCCATCCGCGCATTCCAGGAAGCCGGACTACGAGTCCCTGAAGATATTTCTGTGGTGGGATTCGACGATATCCAGATTGCCGTACATAACAGCCCGAGTCTCACGACCGTGCGTCAACCGCTTCAGAAGATGGGAGAGACCGCGGCCCGCACTTTGCTAAACCGAATCGACGATCCCGAAACCTACGTGGCGGAGATCCAGATTGAGCCCGAACTTGTCGTCCGCAATTCGACGGCCCGGGCGCCCGACTCAACCTCTTCTCACATTCCGGGATGGCAATCTGTTCCGCGCTTTCGCTGAGCTAGCGCGCCCGCGTCCTCAGGAGTCCGGTTGGGAAAGCCGCACATTCAGAATCAACATGACGATACAGCCAAACAGGGGGACCAATAATCCGTATTTCAAGCCACCGAGCCTGGTGGAGGTGTACCCGACCAGCCACGGAAGGGTTGCGCCACCCAAGCCGGCCAACGCGAACATCAAGCCAGCAATCTGGGGCGCCATCGGGCCGAACTTGCGAGAGAGGGTGGCAATTGCGATGGGAAAAACCGAGGAAAACCCCAGTCCAGCCAGGCTGACACCGATCGCGATAGCCGAAAGATTCCTGGCTCCTAACAGGACGACAACGCCCACCGTGCTCAGAACCAGGCCGAATTCTGCCAGCTTTAATTCCGGCAGATCCCGCAACAGCACGGGCGCGGTGGCTCGCCCCAAGAGCAACGCAGTCCAGAAGAGCGAAGGCATGAGGACCCACACCGTGCCGGCCCCTGCCACTATTCGCTGTGCGTAGGTTGCGGTCCAGCCACCCACTCCCGCTTCACTGCCCACATAGAAAAAGAATAACGCACCGATGACCGGCACCCAAGGACTCCGCCACAGGCCGGTCTCCACCCGAGAGACGTTATCCGGCGCCGGACATAAAGCGGGGAACGCAACTCTGGTCATGCCTACTGCCACAAGAATCAGCGCTGCAGCGACACCATACAGCAGATGAGAGGTGCGGTCCATGCGGAGCAGCGCAGCTACGAAGAACGGGCAGCTCGCCGCTCCCACTCCCCACGAGAAGTTGATCAGGTTCAACGCCGCGGCGCGCTTCTCAGGATTCAGTTCGGAAACCAACAGGTTCGTAGTTGGTATGGCAAACCCGAGTCCGATTCCTAAGCAGAGCGTCGATAACATGCCCAAGCTCCAACTTGTGGCGAGGAGTGTCGCCGAGCCCAGCGCCATGAGTCCCAAGCCGAGCACCACGGAAATGCGGTGACCCCGCCGCGACATGAGGAAACTCGATCCCATCACGCCCAGCATCGAGCCACTGAATTGCGCCGTGAATAGATATCCCGCGTGTGCGTCATTGAGCGCCCAGCGCGCGGACAGCACGGGAAGCAGCGGCCCCAACATGGTGTTGACCACGCCGGTTAGGACAAATCCCGCGTGCAGCAACGCCATTAATCGAACATCGCCAGTTTGCGCTTGCGGCTTGTCAATAGCAGGAGGCACAGGACTCACTTTTAGCATGCGCTTATCGAAAGGGATATTTTCTTCAGGAGTATGTCGTTCGCCACACTTCCGTCCGGCCTTCAAATCTAATGATACCGGTGGGAGCACGAGAATCTGATCTGCTATAACCTTGCCACCATTTCCGGCTCTGCCTGGTTGGAGCCGTCCTTCGCATCTTTAGGACGCATCTCGGCTGCGACACCGCCTAATAATAAACTTTACAGTTCAAAGTACTTTTCATAGAATAGCGCCCATGTCCCAGCCGCGCACTCTATCCGACTTCCCAAATCCGCGCCGGAAGGTTCCCGCCTTTGCCAGGCGCCTCATCAAGGGCCTCGCGGCATTGGCCATATTAGCTGTTGTCGGACTGGCAATACTGCTCGCTTTACTTTGGCGGGAGCACAGCACAGAAATCACGTTGCCGGCGCCCACCGGCCACTTTGCCGCTGGGCGGACGACGTACACATTGGTCAACAACGCCCAGACGGACGAACTGGCGCCGTGTTCAGGAGCCAAGCGGGAGCTAGTGGTTTGGATCTGGTATCCGTCGGCCGCGGCGACATCCGCCGCAGCGGTGGAGTATCTGCCCGCGCCCTGGCGGTCGGCCTGCGCGCAGTACTCAGGCGTTCTGATGAGTGAATTCTTTACGCGAGATTTGTCGCTGGTCCGACCCCATAGCACATCCGATCCGGAGGTCTCGCCCGAGCAGCGCTCCTATCCAGTCGTGATCATGCGGGCGGGTGGCGGCGCTTTGACCACAGACTTCACGACACTTGCTGAGGATCTAGCCAGCCACGGCTACATTGTCGTGGGCTTTGACGCGCCTTACAGAACCAGCATCGTCGTCTTCCCGGACAAACGCATAGTCACCAGACCTCCAGCTTACGATCCCGAGAATCTGCAGGGCGATCAGGCCGACCGCCTGATCAATAGGCTTTTACCTATGTGGACCAGCGATACAAAGTTTGTGGTGAGCCAATTAGAGCAGATGAACGCCGCTGATCCATCCGGTAAGTTTACGGGCCGGCTGGATATGCAGCGGCTCGGCATGTTCGGTCATTCGTTTGGCGGCGCAACGGCATTGCAATTCTGTCATGACGATCCTAGGTGAGGCGGGCATCGATATTGATGGCGCTCCGTATGGCAGCGTCGTTCAGGAGGGCCTCAAACAGCCGTTCATGTTTATCCTCAGCGATCACCATCGCGAACTTTCAGAGCCGGCTGGCCGACAGATCATGGCCCACATCCAATCCATTTACCAGCGCCTTCCGAATGGACGCCTCCTCATCACCATCCGCGGGGCGAATCACTTTAGTTTCAGCGACCAGATGCTACTCAAGAGTCATTACGTTATCCGGATGCTGCGCATGTTTGGATTCGGCTCTCTGGACGGACGCCGTGGGCTCGGCATTACTGCCGAATGCGTGCGCACGTTCTTCGACGTCTATCTGAAGAACGCTCCCGCCTCCTCACTTAACAAGCCGTCTCAACACTATCCCGAAGTTCAATTTGTCCTTCAGTAGTA
>Ga0209160_1000325_pt1 | contig 38210 bp, 36 predicted proteins | sample GraSoiAngelo_153_FD_186167 | JGI IMG/M metagenome (GOLD analysis project Ga0209160, IMG submission 186167) | Grasslands soil microbial communities from the Angelo Coastal Reserve, California, USA - 14_1009_12_40cm (SPAdes) (version 2) | ecosystem: Environmental > Terrestrial > Soil > Grasslands ...
TCCGCGCGTTGGGTTGAGCCTCACGGCCGGCCCATGAACGTCAGGAGCGCGACGGTTGCCGTCAGGACAAGCCCGGCCCACACGAGCAAGCCGATGTTCTGCATGTCCGTGGTCCGCTTCGACCCCAGGGCGCCACCGACGCTAAAGAACGCCGCCATGGCTCCGCCGCTCACGACGAGGAAGCGGGCGAGGTTCAGGACGTTCGCGTCGCGGCTGAATGCCGCGAGGACCCCCCCGAGCCACCAGCCGAACACACCGACCGCATTCAGCGCGAACACCATCCGCTTGGACAGGTACGATTCGACCGGCCTCGCGGGCCCGTACGCTCCGGGATACGGCTGCGGTGGTTGCATCCCTTCGACCTCGCCGCGCGATGGGTCTCGGCTTATAAAACTATAATCCGATGAATATATATAACGGCGAATCGAGCTATCGTCCTCCCGCCACACCCATGCGGACTCGGACTCGGGCCATGGCCGGCGCATGGGGTTGGTGCGCGCGGTCTCGCCTCCACGTTTTGAAACTCGCTTAACGCGGACCGGCATTGCGGTGCACCGTGACTGCGCTGTCCTCCGCATCCGTTCCTGACGGCACCCGGTTGTACCTAGCTCCGACCGATGGCGTTTGAAGGTTCGAGCTCGTCGGGCGCGCGTGAGACGTCCCGGCGGTCCGTCTCACATTGCACAAGCTACTTAGACGGGAGACTTCTACACGGGGCGAGGCGCATCCATGGTCGAGGTGGAGGTTCGGACGCTGAAGGACGTCGACCTGAAAGGCGGCACGGTCGTCGCGGCGTTCCCGAGCGTCGGACTCGTGAGCACGATCAGCGCGACGTACATGATCACGACGTTGAAAGTGGACCAAGTGTGCGCCCTCGAATCCCCGGATTTCCCATCGCTTTCCATGATCTACGCGAAGAAGCCGAAGTTCCCCGCCCGGGTGTACGCCGCCTCGGATCCGAAGCTCGCGATCTTCATTTGTGAGATGCCCCTGCCGATGTCGACCCACCGCGCCGTGGCGTACGCGCTGCTGAAGTGGGCGAAGGATCACGGCTGCCGATGGATCGTGCCGCTTGAGGGGATCCCGGCCGACCTCGATGTGCCCGCGGCCGGAGAGCCGTCCGTGTGGGGCGTCGGGAGCACGGACCGCGCGCGGGTCGAGCTCGATAAACGCGGGATCAAGCAGCTTGAGACGGGCATGATCACCGGGGTGACGGGCGTCCTCCTGAACGAAGGCCGCTGGCGCAACGTCGATGTCGTCGCTCTCTTGGCCGAGGCCCGGCCCGACTTTCCGGACGCGCGCGCCGCCGTCAGCCTCGTCCACGCGCTCGACGACCTCCTGCCGGAAATCTCGATTGACCTGAAACCGCTCCAAGCGGAGGCGAAAGCCCTCGAGGACCACTTGACGAAGCTGAAGCAGCAGGCCGGCCCCGTCGTGCCGCCGGAGCCGATCCCAGGCGAAATGTACCGCTGAAACGACCCAAAGCCGGGGTTCATCCGGCTTGGGCGGCGGCCTTAATTCGGAAGTAGCGCTCTTTGTATAGTTGCTCGCACGACGGGCAACACACGTAATGGATCCGGCCCTCCAGCCGAAGCTTGATCGGCTCTCCCTCGATCGCCTGCCCGCACTCGAAACATGCGACGGTCGTCGACAGAGGCCCGGAAAGGATCGCCCGCGGTGCTTCCTTGAATCGTTTCGCCGCGACGTGATGCGTGAACGAAACGACGCCGTCGAGGGATCCCACCCGCTCGAGGAAGGGATTGACTGCCTTCGATGATCGGAGGACCGCCTCCGCGATGAGCCGGGATTCGATGGTCCGGATCGTCCAACGCACTTCGGGGAGCTTCGCGAGTACTTGACCGACGCGTTCGGCTTCCCTCGATCGACATTTCAGGATCAAGAACAGTCGAACTTGGTGGAGTTTCTCAGGGTCGATTGTTGCGTGATATCCCGACAGTACCCCGAGACGCTCCAGGTTCGCCACATGTGCGCTCACGGTCGGAACGCTCACCCCGACGCGCCGCGCGAGCTCTCGGAACGACCGCCGAGCATCTTCTTGTAGCGCACGGAGGATTTTCGCATCTGTTCGGTCAAGCTGCATGGTGCCCTGGCAAGTCGCGGCGCGGGTAATGAAGCTTTACAAATGTAAACGCCAATCGGAATGACCGACCGTCGCTCTTGCAGACGTGGGAACTCGATGCCGACGGACCCGGTTTGCGGAATGTACGTGGACTCGGGCACCCATCTCACGGCGACCGTCCGCGGTCGAAAGTACTACTTCTGCTCCGAGACGTGCCTCGAGACATTCACCGCCCCGGAAAAGGAGCTCACGCGGCTGAAGCGACTCACGGCCCTTAGCCTCGGGGTTGGGATCCCACTCTTCGTCGTGGCCCTGGGAATGGGCCTCGGATGGTTCTGGTCGAATCTGGTGGAACCGATGAACGTCGTATTCTTTGTCCTCGCGACACCGGTCCAGTTCGTCGCAGGGTGGCGATTCTACCGCGGCTTCTGGGACGCGATCCGGAGCCGGAGTGCGAACATGGACGTGCTCATCGCGATCGGGACGTCCGCTGCGTGGGGCTACAGCGCCATCGTAACCTTCCTCCCATACGTTGGCGTGCGGGGCGTCGACCCGGCGACGTACTATGACACCGCCGCGGTGATCATTGGCCTGATCCTCCTGGGAAAGTACTTCGAGGAGATCGCGAAGGGCAAGGCGAGTGACGCGATCCGGAAGCTGATGGACCTCGCGCCGCGGACCGCGCACGTGCTCCGTGACGGCCGGGAAGAGGAAGTCGCGGTCGAGCTCGTTCAGCTTGAGGATCTCGTGATCATCCGACCGGGCGAGCGTGTGCCCGTCGACGGGACGATCGTGGAAGGGTTCTCCGCAATCGACGAATCGATGATCACGGGGGAATCGATTCCGGTCGACAAGAAGATCGGCGACACGGCGATCGGGGCGACGGTCAACAAGACGGGCTTCTTGAAGATCCGCGCGACCCGGGTGGGAGCGGATACGACGTTGAGCCAAATTATCAAGCTCGTCGAAGATGCCCAGGTCGCCCGGGCCCCCATCCAGAAGCTCGCGGATCGGGTGTCGTCCGTCTTCGTGCCCGCGGTCGTGGCAATCGCGACGTTCACATTCTTTGCCTGGTATATCCCGCTGGGCCAGTCGGTTGCCCATGCCCTCCTGTTCTTCATCGCGGTCCTGATCATCGCATGCCCCTGCGCGCTCGGAATCGCGACGCCCGCCGCGATCATGGTCGGCACGGGCAAGGGCGCCGAGAACGGGCTGCTAATCAAAGGCGGGGAGTATCTCGAGAAAGCGCACAAGCTGACGACGGTCGTCTTCGACAAAACCGGCACGCTGACGAAAGGCAAGCCGTCGGTCACCGACGTGGCGGCGTTCGGCTCGAGATCGGAAGCGGATGTGCTCCGCCTCGCAGCCTCGGCGGAGAAAGGGTCTGAGCACCCGCTCGGGGAGGCGATTGTACGCGCGGCGGCCGCGCGCGGCCTGCCCACGGAGGACCCGGTAGACTTCGAAGCGATTCCGGGCCTAGGAATCCGCGCGCGGATTGGCGGCCGTCCGGTCCTTCTTGGGAATCGCAAACTGATGGCAGATGCGGGAGTCTCCATCGCTGGAGCCGAAGCGGTCCTTCAGCGCTTCGAGGCGGACGGAAAGACGGCGATGATCCTGGCGGAGGACGCAACGACTACGGGCGTGGTGGCGGTCGCCGACACCTTGAAGGACCACTCTATTGAGGCGGTCCGCGCGCTGAAGGCGATGGGGATCGAGGTCATCATGATGACAGGCGACAACCGCCGGACGGCGGAAGCGATCGCTCGCCAAGCCGGCGTCGATCGCGTCATCGCGGAAGTCCTCCCCGACCAAAAGGAGGAGAAAATCAAGGAGCTGCAGGGCGCCGGCAAGGTCGTCTCGATGGTCGGCGACGGGATCAACGATGCGCCCGCGCTCGCTCAGAGCGATGTCGGGATCGCGCTCGGAAGCGGAACGGATGTGGCCATGGAAGCGGGCGGCATCGTCCTGATCAAGGATGACCTGCGGGACGTCGTGGCGTCGATTCAGTTGAGCCGGCGAACGGTCCAGAAGATCCGCCAGAACCTGTTCTGGGCGTTCTTCTACAACGCGGCCCTCATCCCGCTCGCCGCTGGGGTCCTCGCCGGATTGGGAATCGTCCTGAATCCGATCATCGCGGGCGCCGCGATGGGCTTCAGCTCCGTCTCCGTCGTCATGAACTCGATGACCCTGCGGCGCTTTACGCCGAAATTCTAAGGAGGTGACACATGGCAAAAGACCCCGTTTGCGGGATGGAAGTCGATTCGAAGCGAACTGCAGGCAGCCGAACGCACGACCACACGACGTTCTTCTTCTGCTCGCAAGGTTGCTTGAAGGCGTTCGACAGCGACCCCCACCGGTACGGGCATACTCACTGACTGTGAGACAACAAGGAAACGTGATCACTCATTTCGGCCCAGCCAGGCACCCGCCTGAACGAGGTGGCGAAGCTTTTCAAGAAGCCTCCATCTGACCGTGAGGCCCATTGTAAGCAGGTTCACGCCGACGCTTAGAATGGCGGCGGGAAACCTCAGCATGGAGATCAAGAGGGTGGGAAACAGGGAATATGCGAAGAAACCGGCTAGCAACAGACTGGCCGTGACTACGGGAGTTCCCATTGTGGGAATGACGAAAGCCGCTGACTTTACGTCTTCGTGCATGCGCTTCAACGAGGAAGGGCTCGCTTCTGGTCTTCGCTTATCACTTAGGGTTCATGTATTTTTTTGCTCCTCTCTTGGGCCCAATCGCTGGTGACCCCGATGCTTTTGAACGACGACCGCATTCACGATACGATGGCGAAGAGTCGAACGGCCGAGGTTCGGGTCCGAGCTAAAGAGACGGTCAAGTTCGGTGGCTTCGATGTAACAAATCGGACCGCCAACTCGATCACGGTCAAGAAAACGGCGAGTGGGTTTGTCGTGACAAACTGTTGCCTTGAGGAGCAAGGGATGTAACCTGGCCGCCGTAGACCAATTGACCTGCGCCCGGTCCTGACACAAGTGAGTATTGGGGCCTATTGTTGTTTCGGTGAACTTGGGGGTCCGTTCAAATGAGGGAAGATCATTCTGCCCGCTTACACGGTAGTGACCAGGCGACACAACGCGTCGAGACCGAAAGAGCTCGGACGCAAGGCAAGATTCTACGACATCAAGCTACAGACAAGTCCCGTTTCGCCTCTCGCTAATCGGCCGACTCTGCTCCGTATCGTCGTGACGGACTCGGCTGTCTCGAATCCGATCCGCGAGTTCGACCTCGTCCACGGCCGACGCATGCATCTAGTCGTTGTCTCCGAGGACCTCGCCTTCTTCGATCACGTCCATCCGGAACTCCGGACGGTGTCTTCCAGCTCGCCTTCACGTTTCCAAAAGCCGGTCCGTACCGGTTCTGGGCCGAGGCGAAGCCGAAAGGCGGCGAGCGGGCACTGGTCGCGTTCCGCTTGCGGGTTGAGGGCGGGCGGATCCATCAGCCAATCGCTCTCGTCCCGGATCGGGAAACGACGAAGGCCGTGATGGACGGACAATACCGCGTGACCCTTACGCCTCGGGACGCGGTCGCGGCAGAGAAACCCGTTTTCCTAACGTTTTCGCTCGCCCATCCAGACGGGAGTCCGGTGACAGACCTGAGGCCGCTCATGTCAGCGGGTGGCCATTGCGTCGTGATCAGCGAGGACGCCCAGACATTCGTCCATGTCCATCGTACCCGCGAGGTCGTTGGATCCTGGCGTGGCGGCCCGGACGTGGCCTTTGAGACAACCTTCCCCATTCCCGGCTTGTACAAGGTCTGGGGACAGTTCCTCCGTGTCGGCACGATCATCACTGCCGCCTTCGTGCTCGACGTCGCTGGACGAGGACGGTCAGACGGCCTGACGTCGCATGAGGAGGGCGTTCGTCACGACGATGATGCTCGAGGCGGCCATGAAGAGCGCGCCCCACTCGGGCCGTAGGACGATTCCCACCGGCACTCCGACGCCCGCGGCAAGCGGCAGAGCGAACGCGTTATAGCCGGTCGCCCAGATGAGGTTCTGTCTCATCTTCCTCGACGTGAGCTGGCTCAAACGGATGAGGCGCACGACATCCCTTGGATTGTTCCGCACGAGGACGATGTCCGCAGACTCCATCGCCACGTCGGTCCCCGCGCCGATCGCAATTCCGACGTCCGCTTGGACGAGCGCCGGCGCGTCGTTGACCCCGTCTCCAACCATTGCGACCCGCTGCCCCTCCTTCTGCAACCGTTCGACCGTCGCGGCTTTGTCGCCTGGGAGAACTTCCGCAAAGAACGTGTCCAGACCGAGCTGGCCGGCGACGTAAGCGGCCGTGGCGCGGTTGTCGCCCGTCAGCATCGCGACGCGGATTCTCATTGACTTCAGGTCGGCGACAGCCTCACGCGATTCGTCTCGAATGACGTCGGCGAGTGCGATAACGCCCGCCAGCCGGTCGTCGATGACCGCGTGGACGATCGTCTTGCCCTGTGCCGCGAGGCGATTCGCTTCCGCTGGCGGCTCGAGGCGGATGTCCTGGAGCAAAGCCCGATTCCCGAGGGCGACCGAGTGCCTTTCCGCCTTCGCGCGGGCGCCTTTCCCGGGGAGGGCGGTGAAGTCGACGACGTCGGGGAGAGAGAGGCCCCGAGATTCCGCGTGCGCCACGATCGCCTTCGCGATGACGTGCTCCGAGTTCCGCTCTACCCCAGCGGTGAGTCGGAGGATGTCGGTCTCGGACCAGGAGCCGAATGGGATGACGTCTGTGACGCCGAACCGGCCCGTCGTCAAGGTGCCCGTCTTGTCAAACAGGATGATGTCCAGGTGCCTCGCGGCCTCGAGGCCCTCCGCGTTGCGGATCAGGAGGCCTCGCTGCGCGCCCATCGTCGTCGAGATCACGGTGACCGTGGGGATCGCGAGGCCGAGGGCGTGCGGGCACGCGATTACGAACACGGTGATCATCAACGTGAGTGCGAATAGGCTATCCGCCCTCGCCACACCGAACCAATAGGCGAACGTCGCGACGCCGAGGCTCACGGCGATCAGCGTGAGGGCCGTCGCCGCGCGGTCCGCGAGGCGTTGCACCCGCGGCTTGGATTCCTGCGCTTCACGCACGAGGTTCACGATCTGTGCGAGGGCCGTCTCCTCGCCCGTCTTCGTGACGCGCACGCGGAGCGCGCCTTCCCCGTTAATCGTCCCACCGAGGACGTTGTCTCCAGGGCTTTTCGACACGGGTTTCGATTCCCCGGTGACGAAGGCCTCGTTCACAGAACTCGCGCCTTCCATCACCACGCCGTCGATTGGGACCTTCTCGCCGGGTCGCACGAGGACGATATCGCCGAGGGCCAAGAGGGCCGTCTCGACCTCCTCGATCGAGCCGTCGGCCTTCACGCGGTTCGCGGACGGCGGGATCAGCTTGACGAGCTCCCGCAACGCCCCGGAGGCGCCGCGGACGGAGCGCATCTCCATCCAGTGTCCGAAGAGGAGGAAGAGCACGAGGGTCGAGACCTCCCAGTAGAAGTCCGGAGCGACGAACAGGAACGTTGCGGCGACACTGTACAGGAATCCGGAGAGGACCGCGAGGCTCACAAGGACGTCCATGTCTGCCGTGCGGGCGCGGAGCGCGGTCGCGGCGCCGCGGTAGAACGGAACGCCGCCGTACAAGACGATGATCGAGGCGAGGACCACGAGGACGAGGTTGAGTCCGAGGAGATCCGGAAGTCGGAAACCGGCCCAGGACTGGATCGTTGGTGAGAGGATCAGGACCGGCATCGTTAGCCCGAGGACGACGAGGAACCGGCGACGCATCTCTTGCTCCATCATCGCGTGGTGGTCGTGCACCGCGGGCCGTCCGGTCGCGTGGGCTCGGTGCTCCGTCTCGGCGGTCTTCACGGTCGAGGGGCGCGCACCGCACTCGACACCGATTTCCCGGAGGCGTTGCACGACGGCCTCGGACGACCCTTCTGGAGCGAGTGTGATCGTGACTATGCCTGTCATCGGATTCAGGGAGGCCGCGCGGACGCCCGATACGTTGAGGAGCCGGGCCTCGACCCCGTCGCTGCAGTCAGGTGGTAGGAAGTCGTGAATCTGCAGGATGAGCTTGCCCTCCTCTGATCGTGGGGCCGTTGGCAAGTGCTCCGCGTGGCCGTGATGTTCCATGCAACCCGACAAATCTGGGGAAAGGGCTGACGGCCCATGAAACCGACGGGGCGTATCGATCCGAGATGCCAGTCCATCGCGGGACCAGCCCCACGCATTATCCGTCCGAAACGTGACGATTGATGGAAAAGGTCACAGACCGGAAATGACCCGAACGGGTCCTGCTCACGACGTGGGCGCCCTTCGGCGGTCGGGTCCCCCAGTCTGCAATTCGGTAATCAAATCCGATAGCGGCTCCTAAAGCCATAGATAGACAAGTGGGGTCTCCAAGGGTGCCCCTCGGGGGTGATTCCAATCTTACCCAACCCGGAGGCGCGCACCCGCGAGCGCGCGCTCGATGGGTGCCGCCGGCACTGGAGCTTCCTGAGCGTCCTCGTCAGCGGAATGCTTCTCGCGGTCGCAGCCGTGCCCGCGATCGCGTCCTCAACGCCCGTGTCCGAGCAAGCCGCGCTGCTCCTGCGCGTCGTTCGAACGGGACCCACCGAAGCCAGCGTCCTCGGCGTCGCGCTCACGCCGAGCGATGCCGTGGAGCTGCTCGTGAACGGCAGCGTGATCGCCTCGCGGGCTCCCGAGGCGAACCTCGACTACTGGTTCCTCGATCTGGGCGTGACGGACACCTCGATTGTCGAGACGAGGATTGGCCTCGCGACGTCCCCCGCGGTTGTGGTGCCGGCGTACGTCGCTCAACCCGCGCGCCCGCCCGGGTTCATTTCCGCGCAGGGGTCTCGCCTGGCTCGGAACGGACAGCCGATTCAACTCTTCGGGGCTACGGAGCAGACCGCATTCATCTACGCATTGAGCGCGTCCGGCCTCTGGAACGGCCCTCCCGATCTGACCGCCTGGGGGAGGAACCAGTTGTTTCCTTCCGGTCCCGACGCGAAGATCCCGGGCGTGATCGATGCCGACTCGTTCTGGCGGGAATACTTCCGGTACTTCCTGCACTACAACGCGGTGGCGGGCTCCCCGACGAATCCGAAGGCGAACGTCCTCCGAGTCTGGATCGCAGATGACTCCTGGGTCTCCGAGGGAACGTATCTCGCGTGGAAGGCGAACGCGACCGTGTTCTGGAACGTGTTCGACCGGATGGTATACTGGGCGAACCGGTCCGGTTTCTTCCTGGTTCCCGTCCTCGGCCATTTTGACGGAGCGCCGGACAACCGATTCTTCATGACGACGACCCTTCAGTACGCGCACCAAATCGAGGTCGTCCGTGCGATCATGGACCGCTACAACTCGGAGCCGCGGATCGCGATGTGGGACTTGTGGAACGAGCCGGATGTGAACAACGACGTGTATTGGGCGACCGTCGGCGGGATCGTCGGATTCCGCGCGTGGGCGAGCCAGTACATCGCGGACGTGAAGCCGCACAGCCCGAACCATCTCCTCACGATTGGAACCGCGGGGGAGAGTTCGTTCCCCGGCGTCCCCGGCCTGGGCTGGCAGTACCATTTCTTCTTCAACGACATCCCGGGTCTCGAGGTGTCCCAGCATCACACGTCGGGTACGGCGGAAGACGCGGCCCTGATCAACTGGGAGACCGCATGGCACGAGGCGCTCGGGATTCCGCACTTCGAGGGCAACTACATGTATAGCTTGCAGCCGGGTCCGAGCCCCTTTGGGTACGGTTACTGGCCGTGGTTCACAGAGCAAAGCCGCGCCCGGGGATGGCCTGCGATCACGACCACGGTCCTCTTTGACGACGGCAAAGGTCCCTACGCCGATTACCCGTACACGGGCCCTCTTCCTTCGTATCCCGCCAATGCACCTCCGCCGAACGGGCAGCCTCGCCCTTCGTTCGTGTTCTCCCCTTCGGCCCCGCGTGCCGCGAGCGCGGTCCAGTTCGATGCGTCGGCCTCGACGGACGACCAAGGCATCGTGCAATACAAGTGGGACTTCGGTGACGGGCAAGCGGGCTCGGGCGCCGTCGTGGACCATGTGTACGCCGTCGCAGGGACCTACAACGTCCGGCTGACGGCCTGGGATGCCGACGGCTCGGGAGACTCGTCGACAGCCGGAGTGCCCGTCGAAGGACAAGGCGGAGCCAGCCCGAACGGGCCCCTCGCCGCATTACCGTCCGGATTCCTATGGATGGTCGTCGCGGGTTTGATCTGTGCCCTCATCGCGACCGCCGCAGGGCTCTCGCGGGGCCTTCGACGGCGCCGGGGCGTCCCGCGGACGGTGTCAACGGTCAAGCCGCGCACGGGCAAGAGTGAACCAAAGCGTCCTGCCCCCGAGGAGCGGCCCTCCGAGGCCCCCGACGAGAGTGTCACGGGAGAGCAAGCCGATCAAGAAATCGACGAGCTGTTCCGGGACTTGGACGAGATGGAGGCATCGACGGCGCGCGCGAGCGAGGCGATTGAAGCCGAGGACTCGCCGGTCCCAACGCGGTCCAAGAAGCGTTGAAGGTCGTTGCGCTTGCGAACCCGAGGCCTGCCGGATGGGCCCCGAGGGATTCGAGGAGAGAGGCCGCAAGGTTCACGTGGAACCGTTCGTTCGAGTAAACCATGGAAAAAGATCCCGTCTGCGGAATGATGGTGGACTCGAAGCGGGCGGCCGGCAGCTCCGTTTACAAGGGCCGGACCTTCTACTTCTGCTCCTCCGGCTGCAAGGCCACCTTCGATCGGAACCCGGTCCAGTTCGCGAAGTGAATCATTCGGCGGCCTTGGTCGGCAAAGATTTATCGTCGATCGGACCGTGTCGCCCCTCCGTGGCCTCTGCCCTGTGGGCCCGGCTCACCTGGAGCCGCGCGCTCTTCGCGGTCCTCGTCCTGAACGTGGTTTGGAGCGCCTCCCTGTTCATCTGCCCGTACCTGGTCCCGCCCGGGTCGTTCGCGAACCAAGTCGGTGGCGCCAACATCGTCGACCATGAGAACATCTGGGCGACCTTCCCGGCGTACCCGAGGATCATCTACACGATCGGCGACGCGCAGTGCCACCAGTTATACTACCGGTCGTTCTGGTTGAACGGGAACCAGATGCCGATTGACGAGCGCATGACGTCGATGTACGTCTTCGCGAACCTCGGCCTGATCGCCGCGATTTTCGCGCAGCCCTCGACGAGCACGGGGCAGGTCATGATCAACGCGTTGCCGGAGTTCTTGCGCCGGCGGCTCTCGAAGATTGGCTCGGAGCGCGCGGGCGCGTTCATCGTGGTCCTCGGCCTCATCCCGATGGCGATTGACGGATTCACCCAGCTGTTCCGGGTAAACGGCTACGAGTCGACGCCGCTCGCGCGTGTCGGGACCGGTGCCCTCGCTGGCTTTGTCGGCGGGCTCCTCATCGGCGCGATGATCGTGACGATTCGCCAGTTTTCGATCGAGATCCAGGCGCTCCGCGCGCGGTTCTCATCCGCGTCGACCCTCGAGCGTTGAACACATCCTCCGAGGCCAAACCCCGGAACGCTCGGTAAACTACATCTGAATGGATCTCCCTGCCGAGGTATCGGTTGGGGGAGGCGTCCACGATCGACGAGGAATGTCGCATCCACACGTTGGTGGCCGACGTTGCGATCATCGCGCAAGGCCAAGTCCTGCTCGTCCGCTACCGGGACTCGGCGAAGTACGACCACGAGACCGGATGGTTCCTGCCGGACGATGAGTTGCAGTACCTCGAGCATCCGGAACGCGCTGGGACGCGGATAGTGAAGGAGCAACTCGGGCTGTCCGATGTCAAAGCGCGGTTGGATCACATCGAATCGTTCAAAGGAAACAGCGGCGCGTGGCACATGTCGTTCCACAGCAAGGCGGAAATGGAACGCAAGCCTCGCCTCCGCCCGTCGAACGACCTCGCGGTGGCCGAGTGGTTCGATCTCGGGAAGCTGCCGCCGCGGGACGAGGTCGCCCATCACGGCTGGGCCCTGCATACGTTGGAGACGATGGCGAAACGTGTTGCATAGTCGTTCGAAATCTCCAGCGGATTGTCGCCGAGCGCGAGAACGACTCTCGTCGATGAGCGAAGGTTTTTGAAGGCCCCCCTGCTTCCAACGGCCCGATGGCCCGCCGGAAACGGAAGGAGGACGAGCCCGACTGGGTCCCGCCCGAGTTCGACGAGGTGGGCTACATGCGTCAGGAGATTCAGGGGGCCCACGCCGCGATCGCGACGATTGGTTGGGCGGTCATCGGGGCGGTCGTTGCGCTCCTCTTGTATGCGGTCCTCCCGGTCCTGGCGTTCTTCGCGGGCATCGCGGTGGGCTTCGGGATGTATTTCGTCTTCCCGCTCATCGGCATCAACACGGACGGGTTCAAGCGCCGAGACTGGGTCGGCCACGGGATTACGTACTTCTTCAGCTGGCTCGCGTTCTGGATTCTCCTGCTGAACCCGCCGTTTAGCGACCACACCGATCCGACGGTCCAGTCGATTTCCGTTTCGCCATACCACGCAGGATACTTGGGCAATTCGAGCCACATGTTGTCGTGTCTGCCCCTCCTGGGTGGAAGCGTGACGGCCCCGATGGTGGGGAACGACTCTCTGTACGTCCTGTTTCGCGCGACGGACAACGTGGGGCTTTCGGACGTTTCGGTGGAGATTGCCCCCGGTAGTCAGACCCCGTTCTCGCTCAAACCCACTCTGGTTTCTGGACCCGACCGCTGTGTCCGTGCTGCATCGGTGACCTACCCGGGAGGCACTTACGAAGCGTCGTTCTTCGTGAATGCGACGAGTTACACCGTCACCATCCGGGCGATCGACACGAGCGGGCGCCAAGCCGGCACCGCGTTCCAGATTCTTCCCGCGTGAACCGCCTACCGTTCCCAGGGGAACCGCTTGTCGAATAGCCGGGTCCACGCGTCCGCGTAAGCGGCGCGGAGGGCGTCGGCCCCGAACCGCAGACGAAGGGACCGTCGTGCGGCTTTGTCAAGATCTTTCCCAAGGCTGAGTTTCCGCCACGTCGCCTTCACGAGGCCCGGAGCCGTGGTCACGTCGCGGGCCACATCGACGACCCAGCGCTCGCCTTGAATGAACGGACCCGCGATCGTCTTTGGGTTGCGCTGCCATTTGTCGAGGAACGCCTGTGCGTTCTTGACCCAGACCGGCGGACCTTCGTGCCGCGACACCCTCGGAAGCGCGGCGACGGCGAACTCAAAGAGGAAGACTGCCTCCTTGCCGACGAGGTCGAAGCGAGAGTCGGAGACCCGGAACTCCTCGCGGTGGAACGCGTCCAAGAAGGCGCGGTGCGCCTTCCGCAACTGCGGATATAGGACGTCCTCCGTGATCGCGGGGGCGGGGATCGAGATCGCGAGGAGGCCGCCGCCTCGTTGCTTCGCGAGGGACCGCAGCCTCGGGACCGAGAGCGGTTTCACCGGCCGCGGGAAGAAGAATCGCTCGCTCGGTTTCTGGAGGTACTCGCGCGCCGCATGGACGAATGTCGCGAGCTGCTCGAGGCTCACCGCGCTCGCCACGTTCCGGTTCGGGTCCACCGGGTCGATGACCACGAGCGGCTCCTCGAAACTCCGCCCCGCGACACGGTCGAGCTCGACGACGAGTCCTCGGCGCCAAGCGAGGCTGGCCTCCAGGACCCCGCGGAACGTCCCGTATTTCAGCACCAGGAGCTCGCAGAGATACCCGCTGAAGCCGAGGATTTTCGCCTCCGCACCGTAGACCCCGATTCCCTCCGCCCACGCTTTCAGGAGTCGGATCTCGTCCGTCTGGCCGTCCTTGACCCGGCCGAGGACGTAGTCGACGTGGAGCGGCGTGCGGTCCACCGCGCTCATCCGCTGCGAGGCGTCCGTGATCCGATAGCACGGGACGATTTCGACCTCGAACCCGCCATACCATCCGCGGGTGTAGGGATGCTCGGCGTACAGATGCGCTCCGCGTTCGAGGATTTCCCCGAGAGCGAGACCCCGTGTCTCGAGGTCTTGCCGCGCAACGTCACGCGGGAAGGCGACGAAGACATCGATCTCCGTGCCCGTCAGGTGGGTTCCTTTCGCGACGGAGCCGGCGAGGAACGGCTTCGCGTCCCACCCGCGCTTTTGGAGCGTCGCTCGGAGGCGCTCCAAGATCTCGCGGACCACGGCTTCGATCCGCGCTTCCTCCTTGGCGGTCGGCCGAATCCGGGAAAGGATCTGCTCCTCGACGTTCACACGGACCGCATGCGAGGCCCCGGATAAAAGGCCATGGGGGTCTCGTCACACGAGCGGGATTCCGTGGAGTTTTGCGACGCCGATGACGCCGTCCACGATGAACTGAACCGCGATCGCGGCGAGCAACAGCCCCATGACGCGACCGACGGCGCGCGTGCCCGCTCGTCCCAGGCGACGGAAGATCCGATCCGCGTTGTGGAGCAGGAAGTACGTCACGAGGACGGCGACGAGGATTCCGCTGAACACGAACAGCTTGTCCGCGGGGTCCGCGGCGGGAGCGGCCATGTAGATCATGACCGTCGTGATCGCGCCCGGGCCAGCAAGGAGGGGGATCCCGAGCGGCACGACGGCCACCTCGTCGCGCTCAAGCGCCTCTTCCCGCTCTTGTTGTGTGAGCCGCGTCCGGGAGCGTTCCCCGCGGAGCATCTCGAACGCGACGCCGAAGAGGATGATGCCCCCCGCAATCTTGAAGGCCGGGATCGTGAAGCCGAACCCCGCGAAAATCCACTGGCCAAAGACCGCGAAGACGCCGAGCGTGATCGTCGTCGTGAGGCACGCCTTCGAGATGATGTTCTGCTTCTGCGGCGGGGTCATGCCCTCCGTGAGCACGGAGAAGAATGGGACCACGCCGAGAGGATCCACGATCGCAAAGATGGAGGCCATGGCGGTGGCGCCGAACGCCAGGTCCACCATGGTCCTTCCCGCGGACGCCGGATTAGTGCCTTCGCATCAGCTTCATCCAGCCGCCGCTCTCGTACACGGCGAGGTCGCGGCCGGACGCGGCCTTCTCGAACTCGTCCCAGGTGATCACCTGGAGTTTCTCGCTGCCGCCCTTCGTGAAGCGGAGCGTGTTCGTGCCTCGTACCTTGCTCGGCTGGAGGCCCTTCACGGCGGCGATTTGCCGCGCGTACTCGAACGAGATTTGTCGCAGTGCAGGCATGTTCCATCCCTTCGTCGCACGACGTCTATGGAGGCGTGCTGACGCCTGCACGACAATTTCCGTATAAGTGTCTTTCGTTTGTCTGACGGACGTTGACAAACCTATGGAGGGGGCCCGGCGGTCCGTGAGCAGCACGCGTCAATCCGTGGCCGTCGCAGCTCATTGAAGATCGGCGGCCCGTCGCAGCCGCCATGAGGTGCGCTCCTCCGAACCCCTTGGAACGCCTTGTGTTCTCACGCTTGATTCCTTAGGGAGACGCCTTATATAGCGTCCGATGCACCAACCGTGCGGTACGCCCTGTATTGGCGGTGACCTGAAATGCCGAGCGACAAGCCAAACCCAGCTCTCCTTGACGCGGTGAAAGCCCAGGCCCTGAAGATCAAGGAAACGAAAAACATCCTGGATGCGCGCCAGAAGGAAGTGGATGCCCTCCGAGTCGAGCTTGAGTCGCGTTCCGCCGAACTCGAGAAGCGAGAGGCGCGCGTCGAGGCGGAGCGGGCCGAATTCTTGAAAGAAAGGGATCAGGTCGCTGCCAGCCGCGCCGCGATCGACAAGGACCTCTCCACCGTGAGGATGGACCGGGACAAAGCCGCGGCAGAGGAGCGGCGCGTCCAGGACTGGGCGCGCACTCTGAACGAACGCGAGAAGACGACGAAAGAGCGCGAGGACCAGGTCAAGCGGCTCGAGCACGAACTCACGGATCATCTGAAAGAGTCCGAGCGGAAAATCCAGGCTCTCGTCGAGCGCGAGGAAGTGGGCGCGCAGCGAGAGCGCGCGCTGGCGGAGACGATTGAGCGGCTCTCCGTCATCGAGAAAGGAATGGCGGACCGGGACCGCAAGCTCGCGAACCGAGAAGAGGAGCTGATCCGGCTCCAGAACGAGCGGCTCGTCGCCTTGGAAACCCGCGAGCGAGAGATCCTGAAGATTAGCGAGGAAATGTTTGCCCGCCAGAAGGCGTCCGCGGAGCAGCACGAGTCCGTCGTCGAATTGCAGAACACCTTGAGAGACGAGCTCAACCATCTCGCCGACGAGCGGGAGAAGCTCGCGGTGAAAGAGAAGAGCCTCCTTGAAGCTGAGAGGTACATCACCGCGGCCCTCGAAGCGAGCGGGATTGACTTGCCCGATGAGCCCGAGGAACGGACACCGCCCCCGCCACCCGCGGTGGAAATGCAGCCACCGCGTCCGCCATCCCGCGCCGGAACAACTGCGGTGGCGCAGGCGCCCCTCCACGACGAGATCTTTGAGGATGAACCCGTCGAGACGAAGCCGAGAGTCTCCCGGGCGGATGCGCTTGAGCGCATGACGAAGGCCCTCGAGACCGCGAAGCGAGCTCGGGACGCCGGCAAAAACGTGAGCGACATTCGGAAGTCGCTGAAGCAGGCGCGGGCGTCGTTCGAGAGCGGCGACTACGATGCGGCCTCACGCCTCGCGGCGGAAATCCTCAGGGAGCTTGAGGCCGTCGTGGCGGCTCGATAGTCGACTCCCGCGTTCCGCCGTTCGCCATCCCGTGGATCGGCATCGCGTACACGGGGACCCCGGGGACGCGCGCCTCGTACCGTTGGGCCGGGATCTCCCCCCACGGATCAGGATCAGACATCGGGCCTCGGAGCAACGTCCACGCGACGTTTCCGACGAAGAAGAGTTGTCCGAACCCCAAAGTGAACGCCCCGAGGGTCGCGAGCCAGTTCAGGGTCCACAGGGAGGGCGGGTAGTCGTAGATGCGCCGCTGCATCCCTTCGAGTCCCAGGAAATGCATCGTGAAGAACACGAGGTTCATGCCGACCAGCGTGAACGCGAAATGCCACCGGGCGAGCCGCTCCGAGTACATCCGCCGCGACATCCGAGGGAACCAGAAGTAGAAGCCCGCGAAGACACCGAGGATCGTGCCGCCGAACAAGACGTAGTGGAGATGGGCGACGACCCAGTACGTGTCCTGGAGCGGGTAGTCGAGCGGGATCGGTGCTTGGAACACGCCGTTGATTCCGCCGATCACGAACATCGTGACGAAGCCGATCGCGAAGAGCATCGGCGCCTTCAGTTCGATCGCGCCGCCCCACATCGTCGCGATCCAGTTGAAGATCTTGATGCCGCTCGGAACGGCGATCGCCAGGGTGATGACCATGAACGGCAGCCTTGCGGAGATTGAGATGCCGGTCGTGAACATGTGGTGGACCCATACGCCGAACGACAGAAATCCGATCGCCACGGTCGAGAGCGCGATTGCCTTGTAGCCGAAGATCGGCTTGTGGCTCATCCGCGGGATGACCTCGGAGATGATGCCCATCGCGGGGAGGATCATGATGTACACGGCGGGATGGGAGTAGAACCAGAACAGGTGCTGCCACATGATCGGGTCGCCGCCGACGGCGGGCGAGAGGAACGCCGTGATCCCGTGTCGGTCGAGGAGGAGGATGAACAGCCCGCCCGCGAGGACGGGCGTCGCGAGGAGGACGAGCCCTTGCGTGACGAGGATCGACCAGACGAACAGGGAGAGGTTCTTGAACGTGATCCCCGGCGCGCGGTGCCGGAGGATCGTGACGATGAAGTTGATCGAGCCCGCGGTGGACGAGATCCCCAGGAGCTGGAGCCCGACGATCCACATGTCGATGCCGGGACTCGTGTCGTAGACGCTGAGTGGCGTGTATCCGGTCCACCCGATGTTCGCGGCGGCGAGCCACATGATGACGCCGGCCGTGGGGATGAGCCAGAAGCTCAGCGCGTTGATCCGCGGGAACGCCATGTCCTTCGCGCCGATGAGCGGCGGCACCATGAGATTCCCGAAGCCCGCGAGGATCGGGATCGCGACGAGGAAGACCATCGTGGTCCCGTGCATCGTGAACAGTTCCTCGTACGTGTTCGCGTCCACGATCGTCGGCCCCGGGTACGCGAGCTCCGTCCGCATCAGGAGGGCGAGCATTCCCGCTAGGAGGAAGAACAGGAATGAGTTCGCGAGATACAGGATCCCGATCTCGTGATGGTTTGTCGTCGTGAGCCAACGGAACACGCCGATCGGAGCGTTGCGATGATGGTACCCGGAGACGACTTCGCCCGCCATCGATGAAACTCCGAGATGGTGGCCGGACCCGAGCGGCCACCGCGCCCTGTACTTCGGAATGCGACATAAGGCTTTCCACCTGCGATCTCCGGGGATTGTCCGAGCCGCGACACGTATCGTTCGACCGCAACTTCTTTAGAGGAAAGCGGTTTTCCGAATCCGATGTCGGGCCTCCGACGGGTCGCCCTCGTGGCCCCGGCGCTGTTTTTGTTCGTCGCGTTCTCCGGAGGAAACGTTCGCGCCGCCATCTCGCCAGGTCAGGAGGCGACGGATCAGCTCTTCTGGCTCGTCCTCGTCCCGGCGATTGGAATCGGCGTCTTGGTGATGGCGCTCGTCGCCTATGCGGTCCTCAAATTCCGAGTGCGGCCGGGTCACACCGTGGGCCCCGCGAACCCGGCGACGAACAACCCCCGCCTCGAGGCATTGTGGACCGTCATCCCCGCGATTATCCTGGTCGTCGTAGGGGTCGCGGCGTTCACGACCCTTGTCACGACCGATACGATCCCGCAGAATCCGGATGTGATTGTGCAGGTCAACGCCCATCAGTGGTTCTGGAATTTCAACATCACCTACGTCCGGAACGGAACTTGGCTCAACACGACCGGGACGTTCGCGTCGCTCAACACAACCGGCGCGCTCACGATCAAGGCCGGGGTCAAGGTGAAACTCATCTTGCGATCCTTCGACGTCGCGCATTCGTTCTACCTGCCCGACTTCCTGTTCAAGATCGACGTGATCCCGGGGCACGAGAACACGTACTGGTTCCAGGCGCTTCAGCCCGGGGACTACCGAATCGAGTGCGCGGAGTACTGCGGGCTGAACCATTACACGATGACGGGCACGCTCCACGTCGTGAAGTGAGGGCGAGGAGTCCGAGGGACCGCGATGATCCGGATCGCTGCGCGCGTGGTGGCCGTCGCGGTGGTCGCTGTGGTGCTGGGCGCCGCTCTCGCCGTTGGGTCCACGTTCCTCTCGACCTCCATAGATCCCGTCGGTGTCGTCGCTGCCGCTCCCTCGCCACTCCCTCCGCGGACGGGAGTTTGGCCCGTGAACTTCACACTGTATGGGAACGCCTCGCGCGGCTGGGGGTTCTCTGCCGCAACGATTTCCAACCCCGGCCCCAACGTCACGGTCTACTACGGAGACACGGTGAACCTGACGTTGATCGGCAACGACTTGCAGACATCCCACAGTTGGTTCATCGACTATGACAACAGCATGACCCCGACCGATGATGAGCCGAATTCGCCCCCCTTCAATGGGCCGGCAGAGCCGTCCCTGATCGTGTGGAGTTTCCAGGCATTGCAACCCGGCAACTGGACGTACCGGTGCGGGATGCATCCGAATTCCATGACGGGTGCGATCCAGGTCTTGGTCGAACCGAGGCCGGTCAATCTCACGCTGATTGGCGACTCGACACGCGGCTGGGGATTCTCAAATGCGACGATTCGAAACCCGGGGCCGCCTCTGGTCGTCCTTTGGGGCACTAACTTGACCCTCACCCTCTTAGCGGACTTTCCCACCGATTCGGCCTATCACAACTGGTTCATTGATTACAGTGGCGATCGGGCCATGTCGGCGGGAGAACCCGGCTCTCCGGACTTCAACGATCCCGTTGGGAGGATCATCGTCTGGAGCATGCCCCGGTCGGAGCAACAGACCGGGAACTGGACCTACCGTTGCCACGTCCATCCGACCACCATGACCGGTAACATCTCTATTGTCGGAGGGCCGCCTCCCGTGTTGCCCCGAGGCACCATTCCGTTGATCACGGGCATCATGGTGGGCGCGCTCGGCTTCGTCCTCGTCTTTGCTGCCCTCTATCATGTCCGCGCGGTCCGCGCGGCGAAGCGAGCGCGATGAGGGAGGGCGTTGACGGACCTCTCCGTCCTCGCCGCGGGGTTTGGACTCATTCCACTCTCGGCGATCCTTCTGTATTCCTTCGCCGGGCATGTGGCGAGGCACCGCGAAGCGGTCTGGGGACTCCTTGCGGGGATTGTGGCGTTTCTCGGCTTGTCCCATGCGATGACTGCAGTCCTCCTGAACCACGCCGCGCTCCGGTTCGATCCCGCCCTCGCGACCGTGCTGCCTTCTGTCGGCCTTGTCGTCGGCGCGGGAATCGCATGGCTCCTCCTTGAGGCGTCATTCATACGGACCGAGCCGAACCGAATTGTCGCAACCGCCGTCGTGTTCCTCGGTCTACATAGCTTCAGCGACGGCCTCGTGCTGGGCGCGGGCTTCATCCCTGGTCTCGTGCCCTCCGTTCGGATCGACGCCGTTACCGTGGGCGCGACCATCATCCATCGATTCGCGGAAGGATGTCTCGTCATCATCCCAGCCCTCGCGGCTTCCTGGAGACCGAGGGCTGCATTTGTCGTCCTGTTCGCTTCGCTGTTTGCGATCCCGGCCGCGTACGTTCCGAGCTGGATTTTCAACATCGCAACAGAGCCGGCCCGAGCCGAAGTCCAACTGGCCGTTCCCACGTTCCTTAGCGCGGTAGAGGCGACCCTCGCTCTGTGGCTGCTCGCGCGAGCATTCCTTCCGATTGCCGCGGCGGGCCGCGGGAGCCGCTGGCCCGTGTGGACCGCGATTGGGTTCATCGCGATCAGCCTCGTTCACTTCTTCGTCGAATGAGGTTCAACGATCGAGCGCCGCACTCGCAGCGGATGGGGGCCAGAGCGAAACCATGGCCACGATGAGCGCGGCCGCGAGCGTCGCCGTCCCGAGAGCGAGGTGGAGCGTGACGATTGCAGGGTCGTTCTCGGAGGTAATCGTCACCGCACCGACCACGACCTGCGTCGCGAGCACGGCGAAGCTCACGATGGACAACGTGACCAGGCGCATCTCAGATCGGAACCACAGGATGGCGGCGAGCAGGGTGAAGAGAACGAAGAGGCCGGTCAGCACGGCGACGAGACGGTGCACGTACTCGACCAAGACTCCGGCATCTCCGACATTGGGGACGAGCGATCCGTTGCAGAGCGGCCAATCGGGGCACGCGAGTCCCGCGCCCATCCCGCGGACGGTGCCGCCCAGGACGATCGTTGCGTACGCGAAAACCACTCCGAGGATCGCCATCGTTCGAAGAAACCGCCGCCGGTCGATTCGCATGAGAGCCCTGCCGCGGGAGAAAGTTCCCCTCGATAAACCCTCGCAACGGATGGCGTCGGCTCCCATAGGCCCGGGCGAGAGGATCTCACTTGAGAAACGGATTCTCGCTGTAGTCTACGGGGATGTCGACGACGCTTGGTATCTTCGACTCGAGCGCTTGCTCCAACGTGGACGCCAATTCCGACGGGCGCCCCACGGCGAACCCTCGAACGCCGAAGGCTTTCGCCAGCGCGGGAAAATCCGGGTTCCCGAATTCCGTGCCGAGCGTGCGACCGAAGCGGGCCATTTGCTTCCATCGGATGCTCCCCAGGCCGCCATCCCGGAAGACGAGGTTGACGGTCGCGACCCGCTCTCGCTTCGCCGTCTCGAGCTCGTGCGCGGCCATCAGGAAGCCGCCGTCTCCACTGATCGTGACGACGCGGCGACCGGGGTTCAGGAGCTTCGCCGCGATTCCACCGGGGACGGCGATGCCCATGGCGGAGAGGCCGTTCGAGACGAGGACCGTGTTGGGCTTCGCGGCTCCGAAGAACCGGCCTATGAAGATCTTGTGGGCTCCGACGTCGGAGATGAGCAGGTCCTCCGGCCGCAACGTGTCCCGTAGGATTTTCAGCATCGCCTGCGGCTTCGCAAGCCGGGTACGCCCTTCTAGGCCCGAAGACTCGAACCTCTTGCGAATTCGCGCTTTCAGCGACCGGACCCACGCGGGGTCCTTGGGTTGCGAGACGCGCTTTTGCAACGCCTGCAGGGACTCGCGAATGTCCGCGACGATCTCCACCTCCGGGATGTACTCCGCAGAAGTCTCCGCCGGCAGGACATCGACGTGCACGATGCGCCGGTTCCCCTTCGGGTTCCAAGATCGCGGGTCGTACTCGACGAAGTCGTAACCGACGCAGAGCACGAGATCCGCGGCATCGAACCCCGCGAGCTCCTGATCGCCGGGCAGGACGCCGACCGTCATGACGCTGACCGCGGACGTCCAAGGGACCGCACCGTTTCCCATGAACGTGTGGGCCACGGGAATATTCGCCTCCTCCGCGAACGCCGTCAGCGCGTCCGCCGCTCCACCCCGGATGGCGCCGTTCCCCGCGAGGATGATCGGCTGCCGGGCTCGGTTGAGGAGGGCCGCCGCCCGATTCACGCTCTCCGGATCCGGGGCCGGCCGACTCGCTCGTTCGCGAGCGAGCGGGCTCAGGCCCCGCGGCGCTTCCTCTTGCCCGACGTTCTCCGGAAGTTCCACGTGGGTGGGCCCCGGTCGTTCCGCGGTCGCGATCTTGAAGGCCTTCCGGATGATTTCGGGGACCGTGCCGGCGTTCTCGACCCGCGCGTTCCATTTCGCAATCGGGTCGAATAGCCGCACGACGTCGATGAACTGGTGCGACTCCCGGTGGACTTTCGATAGGTCCGCTTGGGCCGTAATTGCGACGAGCGGAGCCCGATCGAGAAACGCATCCGCGACGCCGGTCACGAGATTCGTCGCTCCGGGTCCCAGGGTCGCGAGACACAGACCGGGATCGCCGGTGAGTCGGCCATGGATGTTCGCCATGAACGCCGCGGCCTCCTCGTGTCGCGTCAATATGAACCGAACGGAGCTGTCGTGAAGGGCATCCATCAGTTCGAGGTTCTCCTCGCCCGGGATGCCGAAGGCGAAGCGGACGCCCTCGTTCTCAAGGCAGTCGACCAGCAGCGTCGCGGCCTTCACGGGTCCCAGATGCCGCCTCGGGGTTTAGTCCATTCTGTGCAAGCTGGACCTGGAGAAGCCGAACCGCTCCATTGACTCCGAGGAGTACGTCGAGAGGGCCTCAGTACGGCCGGCCGAATCCGGGAGCGGAACGGGCCGCCCCGGAGGCGGAAAGATTGTCTCTGACCTGCGGGGCCCGTGACCGAAAAGGCATGGGGACGCAGGGATTTGAACCCTGATCGACGGGTTTCTCCCACGCGGGGAGCGACCCACGCGTGTTCTGCGAACCATGGGTCAGCGCTCCAGTCTGTCATCACCGGAATCAGCAAACCCGTTCGCAATCAAGCCCATGACTGGAGCCCGTAATTCTACCAGGCTAAACTACGTCCCCATGGGACTCGTGGGCCGCGCAAGAGCGGCGGACATATCTAACTTTGCGTCGCGGGGCGCGCGGGGCGCGGATGGCGGATCGCGGAGGTCGTCCAGAGTTCCTGGGCGAGTGCGAAGGCGAGCACCGCTTCGATCCCTTTCGAGATGACGCCGATTGGCCCGAAGACGTACTGTTGACTGATGAACGGGAGGGGGAGGAGCCTCGAGAGAACGTACAAGCCGATGAGCCCGAGTGCCGCGAGGAGCCACGCCCAAACGGCGGAGCGCGATGCCCGCATGATCGTGAAGCCGCCGAAGAACTCGAGCGGCACAGGGGACCGCGGAGAGGCGGACCAGGTCGGCGGTGCCTTGGTACCCTTGCGTCTGAAGCGATTGCGTCAAGACGACCTCCGCTTCGAACGCGCCGCTGACGAAAAGAATCGAAAGCCCTGCCAGCATGAAAGCGAAGCCGGGGGTGAACCGGTCCCCGCCCATGACACGTCGTATCACGCGGCCCCGCAAGTACCTTTGCCTAACTGCCCGCTCATCGCTGGCGCATTTTCTGTTCGCGTTTCCGGCGGCGCATCCGCTTCTTGCGCCACTTCCAGCGCATCTTCCCGCGCTTCTTCCAGGCCCGCGAGGAGCGTTTCACCGGGTCGCCGGCGCGGGCGTAGTCTCGTGCGTCATATGTAGTTTCCGTTGGCGCAACGAGAAAGCGGCTCAGTTGTGCGTGTACAGCACGTTACCCGGTCCGGAGTAGTTCGGTCCTTCGCCCCATGCGATGTGCACGACATTCTTCGGGTCGAGCGCGAGGACGAAGTAATCGCCGTACGGGAAACCGAAGCCCGCTCGCGTCACGTACGTGTATCCGCGGCGGAACTGGGACACCCTCGTTTCGTCGAACCACTGCTGGCCGCGATCGGAGGAGCTGCGATACCACACGTTGTACGCTCCAGTGCGGTTGTCCATCCACGCGATCCGGACGTCGCCCGCGGCGCCAGCATCAATCGTCGGAAACACATGGAACGAAGGAGTGGCATCCGTGCTGACCGACATGCGCGCGGTCCAATGGGCCCCGCCGTCGGAGGACGACCGGAACCAGACGAGGGGCGGCCCGCCGTCCGTGGCCGGTGCATTGTACAGCACGTAGATGGTCCCTCCGCCATCCACCGCAATCTGAGAACCCGTGCCGAGGAAGTCCCATCCGCAACTTTCCGGACACGCGGGTCCCGGAGACAACCCCTGGTCCGCGAAGCTAATGGTCCAGGTGAGCCCCTTGTCGGTCGACTTCGTCACGATGACGTCCTGGGGACCGAGGGCGTTTCCGCTCTGATGGATCAGCTCCCACACCATGTACACGGTTCCATCTGGGGCGATCGCGGCGGCGCCGTTCAGCGGCCAACCGAGGGTGTTGCCGTTGATTCGCGCGACGGTGAACGTTTGGCCGGCGTCGTGCGAGGAAGCGACAAAGAACCGTTGGGCCACGTCGAACCCCACGTACACGTCGCTGCCTTGGACCGCGAGCCCATCCTTGTCGGTCGGGCCCTGGCGGACGCCCACGTTCGCGACGACCGGGACCGACCAGGTCGCGCCATGGTCGACGGACCGCTGGACGACCGTGTCCTTGCCCAGGAGGTAACTAACGAACACCGCGCCCGACTCGTTGATCTTCACCTGGGGGTCATACTGCGAGTCGGCGCTCACGACGAGCGGCATCGGTGCGGCGAACGTCGCGCCTCCGTCCGCGGAGACCTGGACCAAGATGGAGGGATCCGCGCAGCCGCCGCAGCCGGGCACCCCTCCGAAGTGCGTGATGAGCACGTACGCGTGCCCTAGGCCGTCCGACGCGACAGCCGGCTCCCAGTCGTCGCCCGACGGAAAGCCCATCACGAGGGGTGTTGCGAAGCTGCCGCCTCCCGCCGCTTGGGCGGTGAGCGACAACGTGGCGAGGGACACGATCACGCCAACCGAAACGAACAAGAGGGATCGTTTCTGCATCGAGAACCCTCTCCGCGGGAAGGGGAACTTGGCGATAAGGGTTCGTCGTCGTTCGGCATCTTGAGAACGGTCGTTCGGAACCCGTTTATGCCCGATTGAGCATATGGGGCCGGGGGCATCCATGGTCAGCTTGCAAACCCTAGCGAAAAGCATCGTGCGTGAGAGCCTTCGACCGAAAGCGGACGAGGTCGTCTTGATCTCAACCTATCCGCACACGATCGAGCTCGCGGAACAGGCCGCGATCGAGTGCCAGAAGGCGGGTGCGGATCCCGCGATTTGGCTCGACACGGATGCGGTCTTCTACGGCCAGTTCAAGAACTACTCGGACGAGAGCCTGCGTCGGGTCTCGGGCCACTGCCTCGGACTCCTCGATTACGTGAACTCCTACATCTGGTTGTTCGGCCCGCGCAATCCCGGGCCCATGGCGACGGTCCCGCGCGAAAAGTTCGCGGCGTATTTCGAGGGGGAGAAGGCGCACTCCGACAAAGGGTTCGTCAAGATGCCGAAGAGCGTCGCCGTCGCCCTCGGTCAGGTCACGCGGGAGCGGGCGAAGACCTACGGCTTCAATTACGCGAAGTGGAAGGCGATGGTCGAGGCGGCGACGGTCGCGAACCGCCAACGAATCGAATCGCTCGGCAACCTAGTGGCCGGCTTCCTGTCCCGGCCCGTCGATGTCCGTGTGAAAGCCGACAACGGGACCAACCTGAAGTTCCGCCTCGCCGGGCCCGACCGGAAGGCGTACGTCCATGACGGCGTGATCAGCGACGAGGATCTCGCGGCCGGCACGTCCGTGAGCCGATCGGTGCAGTTGCCGACGGGCGAGGTCGGCGTTGCCGCGGTGGAGAACAGCGCGAAGGGCACGTTCGTGGCGGATGTCGCCGTCCCGTCCCTCGGCCGGCTCGTCGAGGGCATCGCGTGGACGTTCCACAACGGGAAGGTGACGGAATTCACCGCGAAGCGGAACCTGCGGTTCGCGCAGACGAACTGGGAGGAGGCGACCGGCGCCAAGGACCTGTTCGGTGGGGTCGCGTTCGGACTGAACCCGAAGGCGCTGCCCGGTTTCCTCCAGAACGGGATTGTGTCCGGGACCGTCAGCATCGGGATCGGGGACAACCGCGAAGCCGGCGGCTCGAACGACAGCAGCTACGGGTTCGGCGCGTCCCTCGCTCATGGGACGGTGGAGATTGGCGGGAAGACCGTGATCGAGGGCGGGGCCTGGGTCATCTAGGTCGCGCGACGCAGGAGGAATTGGAGGAATCCTCCGAGGCCAGTGAGGCCACTCCCGCTAGGGGATTCCGCCGGAGAGTTCATCTAGCCATCCCGGATTGGTCCGCGATTCCGATGTGGTCTCCCACCCCGACGGTCCCGTCGGCACCGTATTCCGCCGTCCCGCGGAAGCTCGGCTTCTTCGAACGCCTTCGCGTCGGCTGGCAGCTCACGAAGGTCAGCCTCGGCGTCCTTCGCAAGGAGAAAGGGCTCGTCCTCCTGCCATTCCTGTCCCTCTTGATCACGGGCGCCGTCTGGCTTCTCTTCTTCATCACGATCCTGTTCTTCACCGCGCCCTCGGACGTCTTCGGGTTCTGGCTCTTCTACGTCGGCCTCGCGATCGTGTACTTCGTCACCTTCTTCGTTTCGATTTATTTCAACGCCGCGGTGATGGGTGCGGCGATGATCCGCCTGAACGGCGGCGACCCGACGATCTCGGACGGCCTGAAGGTCGCGAGGGCCAATCTCGGTCGCATCGCCGGGTGGGCGTTGGTGACGGCGACCGTCGGCCTCATTCTACGTGCCATCGCCGAGCGGTTCGGGTTCATCGGGAAGATCATCGCCGGAGCCATCGGGGCCGCGTGGGGCATCGTGACGTACCTCGTCGTGCCGGTGCTGGTCTTCGAGAAGCTCCGGCCATGGGCCGCGGTGAAGCGAAGCGGGTCGCTCTTGCGACAGACGTGGGGCGAGGCCGCGGGCGGTTACCTCTCACTCGGTGCGATCTTCGTTCTCCTCGCTCTCCCGGCGTTGTTGGCGCCCCTATTGGGGTTCGCCCTGGCGGGGGCGATTGGCCTCGCCGTGGGCCTCGGGATCGCGGTCGTGTACTGGCTCATCCTGGGCCTCGTCGGCTCCGCGGCGCAGAGCATCCTCGTCACGGCCTTGTACCGGTACGCCACGACCGGCAAGCTCGGCTTCGGGTATCCGGAGAATCTGTTCCAGTCTCGCTACCCAGGTCGCGCGTGAACGCGGCGCCGGTTCGAGGGACCATGCGGTTGACGCCATCGGTCCTGGACGGTTAACCTTAAACAAGGTTAACACGTGGGACAAATCGTTAAGAGCCACACGGCCCTTCGTTCCGATTCCCGAGGAGGACCTCAACCATGGCCCGAGCCTTATGGAGTGGCGCGATCGCGTTCGGCCTCGTGAATATCCCCGTCAAGCTCTACGGGGCGACCGAGGCGAAGGACCTCTCCTTCACGACGTTGCACGCGACCTGCATGACCGCGCTCAAGCGGCCGTACATCTGCCCGAAGGACAACGTGCCCGTCGACTCGAAGGAGATGGTGAAAGGCTACGAGTACGCGAAGGGCCAGTACGTGATCCTGAGGGACGAAGACTTCGAGAAGATCCCGCTCGAGGCGACGAAGGCCCTCGAGGTCGCCGGCTTCGTCGATGCGACCGAGATTTCGCCCCTGTTCCGAGAGCGGAACTACTACCTGGGTCCGGAAGAGATCAGCCTGAAACCGTTCGAGCTGTTCCGCCAGGCGCTCATGCGCACGGGGAAGGTCGCGCTCGCCCGCGCGGTCCTATGGAAGAAGGAGCAGCTCGTCGCGATCAGCCCGCTCAATGGGAGCCTCGTGCTCACGACGCTCATGTACGAGGACGAGGTGAAGGCGCCGCCGGAGGTTCCCGCGACGCGACCCGTGGTGATCGCGGACGCGGAGATCGAACTCGCCCTCCAGCTCATCGGCGCCTTGACGACGGAGTTCGACCTTTCGAAGTTCCGGGACCGGTACCGGGATGCGCTCATGACGTTGATCGAGGCGAAGGTCGAGGGCAAAGAGATGCCCACGGTGACGAAAGTCGAGTCGAAGCCGACCCAGGACCTCATGGCGGCGTTGAAGGCGAGCCTCCAGGCCGCGAAAGCCAGCTGAGCGGATGCCGGCCTTCGACCCCTACCTCCACGTCATCAAGCCGATGCTTGCGGAGAGCCGCGAGACGCCGTTTGACTCGAAGGACCATATCTTCGAGCTGAAGTGGGACGGGACGCGGGCTCTCGCGTTCGTGCGGAACGGTCACCGCTTCCAGAACCGGCGGCTCAACTACGTCGAGAGCCGCTATCCGGACCTGAAGATCCATACTCGGAAAGACGCGATCTTGGACGGCGAGATCGTCGTCATGGACGGCGCGCTCCCGAGCTTCGAGAAGCTCCAGCAGCGAGAACGGGCGAGCGGAAAGATCAACATCGAGTACCTCGCGAAGACCCTCCCGGCGACGTACATCGTCTTCGATGTCCTGTACGTCGGCGAGAAGTCCGTGATGGGCCTCTCGCAGATGGAGCGGAAGGCGCTGTTGCCCGATCTCGTCGACGTCGACGATCGGGTCGTCCTCAGCGACTACATCGAGGGCCGCGGGGTCGACTATTACAACGCGGTCATCGCCCGAGGCCTCGAGGGCATCATCGCGAAGCACAAGGAGACCCGGTACCAGGTCGGCAAGAGGAGCAAAGACTGGATCAAGATCAAGAAGAAGACGACGCTGGACTGCATCATTTGCGGGATCACGGCCGGCGAAGGCGAGCGCGAAGACACGTTCGGGTCGCTGATCCTGGGGGCATACTTCGAAGGCGCGCTGTTCCACGTCGGCCGAGTCGGGACCGGCTTCTCCGAAAAGTTGCGACGGACGCTGTTCGAACGGCTCGTCGCGTTGCGGCAAGACGCGTGTCCGTTCCCCGAGGTCCCGGAGATCGACGCCCATGTCGGCTTCTGGACGAAGCCGGAGATCGTCGTCGAGGCGCATTTCCTCGAGTTCTCGAAGGACCGTCACATGCGCGCGCCCTCGTTCTCCCGTCTGCGGGAGGACAAGCGACCGGAAGACTGCGTCGTCACGTTCGCGTGATTTTCGACTCCTTTATCCGGCGCGAATGCGATACGGGCCGAGGCGGGTATTTTCCGATGGCGAAGCTGCAGTTGACAGACTTGGAAATCTACGTGAAGGACTTGAAGGCGGCGCGAGCGTTTTACACGAAGAAGATCGGGCTCAAGGTGCGGTCTTCGATGCCGAAGTGGGGCTATCTAGCACTCGGAGCGACGAAGGGCGGGAAGGACGCGGCCCTCACGCCGTGGCAGCCCACGCCGGACTGGGGCCAGGACGTGTACGAGTCCCGGCTCAAGATGATCGGCGGGATCACGGGCATCGGATTCCTGACGAACGACCTGAAGGGCACCGTGGCGGATTTGAAGAAGAAGGGCGTCAAGGCCGAGATCGAGCGGGAAGACGGGACGTTCGGACGCTTCACGGATCCGGACGGGAACGTGCTGTTCCTCGCGCAACCCGCGAAGCCGAAGGTCCGCCGCAAGGGCGTGTCCGCCCTCACCTTCGTCACCGTCGTCTCGAAGGACTCGAAGAAGACCGGCGAGTTCTTCAAGAAGGCGCTCGGCTTGAAGTCCCACCGCGTTCCTGGTGAGGAGGGCTTCACCGACTACCGCTTCTCGGAGAAGGAGACGAGCATCATGCCCTTCACGCCGACGAAGGAGATGTACGACAACCCGGCGGACTACGACGCCGACTTGGCGCACGTCGGCGAGGAGACGGGAATCGGCTTCACGACGGACGACGTCTACAAGCTACAGGAGCAGCTCCTCGCGAAGGGCGTCCGGTTCAAGGAGAAGGCCGAGGCGCAGGCTTGGGGCGGGATCATGGCCCGGTTCTTCGATCCGGACGACAACGTCTACTCTCTGGTCCAGTACGAAGACTAGGCAAAGAAGGAAAGGAGATCGGGGCGGACCGGGCGGTCCGCCTTCGCACCTGCCCTACGGGCTCCTCGGTGGGCCGGGCGGGAAGGTCATGTCGAGCGGGTCCGGCTCCTTCGGTGGCTGCGCCGGCGATGGAGCGGGAGGCCGCACGGACGTCGGCGTCGCCGGCGGTTGCCGTTCGCGGCGGCGCAGCCCGAAGTACATCCAACCCAAGACCGCCAGGGCGACAGCGAGGATTGCCACGAGGATGTCCAAGACCTGAATCATCCCCAGCAGCTCGTTGGATTTCGGCGACACGGTCCGCACGGCCACCGTGAACGTCGACGTCGCCGAGTTCCCGGCAGCATCTGTCACGGTCAGGCTCGCCGAGTACGTACCGGGGCGTGCGTACACATGGGTCGCGGTCGGAGTCGTCGCGGTCGCATTGTCTCCGAAGTTCCAGGCGTAGCCGGTCACCTCGACGTTGTCCGTCGAGGCGGATGCATCGAAGAAGAGCGGCTGGCCCTCATCGACCGTCCGGTCCCCGCCCCCACGCGGGACGGGGGCTTGCGTATCTCGCACGGTGACCGTTCGCGTGGCGCTCGCGGAATTCCCGGAGTAGTCCCAAACCGTCACGGTCGCCACGTAGGACCCGGCGTTCGGGTACGCATGGCTGCCACTGGCACCGGTTGCGCTCGAGCCGTCTCCAAAGTCCCAACTATAGCCCGCGATGCCGAGGTTGTCCGACGACCCACTTCCGTCGAACGACACGCTCGTCCCCTGGCCCACGGAGACCGAGGACCCCGCGTTCGCGGTGGGCGGGACGACGTCGAGGACGCTCCCGAAGACATCCTGACCGGACACGCGGGTGTCCAGCCATGCCGCGAAGACGTCTCCCGACGCGTCGATTCCGACGCTCGGAGAGAACTGGAAGTTCGGAAGCGAGTCATCGTTGACCTTCACGTTCGGGGACCAGGTGAGGCCATCCGTCGAGGAGGACTCATAAATGTCCCAGCTCGTGGATCCGGACGTGCGGGAGTCGGCCCAGGCCGTTACGATCTTGCCTCCATTCGCCGCAAGGCTCGGCACCCACTGGATCGCGGCGCCGAGATCGTCATTGACCTTCACGTTCGCAGCAAATGACGCACCGGCGTTGGTCGACCGGGTCGCATAAATGTCAGGCTGCGAGTTCGCGTTCCGGGAGTCGGTCCAGGCGACGTAGATGTTGCCGGAGACGTCCACCGCAATCGTTGGATCTTGCTGGTTGGCGCTGCCCGAGTCGTCGTTGATGTTGAAGCTCGGGGTCCACGTCGCGCCCCGGTCGGACGACTTCGAGAAGTAGATGTCCAGGCCTTTGGCCGGGGTTCGCGGGTCTCGCCAGACCACGTAGACATCCTCATTCAGCGCGACCGCGATCGCGGGGACGCCTTGTTCGGATGCGCCCGCATCGTTGTTCACGCGGGCGCTTGGGTTGAAGCTCAGCCCGCCGTCCGTCGAGTTCGCGTAGAAGATGTCCGGACCGAACACCCCACTCCGGGTGTCCGTCCACACGACGTGGACGAGGTGCGGGTTCACCGGGTCCACCGCGAGAGCGGGCTCCGATTGGCTGTTCGTCGTCACGTCGTTCACGCGGACGTTCGCGGAGAAGCTCAAGCCGCCGTCCGTCGACTTCGAGAAGAACACGTCATTGTTCCCGTTCCTCGAGTCCGTCCAGGCGATGTAGATCGCATTCGCCGAATCCAGCGCGAGGGCCGGTTCCGACTGGGACGCCCCGCCCGCATCGTTGTTCACGCGGATCGGGACGGACCACGTGCGGCCGTCGGAGGACTTCGTGAAGAAGATGTCCGATTGCGTGACACTCCCGCCCCAGCCGGTGAAGGCGAGGTACGCGACCCGATCCGAGCCGACCGCGAGGGAAGGCTCCGCGGCCCAGTACGCCGGGGGGCCGTCGACGATCGTCGCGGGACCGAAGTACGGGGCGGCGGGCGCCGCCGCGGCCGGCGGCACGAGGAGGCCCATCAGGGCCACCGCGAGCAGCGGGACGATCGCTCCCAGAATCATTCGACGCGTCGCGCGCACATGAACCGTGGGCACTCGAACCATGCTGGCCTGCTCCTGGGTCGTCCGCGGTCGACGGCGGACTATTTAATCGGCGTGGGGCGGGTATCGAAATTGAGACCGAAAGTTCAAGCCGGACATCTGGGCGGTGTTCGGGACTCAATCCTCCTCATCTCGCGGTCCGATACGTTCATTCTGCTGAGGACCCTACCAAGCCAACCGGGTCAACGTCGTGGAGAATGCGGACACGTCCGATCTCGGAGACACTTCAACCGGCTTTTCGAAGACAGCGCGCGGCCACGGAGCGGCGACCCTCGCGGAGCGGTTCATCCTCGCGTTTCGCCTGCCCTACGTCCTCGGATGCATCGTGGTGGGGTTCGGGCTGTTCGGGGTGTTTGATGTGGCGTTGTCCGCCTACGCCACGAACGGGGATCTCTCTGCCGCTATCGCCAAGGCGACAGCGTCCAACTCCCTATTGACCGATCTCTTGGTGACGTACTCGTTCTATGCCCCTCGCTACATGCGGCAACGGCTCGAGGAGGCCGGACGTTCCCTCTCGACTCTCCTGCCGGATCGGGACGGAGGGTTTCGTCGGATCTTCGATCGTCTCGCATCTCCCCGACCGCAGGTGATTACCTGGATCGTGTTCCTGGTCGCGCTCCTCTTGGCTGTCAATTTCTCCGCAATCGTCGGCGTGGCGCCGCCCTCGATTCAGTTCAACGCGGGTCCGGGTTCCGCCCTCGAGTTCTTCGCCGGAGCCTACGACATCGTCTCCGTCGCGGTGGCCACCTTGGGACTCTCCTCCGTGGTGTGGGCGTACTGGAGCATCACCCGGGGAATTCACCGGTTTGGAGACTCCCCCCTCCAGTTGCGCCCCTACTACGAAGACGCGTTCGCTGGCTTGAGGCCCGTCGGAGCCCTCGCGCTCTCCCTCGCCTTCGGGTATTTCGTCTTCATCGGATTGTTCATGCTCGTCATATTTGCCTCGCCGTCCGCGCCTACGACGGCGGACATCATTGGCATCGGCGGGTTTCTCTCAGGGCTGATCGTGATCGGCCTGGCCCTGTTTTTCCTCCCCCTTCGACGGCTCCATCGGCGGATGGTCGGCCAGAAGCAGGAGGAGAAAGGTCGACTCCGGCCGAGATTGGCGTCTCTCTTCGAGGACCGCTCCGTAGGGAACGACGCCGGCGACCTCGGCCACATGTTCCGACTCGACATGATGGACCGAAAGGTCGCTTCGATGGCCGTCTGGCCGTTCGATGTCGGCATCCTCGGAAGGCTGTCGGCGATCGCCTTGTCCGTGATCGCGATCCTCATTTCCCGGATCGTGGCCCTCTTCCTCCACATTTAGCTGAGGTGGGACCGCAGCCAACGAACCTGTATCCTTAAGAGGTCCACCACGGCTGCCGTCGCGAAGGGACATGGCGGGCGGCGAGATCGTCACCGAGTCCTTCGATTCGAAGGTGCTGAAGGGCAACCCCCTTGGAGATCCAACGAAGCGGGACATTACCATCTACCTCCCGGCGAGGTACGATCCGAACCGTCGCTACCCGGCGGCGTACGCGATCGTCGGGTACACGGGCACAGGGAAGTCGCTCCTCTCCATCGATCCGCTGGGGGAGAACCTGAAGGCAAAGTTGGATCGGCTCATCCGCACGGGAAAGATGGGCCCGATGATCGTCCCGATGGTCGACTGCTTCACGAAGGTCGGCGGGAATCAATACATCAACTCGACCGCGACAGGTCGCTACGACGACTACCTTCGAAAGGAAATCGTACCCTTCGTTGAGTCGAAGTATCGGATTTCACGTCGCGGAATCTGGGGCAAGTCCTCGGGTGGATACGGGTCGATCGTCCAAGGGATGCTCCATCCGGAGACGTGGTCCGCCCTCGTCGACCATTCCGGCGACGCGCTGTTCGAGTTCTGCTACATCATGGACTTCTCGAAGGCCCTCGCGGCGTTTCGAGAGCGCGGCGGGCCCGCGAAGTGGCTTCGATGGTATTGGCGTCAGCCGAACCGCCGGAAAGAGGGCATGTTCCCCGTCCTGAACACGGTCGGAATGGCAGCGCATTACTCGCCGAATCCAAAGAGCAACGAACTTCGCACGGACTTTCCGTTCGACTTGCAGACGGGCGAATGGCGACCGGAGGTGTGGGAGCGCTGGCGGCGCTGGGATCCCGTGAATATGGTCGACCGATATGTCCGGAGCCTGCGGCGGATGCGCCTCGTCTACATCGACTGCGGGACCTCAGACCAGTTCAATCTAATCTGGGGCGCCCGCGTCCTGCACGAGAAGCTCCTCGCCCGACGGATTCGGCATGTGTACGAAGAGTTCGACGACACCCATTCGAACATCTCGTACCGATATGACGTGAGCCTGCCGTTGCTGTCGAAGGCGCTCACTTAGTCGAACGATGCGGAACGGGCCAGAAACACTGTTTCAAATAGTCTGCGCATTCTCTCGGGATCGATGGCCCGCAAAGAGGTCCGGTTGACACGGGCAGCTCGCCGGCGCGCACGTCGGCGCAAGGGCGCCGGGCCATCCCATCGAATCAAGCGGCGCCGTCGGTAGGCTTTGCTTTGGCCGAATCGAGGGGACATGGAGAAGGACCCGGAGGGATGTGCGGTTTCTCCATGTAGGTTTGTGAGCGTCTGACAAAGAGCTCGCTCGGAGAGGTACACCAAGAGCAGGGGGTCGTCCCGTCCCGGCATGAGGGGGACCAACCGGCCCTCCTCCCTTTCCCCCTCTCGAGCTAATCCTTCCGCCTCACGACGATTCTCGAGCCCCCGGGATCGAGCTCCTTACGCTCGTACAGGCTCAAGTGACCCTATGGGATTGGTCACGCCATTGGCCTTACGACCAGTGGAGGCGCTTGTAACAGCGTAGGCAGATGAGGTCGTGGGGTGAGACCTCCTCAATCTTATGCTTCCATGCAGCCGGCCGGACCCATTCGAACCGTGTTTCTGCTCCGCACTCAGCGCATACGCCCATGGCTCACCTTCACTGCCTGATTCAACGAGGCTTGTCGAGGAGTTGCGGGCTGCCCGCTGACCTCCAGGATTCGTTTCTTGGTGAACTCAAGGAAATTAGCCGAGGCGTCGATCCCGATGGCTTTCCTCCCGAGTCTCAGTGCGACCACTGCCGTCGTGCCGCTCCCGACAAAAGGATCGAGCACGGTTCCGCCTCGCGGGCATGTCGCTCGGATTGGCAATTCAACTAATGCTTCGGGAAACACGGCATACTGATTCTCAGGAAAGCCGGAGTCCTCGACTGGAATGATCCAGACATCCGTCGGCACCCGGCCCCTCGGAGTTTTCAAGACGCCATTCTTCCCCAAAACCGGCGGCGACGAGGGATTTCTGATTGCATCCATGTCGTAGTAGGCGTCTTTACTTTTCACAAAGTGAAAGAGCTGCTCGTGGGCAGGAGTGAGTTTGTCCTTGGCCGCTCTAGGGAGGTGCGTAGGCTTGTGCCAGATCACCTCGCTTCTGATTTTCCATCCGATTTCTCGCATCGCGAATGCGACGCGCCACGGGATTCCCAGCCATTCCTTCCGTTCGCACTTGTCATCGAGATTGAGCCAGTAGCTTCCCGTGGGCCTTGTGACACGGTACACCTCTCCCCCGACGGACACGAGGGCTTCAACGTATTCCTCCACGGTCCTTTCGCTTCCGATTTCGTGGACAGTGTCGCCGACGTGCCGACGTCCGCTGTAGTACGGCGGGCTCGTGACGGTGCAATCCACGGAAGCATCAGCCAGGGTCCGGAGTACTTCTCGGGCGTCTCCAAGCAAGAGCCCACATTCCCGGCTGGCGAAGACGGAAGATACCACGTCCGAAGTAATCCCGGTCAGACCCATATACCCTTCTTGCAGCCCGCGAGACGCGCATTTAGTCACGCCCGTACACTATGCCTTACTTCCCCGTCTCCGGGCAAGGCCTCGTTTCCGCAACCAGTGGCAGATGGTACCTGTCGAGCAGCCGATGTATGGAGGGCGGTCGAATCTTCAAGCCCATGACCGAGGCGCAGTGGGAGGCCGCGAAGATCGTCCACGACAGGACCCCGCGATAGTCGCGGCTCTGCGCGTTGCCGCCGACCCGCTGATGGCGATGGCGACGTGGGAGGGAAAACGATCCGGCTAGGAGGGGTGGACCTTAGACGGACGGAGCAACCCTAAGCCTGCCGACGCGCCTTTCTCGCGAACAAGTTGACAAACGTCATGGAGAGGGCGAGGACGAGTTCGGCTTCCTCCCGATATGCCCTGAGGTCCGGGGCGAGCTTCTTGTCCTTGTCGAGTTTGTGGAGGAATTTCGAAGAGAAATCGAAGAGCGCGGCGAGCGAAGCCTGAATCTTGCCGACCGCATCGGTACTGTACCCGTCCGCAATGAGCAACTTCTCCAGCATGTCCCAATCGCGGAAGAGTTCGGAGATCGCTCGGCTGTCTTCCAGAAGGTCTGGCCAGTCTCCGCGCCTGTAGTCAGTCTCCATGTCCGTGAGCGCTTTGGTCGCGGCTGCGAAACGCGCCTTTAGGGGATCTGAAACCTGAAGGTGTTCGGGACTGGGCAGTTCCATCCAGATAGAGCGTCCGATACCAAGTGTTGGCGCGTAATCCTGTATCCAGTCGCTCGCTTTGACGATGGCCCAAACGTCGAAACCCTGCAAGATGACTTCCGCGAAGACCTTGCTTCCTTCGCCGGAAAGGACCCACATATCGGGAAAGCTGGGATTGTAGTCTCTGTCCAACTGATGCGTGACCACGTACATTTTCGGGTCCGCCACCCCCAAGTTCGGAAAGGCATTTCTGACGTTGAACGGTTCGTTCGCGGACATGTGCGAGAGGCTCACTTTCGGGTTTAGCCTCGTGACTTCGACCTCCGCTAAAAACTGCACGTCCCGTTTCTTGTCGGTCTCGCGCTGTCGCTCCACGTGGTTTATGGCCTCTCGAGTGAGCGGCACGACGCACTCGAAGATCGCCGTCTCCTGTCGCGGCTGCTCACTGAGGTCTCGGGCCGATAACGGAATCTGGACCGGTCCCGTTTGCTGTGAGCGCCTCGAAATGATGGAGCCGAGAAGCTTCGCGTCTCCCGCTCGAATCCAACCTCCGACGCCGATAGGAACCTCAAGGGGCAGTTGGTACGTCAGCGTCACGGTCAGGCCGATCCCGTAGAGCGCGGCGTTTTCCAGGTGGTGGGGAGACACCGTGACTTGCACGGATTCACCTTCCCGCTCGAAGCGCCCCCAAGGGATATGCTCCTTTCGGTAGGGCCGAGAAGTTGGTTCGTCACGCGCTCACCGGTACCTGGCTCGAAGCCTGAAGGGGTTCTACTGCAGAAGAACTGCATGAGGCCGAGCAGCAGCTTCGCGTCGTTCAGTCGCGGGTGTGTCCTGGCTCTCACCCAAACGTGCAATCGGCGGTGACCTTATCCATGACGCTCTTGAGGACAGCCAGCTCTTTTTGATTGAGTCGCGCGACGAAGAGATCGGAGACCCCGCGCAGGTGGACCGGCGTCGCCTCGGTCAGGCGGGCCATGCCCGCATCGGTCAATACGACCACGACACCACGTCCGTCCGCATCGGTGTCGGCTCGACGAACGAGGCCTTCGTCAACCAGCCGCGCGACACGGCGAGTCATGCCCGACCGCGAGATGAGCGCCCGGGCCGCGAGGTCGGTCATGCGCAGCTCGCCACCTGCGAGCGCCAGCTGAGCGAGCACGTCGAAATCGGCCAAGGCCAGGCCGGTCTTCTTTTCGAGATCCGTATCGAGTTGGCG
>Ga0209160_1000328_pt1 | contig 37979 bp, 34 predicted proteins | sample GraSoiAngelo_153_FD_186167 | JGI IMG/M metagenome (GOLD analysis project Ga0209160, IMG submission 186167) | Grasslands soil microbial communities from the Angelo Coastal Reserve, California, USA - 14_1009_12_40cm (SPAdes) (version 2) | ecosystem: Environmental > Terrestrial > Soil > Grasslands ...
GCTCGTGTACTGCTTCATCTGCTCGTAAAGATCCGCGTAGCCCATGCCGTGGGGTTTCGAGAAATCGATCTCGAAGCCGGACCCGGGCAGGGGCTCCCCGCCCGAGAGGCTGTACAGCTTGCCGGCGAAGTCGACTGCCATCCGGGCGGCGGCGTCGTGGGACGGCGTCCGAGCGCCGGTGACGGCCGCCTCGTTGAGCATATCCAGGGCGGCCGAGCTGTCGACGAGGTACCAGTCGCTGTAGCGGTCGCCGACTCTGAACGTCGATGAGCTGATGAATCCCTTAGGCGGCGAGCTCGCGAGCGCGACGTGGAAGCGCTTCAGCACGGCCTCGTACTCAGCGACGTCGACGCCGTCCGCTGGTCGATGGCTGAAGACGTAGGCAAGCATCAGCGTTTGACCGGCTTGGTGGCTCGCGAAGCTTTCGGTCCCTTGCCCGACTCGATGTACTTCTTCAGCGCCGCCATGTTCTGACGAATGCCCTCCGCGTACTGGCCCGAGAGCAAGCCGCCCGTGAAGCGCAGCAACCCGGTCAGCTCGTAATCCATCTCGTACACGACGTGGGTCCAACCATCCTTCTCCGTGTACGTGTAGGACCACTTGCCCTTCAACGGCCCGCGAACGAACGTGCCCGCGCACTTCTTCGGCTTGGTGTAGACGCTTTGCTCAACCTCGAGCGTCTCTTTGAACCCGCCGGGGAGCGCGAGGTGATAGCGGTAGCGCGTGCCCTTTCCCGGCGGATCGTTGTCGAGCTTGTCGATCTTCGCTACGTAGCTCGACCACTTCGGCGCGTTGGTCGCATCCTCCTGCACCACCGCCCAGACACGTTCCGCCGGCGCATCGATGTCGACTTCCTCTCGCAGCCTCGTCACCCTGCGATTATCAACCGAGTGAGCATCCCTCCCCGACCCGCAAGGGCACGAGGACTGGGAGCCCTCCGGCACCGAAACTACCGGCTGTTTCTGACCGGACAGATCATCTCGACGGTCGGGACCTGGATGCAGAGCGTCGCCATGCCGTGGCTCGCGCTCGAGCTCACGCACAGCGGCCTCCTGGTCGGGCTCGTCCTCGCCACCCAGTTCACGCCCGTGCTCCTGGGCAGCCAGCTCGGAGGAATCGTGGCGGACCGGTACCACAAGCGCAATGTGCTCCTGGCCACCCAGTCGCTGTTCACACTCCCGTCGTTCGCTCTATTTGCACTTTCCGCCACCGGCCACGCGCAGTACTGGATGGTTTTGGTGGCAGCGGCGGCGACGGGCACGATCAACCTCTTTGACGTCCCGGCGCGCCAGTCCTTCGTGATCGAGATGGTCGGCCGCCAGGACCTCATGAATGCCATCGCGCTCAACTCGTCGGTCTTCAACGCAGCCGCCGTGATCGGTCCGTCGATCGCGGGCCTGATCATCGGCGCGGTCGGCGTGCCGCTCTGCTTCCTGGCCAACTCCGTCAGCTACCTGGCGGCGGTGGGCGCGCTCCTGACGATGAAGGACCTGCCGGCGATCGTCCCCGAGCGGCAAGCCCAACCCTGGCTCGAACGAATCGCGCAAGGCGCGTCGTATGCGCGAAAGGAACCCGTGGTCGGAATGCTGCTCGTCGCGGTCGCCGTTTTCTCGCTCTTTGCGATGAATCGCTTGACGCTGATCCCGCTATTCGCCGACCAGGTGCTCCACGTCGGCGCTCGGGGCTTCGGTTTCCTCTTGGGCTCGATGGGCCTGGGCGCACTCGCTGGTGCGCTGACCCTGGCGTATTCATCGTCGCTCGGCGCAAATCCGCGGCGGCAGTTCTGGATGGCCATGATCTGGGTGGGGGCGCTGCTCGTCTTTTCGGTGTCGAGGGTTTATGGGCTCTCGCTGATCGCCCTGTTCGTCGCGGGCTACTGCCAGATCTCGTTCGTAGCCACCGCCAACAACCGCATCCAGACCATCGCACCGGACAACCTTCGCGGCCGCGTCATGGCCCTGTACGCGCAAGCACTGATCGGGGTCGGGCCGATCGGCAGCCTGCAGGCCGGCGCGCTCGCAACGCTTCTAGGGGCCCCGGGCGCGATGGCGATCGGTGCTGTTGTCGCCGGGGCGGTGATCGTCTGGATCCGGCTCTATCGCCCGGAGGTCTTCGCTCCTACCTAGCCAAAGCGCACCTCGACGATCGCTGCGAGCGCGAGGGCCGGGACGATCCATCGAAGCGAGCGCATGTAATCGGCGACCGCGGCCAGGATGCGGGCGGTCCATCCTCCCTCGGGCTCCATATGAATGGCCGAGGCCCCGATCTGGATCACCAGCCCGCCGGCCACGATCGCGGCCGGGATCTCGAGCAGGCCGTTCGGAACGACGCCGCCGAGCGCCACGCTCCACGACGTAAGCGCAGCCGCGTAGCCGAGCAGGAAGCCGGGCAGGAATGTGAGTGCGAAGCCGCTCAGACCGGCGGTGAATACGGCCAACACCGCCGCGAGCAGGAAGGCGAGCAGGTTGTGGCCGAAGATGCCGATGATCTCTTGGCCCTGGGTCGCGCCGCCGGATGCATTTATAAGGCTCGAAAGCACGGGCTTGACCACCGCGCCGGGTACGGCTGCGGTCTTGCCGGCAAGAAAACCGACTGCCGCACCGCCGGCGAAGCCGACCGCCGCAAGCCCGACCGGCCAGCGTCTCAGCCACACCAGGCGGACGATTCCCGGCCGGCCACCAAAGCTCCATTTCACCGCCGCCATCGCACGCCGGAGCGGTTTACGCAACCCGACCTCACGCGCCAGCAACGCCTCGCGCGAGAATCCGGCGAGTCCCATCCGCAAGAGGACCACGGCGAGGACGATCATCAGAGCCGCGAATCCCCACAGGAACTCGGGCCGGCCGATGAGGATGAGCGCCGCCTCGACCTGAAGGACGACGGACATCGGCAGGATGATGAAGGAGGCCATCACGTTGGCCGCCCGCATCGTGCGCGCGTTGAGGCTGATGATCACCGCGCCCGCGACCATCGCCGCCACCTGACAGATCGTCGACACCGCCAGCGCCACCAGCACGCCGAGCGGGAAGTAACCAAGGCCCGGAAAGACTGCCAGGCAGTAGACGATCAAGCCGCCGTAGCACAGGCCCAGCGAGACCACGAGCACGGCCGCGACCTTGCCTGCGTAGATCTCCGCCTCTCTCAGCGGCGTCGACAGGAGCACCTCCAGCGTCGTGCGCTCGCGTTCTCCCACGAAGGCCTCCAGCGCGAGCACCAACGAGAAGCTCGCCGGAATGAAGACGACGAAGAACGCGCCCACGACAGCCAGCCGGTTGACGACCGCCGTACCGCCACCGAAATACGCAAGGGCGCGGATGCCGATCGCGCTGGCGATCGGTATCGCCACGGTGAGCGCGACCATGGCCAGGATGAGGCGCAGCTCGCTGGTCGCGTCGCGCAAGTCGCGCCGCGCCACGAGCGCAGCCTTATGCCGATCGAGGTTCAGCAAGCTCATGGTGGTTGCCCACTATCGCGAGGTAGATGTCTTGCAGCGTCGGCAGCTCGCGAAGCTCTCGGCGCGTCTTGAGACCGGAGCGGCGGCGGAGCTCGGCCATGTCGCCGACCGCCAGCGCGCGACCCGACGACATGATTCCAATCTGCTCCCCCAGGACCTCGGCCTCCTCCATGCTGTGCGTGCATATGACGAGCGCGCACCCGTCCTTCTGCAGGCCCTTCAAGTAATCCCACGCGCGACGGGCGCTGTCGGGATCGAGCGCGGACGTCGGCTCGTCGGCCAGGACGAGTCGTGGTCGATGCAGAGTGGCGCGGATCAGAGCGACTTTCTGACGCATGCCTTTCGAGTACGTGCCCAGCCAGCGATCGGCGGCGTCGAGCAGGTCGAACTTTCCGAGCAGGTCTTCGATTCGGCTGCGCCGCAGGGCAGGCTCGAGGTCGTAGATCGCGCCGAAGTAATCGAGGTAGGTTCGAGCCGACATGCGCTCGTACAGACCCGGGACCTCGGGCATCATCCCCACCTTGGCGCGCACCGCGGCGGGGTCGGTTGCGGCGTCGGTGCCGTCGACCTTCACCGAGCCCGACGTCGGCACCAGCACGCCGGCCATGCAGCGCAGGGCGGTCGTCTTGCCGGCGCCGTTGCGACCGAGAAGGACCAGGCAGCTGCCTTCGCCCACCCGCACCGTCAGGTCGCGGAGAGCCAGCACCTCGCCGTACCGCTTGGCGAGCCGATCAACCTCGAGCACGCTATGGATTCTGAACGGCGGATCGTTCAGTTATTTGTGCGCGTTTGGCGCCAAACGCGCGTTTCAGGTCAAGGAATTTCGCGCTTTTTGATCAAGGCGTGCGAAATGTGGACGTCTCTCCTTTCAGTCGCGCGGTAAGTAGCGCGGTAAGTCCGCCAGCGATGCGAAGCCGTTCTCGGCGAGGTAGGCGGCGATGCCGTCGTGGACCTCGGCGATGGCGCCCGGATTGACGAACGTCGCCGTCCCCACCTGCACCGCGGCGCAGCCCGCGACCAGGAACTCGAGCGCGTCTTCGGCGCCCATGATCCCGCCGATCCCGATCACAGGGATGATCACCGCGCGGGCCGCCTGGTGCGCGAGGTGCACCGCCAAAGGGCGGATCGCAGGGCCTGATAGGCCGCCGGTGCCAAAGCTCAACCTCGGCTGCCGCGCGTTGAGGTCGATCGACATGCCCACGAACGTGTTGACGGCGCACAGCGCGTCGGCGCCGGCAGCTTCACACGCGCGCGCGATCACGGCGATGTCGGTCACCATCGGCGTGAGCTTCACCCACACCGGGAGGTCGGTACGTTTTCGAACCGCCTCGGTCACCGCGGCCGCGGCTCGGGGGTCGTTTCCGAAGTACAGGCCGCCCTGCTCGACGTTTGGGCACGAGATGTTGATCTCGAATCCCGCGACACCAGGCACGCCGTCCAGCCGCGCCGCCAACTCGCCGTACTCGGCAGCGCTCTCGCCGTTGACGTTCACGAAGACCGGGAAATCCCACTCCGCCCACTGCGGGGCGTAGTCACGGATCAACCCTTCGACGCCGGGGCCCTGTAGACCGATCGCATTTAGCATCCCGGAAGGCGTCTCCGCGATTCGCGGGGGTGGCGTGCCGGCTCGAGGGCGCAGGAAGATGCCTTTGGAGACCATCGCGCCGAGAGCACGCCGCTCGAGCAGAGGCACCTCGGTGCCATAGCCGAACGTCCCCGAGGCGGCCAGCACCGGTCCACGCAGCCTGAGTCCGCCGACCTCGACTGACATGTCGAGAGTCATGCTGTCAGGGCGTACGGGAGGTGCGACGGCAGCATCGCCCACTCGATGTCCGCCGCGCGGTAGACAGGTCCGTCCTTGCAGGCCCGGTCGTACCCGCCGCGCACGAGCGGCACCGCGCAGCCAAGGCAGACGCCCGTGCCGCAGCCCATGTATGTCTCGACCGCGACCTGGGCGTCGGGCCACCGCGATGCGGCGACAGCGAGCATCCGGTTGGGGCCGCACGCCAGGACCAGGTCCACGTCGGGCACGGCCGCGACCGCGGTGCCCGCAAAGCCACGCGAGCCATCGTCCGTGGCCCAGATGACCTCGTCGCCGTCAGCTTCCGAGCAAAGCTCGTCGGCGGTGCGTGCACCATGCACCCACGTGACCTGCATCCCCGCCGCCCGCGCGTCGCGAGCCGCCAGCGCCATCGGAGCGACGCCCAGACCCCCGCTCACCAACGCCACCGAACGCGGGCCCGGCGCCAGGTCGAAGCCGTGCCCGAGAGGGCCAAGGCAGCTGATCGTTTCACCCGCCTTCATCTGCAGAAGCTGCGCGGTGCCAGTGCCGACTGCTTTGAGGATCACCTCGATTCGGTCGCCATCGATCTTGTAGACCGAGAACGGGCGCCGCAGCAGGGGCCCACCCGCCCAGCCGAGGTTGACGAACTGGCCGGCGCGAACCAGGTGGGCGATCTGCGGCGCGTCCATGGTGATCACGAACATCCCGCGCGCGACCTCGCGGCGCGCGACGAGCCGCGAATCAAGCAGGAACACCGGCCCTCCACTCCTCGATCGTGCGCACTTCCATCTCGTCTGGTGCTGTCGCGGCCGATTCGACCAGCGCGGCGGCAGTGTCCAGCGAAGTCAGGCACGGGATGCGCCGCTCGACGGCGGCGCGCCGGATCTCGAAACCATCTTTGAAGACCGGCCCGCCTGCGTCACCGCCGTCGGTGTAGATGTTCGACATGGTGTTGATGACGAGGTCGACCTGGCCACTCGTGATCGCGTCGAGCACGGTCGGACCCTCTTCGCCGATCTTGGCCACGACCCGCGGCGAAAAGCCGGCCGCCTGCAGCGCCCGCGCGGTCCCCTCTGTGGCCACCAACGTGCATCCCATCTGCACGAGGCGCGAAACGATCGGAAAGATCTCGGGCTTGTCCGCGTCCGCGATCGTGAGCAGCGCGGCTCCGCCTGGGCGGATGTGAACCCCGGAGGCGGCAAAGGCTTTGCGCATCGCGGCCGCGAGCGTGCGATCGATCCCGATCGCCTCGCCAGTCGATTTCATCTCCGGCCCGAGGTACGAATCGACCGCCGGCAGCTTGTTCATGGAAAAGACCGGGGCTTTGACGGCAACGAGAGCGCGCGCCGGCACCAGCCCTGTGCTCCAGCCAATGGCCGACAGCTTCTCACCGAGCATTACCCTTGTCGCCATCTGGACCATCGGCACGCCGGTGACCTTCGATAGGAATGGCACGGTTCTCGACGCGCGCGGGTTCACCTCGAGCACGTGCACCTTGCCTCGATGGACGACGTACTGCACGTTGACCAGGCCGCGCAGTCGCAGGTGGCGGGCGATGCGGACCGTGTAATCGACGATGTCGTCGAGCTCGGACTCTTCGAGGCCGGGTGCTGGATACACCGCATACGAGTCACCCGAGTGCACGCCCGCCCGCTCGACGTGCTTCATGACACCCGGGATCACCACCGTGTCGCCGTCGGTGACCGCGTCGACCTCGACCTCGTCCCCCTGGAGGTATTTGTCGACAAGAACCGTACCGCGAGGCATCGCGTTGATCGCCCACACCATGTAGCGCTGCAGCTCGCGGCGGTCGTGAACTATCTCCATCGCGCGGCCGCCGAGGACGTACGAGGGGCGCACCAGGACCGGGTAGCCCGCGCGCTCGGCGATGAGGACCGCCTCCTCGACCGTCGTGGTCGTCCCGCCCACCGGCTGCGGGATCCCGATCGCATCGAGTGCAGCCGCAAAGGCGCGGCGGTCCTCGGCGAGATCGATGGCCTCGACCGCGGAGCCCATCACCGGAACGCCACGCTGCGCGAGCGGCTCGGCCAGGTTGATTGCGGTCTGGCCTCCGAACTGGACCAATGCACCGGCGACGTGCTCGGCTTCGGCAACGTGCGCCGCGCCATCGATGTCCAGCGGGTCGAAGTACAGTCGATCCGAGGTGTCGAAGTCGGTGGACACCGTCTCGGGGTTCGAGTTGACGAGCACGGCGCGCACTCCGGCTTCGCGCAGCGACCACGCAGCGTGGACCGAGCAGTAGTCGAACTCGATGCCTTGACCGATGCGGATCGGACCCGAGCCGACGACGAGCGCGGAGCGGGCGTCGACCGGTTCGCTCTCCGTCTCCTCTTCCCAGCAGGAGTAGTAGTAAGGAGTCGCGGCCTCGAACTCCGCCGCGCAGGTATCGACCAGCTTGTAGGTGGGCGCCGCTTTCTCCACGGTGTCGCCTCTCAGGCCAGCGATCATCGCGTCGGAGAAGCCGGCTCGGCGAAGCTCGCGCACGTCGCCCTCTTTCTCAAGCCGCGCGATCGTCGCGAGCCGGTCGATGAACCAGCGATCGATTCCGCTGCGCCTGGCGAGCTCAGTGGGTTCGGCTCCGTTCCGAAGCGCGTGGAGCAGAGCGAAGAGACGCCGGTCGTTTGGCTCGTCGATGAGCTGGGGGCGCTCCAGGTCCGCGGCTGCTGGTGGCTGCTGCTCGAGCGAGCGCATTGCCTTGACCAGCGCGGCTTCGAAGGTCCGCTCGATCGCCATGACCTCGCCGGTCGAAGCCATCTGGGTGCCCAGGCGCCGGTCGCCGGCCGGGAACTTGTCGTACGGCCATCGCGGGATCTTCACTACGCAGTAGTCGAGCGCCGGCTCGAACGCGGCGAACGTGCGCCCGGTGATCTCGTTCCGGATCTCCTCGAGCCGCCTTCCGACCGCCACCTTCGCCGCGACCCGCGCGATCGGATAGCCGGTCGCCTTCGATGCAAGCGCCGACGACCGGCTCACACGCGGATTGACCTCGATCACGTAGTAGGTCGAGCTGGTCGGATCCAGCGCGAACTGCACGTTGCATCCGCCCTCGATCCCGAGCGCCCGGATGATGCGGATCGCAGATGAGCGGAGCATCTGGTGGTCTCGATCGGTGAGGGTCTGCGCCGGCGCGACCACGATCGAGTCACCCGTGTGGACGCCCATCGGATCCAGGTTCTCCATGTTGCAGACCGTGATGCACGTGTCGGCTGCGTCGCGCATGACCTCGTACTCGATCTCTTTCCAGCCCCACAGGGAGCGCTCGATGAGCACCTGGTGAATAGGGGACGCTTCAAGTCCGCGCTGCGCGATGGTTTTCAAATCCGCGTCGTTGGTCACGAAACCGCCTCCGGTCCCGCCCAGCGTGTAAGCAGGCCTGATTACGACCGGCAGGCCGTTCTCGGCCACGAACCCGATCACCTCATCGATCGAACCGCAAACGCGCGATAGCGGAACCGGTTCTCCGATCTTCTCGAGCATCTCTTTGAATGCCTGGCGGTCCTCGGCCTTGCGGATGGTTTCGATGCCGGCGCCGAGGAGGCGAACGTGGTGCCGCTCGAGCACGCCGGCGTTGGCGAGCTCGGTCGCGAGGTTGAGGCCTGTCTGGCCTCCGAGCGTGGGCAGCAGTGCGTCCGGCTTTTCGCGCGCGATCACCCGCTCGACCGCCTCGACGGTCAGCGGCTCGAGGTAGACGCGGTCGGCGACCTCCTCGTCGGTCATGATCGTGGCCGGGTTGGAGTTGACGAGCACGGTCGTGATGCCTTCCTCACGCAACGCCTTGCACGCCTGGGTGCCGGCGTAGTCGAACTCCGCGGCCTGGCCGATGACGATTGGTCCCGAGCCGAGGATGAGAACTTTCTTCGGCCGTTCCGGTTGCGAGGCCCCGCCGACCGCTTTCATTACTGGGCGTCGCTCGCGGGTCATCTCGACAAACCGATCGTAGAGGTGCTGGTTGTCCTGCGGCCCCGGGCAGCCCTCCGGGTGGTACTGAACGCTGAAAGCCGGCAGCGCGCGGTGGCCGAGGCCTTCGACCGACCCGTCGTTCAGGTTCCGCTGTGAGACGAAGAAGTCACCGGGAGGCAGCGAGGACGCGTCGACCTGGAACTCGTGGTTCTGGCTGGTGATGTGCACCCGACCGGTTTCCACGTCTTTGACCGGGTGGTTGGCGCCGTGATGGCCGTAAGGCAGGCGCGACGTGCTGGCCCCGGCGGCGCGGCCCATGACCTGGTGGCCCAGACAGATTCCGAACATCGGGATGCGCCCGAGCGCCTGGCGCGCCAGCTCGACCGGCCCCTCGAGAACCGCCGGGTCACCGGGCCCGTTCGAGAGCACCAGGCCGTCGACACCGGCAGAGGCAACGTCCGACCAGGTCGCGGTGTGTGGAAGCACGATCACGCGGCATCCGCGCTCCCGCAGCGAGCGGAGGATGTTCAGCTTGACGCCGTAGTCGACGACCGCGATCGTCAGGCCTGTTCCGTCCGCCGTGTGCGACGGGCGAAGCTCGGGCGGGAGGGGATCGAGCCACTCTTCGGTCGTCGTGCGCGACGTCTCCGCGACCAGGTCCTGCTCGGAAAGCGGGGTCACTCGACGCGCTGCCGCGGCCAGGCCGTCCAGGCGCTGTGCATCCGGACGCGACTCCTCATGCGTGAGGACGGCGCGGAGCGCTCCGTGCTTGCGTATGTGCCGGGTCAGGGCGCGCGTGTCGATGTCGGTGATCGCGGGTACGCGCCATCGCCGTAGGTATTCATCCAGCGACGCCTCGCTGGAGTGGTGGCTTGGCGTCGGGCACGCCCAGCGCACGATGAGCGCACGCGCCCACGGGCGCGCCGATTCCGCATCGGCGTCGCGGACTCCGTAATTGCCTTGCAGCGGGTATGTCATGCACACCATCTGCCCGGCGTAAGAAGGATCGGTCAGGACCTCCTGGTAGCCGGTCATGGCCGTGTTGAAGACGACCTCACCCTCGCCGAGACCGTCGAAGCCCAGCGCCTCGCCCACGAAGGCTCGACCGTCTTCGAGGACCAGCGCGGCGTGGCGATTCTTAGATGGCAACGATCACCGCCTGGTCGATGCCGTCCTCCTCGGCGACGAGCACCTCGATCCGTTCCGTGTCCGACGTGGGGACGTTCTTGCCGACGTAGTCGGGCCGTATCGGAAGCTCGCGATGGCCCCGGTCCACAAGAACCGCCAGCTGGATCGCCCTCGGTCGTCCGAAGTCCATCAGCGCATCCATCGCCGCGCGCGCGGTCCGTCCGTGGTGGATGACGTCATCCACCAGGACGACCACCTTGCCGTCGATGTCGGGCACGTCGGACGGGCCGCTGTGCGCGGGCACGCGCAGATGGCGGTCGTCGCGGTGCTTGCTGATGTCGAGCGCGCCTACCGCCACCGGCGCCCGCTCGAGCTCCATCAGGCTGTCCGCAAGCCGGCGGGCGAGATGATCTCCCTTGGCCATGACGCCGACCAGCACCAGGTCGCCGGCGCCACGGTTCCGCTCGAGGATCTCGTGCGCGATGCGCGAAAGCGAACGCCGGATCTGCTCGGCGTCCATCACCGTGGCCTTGAGCCGTCCTTGCTGAATCGCGCTCATGCCAGCAACTTGTCCAGCAGCGCCATGCGGATGTACAAACCGTTGCGGGCCTGGCGGAAGTAGGCCGCACGCGGATCGGCGTCGACCTCGGGTGCGATCTCGTCGACCCTGGGCAGCGGGTGCATCACGATCGCCTCCTTCTTCATCTGGGCAAGCGTCGACGCGTCGATGCGATAGACGCCCTTGAGCGCGAGGTAGGAGGCCTCGTCGCTGAACCTTTCCTTCTGGATGCGGGTCTGATAGATGACGTCCACCTGGGGCAGGACCTGATCGAGGTCCTGGGTTTCGACCCACGGCACGTGGTGCTCGTCGAGGTGCTCTTTGATGTCCTCCCTCATCGCCACCTGCGGGGGCGCGACGAAGCAGATGCGGATGTCGCGGAACTTGCTCAGCAGGTAGGTCAGCGAGCGGACCGTGCGCCCGTTGGCGAGGTCTCCCACCATGGCGATGCGGATGCCGTCGATGTGTCCAAGCTCGTCTCGGATCGTGTAGAGGTCGAGCAGAGCCTGTGTCGGATGCTGGCCTGGCCCATCGCCGGCGTTGATGACCGGCACCAGGCTCACCGCCGCCGCTCGCCGGGCCGCGCCTTGCTCGTTGTGTCGCAGGACGATGACGTCGGCGTATCCGCTGACGATGCGGATCGTGTCCTCGAGCGTCTCGCCCTTGGCCGCGGACGAGAACTCGCGCGCGTTGTCGGTGCCCATCGTGTCACCGCCGAGCCGGAGCATCGCGGCCTCGAACGAGAGGCGTGTACGGGTCGACGGTTCATAGAACAGCGCCGCCATCACCCGGCCGTTGAGGCGCCCCGAGAAATGATGAGGCTGGCTCTTGATGTCATCGGCTCGATCCAGGAGCTCTTCGAGGAGAGGCCTCGAGAACTGCTGGCTCTCGATCACGTGCTGAAGGCGACTTCCGATCGCCATGAAAAATCCTCCTTCCCGACCTCTCTTGGATCGGACTTAAAGGAACCCCGGCGCGTCGCGCCGTTCGGCGAAGTTTATCAGCTACCGTAGGTGAACATGAACAAACGCCCGGGGCACGTCGAGGTGACGACCGAGGTCGGCTTCTGCTCGTTCTGCGGCCGCCCGCGCACCCTGCGCCGGGAAGCGCACCAGCTCGGCACGCTGGTGCGCACGCTCGTCACGTGCGAGACATGCCACCGCACGCTTTCGAGCACGATCGGAATCGCGACCGCCGAAACGGCCGAGCCGGCCGAGGCCGCCGCGGTAGAGCCTGTTGCGGTGCAAGCCGAGGCCACGCCGACATCAAAACCAACCGCCAAACGCAAGCCGGCGGCCGCGAAGGCGGCTGCTCCGAAGAGCCGAGCAACTAAAAAGCCCAAGTGACCGAGGCGGCGGTTGCGGTCGAGCGCCTCGAGAAGACGCTCGGAAAGAACAGGGTGCTTCGGGGCATCTCGTTCTCAGCCCAACCCGGCGAGATCTTCGGCCTGCTCGGCCCGAACGGTGCGGGCAAGACCACCACGCTACGCATCATCAGCACTCTGCTGTCACCGGACAGCGGAACGGTCGAGCTCCTCGGATTCGACACCCGGAAAGCACCCGAAGAGGTCCGCCGTCGTATCGGAGTCGTCACGGCCGACATCGGCGTGTATCCACGACTCTCGGCGCGCGAGAACATCGTCTACTTCGCGCGCTTGAGCGAGGTGCGGGAGACGGACCTGAGGCGCCGAGTCGACGCGGTCATCGAGCGCCTCGACATCGGTTCGTTTGCCGACCAGCGCGCCGAGAGCCTGTCATCGGGGCAAAAGCAGAAAGTTGCGATCGCGCGCGCGATCGTGCACGACCCTCAGGTGCTCATGTTCGATGAGCCGACCTCCAACCTCGACGTGCTCGCCTCGAGAGAGGTTCGCGAGTTCATGGTCGAGTCGAAGGGCCGGGGCAAATGCGTCATCTTCTCGACCCACGTCCTGCACGACGCCGAGCGCCTGTGCGACCGCATCACGATCCTCCACGAGGGTCAGGTGGTGGCAAGTGGAACGACCACCGAGGTTAGAGGCGCCGAGCCTGAGCTGGAAGACGCGTTTCTCGATCTCGTGGGTGCGAAGTAGTGCGCGCGGCCTGGATCGTCTACAGGAAGGAGCTGATCGAAATCCTGCGCGACCGCCGCACGCTGATGGCGATCGGGATCGCCGCGCTCGCGACGCCGGTCGTGCTGAGCGTGATCTCTCAGATCGCATCCCGAACCGCGACCCAGGTGTACACGATCGGCTACACCGGCGACATCCCGGTCGGGCTCGACGTGCTGTTCGAGGCGACGAGCTTGAAGCTCGTGCCTGTGGCCGATCCGGCTGCCGCCGCCAAACAGCAGGTGGACATCGGGGTGGCTTTCTTGCCCGGCGGCGAGATCGACGAGTACTACGACCCCAGCCGGCAGAGCGCGCAGATCGCGTCCACCCGACTGGAGACGATCCTCGGCCAGTACGACGCGGCGCAGGCGGCCGCGGCGCTGAGGACCCGCGGCATCGACCCGGGCATCCTGACCCCGCTCCACCTGGTCGCCCACCCGCTGAGCTCGCCGGTCCAGGCCGCTTCGAACTCCTTCCTGAGCTTCTTCCTGCCGTACATCCTCATCACGATGATCCTCACCGGCGGCTTCTCGGCCGCACTCGACAGCACCGCCGGCGAGCGCGAACGCAAGACGCTCGAGAGCCTGCTCCTCACCCCTGCCCCACGGTCGCGCGTGCTGCTGGGAAAGATCGGGGCAGTCACCACCATCAGCCTCGTGGCGGCGGTGGCGGCCATCGGGTCGATGTTCCTCGCGCTCACTCAGGTCTCGCTGCCAGGGCCTTCCGGGTCCACGCACATCAGCCTCAGCCCGGTTGCCATTCCGATCATGGTCTGGGTCGCGCTCCTGATCGCAATCAGCTTCAGCTCGGTCACCCTTGCGCTGGGGACGCTTGCGAAGTCGTTCCGCCAGGGCCAGGCCTATGTGACTCCGCTGTACTTCATCACCATCTTCCCGGCGTCGATCATCCTGTTCATCCCGGACTTCAATCCCAGCCTGGCGTACTACTTGATCCCCATCCTCAACGCGGTCCTGGTCCTGCGGGACGCAATCGTCCACAACACGGTGGTGTGGCCTACGCTCGCGGTCACCTCGATCAGCCTGGTCGGGACCGGCGCTCTTTCGTGGTATGCGGCGCTCCGGCTTTTCACCCGGGAAGCTCTTTTAACGCGGTCCTAGATGTCGGCCGCGTGGCAGACTGTGTTTAGAGGAACCTGGATGCAGCGGGACGATCGACCTCGCAGCCTGGAGCGCAAGAGCATGGAGACGATCTTTGCTCCCCTGGACGACAACGAGCCACTGCCGCGCGAGCTGATCCAGGAGGCACGCCGCTACCGGGCCCTCGGCAGGCGCGAGCTCGCAGGAGCGCTGTGGTTGCCGGTTTTCGCAGCGGTGCTCGTGCTGGCCGGATGGGCAAACGTAAACGGGCCGGTCGTGCTCGCCGTCCTGGCCATCCTCCTGATCGGCTTTGTCGCGTTCGCCATGTCCGGCGAGCGCAAGTAGCCCCTGAAATAGCCACCGGCCGTCAGGGGTAATAATTCGCGCATGACTCAAGCTGTGATCGCTGCGTTGGGCCGCTCCGCGATCGGCAGGGCTCGCAAAGGCTCCCTCGTCTACGTCCGGCCCGACGACCTCGCGGCTTACGTCGTCACGAAGGTGCTCGACCAGCTGCCACAGCTCGAGCGCTCGGAGATCGAAGACCTCATCTGCGGCTGCGGGCTGCCCGGCGGCGAGCAGGGGCACAACATCGGACGCGTCGTTTCGATACTGAGCCGGCTCGACGTCCCAGGCGTCACCGTCAACCGGTACTGCTCGTCTTCGCTGATGACCACGCGGATGGCGGCGCATGCCATCGAGGCCGGTGAAGGCGACGTGTTCCTGTCCGTCGGAGTCGAATGCGTGTCTCGCTATGGCAGCGGCTATCCCGATGCGCCCGACACGTACAACCCGCGGTTGGTGCCTGGGAACGCCGAGGAGTACCCCGAGATCTACATCGCCATGGGCCAGACGGCCGAGAACGTGGCGCGGCGCGAGAAGATCAGCCGTGAGGAGCAGGACCGCTACGCGGTCAAGAGCCAGAATGCGGCGGTCAAGGCCCGTGACGACGGCTTCTTCGACCGGGAGATCATCCCCGTCCCGCTGCCGAACGGCGAGATGTTCACCAAGGACGACGGCCCGCGTCCGGGCACGACCGTCGAGGTGCTGGCGACCCTCAAGCCGGCCTTCCGCGAGGACGGCACGGTCACGGCGGGCAACTCGTGCCCGCTCAACGACGGGGCCGCGGCGGTGGTGGTCATGTCAGAGCGCAGGGCCAAGGAGCTGGGCATCCAGCCGCTGGCTCGCGTGGTCTCGACCGGGCTGACTGCACTGGAGCCGGAGTTCATGGGGTTGGGCCCGATCGAAGCTTCGAAGCAGGCGCTCAAGCGCGCGAAGATGACGATCGACGACATCGACATCGTCGAGATCAACGAAGCGTTCGCGGCGCAGGTCATCCCGTCGGCGCGGGGGATCGGCGTCGACCCCTTCAGCGACAAGCTCAACCCGCACGGCGGCGCGATCGCGCTCGGCCATCCCTTCGGCATGACCGGGGCTCGCATTCTCTGCACGCTCCTGAACGGCCTCCGTGAGAAGGACAAGACCTACGGGCTGGAGACAATGTGCGTCGGCGGCGGCCAAGGGATGGCCATGATCGTGGAGCGCCTGAACTAGAGATTTATGAGGGAGCTGCGCCCATTCCGGTGTATCGATGGGATTGTTCTAGAAGCTGTCTCCCCACCACGACTGGGAGTTCTATAGAACAAAGTCGCGACCGGGCAAAGCCCGATCGCCCTAGCCACGCGGGCCCTCTTAGAGTTTCGCGGGCTCCGGCGCAGCCTGGCTCAAAGCGTCGAGGAGCCTGCGCAAAACCTTCGTCAGGGCCGCTCGCTCTTCCGCGGTGAAGTCGGTCAGGATCGCGTCTTCCAGGGATTCACGCGCCTTCTCGGCGCGTTCGACCGCGACGCGGCCCGCGGGGGTGATCTCCACCAGGTGACGCCGGCGATCGTGCGCGTCGCGGCGCCTGACTGACAGCCCGGCCGCCTCGAGCTCGTTCAGAAGCAGCACCACGCTGTTCGCGTCGATCAGCAGAGCGGTCTCCAGCTCCTGCTGGGAGACCCCGCCATTGCCATGGTCCCGGACGTAGCCGAGGAGCAGGAACTGCTTGAGGCGCATGCCCAGCAGCTCCTCCGAGGTGCGCCGGTGCAGGGCCTTGGAGATCTGGGTGATCAACGCCACCAGCCCCGTATTCGAACCGCTTTCCATCTTGACCACTTCTGATCCTACCACCAGATGAGAATCATTCCCACCCTTCAGATAATCCATGCAATAAGTATCGTAATGATCCTGTTATAGTGATCGTCACGTAAGTTGGTTCGTCTGTGGAGGCGTCATGAAAATACATTCTTCGGCACTGCGACCCGATAGCCGGCGCTGGCTCGCGCTGATCGTGGTTTGTTTCGGGCAGCTCATGATCGTTCTCGACTCGACGATCGTGAACGTCGCGCTGCCTTCGATCCAGCGCGACCTGCACTTCAGCCAGGCCGACCTCACGTGGGTCGTGAACGCCTACCTGATCACCTACGGGAGCCTTCTCCTGCTGGCTGGACGGGCCGGCGACCTCATCGGCCGCAAGAGGGTGTTCCTCGCCGGGGTGGTGGTCTTCACGATCGCCTCGGTCCTCAACGGGTTCGCCCCCGACGCCTCGTCGCTGGTGGTCGCCCGCTTCCTTCAGGGCGCCGGTGGTGCGCTCTCGGCGGGGGTCATCCTCGCCCTCATCGTCACCGGCTTCCCCAAGCCGGTCGAGCGCGCTCAGGCGATGAGCATCTTCACCTTCGTCATCGCCGGCGGCGGCTCCATCGGCCTGCTCGCGGGCGGGCTGCTGACGGAATCGATCAACTGGCACTGGATCTTTTTCATCAACCTTCCCATCGGTGTGGCGACATTCGTGGCCGGAGCGGTGCTGATCGACGAGACGGAAGGCATCGGCCTGGGGCGAGGAGTGGACGTCATCGGCTCCATCCTCGTGACCGCGGCGACAGTGCTCGGCGTATACGCGATCGTGACCGCCGCAACCTTCGGTTGGACCTCGGACCACACGATCGGATTTGGCTCCGCTGCGATATTCCTCCTGATCGTCTTCTTCTGGCTCGAGGCACGTCTCGAGAATCCGATCCTGCCCCTGCGCGTCTTGCGGCTCCGGAGCCTGACCGGCGCCAGCGCCGTGCGGGCGATGCTGGCCACGGGAATGTTCTCGACGTTCTTCCTTGGCGCGCTCTACCTGCAGCACGTCAAGGGTTACACCGCGCTAGGCACCGGCCTCGCGTTCCTGCCGTCGACCCTCGCGCTCGGCGTGCTCTCGACCGGGATCACCGCGAGGTTGATGCGGACCTTCGGGCCGCGGGCGCTGCTCATTCCAGGGCTCGCGACCATCACCGCCGCGCTGGCCTTGATGGCCACCGCCGACGCGCACGCCGGCTACTTCCCCGGCATCTTCGGCGCGTATCTGCTCTTCGGAATCGGCGCCGGCATGTCGTTCATGCCGCTGATGACGATCATGATGGCCGAAGTTCCGATGGCCGATGCCGGTGTTGCATCGGGCATGGCCAACGTCACCATGCAGGTTGGCGCCGCCCTCGGTCTTGCGGGGCTGGGGACGATCTCCGCCGACCACAGCCGGTCGCTTGCCGCTCAAGGCGAGTCCGTCGTGAGCGCGTTGACTGGCGGTTACCAGCTGGGTTTTGGGATCGCCGCCGCCTGCGTGGCGACCGCATTGTTGATCGTGATCGTGGCGCTCCGATCCCCCGTCCCGGTTCGGGTGCAGCGACCGATGACCAATCCTGAGCCGGCGAACGAGGACGAATCCGAGGCGGCTTAAAACCCCTGTCCAAGTTGAGGGCGCTGCGATTTGCGCGGCGCCTTCATTTCTTCTGCTTGTAGAACTTGCAGGGCGGGGACTCCGCCGTGGTGTGGAAATTCCAGTGCCGGCACCAGGCGAGGCCGTCGAACATGCGGCATGTGCCGCATGTCACCCGGGGGTGCTCGACCGGCGTCTTCTTCATGTGATGTTCGGGGCGCTCGCCTGAGAAACCGGCCTTCACAGCGTCGTGCGTACGTCCCACAGCTCCGGGAAGAAGCGTTTGCCCAGAGTCGTCCTCAGGTATTCGGCTCCGCTGCTGCCGCCCGTGCCCGGCTTGCCGCCGATTTGCCGCTCGACCATTAGGACGTGCCGGGAGCGCCAGAGCGCGAAGGTTTCGTCGTGGTCGAGCAACGCCTCGCATAGATCGAACAGGTCGGGGTAACGTTCGCGATCCGTGTAGATGTCGCGAAGCGGCGGGGAGCCCCGCCGCCTGACCAGCATCCGGAACGCGTCGGCCAGCGACGGTTCCTCGAGGCGCCTGCGCAGGCGGTTCATCTCGTCCGGTGTCGCCTCGATGCGCGTGAGATACGCGGGCTCCTTCAACCCCGATACGAACTCGATCTCGCGGAACTGCACCGACTGGAAGCCGCTCGCCGGGGCAAGCTGCGAGCGAAAAGCGAGAAAGTCCTGCGGCGACATCGTCTCGAGGACCTCGATCTGCTCGACCAGCAGCTTTTCGATCACGCATACGCGGCGCAACAGGTGGCGGGCGTAGAAGATGTCGTCCGCGTCGATGCGAGAGCGAGCGCCGACCAGCTCGTGCAGCACCACCTTGAACCACAGCTCGTATGCCTGGTGGGCGACGATGAACAGGAGCTCGTCGTGCTCCTCGCTCAGGCCCGTCTGCAATTGCAGGAGCTCGAGGAGCCTCAGGTAGGAGCCGTAAGAGAGCCTGCGTCCTTCTTCGCCGAACTGCCGAGACATCAGTGCTTGAAGTGACGGCGGCCCGTTACCACCATCGCGATCTCCGCCGCGTCGGCGGCCGCAATCACCTCATCGTCCTTCAGCGAACCGCCGGGCTGAATCGCAGCTGTGACGCCGGCGCGGATCCCCTCCTCCAGCCCATCAGAAAACGGAAAGAACGCATCGGACGCCATCACCGCGCCCCGCGCCCGATCGCCCGCGCGCCGAACTGCGATCTGCACGGCCTCCACTCGTGACATCTGCCCGGCGCCGACGCCGACCGCGGCACAAGCCTTGAAGAGGACGATGGCGTTGGACTTCACATGCTTCACAGCGGTCCAGGCTAGACCCAGCTGCTCCCATTCCTGCTCGGTTGGCTGCCGCCGGGTGACCACTGTGCTCGACGAGCGATCGAAGGGCGCTCGGTCCCACTCCTGAACCAGAAAGCCGCCTGCGACCGTGCGCACGTCGTAATCGAACAGCCCGCGCCGGCCCGCTTCCGCCGTGAGAACGACCATCCCTTTGCGGCGAGCAAGCACTTCTACAGCTTCATCAAGCACCGCCGGAGCCACGACCACGTGCGTGACGATCTGGACGATCAGCTCGGCGGTCGAGCGATCCAGCGGCCGGTTGACCGCGACCACCCCGCCGAAAGCCGACACCTTGTCGCATTCGTAGGCCATCCGATAAGCGGTCGCGATGTCCTCCGCGACCGCCAGGCCGCAGGGGTTCATGTGCTTGATGATGGCTGCCGCCGGCCGGTCGAAGTCGCTGACGAGCGCGAGGGCAGCGGCTGCATCCTGGATGTTGTTGAAGCCGGGCTCCTTGCCCTGAAGCTGTTTGGCGCCCCCGAGCCCGCCGGGATCGGGACCGAATCGGTAGAAGGCAGCCTCCTGGTGCTCGTTCTCGCCGTACTTGAGCGGCTGGGCCAGCTGGCCGGCGATGGTCAGCTCAGGTGGGAAGCCGCGGCCGCCCATGGCACGCATGTACGCAGCGATCCACGAGTCGTAAGCCGCCGTGTGCGCGTAAGCCTCGGCGGCGAGCCGGCGTCTCATCGCCAGGTCGGGACCCACTCCGTGCAGGGCGCCCAACACCTCTGTGTACCGTTCCGGCCTGACCACGACGACGACCGCTTCGTGGTTCTTGGCGGCGGCCCGAATCATCGCCGGACCCCCGATGTCGATCTGCTCGATCGCATCGTCGAAGGCGACCCCTGGCCGGCTCACGGTCTCGATGAACGGGTAAAGGTTGCTGCACACCAGGTCGATGGGCGTGATCCCGAGTCCCTCGAGCGCCTCCATGTGCTCGGGCTTGTCGCGCCGAGCCAGCAACGCGGCGTGCACAGCCGGGTGCAGGGTTTTGACCCGGCCGTCCATCAGCTCTGGAAAGCCGGTGAGGTCGGTGACCGGGCGCGCGTCGATCGCTCCATCGAGGATCGCCTTCAGCGTGTTGCCGGTCGCGTACAGCTCGAAACCGAGGCGTTGGAGTCCGCGGGCGAACCCGGTCAGCCCGGTTTTGTCACTGACCGACAGCAGGGCTCTCGGCAAGTCTCGCCTCCAACAATCGGATGGCCGTGGGAAGAATCCTGTACTCCGCCTCGTGAATGCGCCGGCGAAGGGTCTCCACGGTATCGCCCTTCAGCACCGGAACGGATTCCTGGGCCAGGATCGGTCCCGCGTCGAGGTCCTCGGTGACGAGGTGCACCGTCGCACCCGTCTTGCCCACGCCGCTGCGGAGCGCTTGCTCGACCGCGTCCATGCCACCGCCGAACTCAGGCAGCAACGATGGATGCACGTTGACGATACGCCCCGCGAACGCCTCGAGGAACGGCCGGGTGTGAATTCGGTCGTAGCCGGCGTCGACCACAAGCTCGACGCGATGTGACCGGAAGAAGTCACGCATAGCGGCATCCCGCTCCTCCTCGGACGCGAACCGCTTGAGCGAGAGCTCACCCACGGGGATGCCGCGCTCGCGGGCGAACGCCGCTCCACCGCATGACGGCCTGTTGGTGGCCACAGCGACGACCTCGAAACCGCGATCCACGAGGTTGCGGAGATTGGAGCCCTTCCCCGAGACGACGACGCCTAATTTCATCGGGGTCCCCGCAAAATCGCAGATTTTGTGGGGTGTAGTTTCAGGTGATCACCACGCGTTCGCCGCCCTTGTGCTCGACCACCTCGCCGACCACCTGGGCGCTGCGGGGGACTTCGTCCGGGTCGACAACGAGGATCATGCCGAGCCCCATGTTGAACGTCCCGAACATCTCGTGGTCGGCGATGCGGCCCCGAGACTGGATCATCTCGAAGATCGGACAGATCTCCCACGAGCGACGGCCCAGTCGTGCGCCCAGACCTTCGGGCAAGCAGCGCGGCAGGTTGCCGAACATGCCACCACCCGTGATGTGCGCAGCACCCTTCCAGGCGATCGAACCGAGCTCCTGCAGGTACGAGCGGTGCGGTTCGAGCAGCTCTTCGCTCAGCGGGCGGCCGATCTCTGGGAAAACGCTGCTGAGCGGCACGTCCTCGAAGACCTTGCGCACCAGCGAGAAGCCGTTTGTGTGGAGGCCGCTGGAAGGCAGACCGATCAACAGATCGCCCGCGCGAATTTCCTTGGGGTCTCGCACGAGTCCCGGCGGAACCATGCCGACGATGAACCCGGCCAGGTCGTAATCCCCGAGCGCGTAGACGCCCGGCATCTCGGCGGTCTCGCCTCCCAGCAGCGCGCAGCCTGCCTCACGGCAGGCCGCGGTGATGCCTTCGATGACCTGCGTGAAAACGTCCGGGTCGAGCTTGCCGGTGGCGAAATAGTCGAGGAAGAACATCGGGCGGGCGCCGGCCGTGGCGATGTCGTTCACGCAATGGTTGACGATGTCGACGCCGATGCCGCGATGCGAGGATGCAGCGATCGCCACCTTGATCTTGGTGCCGACGCCATCGGCGCTGGCGGCGAGATGGCCACCACCGGGTAGCGCATAGAGCCCGGCGAACGGGCCCACCCCGCGAGCGACCTCTTCGCCGTGCGTGGCAGCGATCAGCGGCTTCACGCGCTCCAGCATCCGCTCGTACGCCTCGATGTCGACGCCGGCGGCGGCGTACGAGAGCCCTTCGCCGGCCATCAGCCCTTGGTGTCTAGGAGAACGGGGTCCGGTATCAGTTGCGGCTCGAACTGCATCTTGTCCATCTCGAGCTGCTGCGGCACCGGCACCGGGTAGGAACCGTCGAAGCACGCGCGGCAGAACTGCTCGGCGGTGCCGCGGCCGATAGCTCTCATGAGGCCCGGAATCGAAAGATAGGCGAGGCTGTCGGCGCCGATGTGGGTGCGCACCTCGTCAACCGTGCGCCCCGCCGCGATCAGCTCCTTGGTCGAGCCGATATCGACGCCCATGAAGCACGGGAAGCGCATGGGCGGGCTGGAGATGCGCATGTGGATCTCGCTGGCGCCGGCCGCGCGCAGGCGTTCGATGATCCGGCGCGACGTCGTGCCGCGAACGATGGAGTCGTCGACCGCGATGATGCGCTTGCCCTTGATCGACCGCGGCAGCGCGTTGAGCTTGAGCATCACTCCTGCCTCGCGCAGCGTCTGATCGGGCTGGATGAACGTGCGATTGATGTACCGGCTCTTCATCAGCGCCTCGCGGAACGGGATGCCCGCAGCCTCCGCATAGCCGATCGCGGCCGGCGTGCCCGAGTCAGGGAACGCGATCACCATGTCGGCATCGACGGGCGCTTCCTTGGCGAGCTCGTTGCCCATGCGGATGCGCGCCTCTTCCAGCTCGCAGTTCTTGAGGATGGAGTCCGGGCGGGCGAAGTAGATGAACTCGAACACGCACATGGCGTGCTTGCTCGAAGTCTGGAACGTCAGGTTGTGGACGCCGTGCTCGTCCATCACCACCATTTCGCCCGGCTGTACCTCACGCACGAAAGTGGCGTTGACCGTGTCGAGCGCACATGTCTCCGAAGCCACGATGTGTGCGGGCTGACCCGGTAGCGGAATGAAGCCGATGCACAGCGGCCGGAAACCGTATGGGTCGCGCAGCGCGATCAGCTGCGTGGGCGTGATGATCCCGCACGAGTAGGCGCCGACGACCCGGGCGAACGTCTTGCGGATGACCTCTTCCCACGTGCGGCCGTGCGTGTGCTCGATGAGCCGTGCCATGACCTCCGTGTCGAGCGCCGAGTCGAAGGTCGCGCCCTCCTCCTCGAGCTGGCGGCGCAGCGAGTCCGCGTTCAGCAGGTTGCCGTTGTGCGCGATGGCACCTGGGCCGAGCTGAGGGTGATGGAACGGCAGCGGGTGGGCATTCTCGGCGCGACTCGAGCCGGTGGTCGAGTATCGGGTGTGGCCGAGCGCGAGGATCGATCCTGCGCCCATCTCCTTCACAATCGCGGGCGAAAACACCTGGGCCACCAGGCCCATGTCGCGATGCACTCGCACCGATGTGCCGTCGGAGACGGCGATGCCGGCCGACTCCTGGCCGCGATGCTGCAGCGCGAACATGCCGAAGTAGGTGATGTTGGCGACGTCCACCCCGCGCGGGGCGCAGATCCCGAAGACCCCGCACATTTACGCAAGGCCTCCTTCCCAAGCCTGGCGCATCTCGGCCAGCGACAGCCTGAACTGGCCCTCGAACTCGATGGTCTGGCCACCGGCCATTCCGAGCAGCGAAATCTCGAGGTGGTGCCGGCGCGCCAGCGTCTGTAGCTCCGGCATCGCCCGCGACGGCGCGCTCACTATGAACCGGCCCGGGGTCTCGCCGAAGAACGCGGCGTCGAGCCGGAGCGGGGCTTCAGGCCGCAGCGCCGGGCACCGGACGCCCAGGCCTCCCAGCAGGCAGCACTCCGCGAGGGCGACGAGCATGCCGCCATCCGCGCAATCGTGCGCCGAGCGCAGCAGGCCTGAGCGGGCCGCCGCCAGGATCAGCCGATTGACAGCCCCTTCGCGCGCCAGGTCGAGAGCGGGAGGGCGACCTGCGACCGTGCCGTGCTCGACCTTCAGGTATTCGCTGCCGCCGAGGTCGTTGTGGCTCGAGCCGACGAGCAGGACGAAGTCCCCCTCGTTCTTCAGACCCGCCTCCAGGCGGTGCCCGTAGTCCTCGATGACGCCGATCATGCCGACCACCGGCGTCGGATGGATTGGGGAGCTTCCCTCCGAGTCGTTGTATAGGCTGACGTTCCCGCTCACGATCGGCACCTCCAGCGCGCGGCACGCGTGCGCGAGGCCCGCGATGGTCTCTTCGAGCTGCCAGTACACCTCCGGGCGGTCGGGGTTGGCGAGGTTGAGGCAATCGGTGACCGCAACCGGGCGTGCCCCGGTGGCGACGATGTTGCGTGCCGCCTCCGCGACCGCGTGCTGTGCGCCGAGGTTGGGGTCGAGGTGGCAATAGCGGGCGTTGCAGTCCGTGGTCATCGCCACCCCGAGCTTTGTGCCCTTGATGCGCAGCAGCGCCGCGTCGCCGCCGGGCGGGACCACGGTCGAGTCGCCGACCATGTGGTCGTAGCGGCGAAAGATAGGCCGCCTGCTGCACAGGTTCGGGCTCGCGAGCAGACGCAGCAGCGACTGGCCGGCATCCGCAAGCGGCGGTAGAGAGTCGAGATGCAGCGAGGGTGGCGGCGCTGGCGATGTCCCCGTCAGGCGGCGGAGCGGAGCTCCTTCGGTGAGCAGGTCGATGGGCAGCCGCGCCACCATGTCGGTTTGGTCGAAGACGGTCAGATGACCGTCATCGGTCACGTCGCCAATCACGGCGGACGTGAGATCCCAGGTCTGAAAGATCCGCTCGACCTCGGACTCTCGGCCGCGCTGGACCACGACGAGCATCCGCTCTTGAGACTCCGACAGCATCACGTCGTACGGCGTCATGCCTCGCTCTCGCCGCGGGACAAGGGAGATGTCGATGCGCGCACCCGCTCCGGGGACGCGACCTGCGCACTCGGCGACGGAGGATGTCAGTCCCGCCGCGCCAAGATCCTGCACCGCGACCACCGCGTCGGTGTGCGCGAGATCCATGCAGGCCTCGAGCAGGCATTTCTCGAGGAATGGGTTGCCCACCTGCACCGCCGGCCGGCGCTCGGAGCTCGACTCATCGAGCTCGAGCGAGGCGAACGAGGCGCCGTGAATGCCGTCGCGCCCGGTGTCCGCTCCGACCAGCATCAGGCTGTTGCCGGTGCCCTCGGCACGCGCACGCATCAGCCGGTCGACCCGCACGAGCCCGACGCACATCGCGTTGACGAGGGGGTTCTGCGCGTAACACTCGTCGAAATACAGCTCGCCGCCCACGGTCGGGATGCCGATGCAGTTGCCGTAACCGCCGATGCCGGCCACAACACCTTCGAAGTGATGCCGCGAGGCCGGCAGCGGGCCGAAACGCAGCGAGTCGAGCAGCGCGATGGGCCGCGCGCCCATGGCGATCACGTCACGGATGATGCCACCCACCCCGGTCGCGGCCCCCTGGTAGGGCTCGATTGCGGAGGGATGGTTGTGAGACTCGATCTTGAAGACCGCGGCCCAGCCCTGCCCGATCTCGACTGCGCCGGCATTCTCCCCCGGGCCCTGCAGCACCGCATCTCCGGTCGACGGCAGCCGCCGCAGCAAAGCCTTCGACGACTTGTACGAGCAGTGCTCCGACCAGAGCACCCCGAGCATGCCGAGCTCGACAGCATTCGGCGGCCGCTTCAATTTCTCGACGATGGCTCGATATTCCTCGGGCGTGAGTGCCACTTCTCTCAGTCGTCGGGAGTCGACGGTGTCCAGGCTCAAGAGACCAGGACCTTCAACGCACTGCCCGCGACTGAGCGGAACAGCTTGAGCCCGTCGGCGCCGCCAAGCTCGGGTTCGGCGCATCGCTCCGGATGGGGCATCATGCCGAGCACGTTGCCGCGTTTGTTGATGATGCCCGCGATGTTGTGCAGCGAGCCGTTCGGGTTGGCGCTGGGTACGACGCGGCCGCCGGCATCGCAGTAACGAAAGACCACCTGGCCGTTCTGCTCGAGTCGTGACAGCACCGCAGGTTCGGCGAAGTAGCTGCCCTCGCCATGCGAGATCGGTACGCGGATGACCTCACGTTCCGCGCAGCTGGACGTGAATGCCAGGTCAGTGCGCTCGACCACGAGGTTGGTCCATTCGCAGCGGTACTCGAGCGAGGCATTGCGTATCAACGCCCCGGGCAAGAGGTCCGCCTCGCAGAGGATCTGGAAACCGTTGCAGATGCCCCACACGAGCCCGCCGCGATCCGCAAACTCTCCGATCTGCTCCATGACCGGGGCAAATCTCGCGATCGCTCCCGTGCGGAGGTAGTCGCCGTAGGCAAAACCGCCGGGCAGGATGACACAGTCGCAGCCTTTGAGGTCGGCGTCCTTGTGCCACAGGTACTGGAGCTGCGCACCGACGACCTGGTCGATAACCCAACCGCAGTCGCGGTCCGACCACGTGCCTGGAAAAACAACCACGCCAAACTTCATGAGTGGCCCGACCTCGAGCTTTGCCGCAGATTCGCGGCCTCGGCGGCCGGAGCCAAGGAGCCGACGAGCACGTGAGGGAGCGCATACCTGCTGGGGCCCCCGCATCGTCGTGCGGGGCTGCTGACCGAACGCGCGCAGGAGGCGACGCAGGCTTCAGCGCCTCTCTCGGGGTCCCCGCGGAATCGCCAGATTCCGTGGGGTGAGACGGCGCCCGACCGACTAGGACGCGAAGATGCGTGCAACTTCGGGGGCGGGCCACTCATAGGTGATGCCTTTCGTGATCCAGCTCGAAGTGGAAGTCCTCGATCACGTGGTTGGCCAGCAGCTGGCGGCACATCGCTTCGACACGCTCCCGTGCCTCGTGCATGGTCTCCGCTTCCAGGCTCAGCTCGATGTACTTGCCGATGCGGACGTCTTCGACCTCGCGGAAACCGAGCGTCACCAATCCTTGCTTGACGGTGAGTCCCTGCGGGTCGTTGACGACAGGTTTGGGTGTGACGATGACCCGGGCTGTCGCCCTCACTCGTTGCGCGCCTTGGGTGGGAACAGGGGCTTGCCGACCAACCGATGGTAGGCGGTGAGGTACCGCTCGCGTGTTTGCGCCACGATGTCGTCCGGCAGCCGGGGCGGTTCGGACTCCTTGTCCCAGCCAGACCGCGTGAGCCAGTCGCGAACGAACTGCTTGTCGTACGACTGCGGCGACGTGCCGATCTGGTAAGTCGCCGCCTCCCAGTAGCGCGAGCTGTCCGGAGTCAGCGCCTCGTCGATGAGAACCAGGTCGTCGTCGATCGTCCCGAACTCGAACTTCGTGTCGGCCAGGATCAGTCCGCGACGCTCGGCGAGCGTGGAGGCGAATTTGTACAGCTCCAGGCTCGCGTCGCGAAGCTTTTTCGCCAGCTCGTCGCCGACCTCCTTCTTCAGTTGGTCGAAAGTGATGTTCTCGTCGTGGCCGCTTGCGGCCTTCGTTGCCGGCGAGAACGTCGGATAGGCGAGCCGCTCGCTCTCGCGAAGGCCCGGCGGCATCTCCTCGCCGGCCAGCGTGTGCGAATCCTGGTACTCCTTCCAAGCGCTGCCGGCCAGGTATCCGCGCACGACGCACTCGAAGTCGATGCGTTTCGCTTTGCGCACGATCATGAATCGGCCGGCGAGGTCGGCGCGCCTGTCACGCAGCGCCGCCGGGAGGTCGGGGACCATCCCCGAAACCAGGTGGTTCTCCTGAAACGAATGTGTCTGTGAGAACCAGTAAATCGAAAGCTGAGTCAGGACCTTGCCGCGGTCCGGGATTCCGTTGGGAAGGACATGGTCGAAAGCGGAGATGCGATCCGTCGCCACCATCAGCAGCCGGTCCGCGCCCAGCTCATACGTATCCCGAACCTTGCCGCGAGAGAACAGTTTGAGTGGAAGGTCGGTCTCGGTGACCGCGGGCCCAGCGATCATCGAGCCTTCACGCCCAAGCCAAGTCGTTCATATGCCAGGTCGGTGTGCTCCAGGCCCGTCCAGGGATCGAACACCTCATCGAGGCGTTCACCGATGCGCTCCATGACCTCGGCGTCCTTCTCGAGCAGCGCACGGAAACCCGGGCCGTCGCCTTCGAGGGCTTGCATCGCAGCCTTCTGCACCACCAGGTACGCATCCTCGCGCGACATTCCGCTCTCGACCAGTGCGAGGAGGACTCGCTGCGAGAACGCGACGCCCCCACCGAACTGAAGATTGCGCAGCATGCGCTCGGGCCGTACTTCCAGACCTGCCAGCACTTTGGTCATCTCGAGCGCCATGTAATCGATCGCAGCGCACGCGTCGGGGAAGATGATCCGCTCAGCGGACGAGTGGCTGATGTCGCGCTCGTGCCAGAGTGCCGTGTTCTCGAGCGCGGTAACGAGATGGCCGCGCACGACACGCGCAAGACCGCACACGCGCTCGGTCATGACCGGGTTGCGCTTGTGCGGCATCGCGGAGCTTCCCTTCTGCGCTTTGCCGAAGGGCTCGAACGCCTCTCCCACCTCGCTGCGCTGTAGGTGGCGGATCTCGGTGGCGATCCTCTCCAGGGTCCCCGCCGCGAGCGCAAGCGCCGACATGAAGTTTGCGTGGCGGTCCCTGGCGATCACCTGCGTCGAAGCGGGATCTGGCTTCAGTCCGAGCTCGTCGCACACGTAATCCTCGACTCGGGGGTCGACGGTCGCATGCGTGCCCACGGCGCCGCTGACACGTCCCACCGCGACCTCGTCGGTGGCGAACTTCAAGCGCGCAAGAGCACGGTCGATCTCGGCCACCCAACCGGCGACCTTGAAACCGAACGTCGTCGGCTCGGCGACGACGCCATGAGTCCTGCCGGCCATCAACGTCTTGCGATGACGGACCGCCAGCACCGCCGCAGCCTCACGCACGCTTCCGAAGTCGCCGGCGATGATCCGGGACGACTCCACGAGCTGGACAGCCATCGCGTTGTCGTTGAGGTCCTGGCTGGTCATGCCGAGGTGCACGTAGCGCGCCTCGGGCTGGCCGATCGACTCGTTGACCACGGTCAGGAAGGCGACCACGTCGTGGCCGACGCTGGCTTCGACCTCGGCGATCCTGGCTGCGTCGAAGCTTGCCCTGCGTATCTTCGGGAGCGCCGCCTCCGGGATCCGGCCCAGCCGGGCCCAGGCTTCGCACGCCAGGATCTCGATACGAAGGAACAGCTCGAACCGGTGCTGGTCGGCCCAGACCGCCCGAATAGCAGGCGGAGAGTATCGCTCGATCAATTAAGGCGCCGGCTCCCAATGAACACTGGGGACAGCGCGATTATACCGGCCACCCAGCCTCCGGCAGATGTTGTGCATCGGGCAGAAGTGCCCACAAGATGCTGTGGGATCCCAGAGGCGTATGAGATGAAACGACGCACCCACCGATAATCGACAGCTAAATGCCTTCCGTGCAGCCTTTTGCGCCCGCCGATGCCCTGTAACCAGTTCGAGCGGCGTCCCGTTTGAACCGGAGCAGGCTGAAGGGCCAGTGAGCGACCCGCTCCGCGACGAAGAGCGCGAGCTTGTCGAGCGCGCAAAGCGGGATCCCCGTCAGTTCGGGGCGCTCTACGACCGGCACTTTCAGCAGATTTACAGGTTCGTGTATTCAAGAGTGAGGGAGCAAACCGCGGCAGAGGACGTCACTTCGGAGATCTTCATGAAGGCTCTGAAGGCCATGCCCCGATACCAGGACACGGGGCGTCCTTTTGCTGCCTGGCTGTACCAGATTTCGGTCAACGCCATCGCGGATCGGTACCGAACGTTGCGCCCGTCCTCCCCGCTGGAAGACTTCCACGACCTTTCCATCGCCGGCCCGCCGCTCGAGGAGCAGGCCGCTCACCGGGATGAGATCCGCCGGATCTGGGCGCTCGTCGAGGCTCTGCCGGTGCAGCAGAAGACCGCGCTGGTGCTCAAGTTCCAGGAGGACATGAAGATCGAGGACATCGCAGTCGCCATGGGGAAGACCCCGGGCGCCGTCAAGCTCCTCATCCACCGCGGAGTCAGCCGTCTTCGCGACGAGGCCGACAGCTTGAGGCCCGCGGAATGAGCATGCAGCACGATCCCGAGCTCGACGACGTCCTGCAGGACCAGGAGCTGATGCACCTGGCCGGGCTCCTGCGCGAGGGCCGCATGTCCGATCCTCCGCTCGACGACGCGTTCCGTTCCGCCCTGCGGCGCCAGCTCATGAATCGGGCGTGGGGCATGGGCGGGGGCGGAACGCCCTGGTGGCAGAGGGCGTTCGGGCCCGCGGGCCTGGCCTGGGCGGGAGCCGCCGCGGGCGTCGTCCTCATCGCCGCCGTCGTCATCTTCAACGCCGTCAACCCGTCGACGGGAGGGTTCAACGAGGTCATCGTCAGCAGCCCGATGTCGGACCAGAGCGCGGTAAGGCTTGGGCAGCCGATCCTCGTCAAGTTCAACCAGCCCATGGACCATCCGTCCACCGAGGCGGCGGTCCAGATCACGCCCGCCACGACGGTCTCCGCCTACTCGTGGGATGCCAACACGCTCGCCGTCCTCCCGGCCAGCAACGGCCTGGCCCCCAACACCCAGTACCAGGTGACGATCGGCCCCGGTGCCAAGACCGCGTCCGGCCAGCTCCTGAGCGCACCGAAGACGATCACGTTCGTGACGCAGCCGCCGCCGTCGCCGTCTCCGACGCCGTCACCTTCGCCGAGCCCGACACCACGTGGGGTGCTCACAGGCCAGCACCTGCTCGCCAACGTGCAGGGCGGCATCTCGAACGTCCTGTGGTCGCCGGACTCGTCGACCGTCTACTTCATCGGCGGCAAGAGCGCTCTCGACTCTGTGCCAGCCGCCGGCGGCGACGTCACGGTCATCGTTCCGGACGGGGTCACCTCTGCGGCCATCTCCCAGGCCGGAGACCAGCTTGCCTACATCCGCAACGGCAAGATCGAGATCCTCACCCTCGGCTCGGCGACGACGACAGAGGTCGCGCCGGTGCCTGCGCCGTTGGTCGTCGGATGGGCGAAGGGCGCGGTGGAGTGGACTACAGCGGACGGCGTCTACACGCAGGGCGCAGGCGGCCAGGTCAAGGTGATCTCGCTCCCGACAATCGGCGGGGTCAGCACGGTCATTGTCATCTCTCTTTCACCGGACGGTTCGCACCTCGCCTTCTTTCAGGACCAATCGCTGAAGGTGCTCGACGTGGCGACGGGGAACAGCGTGGCGCTCGGCGTTCCGAATGCGCAGTTCCTGGGCTGGTCGCCAGACGGAACCGGCGTCATGTACTCGGGCCCGCAGGCAGTGGTTACATCCGACCTGTTTGGGAAATCGATTACGACCCTTCCGACCGGTGCGCCGAGCTGGTCGAGCCTGGACGAGATCATCCTCGGCAGCGACGCGGATCTCTGGGAGGTCCGGCCCGACGGCAGCGGCCTCACCAAGCTGGCCGAGGGCACATTCCAATTTCCCGTCTGGGCGCCCAACGGAACTGCCTTCACATACTTCCGGGGAGGCGCGCTTTACACCGCCTCCGCGCCTCTTCCGCCCCCCAGACCAACGGCGCTCGATGCTGCCGCAACGGTCGTGAATGCCTTCATGCAGGCCCGCAAGGCGGGCCAGCTCGAGAAGGCCACCGCCCTGCTAGACGACAACGGCAAGAAGGTGTACTCCGGTTCGAGTCCGGCGCTCAACCTGCTCGTGGGCGGCGACCCCAGCTTCTCCCGCTACTACCTGCTGACTCAAGAGATCACGGGCACCCAACCTGACACGGCTCAGTTCGTCGTGCGGCTCGTTTTCTCCCACGAAAAGCGCGACGTCAGCACGTATGAGGAGACGCTGACCCTCGTGCGTACCGAAGGCAGCCAGCAGTTCCTTGTCCATAACTCCACGACCGGTCCCGTTTTGACACTGGGCAAGGGTGCGGAGGTCGTGAGCGTCGAAGTCTCGCCGGGCATCGTCAAGATCACGTTCGACAGCGACCTGCGGGCGGCCACGGTGCCGGCCGGCGTCATCATCCTCGACAGCAAGGGCAAGCAAATCGGTGCCACTCCCGTTTACGTGAGCCGCACCGTTTCGATCAGCGGGCTCGACCTCAAGCCGGGCAAGACCTACAAGCTGGTGGTGCTGTCGACAGTCCAGGACGTGGGCGGCAACAACATCGCCGTGGAGTACGACCTCACCTTCGTGGGCCCGGATGCCTCCAAAGCCGGTGACAAGCGTCAGAGCGAGAGCCCGTCGCCGGAGCCGCAGGCTTCGCCCAGCCCGACACCCTCGAGCTAGAGCAGGTTCAGCGCGCGGGCCGCTCGCACGAGGGCGGTGACCGAACCCGAGTGGGCGATGCCACCGTCGAGAGCAGCATGCAGCGCTTCGACGAAAGGCAGCCTCAGCACCTCCATGTCCTGCTCATAGGTTTCGGGATTGCGATCCGTGGCCGTGATCCCCTCGGCAAGGAACATGTGGGCTAGTCCGGTGAGGAACGCCGCGCCGTGCACCACGCCGAGCGACCTATAGCGCGTCCCGATGAGGCCCGTCTCCTCGGCCAGCTCACGACGCGCGCATGTCATCGCATCCTCGCCCTGGTCGACGGTCCCGGCCGGCACCTCCCACGAGGATTCGTCCCATGCGTGGCGCCACTGGCGCACCAGCACGGTGTCGGCGTTGTCGAAGTAGGGGACGACGAACGCGGAGTCCGGGTTGCGGACGACGGAATAGGTCGCTTCCGTGCCGTCCGGAAACCGAATGATGTCCTCTCTCAGCACGAACGGCCCAGAGCGCCCCGCGATCGATGTGCTCACGACCTCGAACGGCCGGCCGCCGGACGGATGCGAGAGCTTGCTCAGGTTCGTTGCGTGATAGCGGCCACCGCGGCGGCGGCCGCAGCGATGTGCCGGGGATCGGGGCCGTAATCGAACGGCGACACCTCGCCGGCGAGCTGCTTCGCCTTCTCCACCAGCTCGGGATGATCGTCTATGAATCGAGTGCTCAGGTTGCCGGAGCGAAAGTCTGGGCTGTCGAGGATGGCGCGGTGGTAGCTGATCGTGGTCGCCGGTCCAACGACCACGAACTCGCGCAGAGCCCGGGTCGCGCGGGCGATCGCCTCGGCGCGATCGGATCCGTGGACGATCAGCTTGGCGACCAGCGAGTCATAGTTCGGCGGCACGTCGGAGCCGGGTCCGAATCCTGAGTCGACGCGAACGCCGGGTCCCGCCGGCGCGACCCAGCGCGCGATCCGTTTCGGGTTGGGCATGAATTTGCGCGCCGGATCCTCGGCGTTGATGCGCATCTCGATCGCATGCCCGGTCCATGAAACGTCGTCCTGCGCGAAGCTGAGGGGGAGGCCGGCTGCGACCCGGATCTGCTCTTTGACCAGGTCGATGCCCGTGACTGCCTCGGTGATCGGATGCTCCACCTGAAGCCTCGCGTTGACCTCGAGGAAGAAGAACTCGCCGTCGCTGAACATGAACTCGACGGTCCCGGCGTTGACGTAGCCCGCGGCCTTGGCCGCCTTGATGGCCGCTTCGCCCATCGCGGAGCGGATCTCCGGCGTGATCGCAGGCGACGGAGTCTCCTCCATGATCTTTTGGTGGCGGCGCTGGATCGAGCACTCGCGCTCGCCGAGGTGCACAGCGCTGCCGTGGCTGTCGCAGACGACCTGGATCTCGATGTGCCTTGGCTTGCGCACATAGCGCTCGATGTAGATCGTCGGATCGCCGAAGGCGGATCGCGCCGCCTGCGCGCTGCTTTCGATCGCCCCGGCCAGCTCGTCCTCCGACTCGACCACCTTCATGCCGATGCCTCCGCCGCCCCCGGAGGGCTTGACCATTACGGGGAGTCCAATCTGCCTGGCGGCCGCAAGCGCGGCCTCCGGGTCAGAGATCGCGCCGCTTCCAGGGGTGACGGGGACGCCGTTCTCGACCGCCAGCTTGCGCGCCGCCAGCTTGGAACCGAGTGCGCGCATCGCCGAGCCGGGGGGCCCGATGAACTTGATGCCCGCCGCGTCGCAGGCGTCTGGAAAGGCCGCTTTTTCAGAGAGGAAACCGTAGCCCGGGTGGATGGCCTCGGCGCCGCAGTCGTGGGCGACCTTGACGATCCGATCGAGCTGCAGGTACGAATCGGATGGCGCGGCGCCGCCGATGTGATGCGCCTCATCCGCATAGCGCACGTGAATCGCGTTGCGATCCGCGTCGGAATACACGGCCGCGGTCGCGATGCCGAGCTCGCGGCACGCCCGCATGACGCGAATCGCGATCTCGCCTCGATTGGCGACGAGGACCTTGGTAAAAAGCTTGCCCTTCATCCGACCGCGAGCAAAGGCTGTGACGGGCTCACGACCTCGCCCTCTTTTACGTAAACCTCGCGCACGGTTCCGGCCACGGTGGTGACGATGTCGTTCTGCATCTTCATCGCCTCCAGGACGGCGACAACATCTCCGAGCTTGACGGCGTCGCCGGGCTTGACCGGGATCTTGACGATCAGACCCTGCATCGGCGCGATCACGGTGCCCTCTCCGGTCCTGGGCGGCGCGGGGTTCGTGGCGGGCGCGGCCGATCCGATGGCGGGGATGACGACCATTCCGGCGCCACTGACGCGCACCTTGAACACTTCGCCCTCCACCTCGACCTCGAACTCCGCGCCGGGCGACTGCGCCGCGGCAGCAGGCGGTGGTGCGGGCGCCGGCGCCGCACCTGGGGCAGGCGCGGGCGGGTCTGCCGAGGTCACCGCAGCTGGGTGCTTGTTTTCACGGGCGGGCGTCGGATCGCGCAAGTAGTCGATCGCGAGGTTCGGAAACAGCAGCTGGATCAGCACCGAATCGTCGCTCGTGTCCAGGTTCATCTTCCTCAGATGCTGACGCGCCGCCTCGACCTGAGGCTCGAGCAGGTCAGCCGGCCGGATGGTAATAGGCTCCTCGCGGCCGAGGACCAGGCGGCGAAGCTCGGGGTCGGCGGGGACAGGCGGCCGTCCGTAAAGACCCTGCAGGTAGTCCTTGAGCTCCTGCGTCACGGTCGCGTAGCGCTCTCCGCCGATGACGTTGTAGACCGCCTGCGTAGCGATCATCTGCCGGATGGGGGCAACCAGGGGCGGGTAGCCGAGCTCGAGGCGGACGCGGCTGACCTCTTCGAGCACCTCGGCGAGGCGGCCGGCAGCGTCATGCGCGTCGAGCTGGTGGTGGATGTCCTCGAGGGTGGCGCCGGGCATGTGGTAGCGGAGGATGCTCGCGTCGACGCGATCCGCCACCGGGCTCAGCTCGTCGGCATGTTTTCGCCTGAGCGACTCGACGTCGTGCTGGACGTCCCACATCTTGTCGAGGTCCAGACCCGTGTCGTACTCGCCGCCCTGCAGCGCCGCGATGACGCTCTCGGCCGCGGGCTGGGAGGTACCCCAGGCGAGCGGCGACATGGCGACGTCGAGGATCTCGGCGCCCGCTTCGACCGCGGCCATGTATGCCATCGGCGCCATGCCGCTGGAGCAGTGCGAGTGGACGTCGATCGGGACCTTGGCCACTTCCCTGAGCGCGGTCACCAGCTCCCACGTCGCCTGCGGGCTGAGCAGCCCCGAGGTGTCCTTGACGACGACCTCGTGGCAGCCCATGTCGACCAATCCCTTCGCCACCGAGCACCAGAGCTCGAGGCTGTGCGCGGGAGAGACCGCGTAGCAGAGCGTGCCCTGCACCTTCTTCTTGGCTTTCAACGCCGCGCCGATCGCGGCCTCCATGTTGCGGAGGTCGTTGAGCGGATCGAAAACGCGGAACACGTCCACACCGTTCTTGGCGGAATGCTTGATGAAGAGCTCGACGACGTCATCGGCGAAGTTGCGATTGGCGACCAGGTTCTGGCCCCGGATCAATGCCTGCAGCGGCGTGTTCGGCGTGGCCTTGTTCAGCTTGCGTAGGTAGGCCCAGGGATCTTCGCGCCGACGCACCTGCGTTTCGAAGGTGGCGCCGCCGAAGGCCTCCATCGCGACGAACCCGATGGCATCCATCTTGGCCGCGACGGGCACGATCTCGTCGCCCCGCAGGCTGCCGCCGAGCAGGGATTGCTGCGCGTCGCGAAACGTCGTGTCGAGCAGGCGCAGGCGCGACGATTTCCTTGCGGTCACGTCGCGAGGGCCGCTCGCTTCTCGAGATGGCGCTTCTCAACCGCGCTGTCGGTGATGCCGAGGATGCGCGCCGCGAGCCACGCCGCGTTCTTCGCGCCCGCCTCGCCGATGGCTACGGTCGCCACCGGAATGCCGGCGGGCATCTGCACGATCGAATACAGAGAGTCGACCCCGCCCAGGTGCTGGGTGGGCACGGGCACTCCGATCACCGGCAGGTCGGTCCAGGCCGCGACGACACCGGGAAGGTGGGCGGCGCCGCCGGCCGCCGCGATCACGACTTTCAGTCCGCGTTCGCGCGCGGAGGTCGCCCACTCCATCACGCCCCGAGGGTTGCGATGCGCGGAGCAAACCTTGAGCTCGTGCGTCAATTCGAGCTCGTCGAGCACTTTGACGCACGCCTCCATCAGCGGCAGGTCGGAGCGGGAGCCGAGGATGATGCCGACGACAGGCTGCACTAGACGGCCTCCTGAGCGATATCCGAACGGAAGAAAGCCCCCTGGAATCGTACCTGCCGGGCGCCGGCGAGCGCCTTCTCGCGGGCCTCGGCCGCCGTCTCGCCCAGCGCCACGGAGGTGACGACGCGCCCGCCATCGGTGACCAGTCCGCGGCCGGGTTCGAACTTCGTCGCCGCGTGGAAGATCTGGACGCCCCTGGGCATTTCGGCCAGGCCGTGGATCGGGAAGCCGGTCTTCACGAGTGCGTCATCGGGGTAGTTCGCGGACGCGACGACGACGCCAACCGCAACGCGTGGGTCCCAGGACGGGTCGGGATGGGTTTCCAGGGTGCCCTTTGCGGACGCAAGCGCGAGGGCGACGAAGTCCGATTCCAGGCGCGGCAGGACGACCTGGGCCTCAGGGTCGCCGAAGCGCGCATTGAACTCCAGTGCGCGAATGCCGGCGCGGGTGAGCATCAGCCCGGCGTAGAGGACGCCTCGAAACTCGTCACCCGAAGCCGCCAGCTCCCGCACCGCCGGCCGCAGCACCTTCTCCACGACCTCATCGAGCACCACTTCATCTACTCCGACCGGCGGCGAGTACGCGCCCATGCCTCCGGTGTTCGGCCCGCGATCGCCGTCGTGGGCGCGCTTGAAATCGCGGGCCGGCGCGAGTGCGACGACGTCCTTGCCGTCGGTGACTCCCAGGACCGAGAGCTCGGGTCCTTCGAGCCTTTCCTCCAGCACGATGGTGGCGCCGCTGCGTCCGAAGCGGCCCTCGACGAGCATCGCGTCGATGGCCCCGTTTGCTTCCTCGACGCTCGCGCAAACGATGACGCCCTTGCCGCGCGCCAGCCCGTCCGCTTTGACCGCGACCTGTCCCTTGCGCTCGCGCGCCCACGCCCGCGCCGGCTCCGCCTCGGTGAAGACGGCGAACTCGGCGGTCGGGATGCCGGCGCGGACCATCAGCTGTTTGGCGAACGACTTGCTCGACTCGATGCGGCCGGCGCCTCGGTTGGGACCGAACACGTTGAATCCAGCTTTGCGCAGCGCGTCGCCCACGCCAGCCTCCACGGCGGCTTCCGGTCCCAGGACGATGAGGCCGAGTCGCTCGCGCTTGGCGAAATCGACGATCCGCACCACATCCGCCGCGCCGATGGGAATGTTTCGCGCCATACCGCCCGTGCCGCCGTTGCCGGGCGCGCAGTAGACGCGCTCGACCAGGTCGGACTGGACGCACTTCCACACGAGCGCGTGCTCGCGCGCCCCCGATCCAACTACGAGAACTTTCATGTGATTCGCGTGTTTTGCGCCAAACGTGCGGAATTCATGATTGCGATGCGCGCGTTTTGATCGAAACGCGCGGAATAAGATCGGCGCCGAGGCCGCCTATTCCCACTCGATGGTGCCGGGCGGCTTCGACGTGATGTCGAAGACGACCCGGTTGACGCCTTTCACCTCGTTGACAATGCGGTTGCTGATGCGCGCGAGCACCTCGTAAGGCACGCGGGCCCAGTCGGCAGTCATGGCGTCCTCGCTGGTCACGACCCGTACCGCCACGACGTTGGCGTACGTTCGGTAGTCGCCCATCACGCCGACCGTGGACAGCGGCGTGAGGACGGCGAACGACTGCCATACCTGGCGATACAGGCCGAAATGCTTGATCTCATCGACGACCACCCAATCCGCGTTGCGGAGAATCTCGAGGCGCTCCGCAGTGACTTCGCCCAGGCAGCGGATCGCAAGGCCCGGCCCCGGGAATGGCTGCCGGTACACCATCTCCTCCGGCATGCCAAGCTCCAGCCCGA
>Ga0209160_1000335_pt1 | contig 37647 bp, 25 predicted proteins | sample GraSoiAngelo_153_FD_186167 | JGI IMG/M metagenome (GOLD analysis project Ga0209160, IMG submission 186167) | Grasslands soil microbial communities from the Angelo Coastal Reserve, California, USA - 14_1009_12_40cm (SPAdes) (version 2) | ecosystem: Environmental > Terrestrial > Soil > Grasslands ...
GCCCCTCAGGAAGTGAACCCGGCATACATCGTAAGCGTGAAGGATTTTTCGCCGGACACGTTGCGGAACGTGATTGCGCACCTGAAGGCATCCACCTCGTTTGAGCATCTGGTGTATCGCGAGGCCGAACTGGACGCCATCTGGACGATCACGGGTTTTTTTGTGGTGAATGAGCCGGCTTCCAGCCTGCGCGATGCCGTCAAACGGTTGCACGCCGGCGCACATCAGGCCCACGATCTGGTGGCGGACCGCCGGCCGGGAGCCGCCGCCACGGTTCTGGAAAGCTTTCTATAGCCTAGAACGGGATCGCTAAATGCTCTCAAGAGAAGAAAATGAGCTGCTGACTCAAACCAATGCGGGGACGCCCGCAGGGGAGTACTTCCGCCGATTCTGGCTGCCTGTATTGCTGCCCACAGAGGTGCCGACTCCTGACTGCCCCCCGGTTCGAGTCCGGATGCTCGGGGAAGATCTGCTGGCGTTCCGCGACACGAACGGCCGGGTAGGCTTGATCGACGAGTTTTGCGCGCATCGCCGATCCAGCCTCTTTTGGGGACGTAACGAAGAGTGCGGTTTGAGGTGCGTGTATCACGGATGGAAGTTCGACGTAAGCGGCACGTGCGTGGATATGCCCAACGAGCCTGCGGAGTACGGATTCGGAAACAAGTTGCGCACCACGGCGTACCCCACGCGCGAGTATGGAGGCTTGATCTGGGCGTATATGGGCCCTCCGGAGCACGAACCCGAATTGCCCAAGCTGGAGTGGGCGCGTGTTCCGGAGAATCAGCGCTACATCTCAAAGCGCTTCCAAGAGACCAACTACCTGCAAGCCATCGAAGGCGGCATTGATTCCAGTCACTCGAATTTTCTACATGCCAGCCTGGACGCGTTTCGCGTGACCGACTCGTACGTGGAAAGAGTAAAAAATAGCGGCACTCTGCGGGCGAAGTATCATCTGTTGGACAAGGCGCCGCGCTTCACGGTAAAGAAAACGGACTACGGTTTGGTCATCGGAGTGCGGCGTAACGCCGAAGAAGACAGTTATTACTGGCGGCTAACCCAATTCCTTCTTCCCAGCTATACGATGATTCCGTACGAGAAGGGCCTCGCCATTCACGGGCACTGCTGGGTGCCGCGCGACGACCAGACTTCCTGGGTGTGGACGATCAGCTGGAATCCTGAGGCGCCGCTTTCCGCAGAGGAGTGGAAGACGATCCGGGATGAAACCTTCGTGCATGCCCAAGTCGATCCGGTCACTTTCCGGCCCGTGCGTAACAAAGCGAATCAGTACCTGATCGATCGCGAGAAGCAGCGGACCGCGAACATGACCGGCATCCACGGGTTTGCTTCCCAGGATCAGGCAATTCAGGAAAGCATGGGGCCGGTGGTCGACCGCACGCGGGAACGCCTGGGTACCAGCGACACCGCTATCATTGCCGCGCGGCGCTTGCTGCTCCAGGAAATCCGAGAACTTGGCCAGGGGCGCGAACCATTCACGGCGCGTCATGGCGACGTGTACTGGGTCCGCTCCGCCTCGCTGCTCTTGAAGCGGGATGTGGAGTTCGACGAAGGCGCCCGGGAATTAATGAAGGCCGAGGTCTAGGTGAACGGGAAGGCGCCATGCACCGACTCGAGTCTTCGTGAATCGGGCGTCCGCGAAGAACTGGTGCAGGCTTGCAGAGTACTGTACGCGGTCAAGGCTGCCGGAGACGGTCTCGGCGGACATCTGAGCGCGCGGCTGGACGAGCGACGGATTCTCATCAAGCCGCGCCCAGTGAGCTGGCGAGGGCTACAACCCCAAGACCTGATCGTCATCGATTTCAACGGCAAGCGTGTGGATGGAGCTGCAAGCGAGCGCAGCGCGGTGCGCGAATGGCCGATTCATGCGCAGATTTATGCAGCGCGGCCGGATGTGCAGTGCGTACTACACGCTCACCCCAGCGCCTCCACACTCATGGCGGCATTGGGCATCGCCGTGGAGCCGCTGGATCAGGATTGCGCAGCATTCGCGGGGCGGCTTGCGGTGTTGGACAATGGCGCCGTGAGCATTTCCACACCGGAGCTGGGCGATGAAGTTGCGCGGGCACTCGGCACCAGGGGAGCCCTACTGCTGAAAAATCATGGCAGTGTCGTGGCGGGGGCGGACATCGCATCTGTGTGCGTGACCGCATACAGGCTGGAGAAGGTCGCGGAGACGATGTTACGGGCGGCTTCTCTGACAAAATTGCCGGTGATGTCACCGGAGAAAAGCGCTGCCATTCTTCAGGCCAGAGAAGCCGTAGAACCTGGCGGACAGGGAAGGATGAACCACGAGCGCTGGCAAATGATGCAGGATTATTATCTGTGAGCCTGGAACGTCATTCCGGTTTAGAATCCGCTGTTCGATTTTGCAGCAAAGCGATTCATCTGACAGCACGTCTGAAATAGGAGATCAATGGCTCTACCCGAAAAGCAAACGGCTTGGCTCGTGAGCGCCGGCGCTGCCCTGATGTTCATCGGAGGCTGCTTCAATCTGCTTTTCCGCGCCGCCCCAGCTATTTTTCCTTCTGGATCGCAAGCGAGCGTGGCCAGCGATGATGCAACGGACGCGGACGATAGCTGCGCCGACACGACGGAATTGGCGATGGCAATGACGGCCTGGAAGCAGACCCAGTTACGAGCGGCCAATTCTGGTTCGACTTCGCGGACCGAGACTGCGCCGTTGGGGGGAGACATCGCTCCAGCGCGTTCCGTCGCCGATGCTTACGCGAGTCTTCATAGTGTCGCGGTCGATCCCGAGACGAATCAAGTGGTGGTGAGCGATTCCAACCGGGGCGCGATCTTCTTCTACGACCGTAGCGCCGGAAGCAACTCGGCGCAAATCGCGAATCCGGAGCGGGTGATCCGAGGTCCGAGGACGGGCATGATGTTTGTTGCCGGGATCTCGCTCGATACCGCCGACCGCGAGGTCTTTGCCGTAAACAACGATATTGGGGACCGTATGGAGGTGTTCCCTTACGGCGTGGAAGGGAACATTAAACCGACGCGCGTGCTCTCGGTGCCGCACGGGGCCTGGGGTGTGGCGTTTAATCCCGTGCGCAAAGAGGTCGCCGTTTCTATTGAGCACCCCAACACTGTGGTGGTCTACCGGCGCGAAGCCAGCGGCAGCGAAGCACCGCTGCGGGTGCTTCGCGGTCCGGAAACCGATTTGGCCGATCCTCATGGAATCGCTGTCGATCCCGGTCACAGCGAAATGCTGGTGGCGAACCATGGGAATTGGGCTCCGCTGACACGCGAAGAGGAAGAGGCGCAAGGTGGACTTAGAGGAGGCCACTTCGCTCTGCCATCGATCAATAGTTATGCCATCGAGGCCAAAGGCGACGACAAACCCACGCGTAAAATTCAAGGCGCGCAGACGCAACTGAACTGGCCGATGGGCTTGGGGCTGGACGCGATGCATGACGAAATCGCGGTGGCCAATTACGGCACGAATTCGATTCTGGTGTTCCGCCGGAACGCGAACGGGAATGCCGCACCGGTGCGGGTAGTCAAGGGCGATCGGACCGGAGTTTTGGGTCCGATGGGAGTGGCCATCGACGTCAAGAATGACGAATTGTGGGTGACGAATTATCGGGACCACACCGCGGTGGTGTTCGCGCGGACAGCGAGCGGTAATGTGGCGCCTAAGCGCGTGTTACGCAATGCCCCCGCGGGAACACCGGCTGTGGGCTTCGGCAATCCGGGAGCCATCGCCTACGACTCCAAGCGCGGGCAGATTCTCGTTCCGAATTGAGTGAGCGTACCCAGCATACTGGTGTTTGCCAGGCTGGCAAACGGAAACGAAGGACCGGTAAGGGTAATCGAGGGGCAGGGTTCCAAGCTCAGCCGCACGATGCACGGCATCGCGTACGATTCCGTGCACGACGAAATCATCGTGCCGGTACATCTGGCGGGAGCCGTTCTTGTGTTCCGGGCGGGAGCTACGGGCGAGGAGGCGCCGATACGCATCATTCAGGGACCACACACTCACATTCTGCGTCCGGAGACAGTGAACCTAGACCTGAAGAATAACGAAATCGTGGTTGGCGAGGACGGCGGAAAAGACGTCATGTTCTTTCCGAGAGACGCGCATGGAGATGTCGCGCCTTTGAGAACGATACGCGGGGAAAAAACCGGGTTGGACGAGGTGCGCGGCGTGGCGGTCGATCCCGTTCGGAATCTGGTGGTGGTTTCCAGCCGCGGCGAGGGAAAAAGGACAACCGGAGTTTTCATCTTCAACCGCACCGACAACGGCGACGTGGCACCGCGCGCGATCATTGCTGGACCGAAATCCGGTATTATCCGCGTCCGGCAAGTAGAGGTCGAACCCGAACAGGGCAAGATTTTCGTCGCCGTGAAGAATAATGCGGAATCGTACAGGTTTGCAGACGCCTCGCCTTCGCCGTGGAATCCCGAGAAGCCTGGATTCATCGGCGTGTGGGACATCCATGATAACGGGGACGTGCCGCCGCGCGGCCTAATCAAGGGACCGGCGAGCGAAATGGTATGGCCCGCGGGCGTGGCTCTAAATCCCGGAGACCGGGAAGTCTATACGATCGACAGCGTGTCGAATGGCATGTATTCGTACTATATGCCCGAATTTTTTCCCACAAAGAAGCCCCCAAGAGAACAATGATCAGCAAGCTAGGCGCCGGATGCGCGCTGGGGTTGGCACTACTCGCAACGGCCGCCGCGCTATCGCAAACCGCATCCCCGGAGAGTCAATCCAGCAAGCCAGCTCCTGAGGATATACCTCCCATCCGGACGATTGCGGACCCGTATCCTGCGTTCAACGGCATCGCCGTAGACGCTGCAAACGGGATTGTGGCGATGAGCGATCCGAACCGCAAGAGCCTTCTGCTTTATGATCGCATTCGAGGGGCGAGCCAAGGCGAAGCGAGCCTTCCGATACGTCAGATCCTTGGCCCGGATACGTTCCTGGGGATGATTGCGGGAATTATCCTCGATCCGCAGCGTGAAGAAATCTATACGGCAAATAACGACATCGAGGATACGGTCGTGGTGATGCCCTATGGCGCCTCGGGCAATGTCAAACCTAGGCGCGTATTTTCGGTTCCGCATCAGTCTTGGGGCTTGGCGCTGGGCAATGTTGCCGATCAGATCGCGGTCACGGTAGAAGTCCAAAACACAATTGTCTTCTACCGGCGGCAAGTGAAAGGCGTGGAGGCCCCGGTGCGAATCATACGTGGGCAGGCCACCGGTTTGGCCGACCCGCACGGAATCTATTGGGACGAATCGCACAATGAGATCGGCGTCGCCAATCACGGAAATTTCAGGGGAGTCGTGAAAAACACAGGAGGCGGCTGTGCGCCTTCGTTCGTAGTGGAGGACGAGGCTGAGGCGGGCGAGTCGCGTCCTCCTTCCATTCGGATTTTTGCGGCAAACGCAAAAAACGATGCGAAGCCGCTGCGGGTCATTCAGGGCTCCAGGACGGGCTTGGATTGGCCGATGGGAATCGCGTACGACGCGCAACATGACACGATCGTGGTCGCCAATAACGGCGACAGTTCGGTTTTGATCTTTGGCCGGAACAGCGACGGTGACGTCGCGCCGCTACGCGTGATTCGCGGCGATCGAACCGGCATCAATCATCCTATGGGCGTTGCCGTTGATCCGCAGAAAGGCGAAGTTTGGGTATCGAATTGGGGCGATCATTCCGCTCTTGCATTTGACAGCGCAGTGCGCGGCAATGTGGCGCCCAAGCGGATCATTCGAAGCGCTCCCGCGGGAACCCACACGCCTGGATTCGGGAATCCCATGGCGCTTGCGTATGACTCGAAACGGGACCAGCTTTTGGTGCCGAATTGAGTGACGCAGCCGCGCATCGCGGTGTTTGCCAGGCTGGCAAACGGAGATGCAGCGCCGACGCGACTCATCACGGGGCAGAATACGCTGCTGGGGCGGACGATTCACGGACTTGCCTACGATCCCACGCGAGATGAAATCGTAGCGCCGAACGCATTGGCGGATGCGATCCTGGTGTTCCGCGGGGCCGCTGCTGGTTCCGAGCGTCCGCTGCGCGTGATTCAGGGGCCGCACACGCATTTGGTCACACCGCACGCCGTGAGTTTGGATTTGCAGAATCGAGAGATTCTCGTTGCGAGCCTTACAGGAAGGCGCATCAACATCTTTCGCTGGGATGCCAACGGAGATGCCACGCCAGTTCGGGTCATCGAGGGGCCGAAAACCGAACTGGGTCATATTGTGGGACTCGCCGTCGATCCAGACAGAAATCTGCTGGCCGTCGCGAATACGCACGAAATCCTGATCTTCAATCGTACGGACAATGGAGACGCAGCGCCCCGCGGCCGAATTGCAGGACCGAAGACCGGCATAACGGATGAGCCTTGGCAAATGGAATTTTACCAGGGCCGGATTTTTTTGGCGGCTTCCAATCATTTTCATCAGAATCTTTATGAGGGAGTCACACTGAGACCCGACGCGAAAGAGGTACCCGACGATCCGTGGCTAAACCCCATTTTAGGCTTCATGGGTGTGTGGAATATTACGGACAATGGAGACGTGGCGCCGCTGGCTATGATTCGCGGTCCTTTTAGCGGCCTGATTCACCCGGTGGGTCTGGCCCTGAACCCCAAGGACGGGGAAATCTACGTGTCCGACAGCGTGAAGAATGGAGTTTTGAGCTTTCTGGTGCCACAATTCTTCCCGCAAGAAAGTCCAACTTCGAATTCTGATGGTCGGCGGTCAAAATAAAGGCATATGATTCGGTTTCCGTCGGCAGCAAGGGAAGCGACTGAAGGGCAAGCTCGGTAGTGGGCACTAGGGAACAAACCGTCCGAGCGGCGCCTCTGGCTGTACCTTCCACCCGCAAACTGATCGGCGGTGTCCTGACAATCGCCGTGCCCGTTGGGTTGTGGTTCTCACCTCTACCGCTGGCAATTAACTCCCGGCATGCGCTGGCGGTCGCATCGTTCATGATCATCGCGTGGATTACGGAAGTGCTTCCGCACGCGCTGACCGGCTTGGCGGGATGTTATCTCTTCTGGGTTTTAAAAATCGTCAATTTCGAGACAGCCTTCAGCGGGTTTGCGGATGAAACTCCCTGGTTTCTGTTTGGCGCCGCGTTGATCGGCTCGATGGCTTCTAAATCGGGCCTGGCGCGCCGCTTGGCGTATCTGGTGATGCGCCGTGTGGGAGGAGATTACTCACACCTGCTACTCGGTCTGATCTTTTCGTCTTTACTCCTGACGCTGCTTGTGCCGTCGGGAATTGCATGCGTAGTGATTATGGCCGCAGTGGCCGTCGGGTTAATGGATGTTTTTGGGTTGTGCCGCGGAAGCAACGTCGGTCGCGGAATTTTCGTTACCTTGACGTACACCGCGGGAATATTCGACAAAATGGTGATCGCCGGGGCGGCTTCCATTCTCGGACGCGGACTGATCCAAAAAATGACTGGTGTGGAAGTTTACTGGAGCCAATGGCTATTGGCTTTCTTGCCTTGTGTTGTGGTTACAGTGCTGGTGATCTGGCGGCTCGTGGTGTGGCTCTATCCACCGGAACAAGAGGCGCTCAAGGGAGGCGTTGAATTTCTGGAGGATTCTCTGGCTAAGATGGGTCCTTGGACACGAATGGAGGAACACGCGCTGCTGTTGATGTGCCTGGCCGTCGCTTTATGGGCAACGGACCTGATTCATCATATTCCTCCGGCTGTGATTGGCATTGGTGTCGGTCTTCTGGCAGGTGTGCCTGGCGTGGGCATCCTGGATCTGGAAGATCTCAAGCACCTCAATTATCTGCCGGTATTTTTCACGGCAACGGCCATCAGCATGGGCGAAGTGCTGCTCCGAACCAATGCCTTAAGTTCGATGACCGAGGTCATGTTTGCGTGGATGCGGCCGTGGGTGACCAACGTATTCTCTATGGCGCTGGTCCCTTATTGGACCGCGTTCGTTTACCACATTTTTTTGGGCAACGAGATCTCCATGCTGGCCACGTCGGTGCCGCCGCTGATGAACTTTGCCAAAATGGCTGGAATTCATCCATTGCCGCTGGGGCTGGTATGGGCATTCGCCGCCGGCGGGAAAATTTTCGTGTATCAATCGGGGGTAATGGTCACCGGCTATTCTTATGGATACTTCGAGGCCAAGGACTTGCTGCGAGTTGGATTTGTCCTGACGGTAGTTGAGTCGCTTGTGCTGCTCTTTCTGGTTCCTTTTTATTGGCCGTTGATTGGAATCCGCTGAACTCGTACCCTCCAACACAGACCAATTTGCGCATCACAATGGCGCGCGGTTGGCCCTGCTAACTGAAGGCCTGGCCTTTAATCGGCTGTACACATTTCGGGCATTGCCCTCATAGATTTTGTATTTTTCTTTTTCGTGCAACCAGGGAACGGCTTCAATGTACCGTTTGGTATCGTCGAAATAGTGGCCGGTCTCGGGATCGATGCTTTTTACAGCCCCGACCATCTCCGAAGCGAAAAGAATGTTCTCAATGGGAATAACCTTAGTGAGCAAGTCTATGCCCGCTTGATGGTACACGCAGGTATCAAAGTAGACGTTTTTTAACAAAAGCTCGCCAAGTGGGGGACGCTTCAAATCCTGCGCGATACCACGATAACGGCCCCAATGGTAGGGAACTGCTCCGCCACCATGAGGAATGATGGACTTCAGCGTGGGAAAATCCTTAAAAATGTCGGAGGTCAGGAACTGCATGAATGCCGTTGTATCGCCGTTCAGATAGTGCGCGCCCGTCGCGTGAAAATTCGGATTGCACGACCCGCTGACGTGGATCATCGCGGGGACGTCCAGCTCTACCATCTTTTCGTAGAGCGGGTACCAGAAGCGGTCGGTGAGCGGCGGGTCGCTCCAGTGTCCGCCAGAAGGATCCGGATTCAGGTTGCAACCGACGAAACCGAGCTCTTCCACGCAGCGCCTTAATTCGCCGATGCAGTTGGCGGGCGGAACGCCAGGTGACTGGGGCAGTTGACAGACGCCGGCAAAATTTTCAGGATAAAGCGAGCAGACTCTGTAGATCAAATCGTTGCAAACGCGCGACCATTGCAAACTGGTGGTTGCGTTTCCAATGTGGTGCCCCATGCCCATGGCGCGAGGCGAAAAGATGGTGAGATCGGTGCCGCGCTCCCGCTGGAATTTCAGCTGTGCGTTTTCGAGACTCTCGCGAATCTGATCGTCGGTGATCTTTGGAGGTTCGGAAGAAAGCTGCGAAGGATCTTTAAGCGCACTGATCTGTCGCTGTCGATAGGCTTCCAATTCCCGCGGCGCCGTCGTGTAGTGCCCGTGACAATCGATAATCATGATCGCCCCTGGATCAACGAATGTTTTTGCTGCAGGGCGCATGCTATGAAGGGAATACGAGGTTGTCAAATATTCCTGTTTGCTGGTTTTGGGCTGGGGGGGCGCCTCTGCTACCATGCTCGGGCTCATTCCTAATTTATGGATGGATCACTGGATGCACAAAACGTCGATCGGGCAATCGGAGGAGGCTTGGAATGGCTGAACTCCCCAGGCTGAACGGCGTCATCCGCGCGCTGGAACGCGGGCAGACAGCCATGGCCGCCTTTACAATCGCTGAAATTGATTCCGCACTCGCATTCAGCACTTCCAATTACGACGCTATTGTTTTTGAGATGGAGCACAATCCTTGGGACGCGCGAATTCTGCGAGACTGCCTTCAGTACATGCTCAATAGGCGGCAGATCGCCGAGTCTGCCTCGATCGCGCCGGGCGTAACGCCGTTAGTGCGCATTCCGCCAAACGGAAACGAAAAAAACCAATGGTTGGCCAAGCAGGCGCTTGATTTAGGCGCGTATGGCATCGTATGGCCGCACATCAGCACCGTTGAGCAGGCCTATAACGCTGTCGCCGCGTGCCGGTATCCGCGATTGAAGACGGCTGCGCTGAGCGAGCCGGCGGGGATGCGAGGTGATGCGCCTCTGGCCGCCGCGCGTTATTGGGGCCTCACGCAACAGGAATATTATCGCAAGGCCGACGTGTGGCCGTTGAATCCACAGGGCGAAATTCTTGTAGTCTTGATGATCGAAGACACACAGGGAATCGCCAACCTTCACGACATATTAAAGAGTGTTCCGGGGATAGGCCTGATCCTGATCGGAGAAGGTGATTTGAGCCAGGAACTCGGTTTTCCGCGCCAATACGAGCATCCCTCGGTTGTGGAAGCCATGGCGCAAATTGTTGCGAGGTGCAAGGAATGCGGTGTTCCCGTCGGGCACCCTCACGTCGATTCCAATAATGTCGAGCGGATCCTCAAGGAAGGATATCGATTTCTGATGGCTGCACCCACCCGAAGCTACGCTGCGCTGGACAAATGCCGGCAACTCGCCGGACGCTAGCTTTCGCGAGTTCGCTGGAAAAAAGCTTCGCCTTACTCCAAGTCCAGCGTACCCGGAGCGAAAAGCTCTTCGATGCTAAACTTCCGCGGAATCACTTGTTGATCGACGGCGAATTGGACGATGGTCTCCAGGGCCTTTCGATTGCGGTTGATGCCGAACGGAAACGGATCTCCGACCACTCCTTTGAGTGCGATGGCAGCTTCGTCTGCAGGAGAGAGATTTTTACCGGCGTCCAGGTGGGCCAGGTAAATCTTTTTGGCCGCCTGAAATGCACGGAAGAGCTCCCGGGCCAATCCGGGCGCAGCTTTCAAAAGCGAGTCCTTTACCACCAACCCATGATTGATGGGGTACACGCCTGTTTTGCGGAAGTAGGCAAAACCTGCGTTGCGAGCGTCTGGGATGAGCGGCTGAATGTCCGGGGAATTGACGCGCACGTCACCCACTGCCGCGGCGATCTTGCCGGAAAGCAGTAACTCGGCAATGGGCTTTCCACGATACGAATAATCGACATTCGCCGGGGCTTTGTATTCGGCTACGTGCTCGTCGTCGGTGGGAGCCCAGGTGATCTTGCGCAGGTCTACGTCGTATTCGGCCTGGAGGATTCCCCGCGCCCAGAGGCCCGTCGTGACCGTGTAGCCGCGATTGACACCCACGGTCCGGCTTTCCAAATCCTTCGGTTTCGCAATTCCGGAGTTGACATTGTAGAAAATGGCCCAGTGATGGAAATTTCTGGTGAGGAACACCGGGATGGCGGTGACGGGCTTGCCGTAAGCCTTAGCACAAAGATAAGTAGTAAAGGCCATCTCACAAATATCGAAATCGAGGCTGCGAACCATGCGCCGCATCGCCGCAACGATGGGATCGACTTGAATATATTCGAGATTCAAATCAGCGACGCGAACGCTTCCGTCCTTCAAAGGCTTTGCGAGCCCGTAATTGCCGATGGCAATTGTCAAGGGATTCACGCGAGTGGTTCCGCCGGGATCGGGTGCTAGAATACTCACCGCTTCATTTCGAGGCAAGGACAAGCATCCCGGCGCGTCGAGGCAAAGGTCGGGCTGCGCCGCGTGTCGGCCGTTAGCGAAAGCGCCCCCGCTTTTAGGAAAGATATGCTGATCACCGATGCCCAAGTTCATCTCTGGGAGCCCGAACGACCAGACCGCCCGTGGCCGAGCCCGCGGCAACGTCCACCTCATCGGCCCAATGGATTTAGCCCCGAGGAGATGTTGGCGGAGATGGACGCGGCTGGCGTCGATCGTGCCGTCGTCGTCCCTCCTCATTGGGTCGGCGATAATAATGAAACTGCACTCAAAGCGGCTGCCAAGTATCCCACACGCTTTGCGGTCGTCGGTCGTTTCAATCCCAAAGCTCCGGAAGCGCGCCAGCAATTAAATGGATGGCTGAAGCAGCCTCACATGCTCGGGATCCGGGCCACGTTCCACACGAAACCTTACATAGATTGGCTCGAGGATGGTTCTCTCGAATGGTATTGGGAGGCATGCGAGCGGCTCGGGGTACCCGTCATGGCTCTAGTGCCGGGAATGGTCCGCAAGCTTTTGCCGGTTGCCGAGCGCTACCCCAGTCTTAAAATCCTCATCCCCCACATGGGGTGTCGCCTCGATTCGCGCGGGGCCGAGGCGTTTGGCAGCCTGGACGACCTGCTGGACCTCGCCCGGTATCCGAGAGTTTTTGTGATGCTATCCTCGGCGCCTTGCTATTCCAATGAGCCGTATCCGTTCCGCGACCTGCGCCCATTCATTAAGCGCCTCTTCGATGCGTATGGTCCACGACGAATGCTCTGGGGCGCGGACCTAACTCGACTCAGCTCGACGTATACGGAATGCCTTGACCACGTTGGGAGGTCGCTTGACTTTCTCTCCGCGGGAGATAAGGAATGGATCTTGGGGAAGAGCTTAGTCGAGGTGCTGAATTGGCCTGAAGCTCGTCCCGTCGCCCCCTCGTACAATGCGACGGCCAACCAATAAGTTGGCCGAGCCCCGGGAGCATCGGCAGCGCGAGCCGAAGCGCGTTCGGGCGAGCGGAGGGGAACATGACTCGAGCGATAGTCTAGCCCGCATTTCTAACCAGCGTAACGGCCGAGATTTCCGAATCGTCTGCGCGAATGCGGAGCTAGTGGCTGAGCTGCTGTAAAAGCATGGTTATTCTCTTTGCCGAAGGCGGCGCAAGCTCAAATATTGGCTCGACATCAATATCCGGAAAACCCAGCCGCGTGAGACGCGCACGGAGCGTTTCTCGAATGTGCTCGCTGGTGGCGCGAGGTATTTTCCCGAGCACTCGAAAGATAGCTTCGTGATCGGGGTTAGCAAATATATGTGCGGCGAGGCGCTGGAGGATTTGGGCGCGCGTTTGGCGGTCGAGCGCCGGGGCGCAAAGAGCTGCGAGGAGCGACCGCTCGATTTCCGCGGCAGGTAGGTGGCGTTTTGCTTCGTCCATCAATTGTCGAAAAGGCTCATTGCGACGCGCGCGCGGCGAGGCGCTGCATGGCGGCAAGCGCAACAGCGTTTCGCGGATCAGTTTCGAGGCCGGCGCGGTATTCGCGAAGGGCATCCTCGATGCGGCCCTCTCGCTCGTCGATGTCGGCGAGTCCGAAATAAGCGCGATTGTCGATGCTGTTCAACGCCAGCGCGGCTTGATAATTCGCCCGCGCCTTCCGCGTATCGCCTGCGGCTAGATCGAGATCGCCGAGATTATCGTAGGCCTCGAAATTGGCATCCGCTTCGGCGGAACGCGCGAATTGCTCTTGCGCCTCGCCGTTCCTTCCTTGCCGAAGCAGAAAATGGCCGTAGCTGTTGCGCGCACTGGTATCCAGCGGCGCCAAAGAGACGGCTTGCCGGAATTCGCGATCGGCGTCGGCTACGCGGCCCATTTCCGCATACGTTTCGGCGAGGTGCTTGTGAGGGTCCATATATTTCGGTTGAGAATGAATGGCCTGAGCGAAGAGGTCGGCGGCCTCGCCGTAACGCTTCTGATTCTTGCGCAGCAGGCCCAGATTGTTCAGAGTCGGGGCATAAGGCCGGCCGGGACCCATCGCCAGAGTCCATTCGCGTTCGGCGGCGGCCCAATCGCCCCGGTCCGAATAGACCACGCCGAGGTTGGTGTGGATCAATTGTGCGTCGGGCTGCGCTTCGAGTGTGCGGCGATAAAGGACTTCGTCGGTGCGCCAGTCGCGATTCCGTTCCACGGTGAGGACGGCGTAGAGGCAGCCGACGACTACCAGTCCGAGCGCTACGCCCTGCCGCAAGAGAATGCTGCCAGCGGATCGCGGTTCGCTTTGGGTCCTGCGCCAGAGCTTTGCGGCAGTCCATCCGACCAGCCAACAGAAGCCAATTGAGGGCAGATAGAGATACCGCTCCGCGAAAACCTGCGCGGGCATCCAGCGGGCATTCAGCGCAGGCGCGAGGGTGGCTGCAATCCAGGGAAACGCGAACGAGATTGGACGAGCGTGACGCCAGAGCCAAACAAACAATCCGGCACATAACGTTAATGCCAAGAGTCCCGCGAGAACGTGAGGGTCGCGGAGGCTATGAATCTCGTGGAAAACATAGAAGGCCGTAAGATGCGCGGGCCAGACAAGCTTCCCCAGATAGGAACCAGCGAGCGCGATAGCGTTCAGCAGGACCGCACTCCACGGCATCGCACGCCGGGCGGCGGATGGCGCGAAGCTGCCCAGGGCCAGAAGCCGAAATACAACATATGCCACCGCAGTCAGACAAAGGGGCAGATAAAGGCGTAACTTCCTGCGAAACGGAACCACCGATCGGCCGGGACAGTAGAAATGCTCGTAAACGATAGCGAGAGCCGGCAAAACCAGGGCCTGCTCCTTGGAGAGAAGGGCGAGGCAATAGGCTAGGAGCATCGCAACGTAAGATATCGCTCGTGGAGTGGTTTCGCGGCCTGTATCCGCGAGACGTAGATAAAGCAGAAATGTCAGAAGGAAGAAGAAACTCAGCTCGAGATCGGTAATCCCCGCAATCCAGGCGACCGATTCGGTGTGAATCGGGTGCAGAGCGAAAAGGCCGGCGACGATCAGCGCAAGCAGGGGATCTTGGAAAAGATGTTCGGTTACGATAAAGAGCAGCAATACGATTGCTACGTGCAGGACCAAATTCATGAGATGGAAGCCGAAGGCCAGCTGGCCGAAGATTTTGTAACAGAGGAGATACGCCAGGGTCATCAGCGGCCGGTAATAGTTGCTGACTCCTTGCGCGCCTTGAAAGCTCCAGACGTTGCTGCCGAAAACCCTGCGGAGATATCGAAAGCTGTGGACATATGGATTTTCCAGAATCTGCAGGCGGTCGTCATAGACGAAGCTGTTGGCGAGCGCGTTAAGGTAGGGCAGGGACGCCAGCAAAATCAGAATGAGGAAGACGGTGGCATCGCCATCGTCTCGGGGCGCGCTGCGTGACCGAGGTTTGGCCATGAAATCATGGTAGCGGAGGGTACCTGCGGAATCTAGGACTGCCGCGACGGACGTGACAAAGACTCAAACAGGTGGCACGGAGTTCAAGAATGCCTCCTTCGGAAGAGATGGCAAATTCGGCAAGTGGCTATGCCGTTTAGCGTAATAGGAGCCTATCGATGGGTTCGCCTATTTATGAAATGGCAGAGCGGTTTTGTGCGCCACAGTTATCCAGAATATCTCGAATCTTCTTAGCGAGGTCTTTGGGTGGATACGGCTTTTGAAGCAGTTGCGCCGCGCCGCGGGAAAGCAGCGAGCTCAGCATCTCCGACTCCTCCGAATAGCCCGAAGTGAAAATGACCGGAATGGCCGGATTGATTCCGCGAATCTGCTCGAACGCGTCGGGGCCGCCCAACCTGGGCATCACCACGTCCAGCACCAGCAACGAAATCTTCTGCGGATTGGCCTCGAATTTTTCGACCGCGTCACGCCCGTCCCTCGCGAGTACGATCGAATATCCCAAACCAGTAAGCACCTGCTGTGACATCTGGCGCAGGCCTTCGTGGTCTTCTGCGAGAAGAATGGTCTCGGTTCCCCCACGAACAGGCGCTTCCTCGATATCCGGACGAGCTTCGGCGGAATCTTCGCTTACCGGCAGATAAATGCGGAAGACGCTGCCTTTGCCAGTCTCACTATAGACATCGATGTGTCCTAAATGCTGTTTGACGACACCGAACGCGGTGGCCAGGCCCAGTCCGGTGCCTTTGCCTTTTTCTTTTGTGGTGAAGAATGGCTCAAATATCTTTTCGATTGTGGCCGCGTCCATTCCCACGCCGCTGTCCGATACGGAGAGCTGAACATAACGCCCTGGAGAGATCGATCCATTGCGGCGGCAATATTCTTCGTCCAAATCGGCATTGCGCGTTTCGATCGAGAGCCGTCCGCCAATGGGCATGGCATCGCGGGCATTCAAACAAAGGTTTAGCAGGACTTGCTCGACTTGTGCCGGGTCCGCCTTAGTGGTACGAAGGTCGGGCGCCAGCAGCGTCTTGACCTCAATTTGTTCGCCGATCACGCGCTGCAGCAGCGCCATGGCTTCACCAACGACGTCGTTGAGGTTGATATTGCTGGGGGTGAGCACCTGCCGGCGCGCATAGGCCAGCAATTGCTGCGTCAGGCGGCTGGCACGCTCCGACTGTTCCCGAATCTGCAGGAAAAACTTGTGCGAGGGACTTCCTTCGACCACCTCTTCTTCCCCCAATTCGGCCCATCCCATAATCGCGCCGATTACGTTATTAAAATCATGGGCGATACCGCCGGCTAGTTTTCCGATGGCCTCGAACTTTTCCAGCTGCCTAAGCTTCTGTTCTGAGCGCCTGTGCTCGCGACGTGCTTCCGCGTCCATGAGTTCTCGATGGATGGCAGGCAACAGGCGGGCCAGATTGCCCTTCAGGACATAATCCTGCGCGCCGCCTCGCATGGCCTCGACGGCAACATCTTCGCCAATCCTGCCGGAGACGAAAATGAAGGGAACGTTGGGATCTTTTTCCCTCACAATCTTCAAGGCGGAGATGCCGCTGAATCCGGGCATTGAGAAATCGGAGATGACGCAGTCCCACTGGCGCGCGCGCAGCGCGTTCTGGAGCCCTTCGGCCGTATCCACGCGATTGTGTGTTACCTCGTATCCGCCCTGACGAAGAGTGCGCAATAGCAGGGCGCAATCCTCTTCGGAATCCTCGATGATCAGTGTGTGCAGAACCTGGGCCATCTAATTCTTCCGCCAGGCGGGAGGGCGCTCGTTCAGGAGCAGCCAGTACAGGCCAAGTTGCCGAACGGCATCGACAAATTCCGCAAAGTCTACCGGCTTGCGGACGTAGCTATTGGCGCCGAGACCGTAACCTTCGAGGCGATCCCGCTCCTCATTGGAGGAGGTAAGGATCACGATCGGGAGCAGCTTGGTGTGTGGGGCGGCACGCAAACGGCGAAGCACCTCGAGTCCGTCTATCTTGGACAGCTTCAAATCCAGGATGATGACTTGCGGCAGCATGGCGATGTCGCGACTTGCGTACGCGCCCGTTCCAAATAGATAGTCCAAGGCCTCAGCGCCGTCTCGCGCCACCACCACCTCATGTCTCAGCATTTCCATAGGATCCCCTGTGCACTCGATACTGAACTGAGCAACCGGAATACCGGCTGGAAAGGGAAAGAGGCCTCTCCCACGCCGACGTTGAAAAGTTCAATGCCTGCGGGGATGGCAGTTAGGAAGGGGTTAATTCGTTCGCCCTGATTGTGCTGCAACTCGACTTAGCCAGGGCTAGCTGTGGCGGGAACGTGTGCCGTTCCTGTTAACGCGGGCAGCTGCACGAAACGCTAGTGTTGCGTTTAGGTGCGCAGGGCAAGTGAGCATGGAAGGAAGCCGCTCGGTAACAGGAAGACGACGGGATTTCGCGGGGAGCTTGCCCATGCCTCTGCGCAGGTTCATCCTATATAGATAAGGAGCAATACCCATGCTGGCGGAACGCCTCAAAGCCGCGGCGCCCTATCTGATCGAACAAAAATATTCCGAATACTCGGCCGAGCAACACCAGGTCTGGCAGGAACTGGTGCGGCGGAGGCGCCCGCAGATCGAATCGCATGCCTGCCGGGAATATTTGGAGGGATACCAAATTATCGGTCTTCAGGACGATCGCCTTCCTAATCTCGCAGCGATCAGCGCGCAACTGAAGCCCAGAACGGGATGGAGCACGACGGCAGTAAGCGGCTTCCTTCCCGCCCAGGCCTTCTTTGAAATGCTCGCCGCGCGAATGTTTCCCACGACAACATGGCTGCGCGGCCGCGATTCGCTCGAATACACGCCCGAACCCGACATCTTTCACGACGTTTTCGGGCACGTGCCCATGCACGCGCACCGCGTGTTCGCGGATTTTTTGCAGCATTACGGGAGTGTTTGCGTGCGGATCAACGACCAGGAACTGCTCGAGCAACTAGGCCGGCTATTCTGGTATACGGTTGAATTCGGCTTGATTCGCCAGGACGGAGCCATCAAGGTTTACGGCAGCGGGGTGATCAGCTCGCATCGCGAGTGCACCAACGTGATCGAGGGGGGCTGCGCGGTCAGGGATTTTGATCTGGAAGAGGTCCTCAGAACTCCGGTCCGGGTTGACCGCGTTCACAGCCTGCTCTTCGCCATCGAGAGCTTTGATCAACTCTACGAAGCCATGCGTGCGGCCGAGGACTGGGCGGAGCAGCGCCTGCTGCAATCGCAGGGAGGCCGGTAGGGTAGCAAATCGCGTCACGCCAGAAGTTTTTGCAGCAAGAGGTCGAGGCGGGCGCGGGCCTCATCCGACATGCCGACGAACTCAACCCCCATCCCCTCTCCATCATGTGAATGACGCACGATCGCTTGGGCGCTGATTTCGCCCGCAGGAACTTCGAAGGACACATGAAGCAGCTCGCCGTTCGGCGGCGGTTCGAGCGCGTCGATCGATAGTCCGCCGGCGCTGATCGTTTGCACCCTGGACAAAATGGATTCTCCGCGACCTCGCCAGGTGATACTCATTCCTCGCGGCAAGGTGATACGCGGACGCTTGCGCTTCTCAATTCCCGATTCCTCGCCTTGTTCCCCCAAACGATTCCAAAATTCCGGCTGCGGGGTGGGAAACTCTACTGCTACCTCGAGTTCCTGGGAGTCGCAGCATGAGGTACGCACGACCCGGCATTCCTGGACCCGCTCGGCAGCCTCGTTGATGAGGAGCAGCTTTTGTCCCGCTACAACAGGCGTTCTCATGAGCAGCAGCGCGCCCGTGCCGCTCGCGTTAAGAATGGGGTTCTCCTCAAAAAAGGGGTTCAAATCCTGCCCATGTCCATAAATTCGAATCTGTGCCGGGATGCAGCGCCGGCCGCTTCGCCTGCGTTCCACCATCTCGGCGAGGTCTTTCCTTGAGATGCGGCTGCGTTCAAGAGCTCCTGCCTTTCGCAGGGCCTCGAAAATTTGGCTCATGCACTTCGCTCCGCTCAGAGATCGGCAAATTATTTTGCGTCAAACCTTTGCTTTGGAACAATAGATCTTAAGGACTAGCTATTTGGTACAGCCGGTCTATACGAGCGGTGCAAAGGTGAGTAGAGTCCAACCGCCCGGGGGCTAGGTGTGTGTAAGTTATTGAACTCTTTGGCCTTCCAGTCGATGCGAGTGGACCTGCAAGTGCAACCATCTCAAATCGGAGAATGCATATGCTCAGCACATTGAACAGGGACCTGAAAATGTCACCCGGCGTGATCGTATTCTTCCGTCGGGCACAATCGAGCGCAACCCGGCAGAGCGCCGTCAATAAAGTGGCCCTGCCGCTTTCTACATCTCCTCGATAACCAGCCGAGCACGGCTCAACAATGAATTCCTTGTCCTTCCTTCACTCACTGGGACAATAGTTCTCAACAGGTTATTAACACCGTGAAGGAACGCTTCAAGGCAGCGATCAAGTTCTTCATCTCCAATCCAGGCAGCAGTTCCGACGAATTGTTTCGGAACAATTGGCGCGGCAGCGAGCGACGGCAATGGTTGCTTTCTTCCACGGCAATCGCGGTTTCGCTGATCCTCACCTCCGGAATTGTTTGTCTCTTGCTCCCTTCGATGATTCCCCAGCTCGGGGCCTCCTACGCTTTTGATACCGACATTGCCGTCCATGCCCTGGTGGGAATCATTTTGCTTTTCGATGTCTACATCGTTTTCCAGCAGTTGCAACTCTCCCGCTTCCGTAAGCACCTGGCACAACGCGAAGAGCTTTTCCGCCTGATCAGCGAGAATGCGGCGGACATGATCGCCGTCGTAGATACGAAAGGGCAGCGGATCTACAACAGCCCCTCCTACCAGAAGTTGCTGGGTTATTCGCAGGAGGAATTAGGCAAGACATCAGCCTTCGATCAAATCCATGCCGACGATCGCAAATCCGTGGAGGATGCCGCCAATGACGCCCGCCGCACGGGAATGGGCCGAACGGTGGAGTATCGCATCCGTCATAAAGACGGCCGATGGATGACGCTGGAATCGACGGCCAGCGTGGTGCGGAACCGTGACGGCGTGGTGGAAAAGCTGGTGATCGTCAATCGGGACATCACCGAGCGCAAGCAACTGGAAGAGCAGCTTCATCGCTCTCAAAAACTCGAAGCCATCGGCAGATTATCGGGAGGCGTTGCGCACGACTTCAACAACCTCTTGGGCTTGATTATCGGATATAGCGAAGCGCTTCAGGAACGGATTCCGCCTGACGATCCCTTCCGCGAGGCTGTGGATGAGATTCAAAACGCGGGTAAACGCGCCGCGGCGCTCACGCAGCAGCTTTTGGCTTTCAGCCGCAAGCAAGTTCTGGAGCCCCGAATTCTCAATCTGAATACGATCATTCAGGATATCGAAAAGATGCTCCGCCGGTTGGTCGGCGAAGATATCGAGATGCAGCTTGCGCTGTCGCCCAACACTTGTTCGGTGAAAGCCGATCGCAGCCAAATCGAACAGGTGATTCTCAATCTGGTGGTCAATGCGCGAGACGCCATGCCCGATGGCGGCAAGCTGACCATCGAAACCGGAAACTGGGAATTGGATCGATCCACGGTGCTTCGCCATCCCTACGTAATTCCGGGTCCCTATGCCATGTTGAAGGTTACGGATACAGGTTGTGGGATGGACGCCGAGTTGCAGTCCCATATTTTTGAGCCGTTCTTCACGACTAAAGAAAAGGGCAAAGGCACCGGCCTCGGGTTGGCCACAGCTTACGGCGTAATCAAGCAAAGCGGCGGCTATATCTGGGTAGATAGCGAAGTTGGCAAAGGAACTACCTTCAGGATCTATCTGCCTGAAGTGAACGCCGTCGCTGAGGCTGTTCCCGACATGAAGGCCGCAGCGAAAGTCGCTTCTGAGCGGCGCACGATTCTGGTCGTGGAAGACGAACGGTCCTTGCGCAAATTAACCAGGAAGACGCTCAGCGACGCGGGGCACAAGGTTTTCGAGGCCGGCGACGCTTCCGGGGCTCTGGAAATTTCGAGAAAAACCGAAGGCGCTATCGACCTTCTCTTGACCGACGTGATCATGCCGGGAATGAGCGGAAAGAAATTGGCCGACGTGCTGCTGGCGGAAAGGCCCGGAATCGGCGTGCTGTATATGTCCGGGTACGCCGATGGCGAAATCGCCACGCACGGCATTTTGGAAGAAGGCACAGCGATCCTTCGCAAGCCTTTCACCCGGGACGAATTGATGCGAAGCGTGGAAGATGCTTTGATGGCGGCGACCGGCAAATCATGAGCTCGGGCAGCGGAAACTCTCCGGCTTTGAGACTGGTGGTCATTGATGACGATCCGAAGAATCTCAAATTTGTCAATTTCATTCTGGCGAGCACGGGACTGGAAATCCATTCCGCATCAGATCCGCAAGCCGGGATGGACCTGATCCGGCGCTTGCGCCCGCAGATCGTCCTGATGGATTTGGTGATGCCCGGCGTGCAAGGAATGGAGTTGCTGCAAAAGATCGTGGAATTTGACCCGGGCATCGACGTCATTTTGATGACCGGCTACTACTCGACCGAATCGGCCGTGGAGGCGATCCAAAAGGGCGCTGCTGATTATTTTCGCAAGCCGTTTTCGCCGGAGAAGCTTCGCCAGCGAATCGCACTCATCGTTGAGGACGCCAAACGCCGGCAGCGCAGCTCCAAGCTGGAAAACGAGCTTCTGGAGAATTTTCAGTTCGAGGGCATCATTGGGCGTAGCCCGCTGATGCTGGATCTGTTTTCGAAAATCCGGCGCATCGCTCCGCATTTCCGCGGCGTGCTGGTCACCGGCCCCACGGGGTCAGGCAAAGAATTGGTAGCCAAGGCGCTGCACCGGTTGAGCGGCTCGGACAAGCGCTTCGTGGCGGTCAATTGTTCCTCGATTACCGAAAGCCTCGCCGAAAGTGAACTCTTCGGCCACGTCAAAGGGGCCTTTACAGGAGCCAATCAGGACAAAGTGGGCGTCTTCGAATACGCTAATGGCGGCACGGCGCTGCTCGACGAAATTGGTGAGATGCCTCTAGCCATGCAGGCGAAATTGCTTCGTGTTTTACAGAACCACGAAGTCCAGCGTGTTGGCTCCCCAGCGGTTACCAAGGTGGATGTGCGCATCGTGGCGGCTACCAACCGCGACCTGCAGGAGATGGCCGGGCAGGGGAAGTTCCGAGAGGACCTCTATTTCCGGCTCTGCGCGGTTGAACTCAAGCTTCCTTCGCTTGCGCAACGCCCCGAGGATTTGCTGCTGCTCGAGCGCCACTTCTTGAAAACTTTTTCCGCTCAATACAAGAAACATGTGGCCGGTCTCACGCGGCGGGCCCAGACGTTGCTGGCGCGATACCCCTGGCCGGGCAACATTCGCGAGCTGCAAAACGTCCTCGAGCATGCCTGCATGATGGCCGAATCAGACGTCATTGACGTGCGCGACCTTCCGGAGCGGGTGCAGAATCACGGCCCCAGTGGCAATGCCGACTATGAAGTCTTGATGTCCATTGAACAGCTGGAGCGGCGGCACGCTCAGCGCGTCCTCGATCACGTGGGCGGGAACAAGGTGCGCGCGGCGGAAATTCTCGGGATCAGCCGCACACACCTTTATCAGCTACTGAAAGCCGCTACCGAACAACCGAGAGAAACCGTTTCTAAGGCTGACGACTAAGCACCTCGTCAATGTCGTAGGCGTCCGGCGGTCCTGGCAACATGCGAAGACCCGGAGTCTGCGGCTATAGCCGCCCTTCGCCTCGACCGCCTTCGTTGCTTTTCTCTCTTGGCTCGGGCTTGTTCTGCTGCCGAGGTCTGGCCTGAGGCTGTTCGGCAGGCTGCCGATTGCCACGGGACTGCACCGGCTGGACGTTCCGCTCGGCCGGACGTTCAGTCCTCTGGACATTGGGGCGGGCATTCCCTCCGGAATTTTTGCCTCGATTTTCGACTCGCGGAGCAGGCCGTCCTTCGCCGCGGGCCGCAGGGGCGGCAGTCGCTGGACGCTCCCCGCCACGCGCGTTCGGGGCCGCCCCGCGAGCGGACACGACATCGCGTCCGCTAAAGACGCCCGGCTTAGCCGTAGCGGCAATTGCGGGCGTTCCGTGATTTGCAGAGGCAAGTAAGGCGCGATTCGCGCCGGAGGCGCGTTCGTGCTGAGATTGCAGTGTGGTCGGTGCAATGTGCTGCTCGCGGGCGGCGGATTGTTCGGCCGGCGTCGGCCGGGCGGCCACACCGCCTGCGCCGCCGCTATAGCTCACGCGATTCACCGTGACATTGTTGTTGATTACGGTTTGGTTGTAGGTGTTGTGCACGACGGTGACGTTTACGTTGCTCACGGCACGGTTATAGACGAATGCGCCGCCGCGCCAATATCCGCCCGCATAACCCACGCCGGTGTAGCCGAAACCGTAATTGATTCCGCCATAAAAACCGATGTGTGGTCCCCAGTACCCGGGGTGCCAAATGTAGACGCCACCTCCCCAGCCCCAATAGCCCGGAGTCCAAAGGACTCCAACCCGCGGCGCGATGACCCATGTACCCGGAACCCAGAAGTAACCGTCAGGTCCCCAGTACCAGTAGCCGGGAATCCAGATGAAGCCGTCGCCGGGACATGCTGGCTGCTCGTAAACCGGCAGCGCTGGCGGTCCGACGTGCACCGATATCCCGACGCTTACTTGCGCCAGCGCCGCGGAAGATACCAGCAGCACTCCGGCCAGAAGTAACAGCCAACGAAGCAGAGATACATTGCGCATTTTTCTTCACCTCGCGAGCGTCATTTGAAAAAGATAAGCACGAATGGGAGACCTGTCGCGGCTGGGCACCGGCTCATTATTGTGAACCCCGCACCTGACGGAAAGTTGCGATGCGCAGATTTAGCGCACTCGGATGTCCATGGACGTCACCTTTGTCGCAGAGGCAACCCTCCGCGCGATCCCACCGGCTTTAGAGGAGTTTTCGGGGCGCTCTCCGCTTCGAGGCCTTTTCGTTCCATGGGACCCCAGGCGTCGTCGCCGCTCAAGTATTGCCAGAGGCCTTGCAGCCGCCAGATCATATGGAACTGCCGATAGGGAAAATGCTCGAAGAAGCAGTAACTGATCAGGCGCGCCATATCCTGCCAATCATTGTAGCGACGATAGGTGATCTCCTCCTGCAAGACCGAGCCAATCGAAATGGTCGTCGCGAAGGCGTACCCAAACAGAAGGAACTGGAGAAGGAAGGGCCGGCTCAGCATGCCCAGCGCCGCTGCCATGATAATGGTTACCATGCCTGTAACCTCGATTACCGGTGCCATTAGTTCAAATAGCCACAAGTATGGGAGGGCAAAGCAGCCGATTCTGCCGTAGCGAGGACGCATGAGCATGCCGCGGCTGGTCCACAGCACGTCCGCCAGGCCTTTGTGCCAGCGCGCTCGCTGCCTTCTGAGCGATCTCATGTCGGAGGGAACTTCCGTCCAGGACACCGGATCCGGCACGAAGCTGATCCGATAATCGGCGCCCAGCTCCAGCAAATAGCGGTGTAAGCGCGTGACTAGGTCCAGATCTTCGCCAATCGCCCGGCCTCGATAGCCGCCCACTGCGCGGACCAGATCGGTCCGGAACACGCCGAAGGCGCCGGCAATAATCGTGAGCATATTTCCCTGGGCCCAGGCCTCTCTGCCAATCAAGAACGCGCGGAGGTATTCAATGACCTGGATCACTTCTAGGCTCTTTTTCGGTAGGCGTACCCGCAATTGCCCGCCTTCGATCGCTGACCCGTTCAGCACTCGGACGATTCCGCCAACCGCAACCACACGTTCGGGATCCTGCACTACCGGTAACATGATGCGCAGCAGGGCATCGCGCTCGAGAACGGAATCGGCGTCTACGACGCACACATAGGGAGAGGTCGCCGCATTCAAACCTGCGTTCACGGCATCCGCCTTGCTCCCCGCCGCTTCCTTATCCAGCACCACCAGGTTGCGGTCGGTCTCGCTACGATACAAGCCGCGCAGCGGGGCGCTCTTTACGTCGTGCACGTAAATGGCGCGGATCGGGCGCAGGTGAAATTCCTGCTGCAGCTCTTCCAGCGTGCGATCTTGTGATCCGTCGTTGACGACGACGATTTCCAGTTCCGGGTAGTCCAGCTCCAGAAGCTTCCGCACCGCCACGCGGATCGACTTCTCTTCATTGTGCGCGGGCACGATGATGCTGATGGGCGGCGCCAGTGACGTTTCCTTTATCCAGCCCAAGCGATAGCTTTGGAGCAGGTGATGGTGCCTGGCGGTCGTTCGTAGCGCAATCGTAAGCATGATGAGATAGGCGATATTGCTCGCGAGGTAATACCAGAAGAGCGTATCGTTCGAGATTTCGAGGAAATGACTCATCGCACCGGCTCTGCTTTCACGGTGACGTTCTCGTCGACGATGGGCTCTGCGGGGAGCTGCCCGGTCTGCAGGACTTCCTGCAAACACTTCTTCATCTCCGGAGCGAGATCTACGCTCTGATCAATTTCTTCCTCCAGCTTTCCACGCAGGTTGGCATTTTCCAGCGCTGTCAGGTATGCGTGGAGACCGTAGCGGTCCTTCAGAGCAGCCACTTGCTCGAAAATGGAAACCAAGCCAAGCTTTTCGACATCATCAACGGCTGTAGGTTCGCCATGCTTCTCATCCTTGAACTTGGCAAGCCCGATAGCGGCACGGAGCTGGATCAAAGATTCGGCCGCCCGCAATCGCACAATGCGGTTGGAATCGCTCAGCCCGCGCAGCAGCACCGGGAGCGCGCGGGGATCGGAAAGCGTGCCCAGACTCACGAGAGCCCGCAGCCTTACGAACCATATGGGGTCCTCCGCCAGTTCGTTGAGGACATCGAACGCCAGCGCAGGTTGGGCATGTGACACGGCCCTGGCGGCTGCGGCCCGGAGTTCATCCAGGTCGTCTCCTACAAACTGCATTAGGTCCAAGCCGAGCGAAGCATTCGCAACTTCGCCGAGCACGCGCCCGAGAACTTCGCGGACGGGCCCTTGAGCGCGCTGCACATGAGGCAGCAGCACCTGCGGGCGCTCCGCGCAGCACTGGACGAGCGCGTTTTGCAGCGGCAGCCCCGGCACGGACAGGCCTGTTTCGCCGATCCAGGCCAGGATTTCTTCCGCCGCTTGCGGACACGCCATGCGCCCCAAACCGCGGAGGGCGGCCAGGCGCGTTTCCACATCCCGATCGCGCAGTCCTTCCGCCAGAGCAGTAATACCCTCGGGCGCGCGTGTTCGCCCGAGCGCCACGAGCGCGCGCATACGCCGCCATCCGCGAAGCTCTCGCGCCTCAAAAATCCGCTTCTCGATCAGTCCGCTGGTCCGCAGAAACTTCAGCAATTTCGCCGCGTCCTGGGGACCAGCAGCCTCCAGCGCATCCAGTGCCATGGTTTCGATGACCCCGCGATCGAATGCCTTCTTGCGCCAGGTCTTGTAGGGAATTTCGCCGGAAATCAGCGCATTCCATCTTTGACGATAGAAAAAAACGCGCGCGTCGCGTTTACTAAAGTAATGCGTGCGGTACGCCCGCCGGAGCAGGATGAATGCGAGCAGCAGGCCATCCACGGCCAGCGCCACGAAAATGGCCTTGGCCACGAATGCCGCCGGCCCCAGCAGGCGCAGATTGCTAAAAACGGAGCCCATAGCTCAATCCGAAATTCGCGTCGGTTCTGCTTTGGCTGCGCTTCTGATAGGAGGCATAAGTATTGATGTCTTGCCGCGCCGTTAGGGAAAAGCGCAATCCGCCACCGAAGGTTTGCGAGGCAAAGCTTCCGATTTGATCGAAGCTTGCGAAATCCTCCGTTCCGGTGGCAAAAAAGACGTTCCCGGAAAGCCCCTTTTCTTCTCGCCGCACGATCGGGAATCCCAGGCGTGCAATTTCCGAAGGGCGCCACTGTGTTCCGAGGTTCGGGAAAGTGCTCTGCGCTTCCGTTACCCCCATGGAAAACGTCCACTCACGCGGCAGGTAAACGAGAGTGACGCCAGTGAGGGCCAGAATCCTGACGCCGCGATACCAATACCAATGTTGGCCATAACTGAGTTCGAGCCCGCGCGCGAAACCCGTCTCGCTGGTTTTCCAACCGCGATCCAGCTCGAAGAAGGCTTCGTTTTTCGGGAGCACTCCACTGTCGTGCCCGGCGGCGCCTCCCACGGTCAGCGTTCCCCATTTTGGAAGCTTGCCGCTGACGCTAGCCGCAAATTTTCCGGCGTCCGCTGCGCCCCATTGGAAGAAATTTCCCAGAAACGTGGTGCTCCAACGTGGGCTCCATTGCGTCTTCACACTGAGCCATTCATCGTAGTTCGGATACAGGAAATTGAAGGCGTTATCTTCCTGGCCGAAGCGCAATTCGTTCTTGGGTTGGCCGAGGACAGACCTCTGCGCGATCCTCGCCTCTTCGTTTGCGGGGTTCAGGTTTAGCGCTTGCTGAAACTCCAGCTGTGCGCTCTTCCGATCTCCGGCTGCGGCGAGCGCACGGCCACGGGCCATGCGCACATCGGCCCGCCCGGGATCGAGTGCGACGGCAATATCGAGCGCGCGCAAGGCATCTAGGCTCTTGCCCTCGCCCAAATACACGTTCGCCAGCCCCAGCCAGTTATCCGGATCGCTCTTGGAAACCTGCAAGATCTGCAAGTACTCCCGTTCCGCTTCCGCGAGATTACCCGACCAGGCCAGGATGCGTGCCCGCCAGGCGCGTACATCCATATCTGCCGGCGCACGCGCGATCTCTTGATCGACAATTTGCAGTGCCGACGCCCAATCTTTCATTTGGGAATACTTACGAACTTGCGCTTGCCAGTCCGTTGCCGGGGTTTGCCCCCAGGCAGGCAGGGTCAATAAGAGCGCACCGATAACTACGCGGTAGAAGAGTGGCTTACCAAGGCGCTTATCGGAATTTGGCGCATCCCCTCGAGAAAGGGCAGAGTCTGACATATAGACAATCATTTCCCAACAGTGAGACCTGCCGCACGACGAACTCCAACGGACGTCGCCATTGGGTTACTGTTGCCGGTTTAAGTACTTTGGCGACCATAGCTTGGCGGGCTTGGCTGATCTGGAGCAATGAGAAATCGAGGCGGTCCCAGTAGTGAGATAACGCAGTTGTTCCGTTCCGGTGCGCCCGACGGCACACGGATACCGCCCTTATCCAGGGTAGGCGAGCGTCCAACAGCCTGATGGCATCATCAACAGTTTAGAATCAGAAGCTTACAGATAAGTCGTGGAAACGAACATCTGGAGGAAGCAAATGGCACGATACGGCAAGGCGCCAAGTAAGAGCGTCCGGAGGGCTATGCGCAGGCGAAAGCACGGGACTCTTCGCTCGGGCCGGAGCGGAAAAGGGGGCCGGGTGAAAAGCCGGAAGCAGGCCATTGCTATAGGCCTTTCCGAAGCCCGCAAAAAGGGAGCCAAGGTCCCGCGAAAGAACTCAAGCTGACCGCATGCAGTGTTCAGTCTTCGATCGCCAATCTAAAATCTGAAAGCCCAGATTTCAGACCACGGCTATCCTCCCGGCTGTTTTCTTATTTGATTGCGTGAACCTGGAATGGACGCGGCTCAGCAGGCGCAGAGTTGGTAAGTTCTTGCGACTAATGGCGCGAGGCGGTCGGACTGCACGGGGTTCATTCACTACAGCCCGACTCACCGATCCAAAGATCAGTATCCGTACTTGACCGGCTAGCCCAAGCGCGGCCAGGTGCTGTTGACTGGTAGGAACTCATCAACCGAGAGGTAATTGCCTCTCAACGCCACAGTCCGTATCGTAGAAGCACCCCTTCAATTTAACTTGCGCGTTTTCCTTCCTGCGCGCGCGAGGCACCGTGAAAATAAGACGCTGGGTGAGCTGGCCTACCGGGTCCGCGCTGCTCCTTTTATGGCTGTTTTCTGCAGCTCCTCTGCGCTCGCAGCAACGCACGAGAAACGATCTGGCACAGGCGAGCCTTGAAGACCTGTTGAATATCGAGGTGACTTCAGCCTCGAAAAAGGAACAGAAGCTATCCCAGGTAGCCGCGGCGATTTTCGTCATTACGCAGGAGGACATCCGCCGTTCGGGAGCGCTGACTATCCCCGATCTACTGCGCATGGTTCCCGGCTTGGATGTAGCTCAGATCAATGCGAATACGTGGGCCATATCGGCTCGAGGTTTCAATTTGCAGTTCGCCAACAAATTGCTGGTGTTAATCGATGGCCGAGCTCTCTATACGCCGCTTTTCGGCGGTGTTTATTGGGACACGCTGGACGTGCCGCTTGAGGACATTGAGCGCATCGAGGTGATCCGCGGGCCGGGCGGGACAGTGTGGGGCGCCAACGCGGTGAACGGCGTGATCAACGTTATTACGAAGAGTGCTGCGGATACGCAGGGCGGCTTGGTAACTGGCGGCGGGGGCGCACAGGCGCAAGGATTCGGCACTGTACAGTACGGTGGGAAAATCAAAGAAGGCAGTAGATATCGAATCTTCGCAAAGTACAACAACAACAACCATTTCCCTGACTTGAACGGGCAGGACGGGAACGATAGTTGGCATCTGCTGCGCGGCGGTTTTCGGGTGGATACAAACCTGTCCACCAAAGATTCCCTGATGACTCAAGGAGACATTTATACCGGGAATGAAGGCGCGATCTTCGTGCATTCCATCCTCTCTCCTCCCGACAACATAAACGTACAGGGCCTCGCCATATTGTCGGGAGGAAACGTACTGGGCCGCTGGAGTCACATTTTTTCAAGCCGCCGCGACATCACACTGCAGTTTTATTTCGACAAATACAATCGAGACGCCCCGCAATTAGACGACTTCCGCGATACCTTTGATTTCGATTTTCAGAACCACATCATCCTGGGTGCCCGTCAGGATCTTATTTGGGGCCTAGGATATCGCCATACTGCGGACGAAACCACTGCCACGATTGACCGGGCCTTTCTCCCAGCCAACTTCGCGGGCCAACTATTCAACGTATTCATACAAGACCAAATAACACTCGAGTCCGACCGCGTGGCCTTGTACCTGGGATCGAAATTCGAGAACGACTATTTTACCGGTTTCGATCTCGAGCCGAGCGCTCGTTTGGCGTGGACTCCGAGTAATCGCCGCACGTTCTGGGCCGCCATTTCACGCGCCAACCGCACTCCTACGCGACGAGATGTGGGCCTGGATGCCGCGCTCGCGGTATTGCCCGGGCCTGCTAAAATCGCCTTGCTTGGCAACCCGAACATGAAGTCTGAACACGTCATCGCTTATGAGGTGGGTTATCGAGCGCAGCCAGCTGACCGCGTTTCTCTCGATGTCGCGGCGTTTTTCAATACCTATCACGGACTGGAGAGCTTAGAGCCGTCTCCCTCATTTTTCGACTCGGCCTCTGTTCCACCTCTTCTCGTTTTCCCCATCGTGCTGGGTAACAAAATGTACGGGACGACGCAGGGCGTGGAAGCGTCCGTAAATTGGAAACTAACGCATCGCTGGACCCTCAGCCCCGGCTATTCGTTCTTGAAAATGAATCTGCATACCGAAGCGACCAGCCTGGACTCGACGAGCGTGGCGGACACGCAGGGTTCGAACCCAAACCATCAGGCGCAGCTCCGGTCCCACATGGAACTGTCCCGAGGCTTCAGCTGGGATGCGAATGCCTACTTTGTCGAGCGTTTGCCGGCACAGTTTGTACCTTCCTATACGCGGCTGGATACGCAGCTGAGTTGGAGGCTTGCGGAACGAATCGAACTGAACGTGGTGGGACAAAATCTGCTCCGAGGCCACCACGAAGAATTCAACGATCAATTGCAGAGCGTCAATTCATCACTGGCCAAGCGCAGCGCCTATGCGAAACTCACTTGGCAATTTTGATCGAGTTTAAAAAGGCACGCCGTTTTTAGGGCCTCAAAAAGCGCGCCGGTCCGCCCTAATGCCCAGCGGCTTGCCGCTGCTCGTCCAAGAGCGCGTGGAACATGGCCTCCTCGATGTCCACCTCGTTCTTGCACCCCGCAGGATCAATGAAGGGGTTCGGCGCGCCCTTCTGGAGCTTCGCGTATTTCTCTTGCATGCTGTACTGGGCAGGGTGGTCGCCGAGCGGCACGTCGCACGCCAGCGAACGCACCAGCGGGAATGTATGATTGAACTCGGCGATCACCTCCGGCGTTAGCGTCGCGGGTGGCCGCAAACTGCAGCCGATGACCAAGTTGTACATCTTTCCACCGTCCTGTGCCTTCATGGTCCACGTTGTGCAGCCGCGGGTGTGACCCGGAGTCAGGTGCGCGGTCAGAGTAGTGCCGCCGAGCGTCACTGTCTCGCCATCGTGCAACGTCTTGTCGATCGGATGCTCTTTGCCGCTGGGCTTCATGGCCTGGAGCGCCGGCACGTCCTCGGCCATCGCCATCGTCTGCGTGCCAGTCATCTCTTTGACCAAGGCATCGCCTTCCTGATGATCGTTGTGCGCGTGGGTCCCCAGCAGGATCTTGACGTCCGAGAACCTGAATCCCAATTGTTCGACCGACTTCTGAATCGTCGGCACGTTCCGTTCGTACGTGCTGTTAATGAGAATACTGCCTTGCGGTGTAACAATCAGGAACGAGCTCAGGGTCCTGGTCCCCACGTAGTAGACATTGCCGATAATTTTGTGCGGCGGGAACTGCGTCGTTTGGTCCTCAGGCGTACCCATGTTGCGCGCCAGGATCGACCGCGGCGTAAATTTACGCCCGTGGACAGTTACCTCGGGATGGTCGGCGGGTGGCGGGTTCGCCGTCTGCGCCCAGGCTGAGCTCACGCTTGCGCCCAAAACGACCGCTGCCGTGATAAAGCTGATACAAAATGACGCGCGGGAGGAAGCCATCCGCAAAGCCGCGCTCCCGCTGGCACTCCTCATCATATTCCACACACCTACCGCCAAAGGGACGTGAAGCGCGCTCTTATCGGCAGAGCCTCGTTACCAGATGACCTTCAGCGCTAACTGACCCTCCCTGGGTTTCGTCACCGTCGGGCCCGCCAAACCCCCTAGGCCGGTCGACAACCCGGTACCAACGTCGAGTATCTGGGCAGTTTTACCGCCCTGAAAGTCCAAGGGCGCTCCAAAGTTGGCGCGATTCAAGATGTTAAAAAACTCCACCCGGAACTGCACACTGGCGCTTTCCGAAATCTTCCTGAGCGAGAAGTTCTTGTACAACGAGAGGTCAAGGTTGACGAGCCCTGGCCCGGTAATGCTATTGCGGCCCACATTGCCCAGGAGATTCGCGCAACTGCCTGTAACCCCAGAAAAAGCCCTGCACTGCGATGCGAGCGCTGGGTCCGAGGGCGCCATGGGCACCGTGAAGCACTTCGTGTTGATGTAAGTCAGGTTCGGATCGCTCTTGTAGTTGTGGTTTATGGGAGCGCATCCCGGAACGCGATCCGGAAGGCCGAATCCGTCTGAGCCGGCATTTCGCACACCCATGGCGTCGTCATTGATGATGGGAGTCGTCGGAATTCCGCTATTCAGCTTGAGGATGCTGGCAATCTCCCACCCGTTCGCGAGCGCGCCGCCCACACCGTGGAGAGACTTCGGCCCGGGTATATCCCAGATGGCGTTGATCGCCGCGTTATGGGTAATGTTGTAGTCCGAGGGGCCCCAGCTGATGGACGGGTCGAACCAGAACCAAGTGGTGATGGAATTGGAAAAGGCGTCGCCCAAGATGGTCCCGGAGTCGCTGTCCTTCGATTTGCCGTAGGTGTAAGAACCTCCGAATTGGAGGCCATGGCTCATCCTCTTCTGGACACCCAGCTGAACCGCCTCATAACTGGAGCTGGTTCCCCAGCTGAGCCCCCGGATCGTCCCGAAATCCGGGTTAATCTGATTCTGTTTGGTGGTGTTTTTAGGCCACAACCATCCCGCGGAGGTCTTCGTGGGGACGACCATATTGAAATCATCGCCGCGTATGAGCTGGTGGACGCCACGGGAGCCCACATAACCGATCGTCGCCGTCAGGGTGGGCGTGATTTGGCGCTGGAAGTTGATATTCCACTGCTGGACGTAATTTCGCTTCGGATTCGGTTCGGTATACGAGGCGGTGAGCGTGCAATTCCCCACCGGGCATCCCGCTTGTGGTGTTGCGAAGATCGAATAGGCACTCCCTGGGTTGGGAGTTCCACCTGGAGTCGTGGGCGGAATGCCAAGCACCCCGGCGAGCGTAGTCTTGTCGGCAAGCGTAGTCGCGAGGAAAAACGGCGCCCAGGCCTGACTGAAATAGTATCCCGGCAGCGGCAGCACATCAAAGATGGCGAAGCCCCCGCGAACGGCCATCTTCCCATTGCCGCGCGGATCCCAGGCAAAACCGATGCGCGGCTCAAAATTATGGAGGGTGGGGTTCGAGGTGATCGGTTTAACGCCAGCGCAACCCGGCAATCCGAAAAGGAAGTCAGTCACGGAGGGAGCCGACGTCCCACAGAAGGGTAACGGGTCGGAGAGGTTGCGGAGGCTGGTGAGCTTGCCATACTGTTCCTTGATCACGGTGCTCATTTCATAGCGCAGCCCTATGTTCAGGGTAAGGTTGTGGCGCCAGTGCCAGTCATCCTGGACGTATCCCCCGAAGAGGGTCTCCCGGTAGCCCCGCGGGCCAACCTTGATTGGAAGCCCTGACTCAAAGGAGTTGATGTGGTTGGTGAGGAGACCCGCCAGGGAGGAACGCACCAGTCCGTTAGGGAGATACAGAGTAAAGGGATTGTAGCGCATATTCTCCGTGGCAAACCCGAATTTCAAAGAATGGGTTCCTCGGGTCCAAAAGGCGTCGTCGTAAAACTGAACGGAATTCCAACGGAAATAGGTAAATCCGCCGGGCAAACCCCCACTGGTCCGGGACATGCCACTCACGATCATGCCGGGCGGATCATATCCTGGCATCATGCTCAGGGAAGGGTCCGAGTAGCCTGGAATGACCCCGGTCGTCCCGGTCGTTATGTTGTTAGTTGTGACGTTCCGGTTATAACCCAGCCGCGCGGTATTCAGCAGGGTCGGGGTTAAAGTGTGGGTCCATTCCAGGGCGGCGACGTGGCGCAGGACCTCGCTCAGGAACGACATGGTATCGAAGCCATCTGGCGTATTGAAGGGGGAGTCGTCATAATTATAGGTCACGAACAAGCTATCCTTGTCACTGAACCTGTGATCCAGCCGGGTGGTGACGAAATTTTCCGTTACCCGACGTATCGGTGCGAAGACGAAGGTGGCTACGTTCGGGTTGCTTGAGTTGACCGGCCCGTTGGGGTGAGGATAGAGCGCCACGTACTTCGCCGCATTCGGGTCCACCTTCACCTGGCAGTTTTGCTCAGTTGGGGATGGGGATACTGGGGTGCAGCCAGATGGGAAGGTTATTTTGCCCGTTTTTGGGTCTGGGAGGGAGGTAAGGAGTCCGTTTCGCGCATTCTCGGACGGGACCTTTGTATTCGCGCTGGCGGTTCCCTCCGCAAGGCGTATCCCCTCGTAATCGCCGAAGATGAATGTTCGGTCCTTGATAATCGGGCCGCCGAGTGCAGTGCCGAACTGGTTGCGCCTTAAAGTCGGTAACCGCTGCCCAGCGAGATTGGAGAAGAAGTCGTTCGCGTCCAGCTTATCGTTGCGCCAGAACTCATAGGCGTCGCCATGGAAGGCGTTCGTCCCCGACTTACTGATGGCGTTGATTACCCCACCGGAGGTCCTCCCATACTCGGCCGAGTAGTTGCCGGTGATCACGGAGAATTCCTGAATGGCGTCCACGCCCAGGGTGGCCCCCATGACGCTGCCCGAGCCGTTGGTGTAATCGCTGATGCTGAGCCCGTCGAGCCGGTAGTTGTTCTGTGTGGGCCGGCCCCCGGAGATGGTCAGTTGTGACCCAAAGCCGCGGTTCCCGCGGAGCGCGCCGCTCTCGAAGGGCAATTGGACTTCTCCATTGAGGCCGATGACGCCGGGGGAAAGCGTGGCCAGCGACGCCCAGTCGCGGCCGTTCAGGGGCAACTCGCGCACCGTGGTGGATTCGACCTCGGCGGTGAGCGTCGAGGAGGTGAGTTGGATCTGTGGCGCCGCCTCCGTCACCTCGACGGTTTGACTTGTTTGTCCGACCTTCAAGGAAAAGTTGAGCTGTTGTTCCGCGCCCACGCCGAGGGTAAGGTTCGATTGGCGCGCCGTGCTGAATCCTGGTGACGTGACGGTGACCTCATAGCTCCCCGGAAGAAGATTGGGAGCCGAGTAAAAGCCGGCCGTATCGGCGGTCACCTCTCGCGCGACGCCCGTTGCGGTATTCCTAACAGACACCTGCGCATTCGGTATCACCCCGCCGGAGGGGTCCGTGATTGTGCCGGAGAGCGTCGCTCCGGTCACCTGCGCATAGCCCTGAACAGCAAAGAGACTGAGAGCCCAAATGACAGCCACGGAAAGAGCAACGGTAGTTCTTTTCGGAAGAACTCTAGTTAGCATGTCTGGCCTCCGCCGACTTAGGTGGGTCCCCTTATGGCCGGGCTATATACCGAAGCAAAAACAATGTCAAGTCAAATCGCAGTTAGCCGGCAGCAGGCGGTCCCTGGTCACGTCTAGTGTCGGCCGATTTGCCGGAAATCAGCGCATTCCAAGGTGCCGTCCGAGCGAATCATTTTTTTGACAATTATTTCCTTGACTTTGCTTTTCAGACGGAGTAAACGCTGCTCCATCGGTTGCTTCCCGTCCGGTTTTCGGGTCACAGGTCCTATCTCAAATGTCGAAGGGGTGAGACGATGACTTCTATTACGTCGGGGTTCCGCACATCCTTTTGGGGCCTTACGAGTAAAATTAGCTTCCTGCTGTTGGCCGCGCTGGGTGTGTTGCTGTTCTCTGTACCGCTGTTTTCCCAGGGCAATCTCGGACGCATTCTCGGCACGGTAACTGACCAGACCGGCGGCGTCATCTCGGGCGCCACGGTAACCATCATCGACAAAGACAGGGGTGTCGCGCGAACCCTGACGACAGATGATGCCGGGGAGTACAACGCTCCCAGCCTGATTCCCGGCACCTATATAGTCCGCGCCGAGGCCAAAGGGTTCAAGAGGCTGGAGCGCCAGAACGTTGCTCTCGAGGTGGGCAAGGAGATTCGGGTTGACTTGACCGTTCAGCCCGGCGAACAAACGCAGTCCGTCACGGTCACCGAAGCCATCCCGCTGGTGGAGACCACCAATGCCACCCTGGGCGGCACGCTCAACAACGCGGACATCAACGACATTCCCTTGAATGGCCGCAACTACCAGAATCTGCTCTCTCTGCGCCCGGGCGTGATGATCCAGCCGGGCGGCTCACCCTGGACCCAGAGCACCAACAACACTCGTCCCGATGAAACCGTGTGGATGGTGGATGGCGTCTTCAATGCCAATTTCGTTGACCGCCGGCCCATAGTCAATTCGCCGAGTCCGTTCACCGATGGGGCCACGATTCTGCCCATCGATGCCATCCAGGAGTTTAACCTGGAGGAAGATCCTAAAGCGGAGTACGGGTTTAGTCCCGGCGCCGTGGTGAACGTCGGGATCAAAGCGGGGACCAACAACCTTCACGGCTCGGCTTACGCGTTTGGCCGCGATGGCAGCTGGGACGCCCGCAACGTGTTCAACCCCGCACCGAACGCGGTGCCGCCAACCGAGCTGAAGCAGTTCGGCGGCGTGGTGGGTGGACCGATCAAGAAGGACAAACTCTTCTTCTTCGGCGGCTATGAGGGCCTGCGTTCCCTCGTCGGCAACGCGCTTGGTACAAGCGTTCCGGCAACCGGTTCAGGCCTGGGTCCCACGAACAGCATGGTGGATGCCATCGTGGCTCTGCAGAAAGCCGGGGTGAAGGTGAGCCCGGTCAGCCTGGCCATCATGGGATGTCCCACGGGGACGTTGACCACCGCCTCCACGTGCACGGGCGGCCTCATCCAGGGGGCCGCGCCGAACACGACCACGTACAACAGCGGTTTCCCTAACACCAATCAGAGCGACAACGGGGTGGGCAAGCTCGACTACCGCATCAACGACAAGCACATGGTCCACGGCACAGTGGTGATCGGCAGATACCTCGGCCTCGGAGAAGATCACCCCATCGTGGCCGCGTACTGGGAGAACCCGGCTCCGCTAAAGTCGTACACAATCACCGGTGACTGGATTTGGACCGCCTCGTCCAGCTTGGTCAATGAAGCCCGGTTCGGTTACAACCTCTTTGAGTTCGCCCTGGCTCAATCGGACGCTAACAAATTCGCCAATGGCAAGGACTATCCCCTCAACACCGGCGATACGGCTACGGGTGGATTTCCCAATGTCGAAATCGGCAGCACTTTTGCCCCTCTGGGCGGCTGGCGTGGCCGTCCCATAGACTTCGAGAACCCGGCTTCCGATTTTCAGGACAACATCTCGTACTTGAAAGGCAAGCACTCCTTCAAGTTCGGCGGCGAGTTCACGCACATCCATATCGATTTCAACCTTCACGACACCCGCGGCCGGATTCAATTCCGCGGCCACCAGACACTCTGTCCCCCTGGCATCCCTGCTGGTGATCCCTCCTGTGCTTCCACGCCGCTCGAGGACTATTTCGCCGGACTTCCGGGCAGAGCGTTTCACCTCGTCGGCACAACGCCCCGCACAATCAATTGGACTTCGACCGCGGGGTTCGCTCAGGACGACTGGCGCATCAAGCCGAGACTCATGCTCAATCTGGGCCTGCGCTACTCCTACGTATCGCCTCTGAAAGAGGCCAACAACCTCTACGGTACCTTCGATCCGGCGCTCGGACTGGTTCAGCAGGGTCAAGCGAGCGTAGGCAGTACCATCGTCAAGCCCGACTACAAGGACTTCTCGCCGCGCTTGGGTTTTGCCTGGGACGTCACGGGTAAGGGGACCACGGTTGTCCGGGGCGGGGCCAGCGTTCTTTACTC
>Ga0209160_1000338_pt1 | contig 37535 bp, 26 predicted proteins | sample GraSoiAngelo_153_FD_186167 | JGI IMG/M metagenome (GOLD analysis project Ga0209160, IMG submission 186167) | Grasslands soil microbial communities from the Angelo Coastal Reserve, California, USA - 14_1009_12_40cm (SPAdes) (version 2) | ecosystem: Environmental > Terrestrial > Soil > Grasslands ...
CTCGACAGTCTTTGGGCCCCGGCAGCTAAGAGACGGAAGCGAGCGGCGGCTGGTTAGAACACCAGCCCCTCCGGCGCTTCGCGCCACCTCCCCACAGGTGGGGAGGAGCCACCTCCCCCATGAATGGGGAGGAGCCCACTAAATTAGTTGCGCGTAGCGGTCGAAGATTTCTCTTAGCTCTGCTGGGGGCTCCACTCGGTGCTTTTTCATTACGTCGAACAGGCTCAGTATGTGGCGCACTCCTGCGAGCGTGACGCCCTTCTCGCGCGTCAGGTTCTGGATCACCTGGACCTTGCTGATGTCACGCTGTGAATAGCGCCGCCGGTTTGTTGTCGTGCGATGCGGCTCGATCAGGCGCGCGTCCTCGTACAGCATCAACGTGCGTGGGTGTGTCTCGAGGATCTCGGCCGCGACGCTTATCGTGTACAGCGGCTTGTCCAGGTCGCTGAACGACTGGTGATGGCCTCTGGGGCCGCGGTTGTTGTTGGCCATCAGTGAAGCGACTTCAAGACCTGGATGATGGCCGGACCGAGGAGGACGATCCACAAGACGGGGAAGATGCAGCCGACCATCGGAAAGACCATGCGCGAGGAAGCCTGCGCCGCGCGCTCCTGAGCACCCTGGCGCTGGCGGCGCCTCATCTCGGTCGCCTGGACGCGGAGAAGCCGCGCGATAGGAACGCCCATCTGGTCCGACTGCACGATCGATTCGACAAGGTGGTGCAGGTCCGGCACGCCCACCATGTCGGCCATGTTCTCGAGCGCCGCCATCCGTGGCCGGCCCAGCCGGATCTCGCGCAGCACCTTGCCGATCTCGTCGCCCAGCGCATTGTGGAATCGCTCGGTGACGCTGAGCAGGCCCTCGTCGAGACTCATGCCTGACTCAACCACCAGGGTCAGCAGGTCGGTCGCTTCGGCGAGCGAGCGCTGGATCTGGCGCCTGCGCTGGCCGATTCGCTGCTCGATCCACAGGCCTGGAGCTAGATAGCCGGCGGCCGCGAAGATGGCGCCGGCCAGGGGTGCGGCGATGTAGTCGGGGACCGAGAGCGGAAGGAGAAGGCCGAGTGCGAGTCCCGCGATTGCCATCATCGCCGCGAGGCTGTAACGGACGGCCTGGAACCCGGCGGGCGTCAGGGCGGCCGGGTTGCCCGCCTGGCTCAGCTTCTGGCGGAGCTGGATCGCGGCGCCGGCCGGGAGATGCGAGACCGGCCGCAAGGCCGCTTCGAGCTGTTTGACGAAAGCCTGGCGAGGCGCGCCTGCGACGAGGCCACCGCTGGCGGTCGCGGCACGATACTGGTCGATCGCGATGAAGTACGCGGCCACGATCACGGCGCAGATTCCACCCGCGACGATCGCGATCTGCAGCATGCCTCTTCAGGCCTCCAGCGCCGTCATGCGCTGGATGAGCAGGTTGCCGATGAGGATCAATCCGCCGGCGAATGCGAGCATCGCGTAGCCGACCCAGGTGCTCGTCATCGGCGCGTAGTAACCGGGCACGAAGATGTAGAGGCCGAGGGCGAGGAGGATGGGCAGGCCTGTGATGATGCTGGCCGAGGCGCGTGATTGCGCCGTCAACACGCTCATGTCGCGCTTTGTCTGCAGGCGGTCACGCAGTGTGTCCGAGATGTTGTCGAGGACCTCGGCGAGGTTGCCTCCCACCCGGATGTGAAGAAGGATCGCCGTGACGATGAATTCGAGGTCTGGGCTGTTGATGCGTAGGAGCATCGCGCTGAGCGCGTCCTCGACTGACGTACCGAGCGTGATCTCGGTCGTGACGCGTTCGAACTCAGTGGAGACCGGTGGTTGTGACTTCGCCGCCACCGTCTCGAGCGCGCGGTCGATCGCGTAACCGGTCTTCAGGGAGTTCGACAGCAGCTGCAGCATGCTCGCGAGCTGGTCGTTGAACAGCTTCAGCCGCCGCCGCTGCAGGTAGGCGACGACCAACGGCGGGATGATGAACCCGACCGCACCGAGGATGACCGGACCGAGGGTGAAGCCGAAACGAAAAAGACCGACCAGCGCGCCGAGGGAAACAGCGCCGATGCGAATGAGCAGGTACTCGGGCGCCGTGAGGTTCAACCCGGCGCGCGCGAGGTCTTCGGTCAGTGTGGGCTTGCCCTGCACCTTCCGCCGCTGGCTGAGGTTCTCGGCCGCAGGCTTCAAGAGCCGTTCGACCAGCTCTCTCGGCGTGGCGCGCGGGGGTATCGCGTCGGTGGAGCGCGTGAATCTCTCTTTGCGGACTTTGTCCAGCGCCCAGAAGAAGACGAAGATCGCGGCAGCCATGGGGATCGCAACGATCGTTTCTGGCGGCAGGTTCATGAGGAGACTAAAAGAGGGTGGGGTAGGCGGCCTGGATTACCTGCAGGGTGACACCCTTCGCGTCGCCTACGCTCGGACACTTCGGGTCCGGCAGCTTCTCGCCGGGCGCGTAGTCCTTGTATGACTCGAGCGTGTATTTCAGCGCCGCATAGGTCAGGAACCATGTGATGACTTCGGCCTCGCATTGCGTGACCACGATGGTCAGGCTCGTCGCGCCGGCATTGCTGGAGCTGCTCGCAGAACCGACCTTGATCACATGCACCTGCGTGAAGATCGTCTTCACAGCGACCTTCCCCGCGGTCGAGACGGTCGCGATGACCGACATGTAATCACCTGGCTGGATGTAATCGGCGACGCCCTGCTGCTCGCTGGTCGGAAGCGTAAGCGCCACGTAACCCTGCGGGATGGGCAGGTACTCGGACTGCGAGCCAAGCGCGTTGTTCGGCTTCGCCACGTCGTTGGAGACGACCGCCTGGCCGGACGGGATCGCAACCAGCGGGACCATGCCCTGGACGTCCTCGATGCGGGTGAAGTAGACCTTCGGGTAGGTCCCGGGGACCGGGATGCTCTTGGTCGCAAGGGAATCGGCTGAGATGGGTATCCGCGGCTGGAGATCCCTGCTCGCCACGACCACCGTCTGCTGGGGACTCGCGCCGGCCTGGCTGGCGTTGAGAGCTACGAGGACGAAAGCGACGATCACCAGGACAGCCAGGAGGACGCCGAGGAGTGTGAACGGGCGGCGCGAAGTAATTGTGCTAAGGGTCCGCAAGGCCGACCAATCATAGGCAAGATATCCCGGTGCCGAGCCCCCCTTACGTGATACTCAAAAGGCCACTTTTGGAGCAGCGCGGACAGTCGCTCGTCGAGTTCGCGGTGTCTTCGGTGGTACTTCTGCTGCTGGTCGGGGGCCTGGTCGACATCGGGCGTTCGATCTACGTTTCTGAGGCCCTATCGAACGCGGCGCGCGAGGGGGCGCGCCACGGCGCCTGGTTCGATGCCCCCAGGCAGTCGCATCCGTACCTGGACGACGCCCAGATCCAGGCCGCGGTCGACGCCGAGCTCGCTTCCATCTCGCTGCCGGCTTCAGTCCTCAAGAACCCGAGCGGCACCACATGCCCTTCGGCGTCGGACGGAAACACCCTGCACAACCCCCCGTACGCCTCCTCGGCGTATCCGCCATCAGCCAATCAGCCGTGGCTCTACATCTGCTACAACAACACGCCCGGGCTCGACTTCACGAACCCAGCGACCAACCAGGGCCAGCTCGACCTGAACGTGATCGTCCTCTACACGTATGGTCCGCTGACGCCGCTCGTCAAGTCGCAGTTCGGGGTCTTCCAGGTGGCGGCGAACCAGCACATGACGGTGCAGGGTTTCTGATGCGCAGGCGAGGCGGTCAGCAATCACAGGCTCTGATCGAGTTCGCCCTGGTTTCGCCGGTGCTCCTCCTGCTCCTGTTCGGCATCGTCGACATCGGGCGCGCGATCTTCTACTACGACACGATCAACCACGCAGCGCGCGAGGGAGCGCGCACCGCGGTGCGGGCGTCGAACCAGCTCCCGACCAACGCCGACGTGCTGACTACGGTGAGCACCCAGATGCTCGGCGCCCCGATCACGGCACCGTGCCCGCAGGGTCCAGTCACCGCGACGACGCCGCCGGCGAACTCGGGGTGGCTGTACATCACCGAGCCCAGCCCGCCGTCGACTGCGGAAACATCGCCCCTTCCGAATGCCCCTGGCGGCGAATACTCGTCCAGCGCCAACGGGTCGTGCAGCGCGGTCAACCCCGCATCTGGCAACGCGCAACTCCAGGTGACGATCAGGTTCAACCTGGTCCTGATCACGCCGATAGTGGCACAGGCGACGGCGAACCACGTCGTCATCACCGCCGCCGCGATATTCCGGACGGAGTACTAAAAGTGCACGGGCGCCAGTCAGGGCAAGCCATCGTGCTCATCGCGCTGATGCTCACGTTCCTCATCGGGATGGCGGCCATCGCGATCGATGGCTCGCGGGCGTATGCGCTGAGGCGCGACATGCAGGCCGCTGTCGACTCGGCGTCCCTTGCTGCGGGCGACAAGCTCCAACAGACCGGCAGCTGGAGCGCGGCGGAGACAGCGGCCACCAACATCTTCGGCAGCAACCTGCGCCTTTACGCCGCCCCCTCGTGCACCGGCTACGGGACCCCGGGGGCAAGCCCATGGACCGTCACCTGCACATACTCGGACGGCACCGTCCTGACCGACGTCGCCAGGACGATGGGCCCCCAGGGCAGCAGGTTCCAGCTCACGGCGACGCGGGCCCTCGCGCTGGAGTTCGGCCTTGTCCTCACCAACGGCTCGAACCCGACCATCGGCGCGGGCGCACACGGCGGCGTGAACAACCTCCTGTACACCCCGACTGTAGGGGCCCTCGATCAGGCCGGATGCGGCGGCGTGGGTGGCGCCGCGATCACCATCAACGGTACAGGGACCGCGGACATTATCGGTGACCTTGTGAGCAACGGGTCCGTCTCTGTGGCTGGTGGCGCGCTGCGCGTGGCGGGCGACATCTACGCCCACTGCCAGCCCTCGGTGCCGGGTTCGGTGACAAACTCGTGCTATCCGAGCGACGCCTCAGCGCCGTGCTCGTTTCCAGACATTGCAGGCGCCTCGCGCGCTGGCTACCGCCTCCCCGATCCCAACTACCCGGCGCCGAGCGTGCTAGGAGGGAGCGTGACCTTTTCGGGCAGCAGCGTGGTGGTCCCGGCGGGGATCTACTCCTCTCTTGCTTCTCTCAATAGCAACCGCTGCTGGTTCCTGAGTGGAGGCGTCTACACCTTTCTGGCCGGGGCGATCAACGCCAGCGACTTCGTCAGCAACGAGCTGAAGCCGCCTGACGAGCCGGACGCATCGAACAACACGTTGCGGGCGGCCGACCAGTTCTGGAGCTCGGGCGGGGTCACATGCTCGGGGGCCCTGCAGGTGACCAAGCAGACCGGCCCGCGCGACATCCAGTTCGGCACATGGTCCTTTGTTGTGACCTCGATGCGCGGCGACAGTTACAACGGCGTCAACTACACACGAGAGAGTGCGCCTTCGATGTGCGATCAGGTCAATCTGAACAACCATTTCGACGACGTTGTTATCTCCATCAGCAACGTGCCTGGCGCGACTTCATACAACATCTACGCCGCACCGCCTGGGAACGGATGCGCGGGTCCCTTCGGGCTTGCGGCAAATATTCCCGTCATCAATCCGGTGAGCAACGACAACCTTTTTCCGTGTCCGAACGTCAACGGCAATGGCTGTTCGCTCGGCAACGAGTCGATAACACTCGCCAACCAGCTTGCCCCGCCGTTCGCCCCCAACGCGGCGGCGGCGCCGGGCGCGACTGGATCCTACCCTCCCGATCCTGAAAGGGCACCCGTCCGTACTGGCCTGCCCAACCAGAACCCGTCACGAGGAGCGGCGGCCGCAGGAGACCGCGCAAACGAGAACAACTGCAAGTCGGTGGGCAACGCATTCATCTCGTGTCCCGGTCCGATTACTCCCGGTGCAGTCGAGCTCAACTTTCCAGCCGGCGGATGCCTCATCACCGGCAACAACGCCGACACCTACACGTTCAGCGGCTATCAGTACAACTGGATCGCCGTCTACGAACCACCTGCCAACAGCTGCGCCAACACGCTTGGCGCGATGAGCAACAGCGCTTTCGTCGGCTTGGTCTACGTCCCGCACGCCTCCATCGCCATCACGTCGCAGTACACCTTCGAGGCGGCGGGCGTCGGGGGAGTGATGGCCAACAATGTGAGCTTCAGCGGCTCGCTGCCGAGCATCGCGTACAGCTCGACCTATGCGCCGGTTCCTCCGGCGAGCCGAATCACGAACTGACTTCGGCGGCCTCCGCCAGCGGTGTGGGAGCGGCTCCATTCGTCTCAGGTGCATCGCCGCGCGACTGCAGGCGCGCGATCCGGTGGTGCAGGCTGCTCGTCGCCTTGCCGTCGCCCAGCTCCTCGTAGCGCTCGATCGCGCCGCGCCACGCCGCCTTCGCGTCATCGATCCTGCCCATGCCCCACAGGGCCTGAGCCCGGCCGCTGAGCGATTCCGCCCGCTCGCGTGTCCTCTCGGCGGGCAGCAGCTGCAGGGTGGAGTCGGCCAGGCGAAGCGCCTCTTCGAAGGCTCCGACCTCGAGGGCGTTCTTCGCCGCCTGGCCGAGAAACGCCGCGGTGCGGAAGGCATCCGCCGCGGTGCCGGACTGGTACAGGTGATAGCCGATCTCGGCAGCGTGCTCGGGCGCGGAGCGCCCGTAGACGCGCTCCAGCGTGTCGGCCACGGCCAGGTGGTAGGCCTGGAGGCGGGGCAGGGGCAGCGCCGCGAGGACTCTCTGGCGCACGAGGTCGTGCGTGAACCTGTACGTGTCCTTGCCCGCGGCGACGAGAAAGCGTCCGCGCGTTGCTTCGTCGAGCGCGTCGCGGAGCTCGTGCCCGCCAAGCTCGCCGAAGGCCTCGAGAAGCGAGATGTCGAAGTCCCTGCCGATGACTCCCGCCGCGACGAGCATGCGCTGCGCCGGCTCGCTCAGGCGCTGGATGCGGCGGCCGATCAGGCCGCGCACGCTCTGCGCCAGCTCGAGGTCTTCCTCTGTGTAGCTCGAGTGCGACCTCGCGCCGTGGCCGAGCATGCTCTCCGACTCGGCCATGTAGAGGTACGACTGCTCGACGAAGAGTGGGTTGCCTTCGGTCGCGGCCTGGATGCCGATGAGCTGCACCGGGTCCAGGGGTGCTTCAGCGAGCCCGGCGAGGATGCGTTCGACGTCGTGATCGGTGAGTCGGCCCAACGCGATCCGCTGGGCGCGGCGCCGCTTCACCAGGCGCGAGACCGCGGTGCTGAACGGCCGGCCGGAGTCGAGCTCCGAGTCCCAGTAGGTGCCGAGCACAACCATCCTGCTTCCGTTCACGCGCTCGGCGAGATCGCGCAGCAGCATCACCGACGCCTCGTCCGCCCACTGCAGGTCATCGAGCACGATCAGCAGCGGCTTGTTGCCCTGTATGTCGGACAAGAACGAGTGGATCGACTTGAAGAGCTGCTCGCGAACCTTGTCCGCGCCGAGCTCGGCGCCGGCGGGAATCGACCTGACCTTCTGACGCAGCCTTGGCGCGAGCGCGGCCAGCAGCGAACCGTGATGGCCCACGGCCTCCTGCAGCGTCTTGGCGCTGGAGGCCGCGACGGCCGCACCGAGGACCTCGCGGAACGGGCCGTACGAGCCGCCGGCCACCTCGAGGCAGCGCCCGCCGAGAACGAGCCATCCCTTTGCGGCGGCTTCGCCGGCGACCTCGGAGGCGAGCCTCGACGCGCCGATGCCGGGTGCGCCCGTCACGAAGACCACCGATCCGTTGCCTGTCGCCGCGCGGTCGAGCGTCATCCTGATGTCCAGCCTTTCCTGCTCGCGGTCGACGAATCCGTCACCGGAGGTGAGCACCCGAGACGCTTCCTTCACCTCGCCGGGCGTGACCTGGTGCAGCCGCCAGCGGTCGGGGAATCCCTTCAGCTTGTAGCGTCCGCGAAACTCGAACTTCATCTCGTCGACCGGGCCGACGAGCTGGCGCACGATATCGGAGACGAGAATCTCGCCACCCTTCGCTTTGCCCGCCACCCTCGCGGCGACGTTGACGGCCGCGCCAAAGATGTCGCCGGCCTCCTCGACCACCTCGCCGGTGTTGAGGCCGATGCGGATCCGAAGCTTTCGCTCAGGATTCTGCTTGCTGTACTCCGCGATCGCGCGCTGGATGTCGATTGCGCACTCCACGCCATGGCGCGCGGAGCCGAAGCTGATCATGAAGCCGTCGCCGAGGCCCTTGATCCGCCGCCCGGCGTGCTGGCCGACCTTCTCGTCGATGATCGTCTCGTACGCCTTCATGATCTCGTGCGAGGTCGTGAAGCCGCGCGTCGAGAGCAGCCGCGTTGACTCCTCGACGTCGGTGAACATGATGGTCACGGTGCCTTCGGTCTGACCGACTGCGAGACTGCCGATGATGGTCTCGGCGGAAAGCGGCGCGGCCGCGTTGATGGGCTGTCCGAGACCCTCGGCGATCTCGCGCAGGAGGCCCTGTGACGCCTTGAAGCCTGCCTCGCCCTGCGGGTAGCGCACCACCTGCATCAAGCCGGCCTCGGCCGCCAGCCGAAGCTCGCGGCCAGCCGAGTCCTTGCTGATCTTGTTCGCTGAGGCATAGTCGCTGGCTTTGAGCTCGGCGCCTTCGAACGCGTCGGTCAGGGCCGGCGCCAGGCGCAGGCTGAGACCGCGTCGCGTGATGATGCTCTCGATCACCGCGTGGATCCGGCGCGAGGCGCCTGCCGGACCGGGCGCGCCTTCGTTGGTGCGTATGGTGGGGAGCATGCCGCCGAACCCGCTCGACGCGGCGGCCAGCTGGCCCAGTGCGGTGGTCGCCCGCGCCATCGCGGTGGCGGCCTCGAGGGCCTGGCCGGCGTGAAAGTCCGGCGGCGGGCCGTAATAGCTCGGCACCGGGGTGGTCCCCTCGCCGGGCTGCGCCGGTGGTGCCGGCGGCATCGGATACACGACAGGCGGCGCGTATGCGGGCGAGGCCGAGGCGGGAGGTGGCAGGCGCGGAGCGGCCGCAGCGGGCTCCGCCGGCTGGGGGGCCGCGGCCTGCAGGTCGGCCACCGCAGAGCGCGCGGCGTCGATGAGCTTGCGCATCTCCTCCTGCATCTCCGGCGTCTGGGCCGCCGGCGCGGGCTCAGACTGCACCGGCCCCCCGCTTGTCGGACGGGAAGCGGGTCGCTCGGAGCTGAAGGGCACGACAACGACAGTTCGCCGCTCGACTGTTGTCTCGGAGGTCTTGCCCTGGCCGGACATGAGGGGGTCTTTGGTGACGGGCATCATGCTGTCCGACCCCGCCGGAACGTAGCGTGACTTGACCGGGTCGAACAGGTCCTGGTTGACCTGCACGCCGTAGAACGCGGCCTTATCGAGCGCGGTCGGCACGTAGCCTGTCGCGTTGTACTCGAGCCTCAGATCAGGGCCCATGCCGAGCAGGAAGATGTCGCGCAGGATCGGGCCGTTGGAGTCGTAGCCCACGACCTCGGCGATCTGCGCTACCTTGCGCCTGCCGTCCGGCATGCGTGCCTGGTGCACGATCAGGTTGACAGCAGACGCGATCTGCGCGCGCACGGCCTCGAATGGGATGTCGATCGAGGCCATCATCACCATCGTCTCCAGGCGGGACAGCGCGTCGCGCGCGGAGTTCGAGTGGATGGTCGACATGCTTCCGTCGTGGCCGGTGTTCATCGCCTGGAGCATGTCCAGAGCCTCAGAGCCGCGGACCTCACCGACCAGGATTCGGTCGGGACGCATCCGGAGGCTGTTGCGCAGGAGCTGTCGGATCGTGAGTTCGCCCTTGCCCTCGACGTTGGGTGGCCTGTGCTCGAGCGCGATGACGTGCGGATGGTCGATCTGCAGCTCGGCGGCGTCCTCGATCGTGATCACGCGCTGGTTGTGCGGGATGAAACGGGCCACCACGTTGAGCGTCGTGGTCTTGCCCGACCCGGTGCCGCCCGAGACCAGGATGTTCATGCGGCCCAGCACCGCGGCCTGCAGGAACTCCGCCATTGCTGGGCTCAGGCTGCCCTCGTGCTTCAGGTCGTCCATGCCGAGGACCGCGTCCTTGAACTTGCGGATGGTGAGCGCGGCGCCGTGGATGGCGGCGGGCCGGATGATGGCGTTGACACGGCTGCCGTCGGGCAAACGGGCGTCCACCATGGGGTTCAGGCCGTCGATGTGGCGGCCTGTGGTCGCGACCATTCGGCGGATCGTTTCCAGCAGCTGGTTTTCGTCTTCGAACCGGACGTCGGCCTTTGTCAGCACGCCGCGCCGCTCGATGAAGACCTGGTCCGGACCGTTGACCATGATCTCGCTCACTGAGCGGTCGTGCAGCAGGCTGTCGAGCGGTCCGTAGCCGACCGCGGCGCGGAGAATGATGTCCGCGAGCGCCGACTTCTCCTGCGAGTTCAAGCTGATGCCGTCTTCGAGCAGGAACCGGTCCAGGTGCGTGCGGACGGCCTTCGAGAAGGCGAGCGTGTCGCCCGTCGTCAAGCCCACGTCGCGGATCAGGGCCAGGCGGTCGCGGAAGTCGTTCGCCAGCTTGTTCAGGTCGCGGCCCTGACGGGCAGCCGCCGCGAGGATGTCGGAGCGCCGGCGCTGGGGCTGGCCGGGCGGCGCGCTCGGCGTGGTCCACATGTCGACGAACTGCATCTCGAGCACCGACGCGGATGCTGCCACCGCCGGGATCACACGCTGAATCTCAGTCAGGCGGACCTTGATCGCGAGGCCGTCGCCATCCGGCTGCTCGCCCTGGTCGATATAGGCCGCGATCCATTCGCCGTCCTTGAAGCGAATGATGGCCTTGCGCGCGACCGTCGCGTCGCCCAGATCGGGCTCGAGCTCCGGGTCGTCGACCGAGCCGAAGACGACGTACTTGATGTCGCGGCTTGGTGTCCATCGTGGACGGTCTGAGGCTGCGGACGAATAGACGGGGAAGCCGGCCGCGGTGATGGTGCGGGCGTCGGACTCGCCTTCTTCGAGTCCGCCGTCCAGCCGGTGGACGACGACCCTGATCCGCGGCACGCGCCGAGGTGCGTCGTCGGGCGGGCCGGCGGGTGTGGCGATCGTTACCTCGCTCATGGCAATGCGGGCGCGGCGGATGCTAGCACCGGCTTGCCACGCCTCCCTCCCCTTAAGAGCATGGAACTCATGAGCCGAATCGCTCCGGCGGCCGGCGCCGATCGAGCACCCACTTCGACCCGGGCATTCGCTTGGCGACGCCCTTCACCTCCGACGCGCGCGCAGCCACCGCCGCGGCGCTGCTGTAGCTGCCCGGTTCCGCGATCACGATCCCGATCGACACAGAGACGAGCGGCGCCCGCAGCCTGTTGCCATTGCGCTCTTCGACCTCGATCCACCCGTGCTCCCGGTCGATAGGGTCGTAGAGCGCCGGAATGGCCTCATCGAAACGCCTGGTGACCTCGGTCGCGATCGACTCGGCCATGCTCGGCTCGGTCAGGATCACGAAGTCGTCACCGCCGACATGACCCGCGAAGTGTTGACCGGTGTGACTCTCTTCGAGAACCTCGAGGATGATTGTCGCGAGCGTCTTGATCACGTCGTCACCGCGCAGGAAGCCGTAGTGGTCGTTGTAGCTCTTGAACGAATCGATGTCCGGATACAGCACTGCGAAGCGCTGGTTCTGCGCCAGCCGGCGGCTGATCTCACGCAGGATGTCGCTGTTGCCGCTCATGCCAGTCAGCGGGCTGAGGCCGCGAGTCGTGGTCGAGCGCGACATCACCGCGCGCAAGCGCGCGACGAGCTCTTCCGGGATGAAGGGCTTGGTCACGTAGTCGTCTGCGCCGGACAGAAGGTGCTCGACCTTGTCCTTGAGCGAGTCCCTCACGGTCAGGAAGACAACGGGGATCAAACGCGTCCGAAAGTCCTCGCGCAGCTGCGACATGATCTGGTCGCCCGTCACGTCGCCGAGCATCAGGTCGAGCAAGATGATGTCTGGCCGCCACTCGACCGCCGCCTCGTGCGCGGCGAGCCCATCGTTGACGGTGACGCACTCGAAACCCGCGCGCTCAAGCACGCGCTTGACCAGGCGCAGGACCTGCTCGTCGTCATCGATCACGAGCGCGATGTCGCGGTGGATGAGGGCTGAATGAGGTCGGTCCGGCGGCGTGCCGACGCGCCTGGCGAGGGTCACGTCGCGCGCTGGCCGGTACGCGGCAGCTTCTCGGTGAGCAGGATCGCTCGCTCCGCGGCGGCTTTGACCTCCTGGATGTCAGCTCGGATCGCTTCCGGGTCGTTCAGCTCCTCGCCGATGAGCTCGCTGTAGTTGACGATCACGGCCAGCATGTTGCGCAAGTCGTGGATCAATACGCGCATCGGATCCATCGGGGTCGCTTGCGTGCTCACAGCCTTTTGACCAGCCTCCACGTGTTCACCTCGCCCACGCGTTCATAACCGAGCTCGTCGACAAGTGCCCGCGCCATAGCGAGGCCGCGGCCTGCTTCGCTGTCGACGTGTGGCATCTCGCGCGCCAGGTGTTCGTGGACCGGGGGTCCGGAGTCGGTGAGCGATGCGACGACGATCCCACTCTCGAATCGCAGGTCGTAGTCGACCGGCCGTTCCGTGCCCGGCGGCCGGCCGTGGGTGAGCACATTGCTGCCGATCTCGCCCAGCGCGGTCTCGAAGAGCATGAGGGGCCGATCGTCCGCCGACCGACCAGTGGCCTGGCGTAGACGTTCGACGGAGCGGTGCAGGATGTCCAATCCCTCGTCAAGCTCAGCAAACGTGGCCCGGAATTCAAAGGGCTCGTGATCACTCCCCAACGGCTAAAAGCCGGTGAGGGCTTCCTCGACAGTGGCGTAGTAGGGGAACACGCGGTCCAGGGTGGTGAGCTCCAGCACCACGCGGACCTGCTGATTGGGGGCGGCAAGACGGAGCTCGCCCTGGCTGCTGCGGATCTCCTTTAGGGCCGCGATAACCGAGCCGAGGCCTGTGGAGTCGACGAAGCTGATGCCCTCCATGTCGATCACGACCTTTGGCGGCCCGTTCTTGGCGAGCTGGCTGATGGCGTCCTTGAGCGCGGGAGCGCCGGCCACGTCGAGGCGGCCGCTGGGCACGATCACGGCCACTCCACCGTCTGTCTGGCGAGTCTGGACGTCGAGGCTCAATTTGGAGGCGACCAGCATATGGCAGAAAGTAGGGACTTCAGCCTCGATAGACGCCGTCGATTCAGTGGTGCCCGGGCGATCCGAAGGAGCCCTTGCGATGGGCGTTTTTGGCCCCAAACGCGTCGTATCCCAGACGCGATAGTCGTTTTTGGCGCCAAAGCGGTGCAATCGAACGCATCAGATCTCTGTCACCGGGCACCTAAACTGCATGGCCGTGGCCGTCTCCGCAGGCAGTGAACGTGTACTCGTGGTGGACGACGACGAGCCCCTCGCCCGGGTGATGGCGCGAACCCTGCGCAGCCGCGGCTTCGAATGCGACGTGGCGCTCGACGGATCACAAGCCAGGCGGCTGTTCGAGGCGAACGACTACGCGGTAGCCCTCCTCGACGTCCGCCTCCCGGATGAGTCGGGCTACGGGCTCCTGGAGGAGCTACGTTCGACCCGGCCGGATACGGCGGTGGTCATGATCTCGGGGGTCGACGACCCCGAGCTGGGCAGGGCCGCGATCGAGCACGGGGCGTTCGCCTACCACGTCAAGCCGGTCGGCGCCACCCAGCTCTACCTGCTGGTGGTCAACAACGTCCACCGGCGCAGCCTCGAGAAGGAGAACCGGGCGAACCTCGACCGGCTCGAGGCGATGGTCGCCGAGCGGGTCGAGCAGATGCGGCGGGCGGCCGAGCTCCAGGCCGGCATGCTGCCGCCTTCTCCTCTCACGGCCGAAGGCTTCGAGATTGCCGCGCATTTCACGCCGGCGCGGGAGATCAGCGGCGATTTCTACGACTGGTACGGCGCGAGCCCAGGCCACATCACCCTCACCCTCGGCGACGTGATGGGCAAGGGACTCCTCGCGTCGCTGACGATGGCGACTGCGCGCGCGGCGCTGCGCGGGGTGGCCGGCGTCGAGCCGGTGGTGGAATGCATCAAGCAAGCGGCGGGCGTGATGTCAGCGGCGCTCGAGGTCAACCACTCCTATGTGACCGTCTTCTACGGCAGGTTCGACCCGCGTACGGGCCAGCTCGACTACGTGGATGCGGGCCACGGGCACGCGAGGTTGCTCAGAGGGAGCACATCGCAGGAGCTGCTGCCTCAACGCAGCGCGCCGATCGGCATGTTTCCCGACACCCAGTTCATCTCCGGCACCGTGACCCTCAACCCCGGTGACTCGCTCGTCGTTTTTTCCGACGGCTTGCTCGACCTGCGGCCGGACCTGGCGACGAAAGAGGTGCAGCTGCCTTACGAGGCGCGGCGCGCGGCGACCGCGCAGGAGATGGTGAACATGCTGGCCCGCGGAGCGCGGGACCGGGAGCTGTCCGACGATGTGACTGTCCTCGCACTCAGGCGGGTTTAGATCAGCCCCTCGGGCGCAGCCCCTCGGGCGCAGCCCCTCCGGCGCTTCGCGCCACCTCCCCATAAATGGGGAGGAGCCTTCTTTATAAATGGGGAGGAGCCTTCTTTACTAGACCGCCTGCTGCGTCGCCAGCCATCTCTCGAGGACTGCGGCGACTACGTGGAGCTTCACTGGTTTGGAGATGTAGTCATCCATCCCCGCGGCGAGGCATCGTTCTCGCTCGCCCGAGACGGCGTCCGCGGTCATCGCGATGATTGGTACACGGCGCCCGCCGCGCTCGTCGTGCCGGATCTGGCGGCACGCTTCGTAGCCGTCCATCTCCGGCATCTGGCAGTCCATGAGGACAGCGTCATACCGACCTTTTGCCAGCATGGTGACGGCCTCAGCGCCGGTCGCGGCAACGTCGCCCCGATAGCCGAGACGCTCGACCATGCGCAGGCCGACGCGCTGGTTGGCCACGTTGTCGTCCACGACGAGGATGCGAGCGCTGCGCCCGGTCGGCGCCACCGTGTGAATCGCGGTTTCGCTTTCCACATGCGCCCGGCCGGCAAGCAGCGTCTGCAGGACGTCGAAGAGCTGCGAGGGGCGGACGGGCTTCACCATCTCCGAGTCAACCCCAAAAACCTCCTTCTCCGATCGACCGGCCGAGGTGAGCAGGATGACCGCCATCTCGGCGAGTGCCTGGTCGGACCGCACCGCCGCCGTCACGGCGGCGCCATCCATCCCCGGCATCATCAGGTCGACGATGGCGACCTCGAATGGATCGTCGCCCCCTGACGCGCGTCGCATCTCGTGCAGCGCTTCATGGCCGGAATCGAAGCTGCGCCCGCGCATGCCCCACGAGCTGACGTAGCGCTCGAGGATCGTCCGGTTGGTCCGGTTGTCATCGATGATCGCAACGGAGATCCCGGTCAGCTGCATGCTCGCGCGCGGACCGCGCGCCCTTGCCGCCGCCTCGCGAAACAGCGCGGTGAACCAGAACCGGCTGCCCTTGCCTTTCTCGCTCACGACGCCGATCTCGCCTCCCATGAGCTGGACGAGCATGCGGGCGATGGCGAGACCTAGCCCAGTCCCCCCATGGCGCCGCGTGGTCGAGCTGTCGATCTGGGAGTAGACCCCGAACACACGGGTCGATTCCTCTTCAGTGAGGCCGATTCCCGTGTCCTGAACCTCGAACTGGACTGAGATGCCCGGTCCTTTGGCCTCGTGCCGTTTCGCTCGCACGACCACCTCGCCGGTCTCGGTGAACTTGATCCCGTTGCCGATCAGGTTGATCAGGGCCTGGCGCACCCGTCCGGGATCCCCGATCACAAGCTCGGGGACGTCCGCCTCGACGTCGAGCACCAGCTCGATGCCCTTGTTGGCGGCCGGCTCGGCGAAGAGCTCGACCGCCTCCTCCACGACGTAGCGCGGGCTGAACTCCAGGGTCTCGAGACGGACTCGCCCTGCCTCGATCCGAGAGAAATCGAGGATGTCGTTGATGATCTCGAGCAGCGAGTCGCCGGACGTCCTGATCGTCTCCACGTACTCCCGCTGCTCTGGCGTGAGTGTGGTGTCGAGAAGGAGGCCGGTCATGCCGATCACGCCACTCAGGGGCGTCCGGATCTCGTGGCTCATGGTGGCCAGGAACTCCGACTTGACCCGCGTCAGCTCCTGCAGGTCCTGGTTGCGCTGGGCGAGGTCGGACAGCAGGACCGACTTGTCGACCTCGGCTTTGATCGCGGCGTGCCGGTTCTGGTCCCACTGCCTGACCACACGGTGGACAAGGATGCCGAACGCGACGAGCAGCAGCGCCTCGAGGACTGCCGCAGCAGGATCGCCCGAGGCAGGGTTGATGAAGCTGACCAGGATCAGGTCCGCCACGGCGAGCGCCGCCCCGACGGCGAACTCGACCGTGGTGTAGTAGAGCGCGAGGAAGATCAACGGCAGGAGGACGAACGGGAAGGAGCGCACGATGCTGAGCCCGAACTGGATCTCCAGGGCGAAGGCGACTGCCAGCCCGCCGATGGGCGAGATCGCGTGGAGGTACCGAGGGATGCGCTCCCAGGGCAGGACCACCAGCGCGCTGCCTAGCGTGGTGATGAGCACCGAGGCGACGACGCCGAAAGCGGTGCCGTCGGCCCACAGCGGGTAGAGCGCCAGCACGAAACCGCCCACGACCGGGATGGCGGTGACGATTCCGCTGCGGGCCGGCGTGTCGATCTGGGCCAGCGGGATCAGGACGAGCGCTACGCCCACGGCCATGGCGCCGCTGAGGGCAAGCGAGGTGGTGACCGCTGCGAAGCCGTGCAGGCTGACCAGGCCAACGATCGCCAGCCCGATGAACGGGTAGACCCGCCGGCTCAGTCCATCGCCCTGAAGCGGTGTGCTCGGATGACTCAATCTGGGCAGCGCAGGAAGCTTACACAAGGTAGCTTGCTTTGAACGACCCTCTCCCAACAGGGAAGAAGGAACTGACGTGAGGGGTGCCGTTCGCGACTGGGAGGGATCGTGGTTAAGGCGGCTGAAGCGCCCTGATCCGCCGATAAACTTTGTGCCCTGCGCACCTTCCATCCCGCCAGGGGGGGCGAGGCATCAGGGGTACCAGGGGCCGTTTCGCAGTCCTTCTCTCGGACTCGGCTCTCGGTCCGTCGTGCCACGCCGTTTGTGGCGCTGGCAGCCATCTTCGCGATCCAGGCCCTGGCCGACGCCCAGCCGGTGGTCGCGTTTCCGCTCTACCTGACGGTGGTCCTGCTGGTTTCTCTGCAGCAGAACCGCGTCGAATCGATCGCCGTGGCGTTCGTCGCGGCGGTGGCGGTGCTGGTCATTCCCCTCGCCAGCGCCGGCCAGGCATCCGACGTCGCGCCCGCGGTGCTGCTTGCGGCCGTGCTGGTGGGCGTCGCGGTCGCGATGAGCGAGCTGGCCCGGCACGCGCGCGAGGCCGCCATTGATACGCAGAGCCGGCTGGCCGAGCTGGCCGCCAGCGAGCGCAGGTTGCGGGCCACCGTCGAGTCGGCCGAGGTTGGGCTCGGGCTCGCCGACCTCGATGGGCGGTTGCTGCAGGTCAACGAGCCGCTGGCCGCGCTGCTCGGCCGGAGCCGCGATGCCCTGGCCCAGACCACCCTTATCGAGGTCACTGCGGAGGAGGACCGTGACGCTCTGAAAGACGCCCTCGGCATGCTGCGCAACGGCGACGTCACGCGGTGGCAGGCGGATATCAACCAGGTGTGCGCCGACGGCACGCTGGTGCCCGTCGCGGTCTTCATCTCGAAGCTCCCCAACACTGCGACCGGCGAACCCACGCTCCTCATCCAGGCGAGGGACACGTCGGCGAGCCGGCGCTCCGACGCTCAGCGCGAAGGCGCCGCCGCGGTGCGCCAGGTCATGGTCACGTCGGCCGGCCTGGACCAGGCGCTGCCACAGGTGCTGGCTGCACTTTGCGCATATCTCGGATGGGATGCCGGTCAGTTCTGGAGCGTGGACGCCGACCGCCAGGCGATGCGTGTGCGCTACGCGTGGAATGCCTCAGGCGCCGTGGTCGAGGGGTTCCTCCACGCGAGCCGCAGTCTGGTCGTTGTCAACGGGGCCGGGCTGATCGGGCGCGTCTGGCAGTCCGGCGTGCTCGCTGGCGACGCCGACCTCGAGCACTCGGCCGACTTCGGGCGCGTGGAGGCCACGCGCAGCGCCGGCCTGCGGTCGGCCGTCGCATTCCCTGTCGTGGACGGCGGCGAGGTGATCGGTGTCGTGGAGCTGGTCGCCGAGCGGGCGCGCACCCTGCAGGACGACGAGGTGACGATGCTGGCCACGGCAGGCGTCGAGCTGGGCCAGTTCATCCGCCGTTCTGACACCGCGCAGGCGCTGCGCAGGAGCGAGGCCGACCACCGCGCGATCTTTGAGCGATCGCCGTTCGGCATCGCCCGCATCAGCAGCGGCGGCGAGCTGTTGGAGGCCAACCCCGCGTTCCTCCAGATGCTCGAGCACGACGAGGAAACGATGCGCACCATCGCATGGCCCGACCTGCTGCACGCCTACGACCAGGCTGCGTCGCGCCAGCACAAAGCGCCTTTCCTCGCCGGCATCACCGACGGCAGCAGCGTCCACGCGCGAGCGGCGACCGGGGCCGGCAACTGGTTGTGGCTGCAGCTGACGGCGACCTCGATCCCGGACTCGAGCGGACGGCCCGAGCACGTGCTCCTGATGATCGAGGACGTGACCGCGGTCCGGGAGACGGCAGACAAGCTCGCCGAAGCCCTCGAGGCCCAGCGCGATGCGAACACGAACCTGGAGAAGCTCGACCGGACCAAGAGCGAGTTTCTGAGCATCGTGAGCCACGAGTTTCGGACCGCCCTGACCGGCATCCAGGGTTTCAGCGAGCTGATCCGGGATGGCGGCCTGGAACCGGATGAGGTCCGTGCCTACGGCGGCTACATATTCAGCGACGCGGACCGCGTGAACCGACTGATCGGGGACATGCTCGATCTGGACCGCATGGAGTCCGGCCGCATGACCATGCGCAGTGCCGAGGTCGACATCAACGAGGTCCTGACCGAGGCCGTATCCAGGGCGGTGCCTTCGGCGACGGCCGTCGAGTTCAAGTCCGACCTCGACCCCAGGCTCCCCATCGTGGCGGGCGATCGCGACCGCCTGATCCAGGTGGTCAGCAACCTCGTCAACAACGCGGTCAAGTACTCGCCCGAGGGCGGGACGGTCACCGTGACCACCCGCGTCGAGGGCCGCTATGCCCTGGTCAGCGTGACCGACACCGGGATCGGCATCCCGGCGGAGGAGATCGCCCACGTCTTCGAGCGCTTCCGGCGCGTCCGGAGCGGCGCCGCGCAATCAATTCCCGGGACTGGCCTGGGCCTCACGATCGTTAAGCAGATCGTGGAGATGCACGGAGGCAAGATCTGGGTGGAGAGCGCGGTCGGCCACGGCTCGTCGTTCCACTTCACGATCCCGTTGGCCCCCGAGGGCGCCGAGTCCCTGCAGCAGCTCCGGCATGGCTGAGGCGAATGCAGGTGGAACAGCGGTCGGCCAGGGAAGCACCGCCAGCACCTTCACCGTCCTGGTGGCCGACGACAACGAGGTGGCCCAGCGGCTCTGCAAGCGCGTGCTGGAGAAGGCGGGCTACGGCGTGCTGATCGCGGCCGATGGCCTGCAGGCGGTGGACATCGCGATGAGCCAGCGGCCGGCGATGATCCTGATGGACGTCGCCATGCCGGGAATAGACGGGCTTGAAGCGATGCGTCGGATCAAGGAACAGATTCCCACGATGCCGATCGTGATCGCCAGCGCGCACTCGATGGCAAGCGACCGCGAGCGCTTCCTTGCGGCCGGCGCGGACAACGTGCTCAGCAAGCCATTCCGGCTGGCCGACCTGATCGCCATCGTCGCGAAGCTGGCCAGCGCGACATGAAAGACCTGACCGGGACGCGGCTCAGCGGGTACGAGATCGTCGAGCGTCTCGGCGGCGGTGGGATGGCGGTCGTCTATCGCGCGGTGCAGCAGCCGCTCGGCCGCGAAGTTGCGCTCAAGGCGCTGTCGTCAGAGCTGTTCCAGGACGACGGTTTCGTCAAGCGCTTCGAGACTGAGGCGAAGACGCTCGCCCGGCTCGACCATCCGAACATCCTGCCGATCTATGACTTCGAGGTCATCGACGGCAACGCGTTTCTGACGATGCCCTTGATCCGCGGCGGCACGCTGCGCGACATCCTCAATCGCGGAACGCTTGACCCGCTCACCGCGTGGCGCTACCTGCGCGAGATCGGCGACGGCCTGCAGCACGCGCACGACGCGGGGATCGTCCACCGCGATCTGAAGCCGACCAACGTGCTCATCCACTCGGACGGGCGCGCGATGCTCGCTGACTTCGGCCTCGCGCGCGGCGCAGGGCAGCCGACACACCTGACGACCATCGGGCTCGCGATCGGAACGCCGGGTTACATGGCGCCCGAGCAGGTTATGGGGCACGACGTCGACAAGCGCGCGGACATTTACGCGATGGGCGTGCTGACGTTCGAGATGCTGACCGGCCGGCTTCCATACATCGGCTCCAACCGGATGGAAGTCGCTTACGCGACGGTCAACTCACCCATCCCGTCGGCAGTGAAGATCAACCCGAACCTGCCGGACGAGCTGGACGTGTTGCTCGCCAAGGTCCTCGCGAAAGATCCGGCGCAGCGGCCGCAGACGGTGCGCGAGCTGCTCGCGCTGATGGCGCGACTGCCGCAGCGACGCACGTCAGCGTCTGGGATTGTGGCTGCACCGCCGGTCGCGTCGGCGACGCCCGCCGGAGCTGTCGCGGTCCTGGGGCGCCCAGCGACTGCGGCCAACGGTCCCGACACGACCTCTATGCGTGCGATGCCTTCATCGCCACCAATTCCCGCTGCGCAGATCCTTCACGGTTCGCCGATACCGACGCCGACAGCCGCGGGTGCCTCAACGATCCGGACCCTCGAGCTGATGGGCGTGCGTCCTGCACGGGCGCGCGGGCGCTTCATTCTCAACTCGCACTTCAGCAATTTCGTCCACGTCGCGCGCGACGTGACCGGCGACCGGTGGCCCGAGGTCGCGTATGCGGCCGGCCTGGTCCAGTACATCGAGCAGGACGCGCCCCACGACGACCAGCTGTCGTCGCCGGTCGAGTCGCTGAGCCGGTTGAACGAGGCGTTCGAAACGATCTACGGTCCCGAAGCCGAGGACATGATCCGTGCCTGGGGCCGCCGCGCGACCGAGCGATGGCTGGCCGAGGGCCGGCACGGCCTGGGTGGGGCGAGGCGTTTTGTGCCGGGTCGCCAGCGCAAGCTCGCCGGCGTGGTGAAGAACTTCAGCGAGGCGATGGACAATGTCCGCGGCGAGCACACGCACGCGTGGCTGCAGGTCGACGAGCACCAGTTCTGGCTCGTCCACTTTTCGAACATGTTCGCGCTCGGCCGGATCAAGACCGTGAAGTCGTGCTACGTATGGACGTCGGCGATCGAGACGATCCTGAGGTGGGCGGGCCTGGCCAACGATTGGTACGTCGAAGAAGTTGAATGCGGCTCAGTAACGGGCACGTTCGACTGCGCATTCGCAATCCGGGCATCCGAGACAAGCTAAACCTCAGCGAAACCCTGGCGGCCGGACTTGCTCCGGCCGCAACACGCGTAGCAGTTGGCCGGCCAATCGTCGCTTCGAGTGGCTACTAAAGACAAGTCCCAACCGTATACCGGAAAGAGAGCAGCGCCTGCGGCGAAGCCGCACGCGCGATGAGAGGGAACCATCCGGGTTCCCTCTCATACAAAGAGGAAGGCCCTCCACCGGGGGGCAGAGGACCTTCAGAAAGGAGGGAGGGCTGATTCAGCTACGCCAAAATCGGCGCCAAAAACCATGTTACGCCCGGCTGGTCTCTTGCGCGCGGCGAACTTCCCCTCTCTTACATTCTCTGTGTGAGCCGATTCGCTATCGACGTCACCGCCTGCTGGCGGCCCCAGCGGGTGGGGATGCTGACTGTGGCGGTGGAGCTGTCCAAGGCCCTCATCGCCAACCGGGCCGGTGACGAGTTCGTGCTCCTGTGCAGCCGCGAGCGGCCGGAACGTTTGAAGGACGCCGACTGCGAGGCGGTGCTCTCTCCGTACCGCCACGAGCTGGCCCTGAAGTCGCGCTGGATCCCGGCGATCGAACCGAAGCTGCAGAGCGACGCCATCCTTTATCCGTACTGGCCCAGCCCGCCTGTCCGCCGGCCCGGCGCGCCGCCGGCGGCGATCTTCGTCCACGACCTCGCCTTCCGCGTCAGGCCGGCGGAGGTGCCGTGGCAGCAGCGCCTCTACTTCCGCACCGTCCTTCCGCCAGCCCTCCGCGGCGCGGCCGCCGTGCTGGTGCCGTCCGAGTCGACGCTGCGAGACCTGCTGAAGCTTTACCGGATCCCCGGGCTGGAGCAGAAGGTCGAGGTGATCCCGGAGGGGGTGCCGCCCGCCGTGGATCCGGGGCCGCTGCCGGAAGGCATCGAGCCCGGATTCATCCTGGCGGTCGGCACCGTCGAACCGCGCAAGAACTACGCCCGCCTGCTCGTCGCCTACCGCCAACTGCGGGGGCGGCATGGGTCGCTACCGTTCATCATCAACGGCCGTCCTGGCGTGCCGCAGCTGGTTATCGCGGGCCGGCCCGGATGGGCCTACGGGGACACCCTGCGGCGAATCGGGTCCGAGCCCGGCGTCCGCTACCTCGGACACGTCGACGAGCCCACGCTTGCGGCCCTGTACGAGTCCGCATCCGTGCTCGCCTTCCCGAGCCTCTACGAGGGCTTCGGTCTCCCGCTGCTCGAGGCGATGTCTCGTGGGATCCCGGCGGTGGTCGGTGCCGCCGGCGCGCTGCCGGAGCTGGCGCTTGGCGCTGCGATCTCGATCGACGCCGACGATTCGAATGCCATCGCTGGCGCTCTCGAGCGGCTGCTTGCCGACGGGGGTTTGCGCATGAAGCTCGGCGAGGAAGGCAAGCGCCGCGCGAAGGGTTATAGCTGGGCGAACGCCGCCGAGCGCACCCTCTCCGTGCTGCGGCGGATCGGTCAGGCTTCAGAGCGAAAGGTGGCTTAGTTGAGCGAACGTGTTTCAGTCCTCGTCCTCGTCGACGGCAGGTTGCCGCTCGACGCACGTCGCTTCGACGTGGCGACCGGCGCGGATGTCGCGTCTGCACGGCAAGTCCTCGTTGCTGCAACGGATCGTGCGATCAGTGATCGAGAGGCAGATCTTGTTCGCGACTTCGTGGGCCGAGGCGGCGGGCTCGTCCTGCTCGGTGACGCGCTTGCCGCGTGGTCTTCTTGTCAGGCGATCCGCGAGGTGGCCGGGTGGGTTCCGTCGGGCCCTGGACCGCGGACGGAGCTCATCGTCCGGCCCGATTCAAATCACCCGGTGACGCAGCGCCTTGATCCTGAGTGGAAGGTCCGGGACCGGCTCTATACGTCCGAGGGACCTCCGCTCGAGGCGTCGATCCTCTTGCGCACGAGCTGGCGCTACACGGAGCAGGTCGTCGGGTATGAGCGTCAATTCGGTGAGGGGCGATTCGTTTACCTCGGCCTCCATAACGACGGGAGCCCGACCTTCGAGAAGCTGGTCGGCCGTCTTGTCCTCGTCGCCGCGGGCCGGACCGCTGCACCGCCGGTTGGAGTGGGTCTCGTTGGCTATGGTGCCATCGGCCGCGAGCATGCGGCCTCGATCACGGCGACCAGCGGCCTGCGCCTGGCGGGAGTCTGCGACATCTCGCCCCGGCGGCGCGAGGCTGCTGAGCGTGACTGGTCAGTGCGCGTGCACGCTCACCAGGACGATCTGCTCAACGATCCCGACATCGGCCTCGTGGTCGTGGGCACGCCTCCCAGCGCGCACGCCGACCCGGTCCTGGCAGCGCTCGACGCGGGCAAGCACGTGGTGTGTGAGAAGCCTTTCGGTCTGCACGTCGAAGAGGTCGACCGGATGATCGACGCGGCGGCGTCCCGCGGCCTCCTCCTCACGGTGTTTCAGAGCAGGCGTTGGGATCCCGACTACCTCGCGATGCGCGAAGTCGCGCGTTCGGGCCGCATCGGCGAACCCTTCTACATGGAGTCGTTCATCGGCGGCCACGGCCACCCGTGCGACTTCTGGCACAGCCACGAACCCATCTCCGGCGGGACCATCTACGACTGGGGCTCGCACTACTTCGACTGGATCCTTCAGCTCTTCGCGGACCGGGTCCAGACTGTGACGGCCGACGCGCACAAGCGCGTTTGGCACGACGTGACGAACGCGGACCAGGTTCGCGTCGACCTTACGTTTGCCGGCGGCGCGCAGGCGATGTTTCTCCAGTCCGAGATCGCTGCAGCGCGCAAGCCAAAGTGGTACCTGCTCGGGACCACTGGCGCGGTCGTCGCGGAGTGGCGCGACGAGCCGGTGCCCGCAGACTTTCCGGCGCGCGTCAAAGTGTTCCGCGCCGCGGAAGAAGGAGCGCACGAGGAGGTGCTGAGCCTTCCACGCCGCGACGAGCACGGTTTCTATCGCAACCTCGCAGACCACCTGGCCTGGGGCGAACCGCTCGCGGTCACACCCGAGGAGGCGCGCCGCACGGTGGCGGTGATGGAGGCGGCGACAAGGTCGATCGCGAAGGGTGGCGCCCAGCTCAAGGTCGAGATATAGGCGCGCGCCGCGTCGGCTGGGGTGTGCTCGGTGCGGCCGACATCGCCCGCAAGGCGCTGCTGCCGGCGATCGCCGCGTCCAACAACGGCAGGGTGGTGGCCATGGCAAGCAGGGCTCCCGAGCGAGCCCGCGAGATGCTCGCCCCGTACGCGGACGCGCGGGTTTGCGATTCATACGAGGCTCTGCTCGAGCAGAACGACGTCGACGCCGTCTACATCCCGCTCGTCAACAGCCTGCACAAGGAATGGACGCTGCGCGCGATGGCCGCAGGCAAGCACGTGCTGTGCGAGAAGCCACTCGCGATGAACGCCCCGGAGGCCGACGAGATGGCATCCGCAGCCGAGGCTGCGGGCAAGCTCGTGATGGAGTCTTTCATGTACCGCTTCAATCCCGACACGCGCGCGTTCGTGGAATCGCTGCGCGACGCTTTGCACCTCCAGACGAGCTTCGGTTTTCGGTTGAGCGACAGCGCCAACTACCGCATGCACGCCGCGCTTGGCGGCGGGGCGTTGCTCGACGTCGGCTGCTACGCGGTCAGCATCACGCGCTGGATCCTCGGTGAGCCCGTCGAGGTGCTTGCCCGCGCTCACGTCGAACACGGAGTCGACATGACGGTGAGCTCGCTGCTCACGTTCCCGACTGGAGCGACCGCCTCGATCTGGGCGAGCTTTGAGTCACCTGAGGAACAAGACCTCACGGTCGTTACGCGGGACATCGTGCACCGCCGCGAACAGCCCTTCACCGCGGGTCATCCCGACGACCCCTACAGATTGATGGTCGAGTCGTTCGGCGAGAGCATTCTCCGCGACCGGCCGCTCGCCCTTCCGTTGAGCGACTCGATCGCGAACATGCGGGTCCTCGACCGCATCCGCGACGCGTTCAGCTCTTGACGAGCTCCTGAAAGCGCGGATCGTCGCGGAGGATCGCGAGCTCGGCATCGTCCGGTGCTTGACTCGTGATTTCAGGCCGGTGCCGCGCGGCTTCCTCCAGTGAATCGATCGCCTCGTCGAGCCGGCCCTGGGTCGCACGCACGCATGCGAGGTTATAGGCGACCGTCGCCAGGATGAGAGATGGAGCGTCAGCCGCCTTCATCTCCGTGTACGCATCCTCGAAGATCTCGTTGGCGCGGCTCTTCTCCCCGTTCTCGGTGAGGTAGGTATGCAAGTGCACCCTTGGATGCGTGTAGCTGTTGCGCAGCACCGCCGCCGTCGTTGTTTTGGCGATGCTCCATTCAAAGGGCTGGTCGCCGAGCCTCGAGTAAAGGTCGATGATCTCGGCGAGCAGGCGGTCCGATCTGGCCGCCGCATCGGTCAGCGGGGTGCCGATTCCGTTGGCGAGCTCGGCGTCGTTCACCTCGTCGATGTTCGACGGCGCCGGCGTGAACTCACGTCCCTCCGCGAGGTCGGCCAACCCGTTGCGTAGTCTCTCGCGCCACATGCCGAGATGAAACATGATCAGCGCGGCCGGCCAACCTTTCGGCGCGGACTCCGTCTTGCGCGCCTGCTCGACGAACTCCTGCTCGACCTTGCGCTCGGATTCGAGCGCGCGACGGACGGCGTCGGTGTCAGGCAGGGGTCATGTCCATGGTCTGCGTGCCCTTGAACGTGATCGGGCCCGTCAGCCCCGGGGTCGTGACGCCTGCAGCCATGTTCAGGCTCATCGTGGCATCGACGCTGCCGGTCGAGTGACTCTTCACGACCCGGTGGCCACTGGCGTCGAACCACGAGGTCACGTCAGAGGTGGTCGTTCCCTTCATGCTCAGGCTCTGCAGACCGCTGCCGCCGCCAGTCGGAAAAAGAGAGGTGCCTCCACCGGCCGAGGCGGACATGTCGATCTTGAGGTCAAAGGTGCCTTTGATGTTGCTCTCAACGACCGCTGTGTTGACGCTTCCGACCTTCTCGTCCCGAAGGTACTTGTTGGTTGTCGTGACGTGGCTGGTGCCTGAGCCGAACGGGTTTGCCTGGTCGTAGTCCTTCGTCCACGTGTCGCCAGGCTTGACGGCTTTGTCGGGGAGGATTGCCGTGAGCAGGCCGCCCTGAGACCCCGACATACCAGGGAGCGTGGTGTTGCCAAACGTGCTGCCGCTGATGCTGACGATGCGCCCGTCCGATGCGACCATCATGTCGACATTGGCCGAGGTCGTGGTGGTGGTCGTGTTGCTGACCCCGTTGGTGGTCGTCTTCACGGACAGATCGGTCACCGCGACCGCGATGGTGGCCGTGCCGCTCGAATCGACGGACTTCACCGTCATCGCCTCTTTCGCGCTCATGTCGAGGTCGATCGGGATCGACAAGCCTTCCGCGCCGACTGTGTACTTGAACGCAGCGTGCAAGCCGTATCTATAGGTGTCGCCCGCCTTGTAGGCCAGCTTCAGCGTCTGAGCCTGGACCCCGATCGAGCCGCACGCCGCGACCAGGAATAGCGCGAATACGGCTAACCGGCGCACGCCTCCAGCATAGTCGCCGGTTGTGGCTACGCCGCCGTCTTGGGCGCGCTTTCCGGCGCTTCTACCGGCTCCTTTATGACCTGCGGTTGAGGAGCGGCGACGGGCACGATCTGGCGGAAGAGCCGCACGGATTCGTTCCAGCTCGCGAGCATCGCGGCGGCCTTCCGGCTGCCCGTTCGAGCCAGATGCTCCTCGACCAGGCCTTTCAGCTCTTCAGAGTCCTCGGCCGGCACCTCCCGAGCGATGACGCTGTCGGCGTTGAGCTGGCGCCATTCGACCAGGTAAGCGGTGCCTCCGGTCATCCCGGCGCCCGCGTTCCAGCCGACCGGGCCCAGTGCGACCGCGACCCCTCCGGTCATGTACTCGCAGAAGTGGTCGCCCGCGCCTTCGACCACCGCGACCGCGCCCGAGTTGCGCACGCAGAAGCGCTCACCGGCGCGGCCGGCGATGAAGAGCTTGCCGCCGGTTGCCCCATAGCAGATCGTGTTGCCCGCAAGCACGGGGTCGTCCGTCGAGTCGTCGGCAAACGGACGGATCGCGATCACGCCGCCGCCCATGCCCTTGGCGACGTAGTCCTGCGCCTGGCCCTCGAGGCGAAGCTCGACGCCATCGTCGAGAAACGCGCCGAAGCTCTGGCCCGCGCTGCCGCGATAGTCGCGGCGTTCACCACGAGCGAGAGATGCGCCCACGGTCCGGTGTGAGTTGTCGATGTCTCCAGCCTGCGGCGCGGCCGGGGGAACGTCGCCGTTGCGATGCCAGGCGCGACGCCTCGGCAGAGATGTGTCGGTGGCGGCAAGGACGAAGGAAAGGTCGAGCCTTGCCTCGGGATCCTGGTCGAGCAGCTCGACATGGCCGACGATCCCGTCGAGCGAGCGCGCGCCCAGCCGGGCCAGGTGCTCGCGCACCTCTTCTGCGATCAGGAAGAGGTAGTTGACGACGTGCTCCGGCTTGCCTTCGAACTTCGCGCGCAGATCTTCGCGCTGCGTCGCGATGCCTGTAGGGCATGTGTTGAGGTGACACTGCCGCGCCATATCGCAGCCGAGCGCTACCAGCACTCCGGTGCCGAAGCCGAACTCCTCGGCGCCGAGCAGCGCAGCGACGACGATGTCGCGTCCGCTGCGCAGGCCGCCGTCAGTGCGCAGGCTCACCCGCTCGCGGAGGCGGTTCGACACCAGGACCTGCTGCGCTTCGGCGAGGCCCAGCTCCCATGGCGAGCCGGCGTTCTTGATCGAGGAGAGCGGCGACGCGCCGGTGCCGCCGTCATGACCCGAGATGAGGATGTAGTCGGCTTTCGCCTTCGCCACTCCGGCCGCGATCGTGCCGACGCCCGCCTCGGAGACGAGCTTCACGCCCACGCGCGCGGTCGGGTTGACCGTCTTCAGGTCGTGGATGAGCTGCGCGAGGTCTTCGATCGAATAGATGTCGTGATGGGGCGGCGGGGAGATGAGCTGCATGCCTGGCTGCGCGTGGCGGAGGCGCGCGATGAGGCTCGTGACCTTGAGACCGGGAAGCTGGCCCCCCTCGCCGGGCTTAGAGCCCTGCGCGATCTTTATCTCCAGCTCCTCGGCGCGCTTGAGGTAGCTCGGGGTCACGCCGAAACGCGCGCTGGCGACCTGCTTGACCTTGTTGTCACGTCGCATGCCGCCGTCGTCGGCGTAGGTGTCGGGGTCTTCGCCGCCCTCGCCGGAGTTGGAGCGGGCGCCGACCTGGTTCATCGCGATGGCGAGCGCCGAGTGGGCCTCGGGTGACAGCGCGCCCAGCGACATCGCGGTGCTGACGAATCGCTTGACGATGTCCGACGCCGGCTCCACCTCATCAAGCGGAACCGGCTGCGTACATTCCTTGATCTGCATGAGCTCGCGCAGCGACTGTGGCTCGCCCATGCTGGAGAGGCGCCGCCATTCGCGATACGCCTCGGGGTCTGCGGTCTGCGCCGCCTTCTGCGCCGCACGCACGGCGATGGGGTTGTATGCGTGATGCTCGCCGGCCTTGCGGAAACGCACTCGACCGTGGTCGGGGATGGCGGTCGGTCGCCTGCGCGCCGCGTCCTCGATGTCATCGAGGTCTGCGCCACCCACGCGTGATGGCACGGAGGGGAAGCAGAGGCGCATCACCTCGGCGCCGAGGCCCAGTGCCTCCAGCACCTCGGCGCCGCGGTAGCTGGTCACACACGAGATCCCCATCTTTGCCATCACCTTGAGCAGCCCGGACTCGAGCGCCTTGCGATATTTGGCAATCGCGTCTTCCCCGCTTGGCGGGGAAGTACCCGGCGAAGCCGGGGGATGGGGTTGCGCCGCACTTGCAAAAGCGAGATATGGATGAACCGCCGTCGCGCCGATCGTGATCAGACAGGCCACGTCGTGCACGTCGACTGCGTCGCCGGCGATGGCGACGATGTCGGTCGACATGCGACGGCCGGTGGCGAGGAGGTGCGAGTGGACAGCGCCGACGGCAAGCGCCATCGGCACCGGCAGCCGGTGTTGTGCCGAGCGCCGGTCGCTGAGCGCGATCACGCCTTGGACTTCGCTTGCCTCGCGACACAACCGGAGCAATGCGTCGCGCAGCGTTTCGTCCGGCGCGTATGTCGCGTCGAGCACGACCGCGTCCTCGAGCACCCGCCCCAACTCGGCCGCGCCGAGCACCGGCGACTCGAGCTCCAGCAGCTTGTCCTCGGTGGGAACTGCGGGGTGGTGGCGACGCAGAAGGTCGCGGTCCGCGCCGCCTTCGGGCTCAAGGGTCCGCTCCCGCGAGCCGAGCAGGACGCGCAGCGACATCACAGCCTTCTCGCGCAGCGGGTCGATCGCGGGGTTGGTGACCTGCGCGAACCGCTGTCGCAGATAGCCGTAGACGCGGCGCGGAGTCCGGCCAAGCGGAGCGATCGGGATGTCGTCGCCCATCGAGTAGACGGGCTCGGCGGCGGACTCGGCCATGACGTCGACTACGAACTTCACATCCTCGAAGCCCCAGCCATGTAGAGCGTGCTGTGCGGGGAGGTCCTCGAGCGGCTCGAGGTCGATCTGGTGCCGGTCGACCGGGACGAGGATCCGGTCGGCGAGCATGCCGTAGTCGTGACGCGCGGCGGCGCGCTCCTTGGCGTCGGCGTCGCGCAGCAGCGAACCGTCGCGGGTGTCGACGAGCAGCATCTGGCCGGGACCGAGGCGGCCGCGCTCGACGACGTCTTCGGGTGCCATCGCCACGACGCCGGCCTCAGAGGCCGCGGCCACGATGCCCTGCCGCGTTCGCTGCCAGCGCAGGGGTCGGAGGCCGTTGCGGTCGAGGGCGGCGCCGACCACGATCCCGTCGCTGAAGGCCAGCGCAGCCGGACCGTCCCATGGCTCGAAGCGGATCGATTGGTAGCGGTAGAAGTCACGCACCTTTGCAGCGAGGTCACCGCGCCCTTCCCACGCGTCGGGGACGAGGCTCATCAGTGCCTCGCTGACCTCCCATCCCCGCTGGACCAGAAGCTCCAGCGCGTTGTCGAGCGACGCGGAGTCAGATCCTTCGGGCCAGATCGCGCCCCGCAGCTCGGGCTCGAGCTCCGCCTCGCGGGCGCGCATCCAGGCGCGGTTGCCCGTGACGGTGTTGATCTCCCCGTTGTGGGCGAGCATGCGGAACGGCTGCGCGAGCCGCCAGTCCGGCATGGTGTTGGTCGAATAGCGCTGGTGAAACACGGCGAGCCGGCTCTGACAATCGTCATCGGCGAGGTCAAGGTAGAAGTCGGCCAGGCGCGTCCCGGCCATCAGGCCCTTGTAGACGAGCGTCCGGCTCGACAACGAGGGGATGTACATTCGCACGTCCTTCGCGACGGCGTCGTGTTCGGCGCGGCGTCGGGCCAGGTACAGGCGTCGCTCCCACTCGTCGGGATCGAGGCCGGGGTTTTCGAGCAGGCCGTGCCAGATCGCCGGCATGGTCTCGCGTGCTCGTGTGCCGAGGCTGTCGGGATCGAGGGGCACGGCACGCCACGCGGCGACGCGCATGCCGACGCCGGCGGCCGCGTCTTCGACCAGTCCGCGAGCCCTGTCGTCCCATTCGAACACCGCGGCCACAGCGAAGGCGCCGCCCAGCAGCCGGTGGGGAACCTGGATCAACAGACCGGCGCCGTCGCCGCTCTTGCCATCGGCATCCAGACCACCGCGGTGCGCCAGGCGCGCGAGCGCCTGCACGCCGAGGGCGACAGCCTCGTGGCCGAGCTCGGGGGTGGCGACAAAACCCATGCCGCAGGCCGCGCGGGCCTCGGGGAGGTCTCCCGGCCAGGCGAGACGTGAAGGAGAAAGGCTGGGGGGCACTGTCGGGTACGTTAGCGGGCGCTCTTTGGAGGGACTAGTGTGCCGCTGACAAAAAAGCGGCCGAGTTTGTTATGTGGTCTCTACATTCCCAAAAGCGATTGAACTCGCAAGGCGACCGACAGGTTCAAGCGCGTCTCGGGGTCTTCGAGATCCAGGCCCGTGATCTCGCGGATGCGGTCGAGCCGGTAGCGGAGCGTGTTGGGGTGGACGCGCAGGCGGTGCGCGGCCTGCTGCTGCTCGCCGGTTTCAAGATAGGCGCGGAGGGTGGCGACGAGCGCGCCCTTGCGCGCGCTGTCGTGCTCAATCAGCGGGCCGAGGTGGCGCCGGCTGTAGTCCACCAGGCGCTCGTCGCTGACCGCGGCGAGCAGCCCGGTCAGTCCCAGCTCAGGCACCGCGACGACCTGGCCCCAGCGCTTGAACCGGGCCAGGGATTCCATAACCGAAGTCACCTCACGGAGGGCGCCGGCCACCGCGCCCGGCGCTTCGGCTGGTGCGCTGAAGCCGACCGACACCGTGAAGCCGGGCTTCCATTCGGCAACCGCCTGGCGGATCTGCAATCCGAGGGCGTGGCTGCGCGCCTGGTGATCGCCGGGCTCTGCCCCGAGCGGTAGGAGCGCGACCACCTGGTCGGACCGGCCCTGGACCAGGGCACGTGGGTAGGACGCGCGCACCACTCCGGTGACGCGCCGAAGGAACTCCCGCTTGAGGGCCTGGATTGCGTCCTCGGAGATCTGGCGGGCCCGGTTGAAGCCGCGGAAGTCGTCGATGTCGACCAGCACGACGATATGGCTGCCGTGGAGCGGGTAGCCGAGGTGGCGGGCGCGGCGCTGGGCCGCGGCCTCGTCGCCGTAAGTGCCGTGAAGCAGGTCTTCGAGGTACTCGCCGCGGACCCGGCCTTCGACCTCAGACAGCTCGCGCTCCTTGGCGATGGACAGCGCGAGCACGAGTGCCGCCTGCTCGATTGCCATGAAGGCGAGCTCCTCGTTGTGCGGCGGGTGATCCAGCACCGAGATGTAGCCGAGCACCTGGTTGGAAGAGAGGATCGGTGCGATCAGCCGCTCGCGCGACATCCCGAGGTGCGGGAAGGCGGGGACCTTGAGCGGCCCGCGCCTGGCCTCGACCTCGCGCAGCATGCGCTGGATCTGGGGATCAAAGAGCACCCGCTGCGGCGTGCCCTGGCGGAGGATCGTCTCCTTGCGGTGCGGGTCGGCGCTGCCGCCTGCGTGGGCGAGAAGGTGGAAGCTTGCGTCCTCGACCACGACAGCGCTCTCGAGGAGGTCGGCCAGGGTGCGGCAGATCTCGTTCACGCCCTTGCCGTCGAGGACGAGCTCGGTGAAGCGGCGGTGGATCTCGATCGAGCGCTTCAGGCGCCAGTGCTCGGCGTTGATGATCCGTTCGAGGAGGGGCGTCATGAGGTCGACGAACTGGACGTCGGACGCGATCGTGAAGAGGGGCACCTTCAGCCGGTCCGCCTCCGAGACCATCTCGGGAGGCAGCTTGCGCAGGTAGGGCAGCGGCCTGACCACAAGGCCGACGCCACCGCCCTCGGCGATTCGCCCGACAAGGCGGATCTGCGCCGCGAGGTCGTCTTTGATCGGAAAGCCTGTGGTGAACATCAGGTCGCCCGCACGTGGCTGGACTTCGGGGGTTTCCATGCTCCGGACCCACTCGATCGGGCGGTCGAGGCCATCCTCGCCGGCGACGAGCTTGGCCTGAGCCAGCACCGAATGCATCGCCTCCCGTACGGTTGGGCGGGGCTCCCGGACCTCCGCTTCGACCCGCTTTGTGGCCATTTCAGCAAGCTTAGGATGTGGGCGGACGACAAGCAACTTCGGTTGGGGCTTGTGCCGCGAGCACTAGAACGATTTCGACGCATTGCGTTAAATTTCCGGCATGACCTACGAAGAGGCCCCGGCCTGCGACCGGCACGACTCCCAGGTTCGGTTGCAGCTGCGCACGATGCACTCAGACGCGGCGCGACCCGACGTGCTGGTCGGACTGTTCGAATGTCCCGAGTGCGGCCACGAACGCTGGCTGCCGATGAAGACCAGCTACGAGGACAGCGAGGCGGCGGTTCCGGCGGCGTAGCTAGCGGCGCTCGCCCGCGGGGCGGGGCCCAACGATTCCGAGCTTTTTGTGCAAAACGCCCTTTGTACTCCGGGCGACAGGAGCATTCTGCGCAAAGCGCGCGCAATTCTTACTTCTGGCCGCTCGCCGGATCTAATTTCGGGCGATCAGCTCGCGTAGGACCAGCGGCAGGATGCCGCCGTGGTGGAGGTATCCCACTTCTGTTTCGTTGTCGATGCGCGCTCGGGTCGTGAAGCGCTTGACCTGGCCATCGTCACCCACCGCCTCGACGTCCACGTGCTGCAGCGGCTTGATCTGGTCCAGTCCGTGGATGGTGTAGCGCTCGCGTCCGCTCAGGCCCAGCGATTGTGCGCTCTCGCCAGGCGCGAACTCGAGGGGCAGGATGCCCATCCCCACCAGGTTCGAGCGGTGGATCCGCTCGAAGCTCTCAGCGATCGCCGCACGCACACCCAAGAGGAGCGGGCCTTTGGCCGCCCAGTCGCGTGACGAGCCCGAGCCGTATTCCTTGCCGGCGATCACGATGAGCGGCACTCCCTCGCCCCGGTAGCGCTCCGACGCCTCGAAAATGGTCGTCTCCTCTCCGCCAGGCAGATGGACGGTCCAGTAGCCTTCGCGCTCGACGAGCTTGTTGCGCAGCCGGATGTTGCCGAACGTGCCGCGCGCCATGACCTCGTGGTTGCCGCGTCGCGCGCCATAGCTGTTGAAATCGGTCCTCTCCACGCCGTGCGCGATGAGGTATCCGCCAGCGGGGCTGTCGACCGGAATCGCGCCCGCCGGTGAGATGTGGTCGGTCGTCACGGAATCGCCGAGCACCGCGAGCACACGCGCACCATCGACATCGCGAAGGGCCGGCGGTTCGGGACCGAAGCCCTCGAAGTAAGGCGGCTCCTTGACATACGTGGAGCTCTCGTCCCACTGGAAGATCGGCCCGGTCGGCGAGCTCATCTTCTTCCAGTGCTCGTCGCCTTCGAAGATGCGCGAGTACTCGCGCTTGAACATATCCTGCTTGACGCACTGCTGGATGACCGCATTCACCTCTTCCTGCGCCGGCCACAGCTCGGAGAGCATCACCGGCTTGCCGTCACTCGTGCGACCGATCGGGTCCTTGGTGAGGTCGATGTTCACTGTGCCCGCGAGCGCATACGCAACGACGAGCGGTGGCGACCCCAGGTAGCTGGCCTTGACCAGGGGGTGGATGCGCGACTCGAAGTTGCGGTTGCCGGAAAGGACGGCGACCACGCTGAGGTTCTCTTTGGTCACCGCCGCCTCGACCTCGGGACTCGCGAGCGGGCCGGAGTTGCCGATGCACGTGGTGCAGCCGTAGCCGACGAGGTAGAAGCCCAGCTTCTCGAGCGGTTCCATCAAGCCGGCCGTGTTGAGGTAATCGGTCACCACACGCGAACCCGGGGCGAGGCTCGTCTTGACATATGGATGGACGGTGAGACCACGCTCCACCGCGTTTCTCGCCAGCAATCCCGCGGCGACCATGACCGACGGGTTCGACGTGTTTGTGCAGCTGGTGATGGCCGCGATCACCACGCAACCGTTCTCGAGCTTGGCGGTCGGTTCGGCGGCCACCGCGACCGCCGTGCGTCCGTCGACGGGGCCGCCTTCCTCGGTGAGCCGCGAGATCGCGTCGGGGCTCGGTTTGGGGCTGTTGGCGAATGCGGAGGTGAAGCTCTCCCACACTTTGGGCAGCGGCGCGCGGTCCTGCGGCCGCTTGGGGCCGGCGAGGCTGGGCTCGACCTTTGTCAGGTCGAGCTCGAGCAGCTCGGTGAACTTCGGGATGGCGTCTCCGTCCTTGCGGAAGAGGCCCTGCTCTTTGCTGTAGCTCTCGACCAGGTCGATCTGCTCGCGGCTGCGGCCTGTGATCTCCAGGTAGCGCAGCGTCTGCGCGTCGACCGGGAACAGCGCCGACGTCGCCCCGTACTCGGGGCACATGTTGCTCATCGTGGCGCGGTCGGGAACCGAAAGGCTCGACAGACCATCGCCGCAGAACTCGACGAACTTCTCCACCACACCGTGCTTGCGCAGCATCTCCGTGAGCGTCAGCACGAGGTCGGTTGCCGTCGACCCCGCGGGCAGCACTCCGCGGAAGTGCACGCCGACCACGATTGGCGTCGCGAGGTAGGCAGGCTGGCCGAGCATCGCGGCCTCGGCCTCGATGCCGCCGACTCCCCAACCGAGCACGCCGAGCCCGTTGACCATCGTCGTGTGTGAGTCGGTGCCCATCAAAGTGTCGGGGATCGCGACCTTGCGACCGTCCACGTCGCGGACTTGCACAACCTTCGAGATGTATTCGAGGTTGACCTGGTGGCAGATGCCCATGCCCGGCGGGACGAGCGAAAAGTTGTGGAACGCCTGCTGCGCCCACCGCAAAAGCGAGTAGCGCTCGCGGTTGCGCTCGATCTCCTTTTCGATGTTGCGCGTGTAGGAGTCGCGGAATCCGAACGAGTCGACCTGGACCGAGTGGTCGATGATCAGGTCGACGGGGACGAGCGGGTCGACCTTCCCCGCGTCCTTGCCCGCCCGCTGCATCGCGGACCGCATCGCGGCCAGGTCGACCACCGCCGGCACGCCCGTGAAGTCCTGCATCAGGACGCGCGCGGGCAGGAACGGAAGCTCGCTGCCGGGCGTCTGGACGGGCCACTTCGCCAGCGCGCCGATGCTGGCTTCTTCGGTGATACCCGCCTCGGCGAGCCGGATGAGCCCCTCGAGGAGGACCTTCACGGTCATCGGCAGGCCGGAAGGGTCGTGGAATCCAGCTTTGGGAAGTGCGCTGAGGGGGTAGAACTCGAGCCCGGATCCACCCAGCCGCGCGCGCTGAATCACAGAAGGCAAAGATACGCGCTCCTCGGATTCGTCCTCGAACGGTTGCCGAATTCGTCCTTGACAGGAATCGAAGCCCGGACTAGATTCCGCTAAACCGTTTTACCCCACCCTGACTGTGTCCCTTAAATCGGGTGGGGCACCGGGCGGTCTGGCCCGGCACTCAAGGAGGATGGAAGCTTTGTTGGTCTGGAGCAGATGGGGTAAATCGGCGGGTGTCTCCCTCCTCGCGATGCTGACCAGCCCAACCCTCACCCGCAGCGGCACGATAACGATCTGGCACAACTGGGAGGGCACCTACCTCGACGCCAAGAAGGCGATCTTCGACGCCTACTCGAAGCAGTACCCGAACGTCACCATCAACCTGGTCCACAAGCCAGACCTCACCAGCGCGGTCACGACGGCAGTGCCCGCGGGCCAGGGTCCAGACGTCATCGCGTGGGTCGATGACGTGGTCGGGAAGTTCGTCAAGCTCGAGATCATCAAGCCGATCGATGGGATCGACGGCGTTGACATGAGCTACATGAACGCCAACTTCAGCAAGGCCGCGGTTGACGCAGACACATTCGACGGAAAGATCTACGGCATGCCGGAGACGGTCGAAGCGATCACGATGATCTACAACAAGGACCTGATCACGGCAGACAAGCTGCCCAAGACCACCGACGACCTGCTCGCCCTGGCCAAGTCATACCCGCAGGCACACGCCGGGATGTACGGCGTGGTCTGGAACACCCGCAACGACGCGTACTTCAATGCACCATGGATCTATGGCTTCGGCGGCTACTACGTCAAGGCCGACGGCACGGACGGACTCACCACAGCCGGTACCAAGGCGGGCTTCAACTACATCTCCAGCTTCCGCGGCTCGATCCCGGCAGGGGTCGACTACGGCGTGGCCGACACCCTGTTCAAGGAGAAGAAGGCCGCGATCATCATCAACGGGCCCTGGTCGGTCGCCGACTACGGCAAGGCCGGCGTCAACTACGGCCTCGCCACTCTGCCCACCGCGAATGGAAAGGCCGTCTCACCGTTCGTCGGCGTCAAGACGCTGATGGTCTCGGCGAACGCGGCGAACCCGGCGCTGGCGGTCGACGTCATCAAGTGGTTCGACAACAAGGACAACGAGATCGCACAATCGGTTGCGAACAAGGAAATCCCGGCCAACAAGCTGGCGCTCGCAGACGCGTCGGTCCAGGCGATCCCTGAGGTCAAGGGGTTTGGCGCTCAGGTGGCCAACGGTGTGCCGCTTCCCAACACTCCCTTCATGGGCGCGCTCTGGGACCCGGTCGCGAAGGCGCTCGAGGCGGTCTGGACCGGCAAGCAGACGGTGGACTCTGCGCTCAGCGACGCGCACACGGCGGCGCAAACCAACATCGCGC